>RCUU01000444.1_pt1 | contig 22991 bp, 25 predicted proteins | sample 2166211 | NCBI WGS metagenome assembly RCUU01 (sample SAMN09932620, study PRJNA488358) | compost metagenome | feature: garden; material: soil; isolation source: compost soil in phenylacetic acid-enriched culture | place: Germany: Experimental Botanical Garden Goettingen | collected 2016-01-27
GGATATTAAGATCGATTACTCTCAAAAATTCCAAAACCTCACTCATAGCTATCCCCGGGCAGTTTATTTACAAAAATAGCAGTGGGACTTTTGGGGTTTGTATCTACGAAGATTAACAGAAGGTCATGAGGAAGTTATAGAAGAATAGAGACTATAGCGAGCGCCGTAAGGCGTTTTTATTTTGCCCTCTGATCCCATCAGAGGGTTATTATTTTTTTAAGGAGCGTGAAAAAATGGATAATTTTATAAAAATACTGATTGCCACAGGAGGCTCTTCAGTTTCTTTTCTATTTGGGGGGTGGTCTTCTTTGCTCAATATTTTGCTTGCTTTTGTGATTATTGATTACGTGACCGGCGTTGCGGCAGCAGCAAAGGAAGGAAAACTAAGCAGTAAGACAGGCAGCTGGGGCATTGCTAAAAAAGTGTCTATATTTGCGATTGTAGCTGTGGCGCATTTGGTCGATTCTGCATTAGGCGGGTCTCATTTGTTCAGGGATGCAGCGATCTTCTTTTTTCTAGCTAATGAGTTGTTATCACTACTGGAGAATGCAGGAAGACTAGATGCTCCAATCCCGCCTGTGCTTAGAAAAGCTGTTGAAGTGTTAAAGGGGAAAGGTACAGATGAAGCATGAAGAAAGTATGGATTGATGCAGGACACGGTGGAAAGGATCCGGGAGCAGTCGGTAATGGTTTGCAAGAAAAGGATATTGCGCTTTTGGTTGCCCTACATGTCTTGGGAATCGCTAAGTTTCTGGGATTGGTGAAGAAGGCAGAATTAGCTCTGATTGGAAAGCAGACGACCAGATTGATATAGGTACTCTGGATACTATTTTGTCTAGTTCAATTTTTTATTCACCTAACGAATATAAGTTAATACACGATAAAGGGTATAAATATAAAACCGCTTGATCTGAGTTTAAGGTTTCTAGGATAAACAACTCCTTTGGTGTTTAGTGAGTAACTGTATTGAAGCCAAATGAAGTATTTTCCTGAATTAATTTACTCAGATTGGAGCGGTTTTTTTTGTTTTTTTATTGCAAGTTGGATTTAATTGTCCGAAGGTTGACCTGTTTTTAGCCGGTCTATTTTGGAATGGGATAGTAGAATGGATATAGGAAATAAAGTACATAAAAACTGGAAAAATATTAAATTGATTGAAATGTTAGATCATGCTTAGCTGGGAGCTAAAATTCAATAAACTTGAAAGCAGGAGGCAAACCTTATGGGGAATTAATAGATGAATTAACGATTCACAATCATTTCAGGAGGTGGTTATAAATGGGGGAATTGAGCGTTTTGCCAGATATAGACAAAAAGAAAACGCAGGCAGCAGTAGAAGAGGCTTTAAAAATATACAGGATATATAAGTTTCTCACTTTTGAAGAACACGAAGTAAATATAACAACAAGCTATAATGAGCGTTTTCATGGACCTACCAATGTGACAAGTGACTCAACGGCACAGATTGCAATTTATAATGCAGACGTACAAGCACAACGTAAAAGGTACTGTGATCGAATTGAACGAATAGTTCGTCGGATGCCAAGGATGGAAAGATTTCTGATCGAAGAAAGGTACATGACCAAAGAGCACGACTACATCACGGATTACAATGTGTATACCCAGGTTTTTCATCCGCCTGTTTCAGAAGGTACTTATTCGAAAGTCAGATGGAGGGCCTTTTATAAATTAGCTGCGGACTTGAATTTACTCGTAGAGAAGGCGAAAAAACAGAGCAATAAGGCGTAATGTAAACTATCACAATAATAGTTATCTATCATACGATAGCAAGGCCATTGAGGTAATAATTGATTGCTCCCATCATAGTAGACAGTAAAAAACAAAATTCTACACTCATGATGGGAGTCTTTATGATGTCTAAAAGGCTTCCAATATTCTTCATCTGAATACAATCGACTTTTAAAAAATGCAGCTTTACAAAAAGTATGTCTCATGTGGGCCGATGTATGGATAACCAACCCATTGAAACGCATCTATTCAGATATGCTGTATTCGCTAACTTCAAAGCTAAGAATATTCTTAAAGATCACGTAATCGGTTCTCTTGCTGAACGGCCCCTTATTGTTATTATACTTATTGATACCATATTTTGCAGGGCCAGTACCATTTTCTTTTGCATCGTACCAATTAATAAATGCTTCTACTTCGCTCATAGGGAGATCAAATTCCTTTTCGAGCCCGGTTGTAAGAGTGACTGTTAAAATTGCACGGTCTCCAATTGGTTGAGGGTCAGTAGGGTCAATAGGGTCAGTAGGATCAGTAGGATCAGTAGGAATTTCCGAAGCATCATATCCCCAAAATTCCATTTCATGAATAGTTAAATTTACATAGTTATTGGTGCTTCCCATATTCTTGGTAACATTTATTCTGAAGTTGGAGTAGGGTGTAGTGTTAGTAAATGTAAAATTGTTACCACCTTTAACCCAGTTAACAAAATCAGTTTGCTGATCTAAGACATGCCATGTGGATCCATCGTTAGATCCTTCTATTGTCCAACTACTCGGGAGGTTAGATTTCAGGTCCCAACCTGGAGTATCACTTCCGTTTGCAGAACCCAAATATAAAACGTACTTGTTGACAACCTTCTGTGATTTGAAATCAAATCTTACCCAACCAGTAGAACTGGTATTTCCCCATGCTCGTTGTACATTTCCTACATGATAATGGGGTACACCATCAAACGCTAACCACGCTGCCGAATCACCATTATTACCGCTTGCATAAGCTGACCCGTCGACAGAAGTGCTTTGAGTCATTGGATTTATTAAATTTCTTGATTCAGGAGTAGCAGCGCTCACACTAGGAACTAAACTAAGCAATAAAAATAAAGATAAAATAACTGGTAAAACGGTTCTTTTCATTATGTATTCTCCTTTATTATGTATTTGCAAAACTAATAGTAATACTCGATAAAAACCAATACCAAACAAATATGTCTATATATGTATTATAATGTTGTTTATCTAGAAAACTTCAACATCTGGACAAAATATTATCCTGCAAATATGTGATGAAAAGATTTTGGTTAGGCATGATTGTCGTGCTGACTCTGGTTGTTGCTGCCGGATGCAGCGGGTCATCTGCACCCCCAACCGCAGCGTTTGGTGATACCGTTATTACGATTGGCTCTTCGACTCCAAATGAATTGCTGGATGCAGGCTTTGTTCCCAAAAAATCTTCCATTAAACTGGACGAGAAGACGATGTTTTCAAAATCATTTGATAATGAGGGCATTTTGATGAAGAAGGATTCCAAGGATTATGCCAGCATTTCGATGATGAATGACAGCAACAGTGACAAGGCCTATAAGGATTGCAAAATTTATAGTATTTATTACAATCCTCAATTCCAGACGCTAGTGTATGAGGATGTCCTGATCAACGGCATCAACTTTCGGGGATATACAAGGGAACAGGTTAAGGATGCTATGAAAGACTTGGATAACTATGGAATTTGATAAGGATTACAGCAACTATTGGAAATGAGTTAAGAGAAAATTAAACATGAACAGAAGACCACTGAGCACTTCATCATGTGCCTAGTGGTCTTTTTGCCTTTTTATAGAATTGTGATTTTGTTAAATTGCGATCCACCAAAACACTCCGAATTTATCAATTAGATTCGAACAGCACGGATTCCAATCACATGGGCCTAAGGGATCGATAACGGTACCGCCGTTGCGCAATATATCGTAGGCTTTGCGTACAGCCTCTTCACTTCCCAGATCGTATACATTAAAAGCCATAGTTTGCCACGCGTTTTTTTTACTCGTATCGCAAGTATCCGGCGCTTCGCTGACGGCCATAAATAACTGGTCATTTACCGACAATTCACAATGTGCATATGCATCTTTCAATTCATCTTTTACTTCAAAGCTTATTTGTGCACCAAAAGCCTTACAATACATTTGGACAGCTTCTATACTGCCTCTAACGTACACCTGCGGACTAATTCTCAATCAGCTCACTCCTTATCAAGTGCAAACTACATCATATTTTTGTACAGTCAAATCTTAAAAATTATTTTACGAGGAGATGAATGGACGGACTATAACAAATTTTACGGCAAAAGTATTGTCAAATTACGATAATAAAAATGAAAAATTGAAGGATAAAGCTGGATATATGTAGAATATTGTTTTGATCAAGTGAATATTTCCTATCGTTGTCGAGGACTTGGGAAAATCAATAGCGGTTTTGAGGGGGCTAGGTGAAAATTTACGCGATAACTTGATCCTCGTTGCCTTATGAATTTCTAGCAAAGTTAATCTTTATTTTTTTTTTGTCCCTTTCTGTTATGCACACTAAATTTTAAATAGATGTGTAAAAAATGACCTAACGAGCTGTGAACTAGTAGAGGTGTAAAATGAAGAAAATTTTTTTGCTTATCATATTAAGTCTGCTTTTGGTTGTCGTTGTACCTAATGAAAGCAATGCGGCGGCAGCTGCAAATTCAAAAATTATTTTGGATGGTCAAGAGCTGGTCCTTCCTGATAATGTTCAAGTAGCTAATGTCAATAAAAGTGTTATGATTCCTATACGAGTGGTGGCCGAGAGCCTAAAGTTTAAGGTGGATTGGGACCAGAAATCCCGAAATGTAAAAATCCAACAGGATGCAAGAACGTTATCCTTAACAGTCGATAAAAAAGAAGCATCAGTCGACAATAATGTCGTTGAACTTAATAATGCTCCTTTGATCATGAACAATACCGTAGTTGTTCCTATTCGTTTCGTAAGTGAACAGATGGGACTCGAAGTAAGCTGGGACAATACCGATAAAGTAGTGTATCTGACCAGCAAAAAAAATGAAGCTCCGTCTGAAAATGATAACACCTCAACGGGAGCTGAAGACAACGACAAGGGTTCCGCAAAACGTGTAAATGAAATTAGCTTTTCAAATAATCAGCTTATTATTTCGATGGATAGTGCAGTTAACCCTGTGATTTCTACATTAAAAAATCCTGATCGGGTTGTTATTGATCTACCAAAGACTACTTTTGGCAACGTAGCCCAATCCCTGGATTCAGGTTCAAATGGCAGGCTGGATGTGAGTGCTTTTCCGAATATAGCTGATATCAGATATTCTTTGTTTAGCCGCAATCCGGATCAGGTCCGGATCGTTATTGAGCTAATAGACGTTCCTGCTGTTGGTTACAGCTATGAGACCAGCACTGATAAAATTATGGTTAATTTAAATACAACAGGTGAAGTGGTGATTCCTGCTCCTGCCCCTACCCCTGACAACCCTATCCCTATAGCTATTCCAGGGTTAAAAGTCGTTGTAATAGATCCGGGGCACGGCGGAAAGGACCCGGGAACTATCGGTGTTAATGATGTTCATGAGAAGGATTTTACCCTGCCGCTGGCTTTAAAGGTTCAAGCGCTGCTGCTGCAGGAGCCGGAAATTCAAGTGATCATGACCCGGGACACAGATGTTTATCCTACTCGAACTGAGCGTGTGGAATTGGCTAATCAATTAAATGCCGATATTTTTGTTTCTATACATGGCAATAGCGTTCTCGCCTCCCCTCAAACGACCGGAACGGAAACCTATTATTATCAGAGAACGAGCAGTAAGCAATTAGCCGAGGTTATTCATAAGCACCTGATAGCAGCCTTAGGCTTGAAGGATCGTGGAGTGAAAAATGGAAACTTTCAGGTGATTAGAGAAACTAAGATGGCTGCGACTTTGCTGGAAATAGGATTTCTAAGCAACATTGGCGACGCAGAGCTTATGATGTCGGAGAACGGACAAAATGCGGCAGCGCAAGCGATCGTGGATGGCATCAAGGAGTATTTGGGAATACAAGGCCACTGAGTTATTCAGTGGTCTTGTTTCATTTGAGTCCTATATAATGACTCTTACTATTTCAATTTATAAATATACAAATTGCATTAATTGGTGTAAAATTGCTTTGCATCACTGACGATTTGAATAGATATAGAGGAGGTTATGCGCGGGATTGTGAATTATTGCGCAATTTGATTTTTACAACAGGAGACGGAGGAACTTAAGATCATGAAAACTAGAAAGACATCAACCAGATTTTTTACATTAATTTTATTAACGGCTGTAATCAGTATGGTGGTTACTGCTTGTGGATCAAATGGCAATGCTGGAAGCAACAAAAATGGGGCATCTGAAGGGTCAACCGATACAGCAGTGGTATCCGAAGTAAAAGCAGAGCTAAATCTTGGACTATTACCGTCAATTGACGCAATTCCATTTATTATAGCGCATGAGCAAGGCTTTGATCAGCAGCACGGAGTTAACCTGAATATTGAGATGTTTAAGAGTGCCAAGGATCGGGATGTGGCTTTTCATGCAGGCAAGGTGGATGGTATTAGCGCCGATTTAATTGCTTTGGCGATTTATAATGAGGCTGGACTCGATGTCAAAGCGACCAGCACTACGTTTGGTGAATTTGATCTGTTAACCGGAAATGATGACATTAAAGAAGTGAAAGACCTACTAGGAAAATCCGTTATTCTATCCAAGAATACTTCTACGGAATATACAGCGGCAATGATATTGAAGCAAGCAGGGTTAAGTGAAAAGGATATTAATGTAACTGAAGTGCCGCAAATACCAACGAGATTAGAGCTGCTAAAGAGCGGCAAGTCTGATGCAGCTATTTTGCCAGAGCCTTTTGTTACGATGGGACAAGCGTCAGGGCTTCGCGTTTTAAGCTCTACTGTACAAGCAGGTGTGAATCCGTTTATTTTGGCGTTTCCGCAGGATGTAATTAACGAGAAATCTGAAGCTATTGCTTCTATGTATAAAGCGTACGATGATGCAGTAGCTTATATTAAATCCCATGATCAATCCGAATGCATTGACCTGATTATTAAAGAGGTAGGTTATCCGGAAACGATGAAGGATCAGGTGAAAATCCCTGAATATGTTCCTGCATATCAAGTAGATCCGGAGCAGGTGAAGGCAGCCTTTGAATGGGCGACCGAGAAAGGCTTGCTCAGCAAAGACATTTCCCCAGAAGAAGTGATCTCAGATGTCGTATTCGAAAAATAATGGCTTGGACATTCAGCATTTAAGTGTAGATTATCAGGGAAACGAAGCGGTGCTGAAAGCTCTGAATCTACATTTGCCGGAACATAGCATTTACACTATATTAGGTCCCTCCGGCTGCGGAAAATCAACACTTTTGCGCTGTATTGGCGGGCTTGTAAAGACATACAGAGGAGATGTTCGTTACAACGGAAAAACTTTAGGCAGAGACAACCGGATAAGTGGCGACGAGCGAACCTTAATCGGACTTGTTCCGCAAAATTACGGGCTCCTTCCCTGGAAGACGGTTGAGTCCAACATCAGGATGGCTATGAGAATCAGTCACCCCGGAGGATTAACCAGAGATCAGATGAAGCAGCGGATCATGGAGTGGCTTACAGCGATGGGGATTGGCGATTTAGCTCATCGCTATCCTCTGTCTCTGAGCGGTGGGCAGCAGCAGCGGGTAGCGATTGCCAGAGCATTTGCCATAACCCCGGAAATTTTGCTGCTGGATGAGCCTTTTTCAGCGTTGGATGCGATGACTCGAGAAGAGCTTCAACGGATTTTTTTGGAGAACTGGAATGCACATCCGACCACTACTTTATTTGTAACTCATGATGTGGAGGAAGCCATTTTGCTTGGAGAGAAAATCGTTATGATGACTGCGGGTAAAGATGAAGCACCTATCGTAATGGATAATCCTTCATTTTCTATAAAGCCGGAGAACAAGCGGGATAGCGACGAGTTTTTCCATTTAACCAAACAAATCAGAAAGGTAATGCAGGAGAAATGGTGAAAAAAAAGAAGCTCTCTCAGCTAACTAGACTCCTTATGGTTTTTTTCGGCATGAATTTGGTGTGGTATTTGCTATATATCGTCATTGATCATTCGATTCTGCCAAGCCCGATTGATGTATATGCTGCTTTGTTTCATTTGAATGGCCGCGAAATTGCAACGCATGTTGGCTACAGTCTGTTCCGTGTATTTGTAGGCGTTGTTCTGGCATTGCTGCTCGGTATGTTTGTTGGGATTCTGATGGGCACCTCACCTGTGTGGAACAAGCTGCTGGACCCTGTCATTTATTTAACCTACCCGGTCCCGAAAATTGCCCTGCTGCCTGTTGTTATGTTGTTTCTTGGGCTGGGCGAAGCCTCAAAGATTTTGATGGTTATGCTGATTCTTGTCTTTCAGATTATCATTTCTGTTCGGGATGGAGTAAAGGCGATTCCAGCCAGTACCTATGATGTGCTAAGCAGTATCGGGGCGGGAAGGCTGCAAAAATTTTGGCATGTAACGCTGCCAGGCGCTTTGGCTGTCATTTTGAGTACGATTCGCATTTCACTGGGAACAGCGTTGTCCGTATTGTTCTTCACTGAAATTTACGGTACGGAATATGGAATGGGATATTTCATCATGGATGCCTGGTTAAGAATGAATTACATAGAAATGTATGCGGGGATTATGCTGTTTGGCATAATTGGCTTTATGTTGTTCATGTTAGTGGATTTCTGTGAACACAAGTTTATGAAATGGCGCAGCTCGGTTTAAAAAAGGCATTTAGTGGTGAAAAATGTGACTATAGCGGAGATGAGTATAGAAAGGAACGAATCCACGTGAGTCACAAATTTATTTATTATCTATCCCTCTGCTTGATGCTGCTAATTACTATATGTATTAGCGGCTGCAGCCTATCACCTGATAAGGCGACGCTCGATCGTCAGGCTAAAACAACCTGGTGGCCCGGAGCCTCGATCTCGAATGAGGTGTATCGGCCGGCTGTGAAGGAAGAGGTATATGCCAAATAAGCTGCTGCCGGGATCAGGTTATGCTTCAATCCTCATCCCACTTTTTGGAGTAGCCTTTTTTTGTCGTGTAGAACATGGCTGCGATTAGCAGCACGGCAATAATTACTGCGCAGACAATAGTAACGCCAAGAACCATAGAAAGGCCTCCTTTTATTGTAAAATGGTTACCCCAACTATACATGAAAAATATTTTTTTGTATAATAATGCAGTTTAGTATTACAGGATGAGCTTACAGATGAGCTTACAAATGAAGTCAACTTGGGGGAGGAATTGAAAGTGGCAGCGGTAATTTTGCATGTAGAGACACAGGAGCAGCTTGAGGAGTGTCTAAATATTCGTAAAGAAGTATTTGTTGAGGAACAGAAGGTTCCAGTGGAGCTTGAAATAGATGAATACGATAAAATTGGGCCGGATGTGCATCATGTTTTGGTTGAGGCTGGAGATGAATATGCTGCTACAGGGCGAGTTATTTATTACCCCGACAATGCGGCGAAGATGCAGCGAATCGCTGTTCGCAAGCCTTATCGCTCACAAGGGGTCGGCAAAATTTTGTTGATCGCCATGGAGGAGCTTGCAAGAGAGCTTGGGCTCACCAAATCGGTATTGGATGCTCAATGCCAGGCGGAGCCTTTTTACCGTAAGCTAGGTTACGAGACCGTCTCGACTGAGCCCTTTGATGATGCAGGAATTCCGCATGTGCGTATGGTGAAGTCGCTGAAGAACGCGTAATTCATAGTTTACATGTAGTGGGGCATGCTATACATATCGCTAATGAAGAGGAGATGTTGATAGCATATGAAGCCTGATACACGGGAAAGCTTTATCGCAGTCCAAAAAAATGGAGACGGTAATCTGACAGCCTTCAAAACCTCCAGTGGACGAGTTCTGAATTATGAGCAAGCTCTGGAGGAAGTGAACGTTGGTGCCATCGCAGGGGTTAACCTGTTTAAAGGTAGAGACGGAGAGCTGCATATTCGCGGAGACGCCGATGGTGACCCGACGAATAACCTTGATGCGCTGCCTTTTTTTGAATAAGTAGTGCTGCAAACAAAATGCCTGCATATGCAGGCATTTTGTCATTATATCGTATACATTTCATGCTGACGCAAAAATTGCATTTCACCTGTTTTTCCAAGGAAGTCTTCCATATTGTCATTATAGTGCATCAGTGAAATCAAACTGCGAATATTCGCAGGCAGTGAGAGCAGCTCCTCCAAAGTAGTATGAACCTCACCAGCTCCGACTAGCTGTACCTCATGGAAGATTTTTCGACAATGCTTTTCCTGGACGAGGTGCTGCAGCAAATCCGGCTGAAAGAGCATATCCGCACTATAAAATATCTCCTGATTCAAATAAAGCGAATAGCTCGATTTACCTGGAATATGAGGGGTTCTAATGAGCTCCACACTCAGGTCTGGGGAAATTTGATTTACCGTGCCCTCTTTGAGTATCCGAACCTCAAAAATGTCATCCAGACAGGTGATATTCTCCTGGCCCATCCCCCCCTTTAGCGTATTCTCCCATAGCGGCTCAGTTAATGCATCGGCGATATAAAGAATCGGCTTGCGTCCAAACTCATATTTCATTCGAAAAGCGAATTCTTCAAGCCCTCCAACATGATCGCCGTGAATATGGGTAATAAGAATAGCATCGATTTCGGTTAGTGAGACTCCGAGTTGATGCAATGAGATGGGAGCGGTAATGCCGCAGTCAATCAATAATGTAAAGTCATTCGCATACAGCAGCCCGTTGTTATTGTAGTATTTCTTGGCGAAAGCACCGCCTGTTCCGAGCATTTGAAGGCGTAATGTCACGGTTAAGGCCTCCTTAAAATCGAGATTGTTTTCTACACTAATGTACATGATTTTATATGCTGATGGAAGCTTGGATAAAAAGCCGGGTAGCAGCTGAAATAATCTTGTCAACTTTTATTAAATCGACCGCAACTTGCGGACTCTCCTGGAGTATAAATTTACATCAACATGAATCTATTGGAGGGTCATTGGAATGAAATGGAGAAGAGTTGCAATACTTGTCACTATTTTCTCCCTGATGGGGGGTTCGCTATTATTTGCTGATTCATCTCAGAAGGTACGATTGCTGCTTAACGGACGTGATGTCGAGGATGGCGGTTATGTAGTGGAGGGGAAGACTTATATTCCCGTTCGTGAGCTTGACGGTCTGGCAGAATATAATGATACCAATAAGACAGTATATTACTATAGACCAAATGTTCATATGTTTCTTTTTGCGGACGAAAAGGTGTTTGGGGATATAAAGAAGACTGGCAAGCTGAAATTTAATGTGTTTTCCCAGATTGATAATTTGAAAACGGACATTTCAGCAGTAAGAGTATCCATTATAGCACCGGATGGCACTTCCAAGGTGATTCAAACTAGTGAGATTAAGGAGCAGAGTGATACCTTCTGGTTTCGCACCGAAGATTACACATATGATTTCAAAACAGCAGGTAAATACACGGTAGGCTTTTATATGAAAGCGGCGAACAGCTCTGAATTTACTCTCGTAGCGGAAAAAGGAATAACGGTTCTCAAGTAAATATCGTGTTCTTGTTAATTTGTTCGTCATATTCTCAAATTGACCTGTCCCCATTAAAGATGATACGATACGAAAGAAGAATAGTTACATTAAATCAAACTTAAAGTGAGGTATTTCAATGAGCGACCACAATCACGAACACGGTGAAGCGTGCGGGTGCGGACACGACCACGACCATGAGCACGAAGAGTTTGTGTTGACGCTGACTGACGAACATGGCAATGACGTGGAAATGGTTCTTGTCGAAACGTTCGACGTAGCTGAGAAGGTATATGCGCTTCTCTTGGAACGCAACAATCCGGGAGCAGACGGTATCATTCTTCGTATGGAAGAGGAAAACGAGGAAATGGTGCTTTACAATATTGAAGATGAAGAAGAATGGCGTCAAGTGGAAGCAGCTTATAACGAGCTTGTAGCCCAACTCGACGACGAAGCATAATATTTGTCATTCAATGGAACGAATGCATCACATAGCAAACAAATGAAGGAGCTATCCCGATAGCCGATGATGGCAACGGAATAGCTCCTTTTTTGTGGTCAAAAGTGTCTTTTTGGTTTCCTCTAGAAGATTGAGTATCAAAAAGACGGTTTTTCAGCACCGAGAAGGTTGGATGAAGCCAGGGAAAGAGGAACGGAGCGTACTTGGGAGTACGTGAGTACCGGAAGGCCCGGCTGAATTCAAGATTCGACGCCGAGTACGCTCCTTGAGCAGCCTCGTGATCAAAAGCTGTCTTTTTGGTTTCCTCTAGAAGATAGGGTCGGCTTCGACGAGCACCTTGACTTGATTAATATACCGATCCTCCGGTCCCTTAACAGGCAGCCCGACCTCAACATGATCGACAATATAATCGATGTTGTCCTGGGAAATAACCTCGCCCGGGAGCAGAATCGGAATACCTGGAGGGTATACATAGATAAATTCTGCAATGATCCGTCCTGCTGATTCCTTAAAAGGAATCACCTCCGTATCAGCGTAAAAAGCGTCACGCGGAATGAGGGATAATTGCGGAATTTCGGGAATTTTAACTATGAGCTCGTTGGAGTTGTTTTCAATGTAGTACGTCTTCGACAATTCAGACAGCGCTGTGATCAGCGTATCGATAGTATCCTGGGTATCGCCTAAAGTGATAATGCACAGGATGTTGTACATATCACTGAGCTCTACTTCTATATTGTAATGCTCTCGCAGCCAGTTTTCTGTCTCGTACCCTGTAATCCCTAGATGCCGAACGTGAATAGTCAGCTTGGTCGGGTCCATATCATACGCTGCCTCACTGCCCAGAATCTCCCGGCCAAAGCTGTATAGCCCGTCGATTTCGTTGATTTTCCAACGTGCATAGTTCGCCAGCTCAATCGCCTTATCCAGAAGCTGATGACCATGAAGAGCAAGATTTCTACGGGAAGTATCCAGCGATGCCAGCAAAAGATATGAAGTTGAGGTTGTTGTTAGCATACTGATTATAGTCTGAACACGCTGAGGATTAATGAATCCGTTCTTCACGTTCAGATTTAATATGGAGCTCTGTGTCATGGAGCCGCCTAATTTATGAACACTTGTAGCAGCCATGTCTGCTCCGGCTTGCATCGCAGACATCGGAAGCTTCTCATGAAAATGGATGTGGACACCGTGTGCCTCGTCGACCAGAACAGGCACCTCAAAGCTGTGAGCCAGCTCCACGATCTCCTGTAAATGTGCACTGACTCCGAAATAGGTCGGATTAATTACGAGCACTGCCTTGGCATCATGATGCCGCTCAAGCGCTCTGCGGACCGAGGAGGTCGTAATACCATGGTCAATACCCAGATTTTCGTCCTGCGCAGGCGAAATAAATATAGGCTTGGCTCCTGCAAAAATGATAGCGGACATGACTGATTTATGAATATTTCTCGGGACGATAATTTTATCACCGGGAGAACAAATGGATAGTATCATAGTCATAATAGCTCCGCTGGTGCCTTGGACTGAGAAAAAAGTATAGTCTGCCCCGAATGCATCAGCAGCGAGTTTTTGAGCTTCCTCAATAACTCCGGTCGGTTGATGAAGATCATCCAACGGTGCGATGTTGATTAAATCGATGGACAGGGCGTTATCGCCTACAAATTCGCGAAATTCTTGATCAGTTCCGAGCCCTTTCTTATGCCCGGGAATGTGAAATTGTACCGGATTGTCGGCCGCGTGCCGCTTAAGAGCAGTAAATAGCGGCGTATGTTGATGATCCATAGAGACCGTTCCCTGCCTTTCATAATTTTATAAACAAAATTGAGTATAGCAAAAAGGGACCGGATTGCAAGTAAAGTTTGGAGTCTCGCCGATTTTGTTAGAAGAGGGTGGTAATTTACGCAATGAAACAGGACAAACTGGTTAAAAGATGATAAAAACCGGGAAGGAGAGAACGGATAGTGGAGATGACTTCAAAATTTATGAATAAAAGATTGCTTAATCCTACCTTCATCAGCCTGTGGATCATTATGTTTATGGTGGAGTTTGTAAAGGGGGCGTTAATCGTCGCCATACTGCCTGTATACATGGGTGATGTATTGCATTTAAGCGCATTTGCTATAGGGCTGTCTTTCTCGTTACAGTACATAGGGGATAATTTGTTTCGAAGTCCGGCGGGATGGTTCATCGAGCGGATCGGATTTCGTTTTACGATGACAATAGGCTTGCTTATTACCTTCACAGGAGTTCTGGTTATAGCAATTACAGATTCAATGGGATTTATCGTACTGGGCTGCGCTTTGCTCGGGATAGGCTCTGCACCTCTGTGGCCTTGTGTGCTTATGGGGATATCTGCGGTCACAGAAGAGAGCAAAAATTTTGGCACAGCTATGGGTGTAATTCAAATTTCAAGTCTTGGAGGAACCGGACTGGGGCCTGTCATTATCAATTTTATCGTTAGCACATCCTATCATTTAGTGTTCTGGCTGCTGCTCGGCTGCATGACATTGGTTATTTTTATCTCTTTTCTGCTACCTGGTAAATCAAAGGAAAAAAAGGGCAGCATTGAAGTGCTTCATGCCTCAGGCGATCACTCGCTATGGAATCATGAACCTAAGGGCATTTTGCAAAATATCAAGCAAACCATCAAGACTATACGGAACAATCTGGATGTCAGCCCTCTGTTTTATCCGGCCTTGTTTCTGCAGACATTTGCTATCGGATTGCTGACGCCCGTTATTACATTGTTTGTTCGCACAGAGCTTGGATTATCTCCTGAGGCCTACAGCGCCATGCTGGCTGTCGGTGGCGGCATAACTGTACTTGGTCTCGTGCCTGTCGGAAAGCTGGTTGACCGCTTTGGTACGAAGTGGTTTCTGCATGCCGGCTTTTTGATTGCGACAATCGCAATTGGATTGTTTTCTGTCCTGAGAGATATTCCTACTGTGTGGATGATGGTTGTTCTGATCGGGGTCGGCTATTCATGCATTCTACCGACATGGGATACGATGATATCGCATTATCTTCCTAAAGGTGAGAAGGGGACGGTCTGGGGGCTGTTCCTGACCATTCAGGGGTCCGGCATGGTTGTAGGGCCTATTGTATCGGGTAAACTATGGGACACCTTAGGTCCGACAGCTCCATTCCTCGCCAGCTCGGCCTCCATGTGTCTGCTGTTTATTATCCATATCGTATTAACACGTCAAAAGCCAAGCCTCGGTTAGGCTGGAGTTTAATAAGGCGACTTCGTACAGCATATTGATGCCCGAAGTCGCCTTTATGTTTTTTAAAAAGCTGCTTTATACAAAGGGAGCAGTGTGGTAAAGGTGTTTTCTATCGTCGATCGGAGCTTATCTCCATCACTTAATAACGGATCGTCCCGATCCAGACGAAGCCCGCACATAATTTCTGCTTTTTTAATCGTTTTTAGCTTCTCAGCCATCTCTTGCAGCGAGGAGTTGGTCAAATCCTGATGAAGCCTTCCTTCCGGGGACATGTGATCCATAGACCAGTAAAATTCGCCCGGAATTTGCTTGGTCACCTTGCCGGCATGCTTGTGCAAATAATTGCTGAACACTGCTTTATTAGGGCTTTCGTATATGACGGCAAAAATAATAAACAGGTGGGAGGAGAACATGCCAACCTCGAAGTGAGGCAATGCTTTATATCCCCGTTTGCTTGCCGCCCAAGCTACCCATGTATCCTTCGGCGGGTTTACTTTGCGGCGGGCATGCTTGGCGACATGGGGGTACATCTCTTCACCGCATATAGCTGATAGATAAGGGGAGAGCGTAGTGCCCAATGCTTCAAGCTTAGGTCTTATTTGAGTTATGATAGACTGCATGCGAGGCTCCAGACCTGGTACAGTAAGTGCATCAAAATCCTGGCTTGAAAAACCGGTAAACGTCATTCTTTTACCTCCATTACCATTGTACTGAGATTTCGGTGGTTACAAGTATAGCATATTTCCGGTCAAGTATTGTCGAACTGAACATGAAGAAGTAATGAAGAGCACTTATAGTGCAATTACGCCCTTTCTGTGTCATATCGGGACATAAACGGGTAAAAATAATCAATAAACCAAGTTCCGCAACATAAGATGTAGTATAAGATAAAGTAAGCCGCAATCGGGAGATGATTAAAGAGGAGGGAGTGCCATGAATAAAAGTTATGAGGTGGAATATTGCAACCTGGAACTCCGATTCGACCGCCGGCACATCCAGCAACTTATCAGAGACTTGATTCAAGACGGGTATTCTTTATATTGGAGCGAGAATGAATCCGTTTTTATTATTTCAGTTCGTACAGGTCGCAAGCTGACAAAGCTGCGCTTTCAGCGTCTCGCTAAAGGATACAAGCTTGTTGGAGACTACGTAATAAAGGATGCCAAACTGGCGGAATGGTTAGAAAAGCTGATCGGTGATCTTCGCGGTCATGCCGTAGTCAAACGTTTTAAGGACAGACAGATTTTAATCGAAAATATTTTGTTCGGCGAGGTCATTCGTTTAGTCGAGATTAACGGTATGGAGCACCGGGTAATTTACCAGAAGGGTCCGTTGATCGATATTGCAAAAATCTCTGAAATGTATGCCTCCGAATCGGCGGAACAGAGAATCGAATGGCTGCAGCAGGAGCTGGATGATGAGCTTGAACGATTATACGAGGCCATTCAGAAAAGCGATCAGGTTATTGTCGAATCCTGTAAAGAAAAATTGAAATTGATCAGAAGAGAGCTTATTCAGCTTGAATGGTGAATGTACTTTTAAGAAAAGATATGAGAATAATCATTGCAGCCCCCTGCATTTTTTTGGGGGTTGTTTGCTGGTTAAGTCTTTCAAGGGGTTCACTTCTGTACTCAAAAGAGTTAAAATGATATTATTGATAAAAATATAGTGTGCAAAGGATGGAAACCATGTCAAAACAACAAATTGGCGTTATCGGCCTTGCCGTTATGGGCAAAAATCTGGCCCTGAATATTGAAAGCAGGGGCTTTACGGTATCGGTATTTAACCGTTCCCCGCAAAAAACGCATGACCTGCTTGAGAATGAAGCTAAAGGCAAAAATCTTGTCGGAACATTCTCGGTAGAAGAATTTGTGCAATCCTTGGAAACGCCTCGTAAAATTTTGATTATGGTACAAGCCGGTTCAGCAACGGATGCAACAATCGAAAGCCTGCTTCCATATTTGGATCAAGGCGACATCATCATCGATGGAGGCAATGCATACTTCCCTGACACTGTTCGTCGCAGCAAAGAGCTTGAAGCTAAGGGTTTCCGCTTTATCGGAACTGGTGTATCCGGTGGTGAAGAAGGCGCTCTGAATGGTCCGGCGATCATGCCTGGCGGTCAAGAAAGTGCCTACAAATTAGTTGAATCCATTTTCACAGCAATTTCTGCTAAAGTAAATGGCGATCCATGCTGTACATATATCGGACCGGACGGTGCCGGTCATTATGTGAAAATGGTACACAACGGCATCGAATACGGAGACATGCAGTTGATTTGTGAAGCTTACCAATTGCTTAAAGATGTTCTCGGCGTTGACGCTAAAGAACTGCATGAAATCTTCACAGAATGGAATAAAGGCGAGCTCGACAGCTACCTGATTGAAATTACTGCAGATATCTTCTCACAATATGACGAAGAAACCGGCAAGCCAATGGTAGATGTTATTCTTGACGCTGCTGGTCAAAAGGGTACAGGTAAATGGACAAGCCAAAGTGCGCTTGATCTCGGAGTACCATTGTCCATGATTACCGAATCTGTATTCTCCCGCTTCTTGTCGGCAATGAAGGAAGAGCGTGTTGCTGCAAGCAAAATTCTTAGTGGTCCTGCCAAAACAGAATTTACAGGTGACAAGAAAGAATTTGTTGAAAATGTGCGTAAAGCATTGTTCGCAAGTAAAATCGTATCCTATGCTCAAGGCTTCGCTCAAATGCGCGCTGCTTCCGACGAGTATGGCTGGGATTTGAAATATGGCAACATCGCAATGATCTTCCGCGGCGGCTGCATTATTCGTTCGCAATTCCTGCAAAACATTAAGGATGCGTATGATCGTGATCCGGCTCTTAAGAACCTGCTCTTGGATTCTTACTTCAAGAACGTTGTTGAAAGCTATCAAGATGCATGGCGTAAAGTGGTTGCATCCGCAGTGGAAAATGGTATTCCTGTACCAGGCTTCTCCAGCGCTCTGTCCTACTACGACAGCTACCGTTCGGAGCGTCTGCCAGCGAACCTTCTGCAAGCCCAACGCGACTATTTCGGTGCTCATACCTTCAAACGCGTTGATAAGGAAGGCGTATTCCACCATCAATGGTTCTAAGTTGATTAGAGCACGCAGGAAGACGCGTGTTATGGATAACCGGAGTGAGACGCCGGAGGAGCGGATTTACGCTTCTTCGGCGTCTTTTTTTGAAACTGGCGCGGAGGTTTACCAGCTTCAAATTTATTAGCAGCGTGTTCAAAAAGTGTCAGCCTGTGTTATGATATGGAAAAGTTAAATACTGACGCAACACATATAGGTGTTCAAAAGTAGGTGAAACATTGACCAAAAATAATAACCTTATCGTACTCATCGGTATGATGGGAACGGGAAAATCTACTGTAGGTTCATTGCTTGCCGATGAATTAGGATATCGGCTGGTGGATCTTGACGCTATGATTGTCGCTGAAGCAGGCTGCTCCATTCCTGAGATGTTTGAATTAAAGGGTGAGGCATATTTCCGTGATCTGGAGACGGTCGTGCTTAATACAGTGCTGCAGGAACGAAATGTAGTGCTTGCTACTGGTGGCGGGGCTGTGCTGCGGCAAGAAAACTGCGGTTTGATGAAGGATAACAGCTGGGTTGTTGCGTTGTCTGCTACAGCAGATGAAATCTTAAGCAGAGTAGGCGAGGATGCCAACCGGCCTTTACTGGCTGGTGGAGCTAGAGAACGAATAACTACACTGCTGGAAGAACGAAAACATGCCTATAGCTTTGCTCATGTAACGATCGATACATCGGGTAAAAGTGCTGAACAGGTATCTGCTGAGATTTTAATGCATTACCGCGGTTAACCAATAATATTAATATAAAAAGGGGAATGGATCGATGGACGTTATCGTTAGGCCGACACCAGAGCTAAAAGGTGAGTTCGGGGCACTGTCCTCCAAAAACTATACGACTCGTTATTTGCTTGTTGCTGCGCTTGCAGAAGGAACAAGTACTATACATTATCCGGCTCATAGCGAGGATAGTGACGCCATGCGACGCTGCATTGCCGACCTTGGGGCTGAGCTGGAAGAGGATGATGAGAAGATCGTTATTAAAGGCTTTGGTCGTCACCCGCGAGATGTCAAGGAATTAAACGTTGGCAATGCCGGGGCAGTACTTCGTTTTCTGATGGCGGTTACCGCTCTTTGCCCTGACGTTACTTTTGTAAATAAATATCCGGATTCCTTGGGCAAACGTCCACACAGCGATTTGATCGAAGCTCTTCAAAATATGGGAGTAGAAATAGATCACAATGATGGCAGACTGCCGATTACGATCCATGGCGGAGCCCCCAAGGGCGGAAAAATTAAAGTGTCGGGATCGGTTAGCTCCCAATATCTTAGCGCATTGTTGTTCCTGACGCCGCTGCTTGATGAAGAAAGCGAAATTGAAGTGCTGGGCGATCTGAAATCGAAGGTGGTTGTGGGTCAGACGCTTGAGGTTTTGGAGCAGGCGGGCATCGTGATTCATGCAAGCCAGGATTATATGACCTTCCGCGTTCCAGGGAATCAGTCTTATCAAGCGAGAAGCTATACAGTTCAAGGTGACTATCCGGGCTCAGCGGCTATTCTGGCTGCCGCAGCAGTAACGAAGTCTGACGTTAAGGTCCACAGACTAATGGAGAACAGTAAACAGGGCGAACGGGCCATTGTAGACGTTCTGCAAATGATGGATGTACCGTTAAGCCATAAGGACGGCATCGTACATGTGCTGGGCAACGGGCGCCTGCGTCCGATCGAATTTGATGGCGATGCAGCGACGGATGCAGTTTTGGCTATGGTAGCAGCTGCTGTTTTTGCCGACGGTACATCAAGATTCTACAATGTGGAGAACCTTCGATATAAGGAATGTGACCGCATTACGGATTATTTGAATGAGCTTCGCAAAGCCGGTGCGAATGTAGAGGAGAAGCAGTCTGAAATTATCGTGCATGGACGTCCTAACGGTCTGGAAGGCGGGGCTACGATTAATGCTCATTATGACCATCGCGTAATTATGGCTTTGACGGTGGTTGGCCTTCGCTGCGAGCAGCCGTTGCTGATCAAGGACGCACATCATGTTGCAAAATCATATCCGCAATTTTTTGATCATATCGCCGCGCTTGGCGGTAATGTAGAATGGGTAAAGTAACATATTAATTCCTTGATAAGAGGTGGAGTATACCAATGTCTTTTGAAAATCCGAGCCGTGAGGAAATAAAAGCTATTTTGGAAAGTGCAGGAAATATAGCTGTAGTAGGGCTGTCGGATAAGACCGATCGCACATCCTACATGGTGGCGCAAGCGCTCCAAAGCAACGGTTATCGTATTATACCTGTCAATCCATCAGTTGAGGGCGAAATTCTGGGTGAGAAAGTATATGCTTCACTAAAGGACATCCCAGAGCCGGTAGGAATCGTCAATGTGTTCCGCCGCAGTGAATACACTCCTGAAGTAGCTAAGGAAGCTGTAGAAATCGGTGCGAAGGTGCTATGGCTGCAGCTTGGAATCGCAAGCGATGAAGCGTATCAAATCGCCGCTGACGGCGGACTTGAGGTTGTTATGGATCGTTGCATTAAAGTTGAAGATAGTATTCTGCTAGGTAAACGGGGATAAGTGATGTATATGGAAAAGGACCTGCCTGAATAAAAGCGGGTCTTTTTTTCGTGAGTGCAATTTCCTTTGACAAATTTATAAGGCTAGGCTTACCATAATGAATTAGAGAGAGGGTATCCTATATTACAAATAGGACATAGGGGGTCGAAACATGATACAGGGTATCGGTGCAGCGGCTGGTGTAGCCATCGGTAAAGCCTTTGTCCTGCCCGCCTGGGAATGGGATGTGCCAGAGCACCGTATGGAGAAGGTGGACCTGGCCAAGGAATTTGAACGCTTATACGAGGGGATTCGAACCTCCAAGACAGAAATCGAGTTCATGAAAAACGAGATCAAGGAAACGGTTGGTGTAGCCGAATCAGGAATATTCGACGCGCATCTCGCTATTCTGGAAGATCCCGTATTCATGAGTGAAATTCAGGGGGTTATTGAACGTCAATATAAGGCTGCTGAAGTGGCCGTCAAAGAGGCGATCGATCATTTCGTGACGATGTTCGATTTGCTGGACGATGAATACATGAAGGAAAGAGCGCTGGATATCAAGGATGTTGGCAATCGCCTGCTGAAGCATTTGCTCGGCACACCGGAAATAACGCTGCCTTCGGATACACAGCCTTATATATTGGTCGCTAAGGAGCTGTCTCCTTCCCAACTCGTACATATGAATCCCGAGCATGTGCTTGGGATGGTGACCATGGTGGGAGGCAAAACCTCGCATTCAGCTATTATGGCGAGAGCTCTGGGAATACCTCTTGTCTCTGGTCTTGAGAACAAGCTGACAGAGCCGTTTCAAACGGGCGATATGCTGGTCATTGATGGTGATGAAGGAATCATTTATCTTGAGCCCACTCAGGAGATCGTAGATCAATATACTGAAGTTGCCGAGAAGCTGCGCCGCCGCAAGGAAGTCCTGCAATTGCTGGCCTCTGTGGAAGCTGTTACAAAGGACGGCTGCCGAATGCGGCTTGCCGGTAATATCAGCTCTGTCAGAGATTTGGAGCAGGCCATCAAGTACGGGGCTGAAGGTGTAGGTTTGTTCCGGACGGAATTTTTGTATATGAATCGTTCGGACTTTCCAAGCGAAGAAGAGCAATACGAAGTGTATCGCCAGGTGGCGGAGAAGGCTGGAGAGCATCCTGTAGTGATCAGAACGCTTGATATCGGCGGAGATAAACAGCTTGAGTACTTTGACCTTCCTGAGGAGGATAACCCGGTTCTGGGCTATCGTGCGATTCGTATCAGCCTTGACAGCAGAGAGCTGTTCAAAACCCAGCTATGCGCCATCCTTCGGGCTGGTGCTCATGGTAATGTAAAGATCATGTACCCGATGATTTCCTCGCTGGAGGAAGTTCGTCAAGCGAACCAAATACTTGAAGATGCAAAACGTGAGCTTCGTGAACGAGGCATTCAGCATCGTCAGGACGTACAGGTTGGCATCATGATAGAGGTTCCTGGAGCTGCGGCAATCGCTGATTTGCTTGCCCGGGAGGTTGATTTCTTCAGTATCGGAACAAACGACCTTGTACAGTATGTGCTGGCTGTAGACCGGATGAACGAGAAAATAGCACACATGTATCATCCTTACCATCCAGCGGTACTGCGAATGATTCGTCAGACTGTTATGGCTGCTAAGGAGGCGGGGATTCCTGTCAGTGTATGTGGAGAAATGGCCGGCGATGAGCGGGCGATTCCGATCTGGCTCCATTTAGGTGTCAGTGATCTCAGTATGTCGCCTCAGCTTTTATTGCGGATGAAGCACTATATTTTGAATACATTTGCCAAAGAAGCTCAAGAGACGGGTTCTTTATGTTATCGACTGTCTACGAGCGATGAAATTGAAACAGCTTTGCTGCAATTTTCCGAGCAATCGGTTTTGCTGGAGCGTTAGACGCTGTAACCTGGCATTAAAAGCATTAAAAGCATTAAAGGCATAAAAGGCATAAAAGGCATAAAAGGCATTAAAGCATTAAAGGTAAAAAAGGGCCTTAATTCTAATGTTTGCGATAGATTCACCAAAATAAGGGTAACAAATGCCATTATTTAACGTGAGGAGAGCATTATGAAGGGGATTTTTAGCTCTTTAAGCAAAAATAACACCTCAAAGGGGTCTTATTTTTCAAAAAGAGGGTAAAAAATGTGGAATAGCACCCTTTTTTACCTCTATAGCTATGCTTGGATAATCCATGGACAATACATAGCTAGCGCATAGTTAGTTCATAGCTAGTTCGTAGCTAGTTCATAGCTGGTTCGTAGCTAGTTCATAGCTATTACGTTTCAGAATGCGGCTGCTAGGAAATAAAAAAGGGTACAG
>RCUU01000446.1_pt1 | contig 22973 bp, 19 predicted proteins | sample 2166211 | NCBI WGS metagenome assembly RCUU01 (sample SAMN09932620, study PRJNA488358) | compost metagenome | feature: garden; material: soil; isolation source: compost soil in phenylacetic acid-enriched culture | place: Germany: Experimental Botanical Garden Goettingen | collected 2016-01-27
GCTTCGTGACCTGAGCAAGACCGGTGCTGTTCTGACGGAGTTCGGCACCTGGCCGTTTTTGTGGTGGCTTTGCTGGCCCTATCGCCGGCAAGCCAGCTCCCACAGGTAACCCACAGTCTTCACGGCTTGTGCAGTACCTGTAGGAGCGGCCTTGTGTCGCGAAAGGGCTGCGAAGCAGCCCCAGGATTTTAATGCAGATGCACGAATTGCTGGGGCCTGCTCAGAACTTCGACAAGATCCAGTCCCGCATGCGGCAACAGGCGCTGTCGTCTTTCTTCTGCTCGTTGAAGGTCAGGAAGTGCTGGCTGTCCTTGTGCACCAACTCCTGCGCCACCGGCCGTACCAGCACCCCCTCCTCGATCAGCGGCTCGATCAGGTAATGCCAGCCCAAGGCAACCCCCTGGCCCTTGATCGCCAACTGAACCAGCGAGCCGTAATCGTTGGAATGCAGCAATTGCGCACCTGCCGCCACCCGCGCACTCAAGTCGACATTGTGGTACTCGAACCACATGTACCAGTCGATGTGCTCGGCAATCTGCGAGCGGCCGTAAGGGCTGAGGTTCAGCAGTGAGCCCTGGCTGATACCGTCCAGCGTGGCCACTTCCGGGTGCTGTGCCAGGTAGCCCGGGCTGCAGATCGGGTAGATCACGTCATAGGCCAAAGGGTGGCTGCTGTAGCCTTCCCTGATCTTCGACAGCTTGTTGATGAACATGTCAGGCTGGACCCCAGGTTCCATGTTCACGAAATTCTGGGTGATGACCAGGTTCAGGTCGATGTCCGGGTTCGCTGCCAGAAACTCCGGCAACCGCGGCGTCAACCACAAGCCGGAAAACGCCGGTGTACAGCACAGTGTCACCACCCGCTTGCCCTTGTTCTGCCGACGTATGCGGCTCGAGACCTGGGCGATGTTGCTGAGCGACAACTGTACGGCATCGAAAAAGATCGCGCCTTCGGGCGTAAGCGCCACCGCCCGCCCGTTGCGGATGAACAGCTCGGCGCCCATGAAACCTTCCAGCTCACGTATCTGTTTGCTGATGGCCGCCTGGGTGACGCACAGCGACTCCGCCGCGCGGGTGAAATTGAGGTACTTCGCCGCCGCGACGAATGCCTTTACGGCGCGCAGCGAAGGCATTTGTATAAGCGCCTGATCGGGCTCTGTGTGCTTGACCATTGACCTCTACCAGTTATCAGGAAACGGGGGCAGTCGCCGCTGGCCCATCATACAAAAAAAGGGCCTCGATCGAGGCCCTTCGGTACTTCATCGACACGACTTGCGCGCGCTATTCATCGCCTGCACGCAGCTCCTTGAACTTCATGTTGGCCTTGGCGCCGATGGCCAGGAACGGCTGTGGCGGCAACGGCTTGGGCTTGTCATAGGCGCTGAGTATCTGCACCAGTTCACTGTCGATGCCCACTGCCAGGTCCGCCGCAGCGATGCCTGCCGCACTCGACTTGGAAGCACCCAGCCCGTTGCAACCACAGGCAGCGATCACTCCGCTATCGACTTCACCGAACGCTGGCACGCTGTTCCAGGTCAGTGCCATGGGGCCGCCCCAGCGGTACTCCATGCGCAACCCCTTGAGCGTGGGGAAACGCGTCGCGAACTTGCCGTCATGCACACGGCCGGCACTGTTCACCTGGCCATCGCCAATGGTCAGGCTCGGGTTGTAGCTGTAGCGCCAGCGCACCAGAATCCGGTCACTGTCACCATCGCTGATTCGCCGCACCGTGGTGCCCATGGGCAACGCCGGGGTGGCGGCCCAGGTACGCTGGCCCGGTAGAAGTCTGGGGTCGAAGCGCTCGGTCAGCGAAGCGTAGGTGAACACATGCAGCAGCTTGCCCTTGAAGAAGCCGAAGCTTTGCGCATGGCCGTTGTTGGCGAGGATGATCTTGCCCGCGGAGACCATGCCGTTTGGCGTCTTGATCACCCACGCGCCACCCACCTGCTTGAAGGACAGGGCCGGCGTCTGTTCATACACCTGCACCGGGTCAGCCAGGGCATCGGCAAAACGCCTGACGTAGGCCGCCGGCTGGATCATCACCGTGCCCGGCATGAACATGCCCGAGGTGTAGGCCGGGCTGCCCGTTACCTCGCCAATCTGCCGGGTGTCCAGCAGCTCATACCGCTCACCCAGCGCGTCGAGTTGCTTGCCGTAGGACAGGATGTGCTCGTCCCCCTGGGTGCCCCGGGCCACGCTGAAACGCCCACAGGGGTCGAAGACTTCCTTGCCCCAACCATGCAGGTCGGCCAGTTCCCTGCCCAGGTCGATGGCCGTGCGGTACAGCTTGATGTCACGCCGGGCGCGCTCGAGCGAACCACCACCCAAGCCCTCGGCGGACACTTCATGCGGCAGGTCGATGATGAAGCCGGAGTTGCGCCCGGAGGCACCCTCGCCGACCAGCCCGGCCTCGAGCACCACGACCTTCAGCGTCGGGTCACGCCGGACCAGTTGGCGGGCCGCCGACAAACCGGCAAAGCCACCCCCGATGATGGCGACATCCGCCGTGACCGCACGGTTGAGCACGGCCTTGGCCTGGCGGCGTGGCAGCATCTCCACCCAACCCGAGCTGCCATTGTTGCTGGGCAATTTCGAAGCAGTGTACATAGTGAGCGCCCCTGCGAAATCAGGAAGCCGATGCTTCGCGTTCGATCAACGGAGCCAGTGCCTCACGCAACGCACCCAGCTTGCTTTCGGCCAGGCGGGCCAATGGACGGCGCGGGTTGCCTGCGTCATACCCCATGATCTGCGCGCCGGCGTACACCGACTGCACGTAGTCACCCTGCCAGATCAGCGACATCACCGGGGCCAGGCTCTTCCAGATCTGCTGCACCTGGGCCCAGTTGCCTTCACTGGCAGCATTGGCCACGGCAACGCAGGTCTTCGGCGCCATGTTCGCGCCCCCCCAGATCAGCCCTGCAGCGCCGGCGAATAGCGCGTAGGGTACCAGTGGGTCCGCGCCGTTCATGGTCGGCAGGCCGGTGCGCGACAACGACGCCTGGGCTGCCAGATCGCCGCTGCTGTCCTTGACCGAGACAAAGTTGGGGATCTCGCTCAGTTGCTTGAACAGCGACGGTGTCACTTCGACACCGACGGCCTGTGGCACGTTGTAACCGATGATCGGCAGGCCGGCCTCGGACACGCTCGAGTAGAAGTCGACAATGCCCTGGTCGTCGGTGGGGCCTTCGAAGAAGGGCGGCAGCACCATCACACCGTCGGCACCGCAGTCCTTGGCGTGGCGGGTGCGCTCGACCACTTCCTCGACCAGCAGCGCCGAAGTCTGCGCGATGACGCGGGCGCGGCCGTTGATGACCTTGGCGCCAAAGGCCACCAGCTCCTTCGATTCATCCTTGCTCAGGTAAACGTGCATCCCGGTTCCGGAGCTGAGTACGAAACCATGCACACCTGCAGCGATGTAGCGCTCGATCAGGCTCTCGAAACGCGCGTAGTCGATCTTGCCCTGTGCATCGAACGGGGTGGTGATGGCCAGGTTTACGCCGGAAAACTTGAATGCGGACATTGGGGTAACTCCTTATTGTTTTCAGCTGGACGGTCCAGCCAAGGCATTGAGCGTGCTGCGGCTCCATGCAAAAGGCTAAAGTCTCATCCACTGTGCATACAGCGACATTTCGGGCGACGACTTGATGAGAAAAGGTTATGCCGCACACTGCACGCCCCCCCCGCAGGCCTGAGTGATCTGTATGGTTAGCGCCAGGCACAAGCTGATTCTCGGAGACAAGCATGCTGCGTATTTTTGAACGATGGCTCGACCCCTTCCCCCCTGACGAGATACCACCGCCACCGGTTGGCCTGTTGCGCTTCATGTGGGCCTGCACCCGGGGCGCGCGCGGCTACATCCTGGCGCTTGCGCTGCTCAGTGCCGGGGTATCGATCTACGAAGCCTGGCTGTTCGCCTTCCTCGGCCAGGTCGTGGACCTGCTCTCGGCCTGGCAGGCCGGCGGTGCCGTCGGCCCCGAAGAAACCCGGGTGCTGTGGGGTATCGGCATCGTCCTGCTGGTCAGCATCGGGTTGGTGGCGCTGCGCACCATGCTTCAGCACCAGGTACTGGCGATCAATTTGCCGCTGCGCCTGCGTTGGGACTTTCACCGGCTGATGCTGCGCCAGAGCCTGTCGTTCTTTTCTGACGAGTTTTCCGGCCGGGTCACCACCAAGGTGATGCAGACGGCGCTGGCGGTTCGCGATGTGTTGTTCACCCTCATCGAGATCCTGCCCGGGATCGGCGTGTACTTCATCGCGATCATTGCCCTGGCCGGTGGCTTTGCCTTGAAGCTGATGCTGCCATTCATTGCCTGGGTCGTGCTGTTCGGCCTGGCCATGCTGTATTTCGTGCCACGCCTGGGCAAGGTCGGCCAGGAGCAGGCCAACGCCCGATCATCGATGACCGGGCGGGTTTCTGACGCCTACACCAACATCACCACGGTGAAACTGTTCTCGCACGCCAACCGCGAAGCGCACTTCGCGCGCGCAGCCATGGAGGACTTCAAGCAGACCGGTTTTCGCCAGATGCGTCTGGTCAGCCAGTTCGAAATCGTCAACCAGGCGCTGGTGGTGGGCTTGATCATTGCTGCCGGCGGCTATGCGCTGTGGCTGTGGCACCTGGGCCAGGTCGGCACCGGGGCGGTGGCGGCGATCACCGCCATGGCCTTGCGTATCAACGGCATGTCGCACTGGATCATGTGGGAGATAACCTCGCTGTTCGAAAACATCGGCACCGTGCAGGACGGCATGGCCACCCTCACCCGCGGCCCCAAGGTAACGGATGCGCCCGGCGCTGCCGAGCTGGTAACCAAGGGGGGCGCGGTGAGTTTCGACAAGGTCGGCTTCAACTACAACGGCGAGCGTCAGGTACTCGACGACCTGAGCCTGCACATCCGCCCGGGCGAAAAGGTCGGTTTGGTCGGCCGCTCCGGCGCCGGCAAGTCCACCTTGATCAACCTGCTGCTGCGCTTCTACGACGTGGACAGGGGGGAAATACGCATCGACGGGCAGAACGTCGCCAAGGTCACGCAAGACAGCCTGCGCAGCGCCATCGGCATGGTCACCCAGGACACCTCGCTGCTGCACCGCTCGATTCGCGACAACATCGCCTATGGCCGCCCCGATGCGACCGAGGCGCAGATCCGCGCCGCTGCAGCCAATGCCCAGGCCGATGGTTTCATCAGCCAGCTCAGCGACCGCCAGGGCAACACCGGTTACGACACCTTGGTGGGAGAGCGCGGCATCAAGCTGTCTGGTGGCCAGCGCCAGCGCATCGCCATTGCCCGGGTGATGCTGAAGAACGCGCCGATCCTGCTGCTGGACGAAGCCACCAGTGCGCTGGACTCGGAAGTGGAGGTGGCCATTCAGGAGAGCCTGGATGAAATGATGCAAGGCAAGACCGTCATCGCCATCGCCCACCGGTTGTCGACGATTGCCGCCATGGACCGGCTGATCGTGATGGATGAAGGGCACATCATCGAGCAAGGCACCCATGCGCAACTGCTGGCGAAGAATGGTACTTATGCGCGGTTGTGGCAGCACCAGAGCGGCGGGTTCCTGGGTGAGGACCAGGGCGTGGCCGAGGCGATGGAATAGCCAGGAGGTGGGATCGGGTACCGCGTCGCCTGCTTCGCGGGCACGCCCGCTCCCACAGGGATGGCGCCAGAGCAGGGACTTCTGCACTCCTGCAGAATCAACTGCCCTGGCGCGATCCCTGTGGGAGCGGGTTTACCCGCGAAGACGGCAGCACGATTCCCGGACCATACCGCCTCAATCCAGCACCGGCCGCAACAACGCCTGGGCCTCGTACAGGGTCGGCAGATACCGCAAGCGTATTTCATCCACACTCAACCGCGAAGCATGGGTGGTGATGGTCAACGTCGCTTTCAGCCGGCCAGCCCGGTCCAGCAGTGGCACACCCAGCACGCGCATGCCGATTTCATACTCCTGGTCCACGATACAGAACCCCTGCTCCTTCACTCGCAGCAACTCCGCCTCCAGCTGTAACCGCTCCGTCTGCGTATAAGGCGTCAACCCCCGCAGCGGGTTACGCGCAAAGTAGGCATCCCGCTCCCCCTCATCCAGCCAGGCCAGCCAGACGCGCCCGCCGGCGGTGCAATACATCGGCACCCGCGAACCCGGCCGGATCGACAACGAGGCCACATGGCTGTAGCGGCTGCGTACCAGGTGGATGATCTCGTCACCATCACGGGTACCCACCGACACATGCTCCTGAGTCTGCCGCGCCACCTGCTCGACGATCGGCCGCAGCATGCGCGGCAGTTGCGCCGAGTCCACATACGCCTGGCCGAGGCGCAGCGCCTTGGGCGTAAGCCAGTATTCACGGCTGTCGGTTTCAGCAAACCCTTCGTGCACCAAGGTCAACAGAAACCGCCGCGCGGCACTGGGGGTAAGGCCGGACAACCTGGCCGCCTGCGGCACGCTAAGGCGCGGCTGCTCGGCACTGAACAGCTGCATGAGCGCCAGGCCCTTCTGCAAGCCGGCGATCAGGTCACGGGGATGGATAGCGGGGGTGTTCATCTATTCGACTCGCAAGCAGGGCAAAAACAGCCGATTACCGCGATAACCGGATCAATGATGCGATTATCGCATTAAACACCCGATCAGCGCATTGTTGCCCACGCCCCCATGCCTCACCCTTGGCCTCCATAACAACGCCAATAAGGAGGTCAGCATGATTCGTGGTTCCACTGAACTGGTCGCCATCGTCGGTTCGCCCATCGCCCAGGTGAAGTCCCCGGAAAACTTCAACACCTGGTTCGCCAACAACAACTGCAACCTCGCCATGCTGCCCATCGACCTGCACGAAGCCGCGCTGGGCAGCTTTGCCGACAGCCTGCGCGGCTGGCAGAACCTGCGCGGTTGCGTGGTCACCGTGCCGTACAAGCAGGCCCTGGCCAGCCGCCTGGACGGCCTGAGCGAGCGCGCAGCCGCGCTGGGCTCGGTCAATGTCGTTCGCCGTGAGCGTGACGGTCGCCTGCTGGGCGACAACGTGGACGGCGCCGGCTTCCTCGGTGCTGCGCGCAAACATGGCTTCGAGCCGGCGGGCAAGCGTGCGTTGGTGATCGGTTGTGGCGGGGTCGGCAGTGCCATTGCCTATGCGCTGGGCGAGGCCGGCATCGCCAGCGTCACCCTCAGCGACCCCAGTACAGCGCGCATGGGCGCTGTGTGCGAGCTGCTCGGCAATGCCTTCCCCACGGTCGAAATCGCCACCCGGGTCGACGGGCTGGAAGGCTTCGACCTGCTGGTCAACGCCTCCCCGGTCGGCATGGGCGGTAGCGCGGAGCTGCCGCTGCCTGCCGCCCTGCTCGCCACCTTGCAAGCCGAAACCCTGGTCGCCGACGTGGTCACCTCGCCCGAGATCACCCCGCTGCTGAACCGGGCACGCCAGGTTGGCTGCGCGGTCCAGACCGGCCCGGAAATGGCCTTCGCCCAACTCGGCCACCTGGGCGCCTTCATGGGCGTCACGCCGCTGGAGATCTGAAGCCATGCCGACGCATGAACACGCGCAACATAACTTTGACCTGGTCGTGCTGGGCAGCGGCGCCGGTGGCTTTACCGCTGCCGTCACGGCCGCCCGCCATGGGCTGAAAGTGCTGGTGGTGGAAAAGGCCGAGCACTTTGGCGGCACCTCGGCGATTTCCGGCGGGGCGGTGTGGCTCTACGGTACCGATCAAGCCCGCGCCGCTGGTGCGGTGGACTCCCCCGAGGCCATTCGCACCTACCTCAGGCAGGTCATTGGCGACGGCTATGACCCCGCCCTGGTCGACGCCTTCATCGAGCATGGCCACCAGGCGCTGCGCTGGCTGGAGCAAAACTCCGAACTGCGCTACGCCCTGCGCCCGCATTCGCCGGACTACTACCCGGACGCCCCCGGTGCCACCCAGTTCGGCCGGGCGCTGGAGATGGTCGAGTACGATGGCAAGCAGCTCGGCTCGCACTTCAAGGACCTGCAGATGCCGCCGCCCGGCATGTTGCTGTTCGGCGGCATGATGGTCAACCGCGTGGATATCCAGCATTTTCTCAGTATCCGCCGCTCGCCCCGGTCGCTGTGGCATTGCCTCAAGCTGATGGCGCGTTACGCGCGGGACCGTCTGCATCACCCGCGCGGCACGCGGCTTACCACCGGCAACGCCTTGATCGCCCGCCTGGCCAGCAGCGCCTTTGCCCATGGCACGCAGCTGTGGTTGCGCAGCGAAGCCCTGGAGCTGATCGTCGAACGCGGCGTGGTCACCGGCGTGGTGGTGCAACGCGAAGGGCGCCGTGAACGGGTGCTGGCCCGGGGCGGTGTGGTGTGCGCCATGGGCGGGTTCGCTGCAGGCGCGCTGGCCGACAGCTACCGGCCGGCCCGGCAAGCGCCGCACCTGACCATGTCACCGCCCAGCAATGACGGCGCTGCCCTGCGCCTTGGCCAAGCCGTGGCCGCAGCCCAGGGTGAGGGCCTGGTGGCCAACTTCTTCTGGGCACCGGTTTCCGAACTGCGCCATGCCAGTGGCGAGCATGAGCGCTTCCCGCACCTGGTCACCGACCGCGCCAAGCCGGGCGTGATCGCGGTGAGCCCGGACGGGCGACGCTTCGTCAACGAGTCCGATTCCTACCACCACTTCGTGCAGACCATGTTCGCCAAAGGCATTGCCAGCTGCTGGCTGGTCTGCGATGCCGAGGCGATGAACCGCTACGGCCTGGGCCTGGCGCGGCCAAAGCCGGTGGACAACCAGGCATTGATCGACGCCGGCTACCTGCACCGCGCCGCAACAGCGCGGGCCCTGGCCAAGGCCATTGGCGTCGACCCACAGGTGTTCATGCAGACCCTGGAGCAGTTCAACGCCGACGCCCGCAACGGCATCGACCGCGCGTTCGGCAAAGGCGGCAACAGCTACAACCGCTACATGGGCGACCCGCAACACACGCCCAACCCATGCCTGGCGCCGCTGACCAGCGGCCCGTTCTACGCCATCCGCATCCACACCGGCGACCTCGGCTCGGCCCGCGGCCTGGTGACCGACGCCCAGGCCAACGTGCTGAACCGCGATGGCCAGCCGATTGCCGGGCTGTATGCGGTCGGCAACGACATGAACTCACTGATGAAAGGCACCTACCCCGGCCCCGGTATCACCCTGGGCCCTGCCCTCACCTTCGGCTGGCTCGCTGCCAACCACATCGCCGCGCGCCTGCAGGCGCCAACCACCCACATGGAGACTCCAGCATGTACTACGAACTGAGAACCTACACCCTCGACCCACTGAAAATGGCCGACTGGCTGAGCCTGTACCAAAGCCACGCGCTGGAGGTGCAAAGCGAGCATCTCGGTAACCTGGTCGGCTTTTTCACCAGCGAGTTCGGCGAGGTCAACCAAGTGGTGCATATCTGGGGCTATGCCAGCCTCGACGAGCGCATGGCACGCCGTGCAGCCATGGCAGCGGACCCGCGTTGGGCAGAGTTCTCGAGGCGCAACCGCGAGCTGGGCGCGGTGCTGCACTTGCAGTCGCGAATGCTGCGGCCCACCGGTTTTTCGCCACTGCAGTAAAACCTTCCTCCAACGCCTGAGCGGAACCCCACGATGCAACCCCTCGAATGTGACGTACTCGTCATCGGCTCCGGTGCCTCTGGCCTGGCTGCCGCCGTTACTGCCGCCCATCACGGCCTGCAGGTGATCGTCGCGGAAAAAGCCAGCCAGCTGGGCGGCACCAGCGCCTGGTCGGGGGGCTGGCTGTGGATACCGCGCAACCCGCTGGCCATTGCCGAAGGCATCGTCGAGACCGACGATGCCCCGGAGCGCTACCTGCGCGCGCAAACCCATGTCAGCGAACTGGACCCGCGCCAGCGCGCCTTCCTGCACCATGGCCCGGAGATGGTCGCGTTCTTCCAGCAACACACCGCCGTGCAGTTCCAGTGCGGCACCCGCATGCCCGACATGCGCGAAGGCGACGGCAGCGCGCGCGGTGGCCGTTCGCTGTGCGCACTGCCATACGACGGGCGCCTGCTCGGGCCCTGGCTGCACAAGCTGCGCCCACCGCTGGACATCGTCAGCCTGGCCGGCATGGGCATTGCCGGCGGCGCCGACATGGCCGCCTTCTTCAACGCCACGCGCTCGCCCACGGCCGCACTGCATGTGGGCAAGCGCCTGCTGCGCCATGGCCGCGACCTGCTGCTGCACCGGCGCGGCCTGCAACTGGTCAATGGCAACGCACTGGTGGCACGGCTGCTGCGCAGCGCCCTGGACCTTGGCGTGACGCTGCTGACCGACAAGCCGGCCAGTCGCCTGCTGGGCGAAGGCCGGGTCAGCGGCGCGCAGTTTGCCGACGGCCAGCTGATCCATGCCCGCCGCGGTGTGGTGCTGGCCTGCGGTGGCTTTGCGCATGATCGCCAGCGCATCGCGCAATTGATGCCGCATGCGCCGGACGGTGACCAGCACTACTCCGCCGCGCCATGGGAAAACAGCGGTGACGGCCTGCGCCTGGGCGAACAGGCCGGTGGCCTGGTCCAGGCGACCCTGGCCCATGCGGGTGCCTGGGCACCTGTGTCGCGGGTGCCGCGCAGCGATGGCAGTTTCGGCCATTTCCCGCACTTGATCGATCGCGCCAAGCCCGGTTTCATCGCCGTGCGCCGCGATGGCCGGCGCTTCGTCAACGAGGCCGATTGCTACCACGACTTCATGAACGCGCTGTTCGCCGCCACGCCGCAGGGTGAAGCGCCGGAAGCCTGGTTGATCTGCGACCATGCCGCGCAACGTCGCTATGGTATCGGCTGGGCCAAGCCCTTCCCTTTCCCCACCCGCCACTATCAACGCTGCGGTTACCTGCACAGCGGTCGCACACTGGCGCAACTGGCACAGCGCTGCGGGATCGACGCCGCGCAGTTGCAGCGCACGGTCGATGGTTTCAACCGCCACGCGGCCAAAGGTGAAGATCCGCTTTTCCGGCGCGGTGTATCGGCCTACAACCGGGCGCAGGGCGAGCCGTTGCAAGCCCCCAATCCGTCGCTGCGGCCACTGCTGCACGGGCCGTTCCACGCAGTGAAACTGTTGCCGGGCAGCCTGGGTACTTTCGCCGGCCTGGGCACGGATGCCTCGGCCCGGGTACTGGACCGCGAGGCGCGGCCGATCCCCGGGTTGTATGCGGTGGGCAACGACATGGACAGTGTGATGGCCGGGTATTACCCGAGTGGCGGTATTACCTTGGGGCCGGGGATGACCTTTGGTTATCTAGTTGGTAGGGTGTTGAGCAGCCTATCCGGAACACCACCAACCTAAGCTCCCTCCAGCACCTCACCGGCCTGCGGTATCGAGCAACGAAAGGCCACGCCGTCTACCCTGAATATACGTTGCCCTTTGCCTCGCCCGCAGGCCCAACGCAACCGTTCGGTAACCGAACACTAGCCCTTCCCTTCAATTGACGCTGCCGCCTTCACTGCTCACCATGCACCGGCCTTGCGTGCCCCCCTGCCTGGGAACCGGTCACGTACTCGTAGCACCGCAGCTGAATACAATTTCAAGAATCGAGCAGTTTATGAACCACTCCAAGATCACCCCCGCCGCCCCCCGGATGCCCCAGGGTTCGATCGGCGACAAGCTTCGCGGCGCCTTCGGCGTCGGCAAGACCCGTTGGGGCATGCTCGCCCTGGTGTTCTTCGCCACCACCCTGAACTACATCGACCGCGCCGCCCTTGGGGTGATGCAACCGATCCTGGCCAAGGAAATGAGCTGGACGGCGATGGACTACGCCAACATCAACTTCTGGTTCCAGGTCGGCTATGCAGTCGGCTTCCTGCTGCAAGGCCGGCTGATCGACAAGGTCGGGGTAAAACGCGCGTTCTTCTTCGCCGTGCTGCTGTGGAGCCTGGCTACCGGCGCTCACGGCCTGGCCACCTCGGCCGCTGGTTTCATGGTCTGCCGCTTCATCCTCGGCCTGACCGAGGCCGCCAACTACCCGGCCTGCGTGAAGACCGTGCGCCTGTGGTTCCCGGCTGGCGAACGGGCCATCGCCACCGGCCTGTTCAACGCCGGCACCAACGTCGGCGCCATGGTCACGCCGGCCCTGCTGCCGCTGATTCTGGCCGTGTGGGGCTGGCAGGCTGCGTTCATCGCCATGGGCAGCCTGGGCCTGGTGTGGGTGGTGCTGTGGGTGTTGAAGTACTACAACCCTGAAGATCACCCGCGCGTGCGCCAGAGCGAGGTGGAGTACATCCAGCAGGATGACGAGCCCGAGCCGACCCGCGTGCCGTTCAGCCGTATCCTGCGCCTGCGTGGCACCTGGGCCTTCGCGGTGGCCTACGCGATTACCGCACCGGTGTTCTGGTTCTACCTGTACTGGCTGCCACCGTTCCTCAACCAGCAATACAGCCTGGGCATCAACGTGACACAGATGGGTATCCCGCTGATCATCATCTGGCTGACGGCAGACTTCGGCAGCATCGGCGGCGGCATCCTGTCTTCCTGGCTGATCGGCCGTGGCGTGCGCGCTACCACGGCGCGGCTGGTGTCGATGCTGATCTTCGCCTGCACCATGGTCAGCGTCATCTTTGCCGCCAACGCCAGTGGCCTGTGGGTCGCGGTGGCGGCCATCTCGCTGGCGGTGGGCGCACACCAGGCATGGACGGCGAATATCTGGAGCCTGGTGATGGACTACACGCCCAAGCACCTGGTGAGCACGGTGTTCGGTTTCGGCAGCATGTGCGCTGCGATTGGCGGGATGTTCATGACGCAGATCGTCGGTAGCGTGCTGACCGCTACCAATAACAACTATGCCGTGTTGTTCACCATGATCCCGGCGATGTACTTCCTGGCGCTGGTGTGGATGTACTTCATGGCGCCGCGCAAGATCGAGAGCGCCTGAACGCGCTAGCCATTTACCTCTACGGGGCCCTTGCGGGCCCTTTTTTTGATCAATCTGATACACGCACTGTGTGGGGTCGCGCCTGAGTCAAGACATGCGCTGTACCTGTGGGAGCGGCTTCAGCCGCGAAGAATCCAACGCGGTGCCTGGCACCGGCTGCGCCGGTGTTCGCGGCTAAAGCCGCTCCCACAAGGGCTCCACAGGGCTCAAGCCATGCGCTGTACCTGTGGGAGCTGGCTTGCCGGCGATAGGGCCATCAGCCTCACCGCAAATCTGCAGCTCCCACAAGGCCCCTGCCAGGTCAGTGAATCATGTGCAGCTCTGTGGGAGCGGGCGTGCCCGCGAACACGGGCGATAGCCCGTGCCATGCGCCGCGTTCTATCAATCAGACTCTGGCCAGCACTGCCATGGCCTTCTCCAGCGCCATGCGCGCACGCTGTTCGCCGCTTATGCCCTGTTCCAGCAACTGCCGCGTGGGGATCTCCAGGCTCAACGGCACACTTGGCGGCAAGCCGCGCAGCAGGCCGACCAGGTCGGCATCGCCCTCGCCCGGGAAGCGCCGCTCGTTGCGTGCCTGGCGCAGGATCTCGTCCATGTCGGCCGGCACCGGGCCGGCAACGTCGCACAGCTGGGCATAACGCATGCGCTGCGGCGCCAGTTGTGCCAGATCGTCCAGCGAAGAGCCGGAGCGGTTGAAGTGGAAGGCATCCACCAGCACACAGCCATTGGCGCGGTCGGCGTTGGCCACCACCCGCATGGCCTGGCGCAGGTCACGTACGTCAGTCCAGGGCATGAACTCCAGATGCGGATGAATGCCATACCCCGCCGCCAGGTCACACAACGCAGCAAAGCGCTCGGTCAGCCGCGCTTCATCCGGATCGTTGCCAGCCACCAGCAGCTCCGTGCCGCCCAGCTCGGCGCCCACCGCCAGGATCGGCTCGAAATCGGCTACACAGGTTTCCGGCTTCAGCCTCAGGATCTCGAGGTCGAGCACCTTGATGCCCGTGTCGCGCAGGCGCGCCTGGGTCTGCCGGCGCAGGCCGGCGTCGGCCACCAGCGGGAAATGCTGTTCCTGCTCGGTGGCGGGCACCAGGCGCAGGCCAACGTGGCTGTAACCGGCGCGGGCTGCTGCCTCGACCATGTCCGGCGGGGACAGCTCGAGTACCGTCAGGGCCGCCAGGGAGAAAATTCGATCAGTCATTATCGTCACCAGACAAGTCAAGCAATGTGCTCGGGCGCACAGGCCCGGCCAGTTTCCGCGGCCTGGCGGATCGCCTCGATCAGCGCCAGGGTACGGCCACCATCGGCGGCATCGATCAGCGGCGCCTGTTCACCCCGGGCAACCCGCACGAAGTGCTGCAACTGCAGGGTCAATGCCTCGCCGGCTGGGATGCTTTCCTCACACTGCAACAACGGCGTGTGCCAGCCCGAGCCCGCCTCGGCGTAGTGCCAGCGCTTGAGCTGGGGAATGCTCAGCGCCCCCTGGGTGCCGGCCAGCAGGTAGCACGGCTGGCCATCCTGGCGCGGGTAGACCGGGCTTTCGCCGGAGTCCAGCTCCCAGCTCCACGGCGCGGCCACCGCGTCGGAGCCGGTCAGGCTGCCCAATGCGCCATTGGCGAACTGCAGTAGCACCGCGGCGCTGTCTTCGTTGGCAAAACCGCGCACATCGTTGCGGGTGAATGCCTGCACCTGTACCACCTCGCCGCACAGGTGGCGCAGCAGGTCGAGGTCATGGATCAGGTTGGTCAGCAAGAAGCCGGCGCCCGGCTCGCGGCGCCAGGGGGTTTCGAAATAGCTGTCGGGCTTTTGCAACTGCCACAGTGCGGTGACGTTGATCAGCCGGCCCAGCTTGCCATCGGCAATCACCTGGTGAGCCTTGGCGATCAGCGGGTTGTGCCGGCGGTGATGGCCGACCAGCACCGGCACATTGTGGCGGCGCGAGGCTTCCACCAGCGCGCGGACTTCATCCAGATGCACGCCCACCGGTTTTTCGACCAGTACCGGTACACCGGCCTCGACGCAGTCCAGGGCGGTGGCTACATGCAGGTTGTTCGGGTTGGCGACGATCACTGCCTCGGGGCGCGCGTGCTCCAGCATCTGGCGGTGGTCGGCAAAACAGGGCACGCCGCATTCGGCAGCAAAGGCCTCGGCCTGCGGGCCCGGGTCGGCCACAGCGCACAGCTGGGCCTGCGGCACATTTAGCAAATGCTGGTAATGCTGGCGGCCCATGATGCCGGCGCCGATCAAGGCAATACGAAGGGGTGCGTTCAACAGCCTGTCCTCTTGTCATTGTTGTCATGCAGATTCCGGAATCTGATTCCACAATCCACATTGAACAATTTAGAACCAGGTTCAGCTTTTCAGAAGAAGCCGCAGAACACAGTGTGCGGTAATCGACCGGAAATGCACTTCAGGCGAACAATTCACTGGCCCGGCTGGCCGCCGACAGTTCCTCCGCCGCCGCCAGCAACAGCGGCGCCAGTTCTGCCAGGCGGCTTTGCGCCAGGCGCGCACTGGGCCCGGCGATGCTCAGCACACCGATCACCTCGTCACTTTGCGGGCGGCGTACCACCGCCGCCAGGGCCGAGGTACCGATGGCCGAGGTTTCCTCGACCCAGGCATAGCCGCGCTCGCGGGCGCGGTGCAGGTAGGCGAGCAGCTCGTCGGTGGAACGTGGCGCGTTCGGGCCGAACTGGTCGGGGTCGGCAATACCTTGGCGCAACACCATCTGCAGCGCCTGCTCATCGTCCAGGCTGGCCAGCCAGGCATGCCCGGACGCGGTATAGAACAGCGGTGCGTCGCGGCCCATGTCCGGGTCGTAGCGCAGCCCGGAGCGGGCGCCCTGGGACTTGGCGATCCAGGTCTGGCGGGCACCGTCGATCACGCCAAGGCGCACCAGTTCGCCGCTGTCCTGGGCCAGGCGGTCGAGAATCGGCTGGATGATGTCAGCACCGCTGCTGGCAAGGTAACGGAAGCCCAGCGCCACCAGCTTGGCCGACAGCTGGTAGCGGCTGTTGTCCCGGTTCTGCCGCACATAGCCCAGCCGCACCAGCTCGGTGAGCATGCGATGGGTGGCGCTCTTGGGGATGTCCAGGCGCTCGGCCAGGGTTTGCAACGGCAGCCCTTGCGGTTCACCGGTAAGGCTTTCTACAAGACTGAAGGCGCGTTCGATCTGACTACCAGCCATGACACAGGTCCCTGAAATTTTTGCGAATTCTAGAAGATGATTCCACACCGCCGATAGCCGCCGCAGCCAGGGCGGCACGAACTGTCCGGTTATCGCCCATTACTTGCCCGGCAGGGCCGCAACACCCTTGCGGGCCGATTCGCTGCCAATAAGAATGTGGAACCTTGTTCCAATAACAATACAGGAATCCCGCAATGCCTTCCGCTCCCTACGAAACCGAATGCGATGTACTGGTCATAGGTTCTGGTGCCGCCGGGCTGGCTGCGGCCGTGACGGCTGCCTGGCATGGGCAGAAGGTGATCGTGGTGGAGAAGGAGCCAGTGTTCGGCGGCGCCACCGCCTGGTCCGGCGGCTGGGCCTGGGTGCCGCGCAACCCGCTGGCACGCCGGGCCGGTATCGAGGAAGACATCGAGCAGCCGCGTACCTACCTGCGCAATGAACTGGGGGCGTATTACAACGCCGAACGCGTCGACGCCTTCCTCGAAGCCTGCCCGCACATGGTGGCGTTTTTCGAAAAGCACACGGCGCTGCAGTTTGCCGACGGCAACGGCATCCCGGACATGCATGGCGACACACCGGGCGCGGCCCAGGGCGGGCACCAGGTGATTGCCGCGCCCTATGACGCCCGCGAGGTGGGTGCGCTGCTACCACGCCTGCGCAAGACCATGCGCGAAACCTCGTTCATGGGCATGCCGATAATGGCGGGGGCCGACCTTGCCGCGTTCCTCAACATGACCCGTTCGCCCAAGGCCTTGCTGCACGTGTGCAAACGCTTTGGCCGCCACCTGTACCACCTGGCCCGGTATGGCCGGGCGATGCACCTGGTCAACGGCGTGGCGCTGGTGGCCCGCCTGGCCAGGTCGGCGCAGGACCTGGGCGTGCGCCTGCAGGAGTCGGCACCGGCCAAACGCCTGCTGGTCGAGGATGGCCAGGTGCGGGGGGCGCTGGTGGCTACACCGCAGGGCGAGCAACTGATCCGTGCCAAGGCCGTGGTGCTCGCGGCGGGTGGTTTCCCCAACGACAACGCCCGCCGTCGGCAACTGTTCCCGCGCGATGCCAGCGGCCACGACAACCTGGCCCTGCCCCCCAAGGGTTGTTCAGGCGACGGCCTGCGCCTGGGCGAGTCGGCCGGCGGTGTGGTCGCCACCGACCTGAAGTCGCCGGTGGCCTGGGCGCCGGTTTCGCGAGTGCCGCACCGCGACGGCAGTGTCGGCCACTTCCCGCACATCATCGAACGCGGCAAACCGGGCATCATCGGCGTGCTGGCCGACGGCAAGCGTTTCGTCAACGAAGCGCATGGCTATTACGACTATGTGTCAGCGATGATCGCGGCGGTGCCGCAGGGCGAAGAAGTGTGTTCGTGGCTGATTTGCGACCACCGCTTCCTGCGTCGCTACGGCCTGGGCCACGCCCGCCCGGCGCCGCTGCCGGTGTGGCCGCACGTGCGCAGCGGCTATCTCAAGCGGGCTGCCACCCTTGAACAACTGGCCGAGGCCTGCGGCATCGACCCGGTAGGGCTGCGCGCCACGGTCAGCGACTTCAACAACCATGCCCGCAACGGCCAGGACCCGGCGTTCGGCCGTGGTTCCACACCGTTCAACCGCAAGCAGGGTGACCCGCAGCACAAGGGGCCAAACCCTTGCGTGGCGCCCATCGAGCATGGGCCGTTCTATGCGGTGAAGGTGCAGCCAGGCTGCTTTGGCACCTTTGCCGGGCTGCGCACCGACGGCAATGCCCGGGTGCTGGATGAGGCTGGGCAGCCGATTGCTGGCCTGTATGCGGCGGGTACCGATATGGCCAGCGTGTTTGGCGGCTGGTATCCGTCGGGTGGCATCAACCTGGGCCCGGCGTTGACCTTTGGCTATGTGGCCGGGCGGCATATTGCCGGGGCGCAGGGGTATGAGTGAGGAGAGATCAGGCGCTGAAACTGCCACGGCGAACGCCTTGCGGCCCATCGCGGCAGCGAATGCCGGGCTCGATGCGGAACTTTACCCGCGAAGAAGCCCACTCGATACCGTAGGTCAGAGCTGCACCAACCGCTCGCGCAGGAAGTTCACAAAACCCTGCACCGGCCGCGCCACCTGTCGGTGCTGCGGGTACACCGCCGACAGCTGCAGCGCCGGCGGCCGCCACTCATCCAGCACCGTCACCAGCCGCCCATCCGCCAGTGCCTGGCCCACGATGAAGGTTGGCAGATAAGTCACCCCCATCCCGGCAATCGCCGCATCCCTTAGCAGCTCGCCATTGTTCGCCCGCATCCGCCCGGCCACCTGGATCGCCTGTGCCTTGCCGCCCTGGCTGAACTGCCACTGCACCTGCCGCGAATGCCCATATGGCAGACAATCATGCCCAGCCAACTGCTCCGGCCTGGCCGGCACGCCCCGCGCTTCCAGGTACGCCGGGCTCGCGCAATACACCCGCTCGACACTGGCAATGCGCCGCGCAATCAGGCTGGAGTCCTCCAGCGCACCAATCCGTAGCGCCAGGTCATAGCCCTCGCCGATCAGGTCCACGGCGCGGTCGCTCAAGTCCACTTCCACATCCACCTGCGGGTGCAACTGCAGGAACTCGGTCAGCAGGCAGCCCAGGTGCGCCATGGCGAACGACAGCGGCGCACTCAGGCGCAAGGTGCCACGCAAGGCCTGAGCCTGGCCGCTGATGTCGTGCTCCACCTGCTGCACTTCGCCGAGCAGGCGCAGCGCCGACTGGTAGTAGTGCTGGCCCAGCGGCGTGGCGTCCAGGCGCCGGGTGGAGCGATTGAGCAGGCGCACGCCCAGGCGCTCCTCAAGCTGCATCAGGCGCCGGCTGACCGATTGCTTGGACATCCCCAGGCGGTCGGCCGCAGCGGTGAAACTGCCGGCCTCCATGACCTGGGCAAAGATCCGCATATCTTCGTAAGGGTTCATTGTCTCGCTCTTGGTGACAGTCAAACGCTTTATAGCGGCTTTTTCCCATCAGCGCATCTCCCTAATCTACGCACAAGTCGCAGCGATGGCCCTGAAGGCCAGGCAAGACGCCCATTACCAACATTCAACAGAAAAGGATTCGCTCATGAACATTGTCCACAAAACCCTTACCGCTTCCCTTCTGGCCCTGTCCGTTTCCAGCGCCTTCGCCGCTGGCAGCCCGGGTATCGAACAGCACACCCAGGCCTTCCTCGAAGCCCTGGAACAAGGCGGCGGCAAGCCACTGGAGCAGCTCAGCCCGAAAGACGCCCGCGCGGTGCTGACCGGTGCCCAGGCCTCGGTAAAGGTCGATCTCTCGGGTATCGAGGTGAAGGAACGCACCATCCAGGCCAACGGCGAGTCGATCAAACTGCAAGTGGTGCGCCCGGCCAACGTGAAGGGTGACCTGCCGGTGTTCATGTTCTTCCACGGTGGCGGCTGGGTGCTCGGCGATTTCCCGACCCACCAGCGGCTGATCCGCGACCTGGTGGTTGGCTCTGGCGCAGTGGCGGTCTACGTCGACTACACCCCATCGCCGGAAGCGCACTACCCGACGGCGATCAACCAGGCCTACGCCGCCACACGCTGGGTGGCCGAGCACGGCAAGGAAATCGGCGTGGACGGCAAGCGCCTGGCCGTGGCCGGCAACAGCGTCGGCGGCAACATGGCGGCAGTAGTGGCCTTGAAAGCCAAAGAGGCCGGCACCCCGGCCCTGCGCTTCCAGTTGCTGCTGTGGCCGGTGACCGATGCCAGCTTCGAGACTGCGTCGTACAAGCAGTTTGCCGAGGGGCACTTCCTTACCACCGGGATGATGAAATGGTTCTGGGACAACTACACCACCGACGCCAAGGCCCGGGCGCAGATCTACGCTTCGCCGCTGCGGGCCAGCAGTGAACAGCTGAAAGGCTTGCCACCTGCGCTGGTGCAGACAGCCGAGTTCGATGTGCTGCGTGACGAAGGTGAGGCTTATGCCCGCAAGCTGAATGCTGCCGGGGTGACCGTTACCTCGGTGCGGTACAACGGCATGATCCATGACTACGGGCTGCTCAACCCGCTGCATCAGGTGCCTGCCGTGCAAACGGCCATGCGCCAGGCCGCCGGCGAGCTGAAAGTGCACCTGCAGTAACCTCATCCACCCATGCGGCAGGGCCTGGTGCCCTGCCGGTTCAGGAGACCCGTCATGCTGACCGTACGTAACGCCAAAGACCGCGGCCTGGCCTTTCATGGCTGGCTGAAATCGTTCCACACCTTCTCCTTCGGCCACTACCGCAACCCGGACGAGCAAGGGTTCTCGGACCTGCTGGTGATCAACGACGACCGTGTCATCCCCGGCAAGGGCTTTGGCCAGCACCCGCACCGCGACATGGAGATTTTCTCCTACGTGCTGGAAGGCGCGCTGGAGCACAAGGACACGCTGGGCACCGGCTCGGTGATCCGCCCGGGCGATGTGCAACTGATGAGCGCTGGCCACGGCGTGGCCCACAGCGAGTTCAACCACAGCCAGGTGCAGCCGGTGCACTTCCTGCAGATCTGGATCGTACCGAACGTGCAAGGCGCAACGCCGCGTTACCAGCAACAGCATTTCAGTGCCGAGGAAAAGCGCGGCAAGCTGCGCCTGATCATCTCGCCGGATGGCGCCGAGGGGTCATTGCAGGTACGGCAGAATGCGCGGGTGTATGCCGGCCTGTTCGACGGTGACGAGCGTGCCACCCTGACCTTGCCGGAAAACCGCCATGCCTATGTGCATGTGGCCCGGGGCAGCATCGAGCTCAATGGGCAAGTGCTGAATGAAGGGGATGGGGTGCGGGTGAGGCAGGAACAGGTGCTGGAGCTGGGCAATGGGGTGGATGCCGAGGTGCTGGTGTTCGACCTGCGGCCGCATGAATTGCCTGGCATGCCTTGAGTTTCTGCTTCGACAGTAATGGCCCTATCGCCGGCAAGCCAGCTCCCACCTCGACCACATCGACCGAAGCCATGCGCAGTCCCTGTAGGAGCCTGGCTTACCAGCGAAGAGGTACTGACAGACAACACAAGACAGTTGCTCCCACAGGTGCTGCACAGTATTTGAAACCTGTGCAGTACCTGTGGGAGCTGGCTTGCCGGCGATAGGGCCATCAGCCATCACTCAGGGCTCGAACCCTTCGACGATGATCACCTCAGCCTTCGCCACCCCCTGACGATGGCTGCAAGCCTCCTGGTACAGCTCGGACCGGTAACACGCCAGCGCCTGCTCGTACGAATCGAACTCGATCACCACGCTACGCTGAGGGGTAGGCCGCCCTTCCATCGCCTCGCTACGCCCGCCACGGGCCAGGAAACGGCCGCCGAATGCCTTGAAGGCAGCCGGGGCGCGCTGGGTGTACTGCTGGTATTGCTCGGGGTCGGTCACGTCCACATGGGCGATCCAATAGGCCTTCATGCGCTGCTCTCCTGTTACGGCGATATTTGTGTATGATGGTATACCATAATAATCACCCCACCACAGTGAGCGTGCAACATGGCTTTCAACACCATCGAAGAACTTCTCGAGGACTACCGGCAAGGCAAGATGGTCCTGCTGGTGGATGACGAGGACCGGGAAAACGAAGGCGACCTGCTGATCGCCGCCGAGCGTTGCGACGCCCAGGCCATCAACTTCATGGCCCGCGAAGCGCGCGGGTTGATCTGCCTGACCCTGACCGACGAACACTGCCAACGCCTGGGCCTGGAGCAGATGGTGCCGGCCAACGGCAGCGTGTTCAGCACCGCCTTCACTGTTTCGATCGAGGCAGCCACGGGCGTTACCACCGGTATTTCCGCTGCCGACCGGGCGCGTACAGTGGCGGCGGCCATGGCCCCCAGTGCCCGCCCTGAAGACCTGGTGCAACCCGGCCACATCTTCCCCCTGCGCGCCCGCGAAGGCGGCGTGCTGACCCGCGCCGGCCACACCGAAGCCGGCTGCGACCTCGCGCGCCTGGCCGGGTTCACCCCGGCGTCGGTGATCGTCGAAGTGCTCAACGACGACGGCACCATGGCCCGTCGCCCGGACCTGGAGGTGTTCGCTGCCCGGCACGGCATCAAGATAGGCACCATCGCCGACCTCATCCACTACCGCCTGAGCACCGAGCAGACCATCAAGCGCATCGGCGAACGCGAACTGCCGACCGTGCATGGCACCTTCCGCCTGGTCACCTACGAAGACCGCATCGAAGGTGGCGTACACATGGCCATGGTCATGGGCGATATCCGCCGCGAGCAGCCGACCCTGGTGCGGGTGCACGTGATCGACCCGCTGCGCGACCTGGTCGGCGCCGAATACGCCGGCCCCGCCAACTGGACGCTGTGGGCGGCGCTGCAGAAAGTGGCCGAGGAAGGCGCCGGCGTGGTGGTGATCCTGGCCAACCATGAGTCCTCGCAGGCGCTGCTGGAGCGCGTGCCGCAGCTGACCCAGCCGGTGCGGCCTTACCAGCGTGGGCAATCGAAGGTGTACTCGGAGGTGGGTACAGGCGCGCAGATCCTGCAGGACCTGGGCGTGGGCAAACTGCGCCACCTGGGCCCGCCGCTGAAATACGCGGGGCTGGCCGGGTATGAGCTGGAGGTGGTGCAAAGCATCCCCTTCGAGCCCGGACTGTTGAGCTGATACAGGCCCCTGTAGGAGCGGCCTTGTGTCGCGAAAGGGCCGCGAAGCGGCCCCGACAATTCATGTGTCGACGCTGAAATCCGGGGGCCGCTTTGCGGCCCTTTCGCGACACAAGGCCGCTCCTACAAAGGTTCGCGGCAACTTGCAGAGGACGGAGTGATGGCCGGTAGCCTCATACCTCTTGCCAAAAGTTTGGAATACCATAATATGATATCCCGTAGACCTTGAATCTGCAGGCCGGCACCTACAATCACAAACGGCCACAAGACACTTTGTTTTAGCTGCTCCCCGAACACTGTTGGCGGGCGCACCACAAGCCCCGCCTCGAATAACAAAAGCAACGAGGGCGTAACCATGCTGTTGAGCAAA
>RCUU01000448.1_pt1 | contig 22912 bp, 20 predicted proteins | sample 2166211 | NCBI WGS metagenome assembly RCUU01 (sample SAMN09932620, study PRJNA488358) | compost metagenome | feature: garden; material: soil; isolation source: compost soil in phenylacetic acid-enriched culture | place: Germany: Experimental Botanical Garden Goettingen | collected 2016-01-27
TGTCCAATATACGGACATACTCAATGATTTTGTGGAATTGCTGTATGGGCTTATGAAGCTATGGGCATCATGCAGTAAAGTCATGATCTCGATGGCATAATAATAAAATTGATCCATAGTCAGAGGCGCGTTTAGTTGATTGTAAATAGTGTCAATAGCCTTCTTCTGTTCTTTATTCCATCCATTGATTAAGGAAGGATGGACCTGCTCCAATGTTGTCACTAAATAATCGAGATCAGCTCTCATTTCCTGAACGCTCAAACTGGTCTCCAAATCATCAATAGGATCAGATGACACTGCTGTATCAGGGGGCTCGTTGTTCGGCAAAGACGAGTCATTGTTTTGAGTCGTGTAAAATTGATTGAACAATACGCCGGCAACTGCAAGTGTGATAAGTAGGGCTGCTGCAATCATTATTTTTTCATATAGGATCAAGCTCCTTAGCCAATTGTTAATTGTAATATTTTAGTATAAATTCAGCTTGCTTACTATAAAAAAACGCACGGGAAAAGCAGATTCAGGGTTTCACCACTTTGTAGGCTTCCGCATAAGATGCTCTATACTGAATTGCCTGGAAGGAGTGCCGACGCCTAATGCTTACAGGTCTTACTATTGTGTTCCTTGGCGGAGATGCCCGTCAGGTGGAGGTTATCAATAAATGCGTTGAACTGGACGCTTCGGTTCATATCGTTGGCTTTGATCAATTGGAGTCTCCACTTCAAGGGGCAAGAAATATTAAGCTGAGTCCGGATTTATTGGGCGAAGCTGATGTGATCGTTCTGCCGGTGATAGGCTGTGACGATCAAGGGGTGATCGCTGCGCCGTTTTCGAAGGCGGAGGTGGTCCTGAAACAGGAGACATTCGCAGCCATACGGGAAGGCACACTAGTCTACACGGGCATGGCAAAAAGCTTTTTGAAGCGAATGAGTGCGGAATATGGCTTTAGATTGATTGAGTTGTTGGATCGTGATGATGTGGCCATCTATAATTCGATTCCTACGGCGGAGGGCGCTGTAATGATGGCGATACAGAATACTGACATTACCATTCATGGCTCCTCTTGCATCGTACTGGGAATCGGACGGACCGGTTTTACTTTGGCGAAAACACTGCAGGGATTGGGAGCGAATGTACAGGTTGGAGTACGCAGAGAGGCCGATGTCGCCAGGGCGATACAAATGGGTTGGAAGCCTTTCAAGACAACGGATTTGAGCGCTAGTACGGGGGATGTTGACTTGATTTTTAATACAATACCGACTATGATAATCACAGCACAAATCATCTCAAAATTACCCCGGAAGGCAGTTATTATCGACCTCGCATCTGCTCCTGGCGGAACTGACTTCCGCTTTGCTGAGAAACGCGGGATCAAGGCGCTGCTCGCTCCCGGACTACCTGGGATAGTCGCTCCCAAGACGGCTGGTATCATTATAGCGAATACGCTGTGTCAGTCGATTTTGGAAGAGTTCCATTTACGGGGGGATGAAGAGTGAATTGGCAGGGGAAAACAGTAGGTTATGCCATAACGGGCTCGCATTGCACATTTGCTGAAGTTATGCCGCAGATCAAGCGGTTTGTAGATGATGGTGCCAAAGTGGTACCGATTATTTCCCAGACAGTGATGACGACGGATACCAGGTTCGGAAAGTCAGAGGATTGGCAAAAACAGTTGAAAGATATTACGGGTAGTGATATCATTTCTTCAATTGTCGACGCCGAACCGCTTGGGCCCAAAAAATTACTTGATGTGCTTGTTATTGCACCTTGTACCGGAACAACGACCAGCAAACTGGCCAATGCTGTTACGGACAGCCCTGTGCTAATGGCGGCCAAAGCACAAATGAGAAACGGACGCCCGCTCGTCGTAGCTGTTTCAACGAATGACGGGTTAGGCTTTAATCTAGCCAATATTGCAAAACTGATTGTAGCTAAAAATATCTTTTTTGTTCCTTTTGGTCAGGATAATCCGGTTGATAAGCCCAACTCGCTTGTCGCACGAATGGAGCTTGTTCCTGAGACGTGTTATGCGGCACTCGATGGGAAGCAATTACAACCGCTGATTATAGAAAAATTTCGGTAATAATTCATTCATTATAAATTGTTATAATTAGAGAAGGGGAGACGTACCAGATGAAAACGAAATTTAATGTCGCCGTTGTTGGAGCAACGGGAGCAGTTGGAGAGCAAATTATCAGATTATTGGAGAAGAGAGACTTCCCAGTAGATAAGCTGAAGCTGCTTTCTTCCGCTCGTTCAGCAGGAACCGTTCTTCAATTTAAGGGACAGGAAATTGCCGTTGAGGAAGCTGGTCCGGACAGCTTTGAAGGCATTGACATCGCACTTTTCAGTGCTGGTGGAGATGTTAGTAAGGAGCTTGCCCCGCATGCTGTTCGTCATGGAGCAGTAGCTATTGATAATACAAATGCATTCCGCATGGAGCCTACTGCTCCACTCGTAGTGCCGGAAGTTAATGCAGACATGATAAGCAAGCATCAAGGCATTATTGCAAATCCTAACTGTTCTACGATCCAAATGGTGGCTGCTCTTAAGCCGCTCTATGATCGTTTTGGAATTTCCCGTATTATCGTATCGACCTATCAGGCTGTATCCGGCGCTGGCGCTAAAGCGATTAACGAAATGCTGCGTCAAAGCAAAGAGGTGCTTGAAGGAAATGATCCGAATCCGGACATTCTGCCGGTTGGTTCCCTGCCGGTGAAGCATCAAATCGCCTTTAATGCTATTCCTCAGATCGATAAATTCCAGGATAACGGTTATACACTTGAAGAAATGAAAATGGTTCGTGAAACCAAGAAAATTTTTGGTGACGACTCGATCGAAGTAACGGCTACTTGTGTTCGCATTCCAGTCGTATACGGCCATTCCGAATCTGTATATGTTGAATTAAAGAACGATTATGAACTGGAAGAAGTAAGAAATCTTCTTGCAAATGCTCCGGGGATAGTTCTGGTGGATGACCCGGCTACTCAATCCTATCCGCTTGCTACCGATGCTGCTGGTAAGGAAGAAGTATTCGTAGGCCGTTTGCGCCGTGATTTGACTAACAATCGCGGACTCAATCTGTGGATCGTATCGGATAATCTCCTTAAAGGTGCAGCATGGAACGCTGTACAAATCGCGGAAATTATTGCAAAGCAAGGGTAATACCAGGCTGACTGAGAAACATGGGCTGAATCTTTTCGGGTATTATCTCGATAAGGTTCGGCCTGAGGTTTGTTAGTGGAGGCTCTTAATAATAACTATTTTTTAGAATTACGGAATGAAGTAATGCTTTACTCCGCATATAAACTGGAGGAATATTCATGCGCATCTTGGTGCAAAAGTTCGGAGGTACTTCTCTCTCTACGAAAGAAGCCAGAGAACATGTTATATCTCACATTCGCCGGGAGCTGAATCAAGATTACCGGCTTGTTGTGGTGGTTTCGGCAATGGGCCGCAAGGGAGATCCCTACGCCACAGATACTCTCCTTGGTATAATAGCTGAAGGAGGAGGAGCGCTAGCCTCACGCGAGCAGGATTTACTGCTTTCCTGTGGTGAAGTGATTTCAGCAACAATGCTGAGCAGCTTGCTTCAGCAGCAGTCAATTACTTCAACAGTGCTTACAGGAGCACAAGCTGGTTTTTCAACGGATAGCCAGTATGGAAATGCAAGAATATTGAATATTTTCCCTTCAAGAGTGCTTGATGAACTGGAAAAGAAAGACGTCGTCATCGTGACAGGATTTCAGGGGCAAAATCAAGACGGTGATGTGACCACACTGGGCCGTGGGGGCAGCGACACATCAGCGACAGCGCTCGGTGCGGCACTTCACGCTGAAATGGTCGATATTTACACAGATGTCAACGGTATTTTAACGGCAGACCCGAGAATTGTAGAGGATGCCAAACCGCTTGAATATGTTAGCTATGCTGAAATATGCAATATGGCTCATCAAGGCGCTAAAGTAATCCATCCACGGGCTGTAGAAATCGCTATGCAATCCGGAATCCCGGTACGTGTTCGATCTACTTTCTCAGAGAGCGAAGGGACGCTTGTAGCTAATCCTGAAGGGTTTAAGGATGTTCAGACCGGAGTTATGGACCGCTATGTGACAGGCATTGCTTACGTTGGAAATGTGACTCAAATTAAAGTGGATGCTTCCGACAACAGTCTTGAAAATTTGCAGCTGCAGGTATTCAAGGCAATGGCGGCTAATGATATCAGTGTCGATTTTATTAATGTAACCCCAACGGGTGCGGTTTATACGATATTTGATTATGACCTGAGCAAAGCGGAAGCTGTCCTTAAGTCGTTAGGATTAAAGGCAAGCATCCTATCGGGGTGCGCTAAGGTTTCTGTTATTGGCGGAGGAATCAACGGAGTACCGGGAATTATGGCGAAAATTGTTGAAGCGCTTGCGGAGAACAATATTCAGATTCTTCAATCTGCGGATTCCAATACTACAATCTGGGTGTTAGTGAATAAGGAAGATATGGTTCAAGCCTTACGAGCGCTTCACGCTAAGTTTGAGCTTGGGCGTTAATAGATTCTCAGAAAAGCATATCAGTGTAATTTATGGGAGGAAGGGACGACATGGAATTCGGAAGATTGATTACAGCGATGGTTACGCCTTTTGATACGCAGGGTAACATCGATTGGGAACAAACAGCACGTCTTATTGACTATTTGATCGAAGAGCAAAAATCCGATAGCCTTGTCGTTAGCGGAACGACAGGAGAATCTCCAACTTTAACTGATGAGGAAAAACTGAAGCTGTTTGAATTTTCAGTAAAACATGCTGCCGGCCGGTGCAAAATTATTGCAGGCACTGGAAGTAACGAGACAGCACATTCTGTAAATTTGACGAGGGAAGCCGAAAAACTCGGAGTCGATGCTTCATTGCTGGTAGTGCCATATTACAATAAGCCTTCGCAAGAAGGCGTATACCGCCATTTTGAAGCCGTTGCCAATGTTACAAAGCTCCCGATTATTTTGTACAATGTTCCGAGTCGTACTATTGTCAGCATGAGTGCTGAAACAACTCTTCGTCTGGCTCAAATTCCAAACATTGTAGCTACTAAAGAATGTGCGCCTTTGGAGCAGGTTGCGCAAATTGTTTCAAATGCACCAGAAGGCTTCAAGGTATATTCCGGTGATGATTCTTCCGCCTTGCCGGCGTTGTCTGTCGGAGGCTACGGAATAATCAGCGTAGCAAGTCATTTGGTAGGTACATCGATGAAACGTATGATTCAGCTGTATCTGGACGGTCATGTATCTGAAGCGGCCAGACAGCATCAAGAGCTGCTGCCGTTATTTAAAGGATTGTTCGAGTGCCCGAATCCTGTAGCTGTTAAGTATGCATTAAATGAAATCGGGTATTCTGTAGGCTCGGTTCGACTTCCGCTTGTTCCTCCTACAGAGGATGAAGCAGAACGTATTCGGAAATTGCTAAAATAACAGCAAAAAACAGGCTAGATTTCCAAAAACCGATGTCTCCCGGGAGGCATCGGTTTTTTTGCTATGGAGCATCGTAACGTTAAGATGGTGTAAAGGGACTGACTTGTGTTTTGCCAAAATAATCATGTATAATGAATTTAAGTGACTGGGTGCGGTGAAATTTTTAATTAGAGTAATGAATAAATGTGCGATCATTAAGTTAGATCATCGGACTAACCGAATACAACTTTTTGGAGCAATTTTTAATGACAAGGAAGCACTTTATGTGCATTTAATTTACAAATTTTAAATTTACGACGTCCAAAATATTAGGAGGGTTAGATTCACTTGTCCAAAAAAATGAATAATGATAAATTGATGATCTTTGCGTTGGGCGGCGTGGCAGAAATCGGGAAGAACATGTATGTCGTTCAATATGGCAACGATATTGTAGTGATCGACGCCGGACTCAAATTTCCGGAAGAGGACATGCTCGGTATCGACATCGTCATTCCCGATATCACTTACTTGACGGAGAACCGTGATAAAGTAAGAGGTATTGTGCTTACGCATGGTCATGAGGACCATATCGGCGGATTGCCGTATGTTCTTAAGAACTTAAACGTACCTGTATACGGTACCAAACTGACGTTAGGTCTCGTTGAGAACAAATTGAAGGAAGCAGGTCTGCTCGGTGATACGAAGCGGATTCTGATTCATGCAGATTCGGAAGTGAAGCTTGGCTCCACGATGAAGGCGACGTTCTTCAGAACGAACCACAGTATTCCGGATTCAGTTGGGGTATGCATCGAGACTCCAGAAGGTAATGTTGTGCATACGGGTGACTTCAAATTCGATCATACTCCAGTCAATGATCAATTTGCGGATTTGCATCGTATGGGTGAAATCGGGAAGAACGGCGTGCTCGCCCTCTTGTCGGATAGCACCAATGCTGAGAAGCCTGGCTTTACACCATCTGAGAAGAACGTTGGACTTGTATTGGATGACATTTTCAGTAAAGCAGAGCAGCGTGTTGTAGTAGCCACGTTTGCATCCAATGTTCATCGAATTCAACAAGTAATTGACGCAGCATATACAACAGGCCGCAAAGTAACGATTATCGGCCGCAGTATGGTGAATGTTGTTGCGATTGCTTCAGATCTTGGTTATCTGAATGTTCCGGACGGCATATTGATTGAGCCTGAGGAAGTGAATAAAATGGCGGCGGACCGTGTTGTCATTCTGTGCACGGGAAGTCAAGGCGAGCCAATGTCTGCCTTAACTCGAATGGCGCGTTCTACACATCGGAAAGTCGATATTTTACCTGGAGATACGGTCATTATTGCGGCTACACCAGTGCCTGGCAACGAGAAGTATGTTGGCCGCACGATCGATGAACTGTTCCGCTTGGGGGCCGAAGTTATTTATAGCGGTTCCAATTCTGGCGTTCACGTATCAGGTCACGGCAGTCAGGAAGAACTGAAATTGATGCTTAATCTGATGCGTCCGAAGTATTTTATTCCTGTACATGGTGAATACCGCATGCTTCGCAAGCATGCTCTGCTTGGCGAATCTGTGGGCGTAGATCCGGACAACATTTTCCTGGTTGACGTGGGCGATGTTGTAGAGATTCAGGGAGGATCTGCCCGTAAAGCGGGTAAGGTCCCATCCGGTAATGTCTTGATTGACGGACTAGGCGTAGGCGACGTTGGGAATATCGTACTTCGCGATCGCAAATTACTGTCACAGGACGGTATTCTGGTTGTAGTTGTTACACTTAGCAAGCAGGATGGTACAATTGTATCCGGTCCTGACATTATTTCCAGAGGTTTCGTATACGTACGTGAATCGGAGGGCTTGCTTGAAGAAGCAAATCGTATCGTATCCAGTACGCTAGAGAAGCTAATGAGTGAAAATGTTAATGAATGGGCTTCCTTGAAGACGAATGTGAAGGATGCGCTTGGACGTTTCCTTTATGAACAAACTCGCCGCAGACCTATGATACTTCCGATCATTATGGAAGTATAAGGAATGCTGGTCATAGTCCTGAATATTCTGATTTAGGCACACAGTCGCCTCTCCTCCCTAAGGTATATTGGACGGTTCCTTAGGAAGGAGGGGCTTTTTTGCGTGCTTTTTTATACTTAACAATCATCAAGCTAATGGGTGCATAGATGAAGGAACATTGACGGCATACTACCTCAAGTATGGTTAGCGACTACAGGGCCAAGGAAGGCCGGAAGGGATTGTATGTAGATGAAGATGGATAAAGAGCTGCAAATCGAAGTGTTATCCCAAGCGGATGCAGATCCGGCGCCAAGTGAACCGCAAATCGAGAAAAATCCTGAAGGGGTTGCTGATGTGATCCAGCAGCTAGGACAAACTTCTGTTCCAACGCCGGGTGAATCCAACGTATTTTGTCTGACAATTATTGGTCAGATAGAAGGACATATCGTATTGCCTCCGCAAAACAAAACAACAAAATATGAGCATTTGATTCCTCAGCTTGTAGCAGCAGAGCAAAATCCTCGTATTGAAGGACTTTTAATTATACTTAATACAGTTGGAGGGGATGTAGAGGCAGGACTTGCAATCGCTGAAATGATAGCCTCCTTGTCCAAGCCTACAGTCACCGTCGTTATTGGTGGAGGCCATAGTATTGGTGTACCGATTGCAGTAGCCTCTGACTTCTCCTTCATTACGGAGAGCTCAACCATGACGATTCATCCTATTCGCATGACAGGACTAGTTATTGGCGTACCCCAGACGTTTGAGTATATCGAGAAGATGCAGGAAAGAGTCGTCCGCTTTGTAACTGTGCATTCCAAAATAACGGAGCAATTGTTTAAGGAGCTAATGTTCAAGACGGGGGAGCTGAATCGGGACATCGGTACGGCTGTTGGCGGCTCCGATGCAGTCAAGTACGGGTTAATTGATGGACTTGGGGGGATTGGAGAAGGCTTGAAAAAGCTTAACTCTCTAATTGAAGCACGCCGCAGCTCTGCACCCTCGGGGGGGCTTACACAATGACACATTATACGATTATTCCCGAAGAGCTGTACTGGGATAATGAAAGCGTACAGCAGCAGTATCAAGAAATTGAGGTGTCGGGTATCTTGATGCAGGTAAGAATGGATGCCGGCAACCAAGCGACAATTATTCGTTTGCTTAGATGCAGTTTGGAGGATTACCTCAATCCTGCGCTAGCGCCAGGTCAGCAAATTATGTATTTTCCTATGTTGATGAAGTGAAATTACATGTAGTTTTTATAGCAATCGATAACCTCCCTCCAAGTGATTATGGTATAATATTCATCTGGGGGGTGTTCCTGTTTGGCACGGAAACGCAAGAAGAAGAAAGCTGCATTAGCCAGTATGCTGAAATATGAAATTTATGGGATCATCCTGATTACTTTGTCCATCATCGCTTTGTCCGGAGAGGCTGCAGTAGGACGATCACTGTCTAAAATGTCAGCTTTAGTGCTGGGCAAATTTTACTTTGTAATACCTTTAATTGGCATTTACGTTGGATTGACCGTTATGATTTCGAGGAAATGGCCGAATCGATGGACGACAAGACGCAGCGGTATTCTGCTTGCTGTACTTGCACTTGTATTAATGAGTACGATTTCAGCTATGGGACTTAAGCTAGTTCCGACGGTTCCTTTAACATTCGGCAACATTATGGGACAAATTCACCGTGATCTCCAGCAGTCGTTATTTTCACCAACCTTTGAGGATGGTGGATTCAGCATGCTTAATCTGGATATAAGCGGCGGATACATAGGCGGTATAGAATTTGCTCTGCTGTATTCTTTATTTGGTATGGCTGGTGCTAAGCTAATTATGATTGTAATGCTGGCCATTAGCTTTATGCTGATTACCGGGCTGTCTTATGTTGATTTGTTTCGGCTGCTTCGTACTAAATTTCATGAATTTGGTCGGCTGCTGGGACAGAAAATACGTATGCTTCGTCCGGTTCCGGTCACGAATAATAATAAAAAGACTAAAAAACCTATTGAGGTTCATGATTACTCCGCAGACGAAGAGTACGTAGATGAGGAGGAATATGATGCTCCTGAGTCTGGGCCTGTAGCAACCCCGAAGAAAAAGCCAGGAAAGCCTGTGTTCTTTCAGTTGTTCAGCTTTAAAGAGCGAGTACCAGAGCAGAGGCGGGAAAATGCAGAGCATCAGGATGAACGGCAGCACAGTCATGCTCCGGAAGAGAATCATTCTGTAAACGCCCCTGCTCAAGATGAAGCGGACGCTCCGCAGGGCATTAATTGGAACGACCTGCAATATGCCGGCTCTACTTCAGAGGGCGATACAGGGCCCATTATTAGAGATTTTTTTGATAACATACAACGAGACGGGCAACTTGATGAAGAGGAAGCGGATTGGGGCGAGCATGAGCATTTTGATGCTGTAGACCCTACATCCTCCGGGACTGTGACGGCAGAGATAGCAGATCATGAAATCGACTCTAACAACGATGCTTTAAATGGCGATAATCCCGTGTTGGGCCACGATGCATTGCTTGGAGAGGAATTGACGGGTGAAGTGGCGGGACAAGCAGAAACTATAAATGGAGAGCAGATGGCGTTGGCTTCGGAAGAAGCTCCACCACCTCCAAAGCCTGCACCAAAGCCATACAAAATGCCGCCTTTCCGTTTATTATCCAAGCCGGCGAGCTCCGGAAAATCGGGGGATCAGGCGGATTACATGCAAACGGCTCGAAAACTGGAGGCGACTCTCGAAAGCTTTGGCGTTCGTGCACGGGTACTTGAAGTTGTTCGTGGGCCGGCTGTTACCCGATATGAGATTCAGCCTGATATTGGTGTGAAGGTTAGCCGGATAGTTAACCTTACCGATGATATTGCATTGGCGCTTGCAGCTAAAGATATTCGTATGGAGGCTCCGATACCCGGCAAATCGGCGATTGGGATAGAGGTGCCGAATAATGAGGTTTCTCTGGTAACGATGCGTGAGGTTATGGAGACACCGACTTTTGTAGATGCTGAATCCAAGCTGACGATTGCCTTCGGTCGCGATATTGCGGGTCAGACGATTGTCGGCAATTTGGCCAAAATGCCTCACTTGCTGGTTGCAGGTGCTACCGGCTCCGGTAAATCAGTATGTATTAACGGGATCATTACAAGTATTTTGTATAAGGCCAAGCCGCATGAGGTCAAATTTATGATGGTTGACCCGAAAATGGTTGAGCTTAATGTGTACAACGGTATTCCTCATTTGCTGACTCCGGTCGTTACAGATCCGAAGCGCGCTTCATTGGCACTTAAGAAAATTGTTGTAGAGATGGAGAAGCGCTATGAGCTGTTCTCCAAATCCGGAGCACGAAATATAGAAGGCTATAACTTGATGATGAAGGAAAAAGAAAACCTTGCAGGGGTTTTGCCGTATATCATTGTCATTGTGGACGAGCTGGCTGACCTGATGATGGTAGCTGCTCATGATGTTGAGGATGCAATAGCACGGCTTGCACAAATGGCCAGAGCTGCCGGAATCCATTTGATTATAGCGACTCAGCGGCCTTCCGTTGACGTTATCACAGGGGTTATTAAGGCTAACATTCCGTCACGGATTGCCTTCGGAGTATCGTCACAGGTTGACTCTCGTACGATCCTTGATATGGCTGGAGCAGAGAAGCTGCTTGGTCGCGGGGACATGCTCTTTATGCCGATGGGTGCATCCAAGCCGGTTCGTGTGCAGGGGGCGTTTATGAGCGATCAGGAAGTAGAGACGATCGTTAATTATGTACGTGGTCAGGGACAAGCTGAATATGATGAGAGTCTGGTGCCGGAAGTGGAAGAAGAGACTGGGGATCAGGATGAAGTGCTCGACGAGCTATACGATAATGCAGTACAGATCGTACTTGAAGCTAAGCAAGCCTCCGTGTCGCTGCTGCAGCGCCGTATGCGCGTTGGTTATACCCGTGCCGCCCGTCTAATCGATTCTATGGAGGCCAGGGGTATCGTTGGCCCATATGAAGGCAGTAAGCCGCGTGAGGTGCTTATGTCGATGGAGCAGTATAAAATGAATAAGGTATCTTCATAACAATTTCGCTGCTCTATTGGAGCTGCTACCGAGTCAATGTTTGGCTTGGGAGCAGCTCTTTTTATTATCTGCCGGTATGTTTTTTGTGGTGCATAGGAAAGGGGTCTGATTGTCATAATAAAGTCAATCAACCATGTATAATCCACAATAGAAAGGTAGAGCTAAACGATATGAACAAAATGAGAATGTGGTTTGCTGCAGGTTTAGTGCTGCTTTTGCTAGGAATCGGTTATGCGGTGTTTCAGTTAAAGACTGACCCCGATGTCAAAACCAATGAAGAAATTCCTAAGCAGGCGATTCCTGTTTTCAGTGAGCAGGTCATTACTTATGGTGCATATGGTCAAGATGTATATGAGCTGCAAGGAAGACTTAAGTATTTGGGGTTCTATTACGGCAAGCTGGACAGCAACTTTGGGTCCAAAACCCGTGATTCTCTAAAATGGTTCCAATCCGAATTTGGTATGAAGGCTGACGGAGTGGCTGGACCCAAGACCAAGCTGAAGCTATATAACGCGACAAAAAACTGGAAGCCGGGACTTGAGACCAGTGAGCCTGGCAAGGCGGGAAGTGCGCCTAAGGCAGGGAAAGGCACGACAAACACCGGAGCAGGAACCGCAAAAAAAGAATCAGATGAATTGGCTCCATCCAGCGCCATGGGGCTGTCAGCAAACGACCTGAAAATTATGGCTAATGCGGTGTATGGTGAAGCTCGTGGCGAACCGTTTGAAGGTCAGGTAGCAGTTGCAGCCGTTATTCTAAACCGGGTTAAATCACCTAGCTTCCCGAATACAGCTTCCGGCGTAATTTTTCAACCTGGCGCCTTTACAGCAGTTGCAGACGGACAAATTTGGCTGGAGCCAAATGAGAACGCTCGAAAAGCAGTTCAGCAGGCTCTTAATGGATGGGACCCGTCGGGAGGATGCCTGTATTACTTTAATCCAGAGACGGCGACCTCCAAATGGATCTGGACCCGTCCTCAGGTAAAGACGATTGGTAAGCATATTTTCTGTATGTAATCATAAACCCTATACAAAGGAGCAGCCGCTTGTTGGTCAGGTTGCTTCTTTACTTTGAATTGGTATAGAATGGATTTGATTTAAATGAATTATCAGTCTCTCGTAAAGGAGTTTTGGTCTTGAACAAGACGATATTTGAACGCGGGAGTGCAGGGAATATTCGTATTCACGTACTGCCGACCACACGATTCAAGACGTTTGCCATCTCGCTCTATGCCGGAGTTCCACTCAGCAGTGAGACGGTTACTACAACGGCTTTAACGCCATTTGTACTTCGGAGAGGTACTAAAGCGTATCCGGAAACGATTGAATTTCGCGAACAGTTGGAACGCCTCTATGGGGCTGGCTTTGGGTTCGATATTTATAAACGCGGCAATTATCAGATCGTAACCTTCCGTATGGATACGATTAATGATTCTTTCGTGAAGAGCAATGAATCTCTGCTTGCCAAGAGCTTTGATTTTCTGGGGGAGGCTGTCACCAAACCGGCTCTGGACAATGGAGCTTTTCGCCCCTCTTATGTGGCTGCCGAGAAGGAAACGGTTCGCAAAAAGCTGGAATCCATCATTAACGATAAAATCAGGTATGCTGCAGAACGCTGTATTGAAGAAATGTTCCGCAATGATCCGTATCGCCTCCACCCGCTTGGACAACGCGACGATCTCGACGGTATAACGCCAGAATCTCTGTATAAGGCTTATCAGCATTGGCTGCAGCGTGCTAGCCTGGATCTATACGTGGTAGGCAATACATCGCTTGCAGAGGTTCAGGAATTGGTTGAGAAATCGTTCGAGCTGAAGCGATCTGTCTCTCCTGAATATAAGCCTGAGCCTAACAATGTGGAGCAAGGCGAGGTACGGATTGTAAAAGAAAAGCTGGATGTTAACCAGGGCAAGCTGAATCTGGGCTTCCGCACTCCTATTACGTATGGAGATGACCGTTATGCGGCGGCGCTTCTATACAATGGCATTCTCGGCAGCTATCCGCATTCCAAGCTGTTCATCAATGTACGTGAAAAAGCGAGCCTTGCTTATTACGCTTCCTCACGTTTTGACGGACACAAAGGGATCGTTACGATTCAATCAGGGATCGAAATTGAAAATTATGAGAAGGCGCTTGAAATTATAGAAGCGCAGCTTGCAAGCATGAAAGCAGGAGATATCAGCGATCTGGAGATGAATCAGACTAAAGCGATGATTCGTAACAGTCTCCTGGAAATTCAGGACTCGGCGTTTGAGATGATCGCTTATGATTTTAACCGTGTATTGTCCGGTAAGGATCGCCCGGCTGAGCAATTGTTAAGTGAAGTCGAAAAGGTCACGCCGCGCGATGTTGTGGATATTGCCGAAAGCGTCCATAAGGACACGATATATTTTTTGACAGGGCAGAAGGAGGGGTAACCGGTGGAAGCCATCACATATGACCGTTTGCAGGAAACCTTGTATCGCGAAACGATGGATAACGGGCTTCAGGTGTATGTTCTTCCCAAACCGGGCTTTAAGAAGACATATGCTACTTTTTCTACGAAGTATGGATCTATAGATAACCACTTTCAAGTAGAGGGACAGGACGAAATCACTGTGCCTGATGGTATTGCGCATTTTCTTGAGCATAAAATGTTCGAGGAGCCGGAAGGTGATATTTTCGCTAAATTTGCTTCACAGGGTGCTTCCGCTAATGCGTTCACGAGCTTTGATCAAACCGTGTATTTATTCTCTGCGACGGAGAACATCCGTGAAAATTTGGAGACATTGATTAATTTTGTGCAGCACCCGTATTTTACCGACCAAAATGTGGATAAGGAAAAAGGCATTATCGGTCAGGAAATTGGAATGTACGGGGACAACCCGGATTGGAGAGTGTATTTTGGACTAATTGAGGCCATGTATGCCGTTCATCCGGTGCGCATCGACATCGCCGGCACAGTTGAATCCATCAGTACGATTACTAAGGAGACGCTGTACACATGCTATAGCTCTTTTTATCATCCCAGCAATATGCTGCTATTCGTAGTTGGTGGTGTTGATGCTGAGGAAGTGTTCGAATTAGTTCGGAATAATCAGGCGAAAAAGGACTATAAACCTCAAGGCTCAATTGCCCGACTGTTTGAAACAGAGCCAAAAGAAGTACACGAGAAGCGCAAAGTGATTAAGCTGCCTGTATCACTGCCGAAATGTCTGTTCGGATTCAAGGAGACGAAGACGGGTGTTAGTGGCAAGGAGCGAATTCGCCACGATTTGGCTACGAAGCTGGCCCTTGATTTGCTGCTAGGCTCCAGCACCAAGCTGTACCAGAAGCTGTACGATATGGACTTGATCTCTGACAGCTTCTCGCACGAATACAACAGCAATCCCAATTATGCCTTCTCAGCGATTGGCGGAGATACCAAGGACCCGGATCGCATGCTGGAAGTCATAACAGAAGAGATCAAGGCGGTTACCGCTGCAGGCTTAAGACAAGAGGACTTCGAAAGAGCCCGCAACAAAAAAATCGGCGGATATTTGAGAATGCTGAATTCACCCGAAAACATTGCACATGAGTTCACACGTTACCGCTTCCGGGATGGAGATTTGTTCGAAATACTGCCGATCTATGAGTCGCTGACGCTTGATGAAGTTAATGCAGCGCTGCGTGAGCATATTGATTGGGAGCAGCTGGCTGTTTCGCTAGTGGTGAGCCCCTAAATGCTGCTGAATCATGGGATGGAGAAGCCTTTTGGGGAAATGACGGTATTAGTAACCGGAGCCAGCCGGGGAATCGGAGCGCAAATTGCGCTTCGTTTTGCGTCATCGGGCATGAATGTTATTATACACTACATGAAGTCGCACGAAGCGGCTAATGAAGTTGCACGACAGTGCATGGGGTATGGTGCCAGAGTCCTAACCGTATGTGCGGACCTGCGCAGCAAGGAGCAAATAGCCAGAATGAAGGATAAGCTCGATAGTTACGGTTTAAAACCGGATATTCTAGTGAACAACGCGGGAATAGCTCATTACGGCCTTCTGTCTGATGTGCAGGAAGCGGACTGGGATGAAATCATGAATGTGAATCTGAAAAGTGTTTTTCTATGCTCTCAGATGTTTATGCCGCATATGATCTCTCAACGCTTTGGGCGAATCATTAATATGTCGTCAGTTTGGGGAATTGCGGGCGGGTCCTGCGAGGTTATATATTCGGCTGCAAAAGGTGGAGTTAATGCCTTCAGCAAGGCGCTGGCCAAGGAATTGGCTCCATCCGGCGTCACGGTGAACGCAGTAGCTCCAGGCGCTGTCAAGACGGACATGATGGCTCATTTTGACGCGGATGAGCTCGGGATCATCGAGGAAGAAATTCCTGTCGGACGGTTGGGAGCTCCCGAGGAGATCGCCTCGCTCGTATACTTTCTGTCGCTTCCTGAATCAGGCTATATTACAGGCCAGGTGATTAGTCCAAACGGTGGTTGGGTTACCTAATTTGTACTTTATGCTTTTCGCATAAGGAAGCCTTAAACTTCGCATATTACAACTGTTGATTTAAATCGCCAATCAAAGGAGGATTTAAACGATGTCAACAGTAGTCAAAAATTTCGATCGCTGGAAAAAGTTTCTGGGTGAGCGCGTTCAGCATGCGGAAAACGTCGGTATGAGCGAAGAGGCGATAGCGAATCTCGCTTATGAAATCGGTGGCTTTCTGGATGAGAAAGTCGATCCTCAGAACGATTCAAACCGGGTCCTCAAAGAAATTTGGGATGTCGGGACCGAGGATGAGCGAAAAACCATCGCTCGCCTGATGGTTAAATTGGCGAAGAAAAACGCATAGTTTAGGCGTTGAAAAGCTCCCATATCCGGGAGCTTTTCTCCCATTTTTTACTGCGGCTTGCCTTTCAAAAAAAATTTATATATCATAAAACACGTATTGTTCGTTGTCTTTCGAAATTGCTTAAACAAAGTTTTTGTATTAAGCAGGAGATAAGACCTATTTTGTCGAATGGTGCTAATGGAATAAAGAAGGTGTTTTTATGATGCAAAAACAATGGTATCTCGAATATAAGATACATAAAAATCGTCCCGGACTGTTGGGTGATATTGCTTCAATGCTTGGTATGCTTGAAGTCAACATCCTGACGATTAACGGTGTAGAGGGGAAAACCCGCGGTCTGCTTCTTGAAACGGATGATGAAGAGAAGATCGCACAAATCGACAAGTTGCTGCGTAAGGTCGACAGCATTACGGTTACTGCCTTTCGCAGTCCCCGTCTCGTCGATTTGCTTGCTGTTCGGCACGGACGCTATATAGATCGTGATTCTGATGACCATAAGACATTCCGCTTTACCCGCGATGAGCTTGGGTTACTTGTGGATTTTTTGGGTGAAGTATTAAAGAGAGAGGGCAATCAGGTTATTGGCCTTCGGGGTATGCCGCGTGTAGGCAAGACGGAATCCATTATTGCCGGCAGCGTATGTGCAATGAAGCGATGGACATTTGTCTCTTCGACTCTGCTTAGACAGACGGTCCGCAGTCAATTGTCGGAAGAAGAGATGAATCCGAATAATGTTTTTATTATTGACGGTATTATCAGTACACTGCGCTCTAATGAAAAGCATTACCATCTGTTAAAAGAATTGATGAATATGCCGTCCACCAAAGTTATTGAACATCCGGATGTGTTCATTCAGGAGTCTGATTTTACTTATGACAATTTTGACATAATTATTGAATTGCGTAACAATCCGGACGAGCAAATCGTTTATGATACGTTTACTACTAATTATTCTGATGATCTCTGAACAAAGCTCATGATTCCGGTTTTAACTGGATTGCAATATAGACTTGAGGATTTTAAAAATAACAGGAGGTGATGGTCGTGTCGGAATTGGGACAACAATTAAAGGAAGCTCGCCTCGCCAGGGGCTTATCGCTGGACGATGTTCAAGAAATGACTAAGATTCGCAAAAGATACTTGGAAGCCATCGAGGCTGGAGATTATAAAGTGCTGCCGGGGAGCTTTTATGTGCGAGCCTTTATTAAAACCTATGCTGAAACGGTTGGAGTGGATGCAGATGAGCTGCTAGCTGAGCATCGGAAGGATGTACCAGAGGCAGTTCAAGAGCAAACGATGGAGCCGGTGCTGCAAAAGCGGCGCAGCAGACAGGCAACAGAGCGCAACTCCAAATGGTTGTCCACCACGCTTATGTGGTCTTTTGCAGTGCTCATTTTAGTCGTTATTTATTTATATTTCTATTGGGGAAGCTCTGATCAAGCGGAGAAAAATAATCAGACTGACCCAACTCCAGTAACGACTGAGGCCGGTAACAAAGGTGATAAAGATAAAAATAGTACGGCTGGCAATAACTCCGGCAACACGAATCAAGGTGGAGCAACAAATGGGTCCACCAATAACGGTCAGACCGATGGCACGGATCATGCGGGACAAAATCCAGGAAACGAGCCGGACACCAATACTCCGGATACAGGCGCTGGAACGGTGACTGTAACTCCTGATGGCAATGAAGGAAGTACAACGAAATTTAAAGTTCATTCTACAGGCAGTCAGCCGGTTCAGGTTGTTATTAACGCTACGGGTGCGAGCTGGGTTGAAGTACGCAAGGGGAGTAAGAGCGGCGAAAAATTGCATTTTGCTACCACTGCCAATGGTGATGTTTTGACCTATGATATAGGTCCGGAAGGATTGTATATTAAATCCGGTGCTTCCTCGAACACTACGATTCTTGTAGGGGGACAAGAGGTTACGGACGGAAAGAACACCTCCAAAATTCAATTGAATCTGGATAATGGAGCTTCAGATACGGGGACGAACAATAGCACAAATGCTAACCCGGATGCTACGACCAATAACGGTACTGGGGAATAATTTGGATTCTGTGTTATCTTATATAGATTAGATGCAAAGACTGACCTTGGATATTACTTGATAATACGGGTCAGTCTTTTTATGCTCATATTAATGGGTATTCCCTCGACTTTGCGAAAACTTTTACATATAATTAAGAAATATATGAACCAGGGAAGGAATGTGAAGAATGGCTTCAGAAAACTCTTTTGATATTGTCTCCAAAATGGACATGCAGGAGCTTACGAATGCGATTGACCAGACTGAACGTGAAATTGCGAATCGATTTGACTTTAAAGGCAGCAAAAGCGAGCTGAAGGTAGAGAAGGACACTCTTATTATCGTATCTGACGATGAATATAAATTGAATGCAGTTATTGACATTTTGCAGTCCAAAATGATCAAACGCGGCCTGCCTATCAAAAATCTGGATTACGGCAAGGTTGAGCCGGCTTCCCTCGGCACGGTACGCCAACGCATTAATTTAAAGCAAGGGATCGACCAAGAGAACTCTAAGAAAATTAACATCCTCATTCGGGACTCCAAGCTGAAGGTGAAAAGTCAGATTCAAGGCGATCAAATTCGTGTAACTGGCAAGAGCAGGGATGACCTGCAGGAAATTATGCAAATGCTTCGTAAAGCAGAGCTAACGGTTGATTTACAGTTTACGAATTTTAAATAGGCAAGCTCACAGTCTCTCGCAGTGTATTATCGCGGCGTGGGACTTTTTCATGTTTTTGACACCGCTGTTTAGGAAATATTATACTTATAAAGGTTGTACGGCTTGAAAAAATGGGGGATCAATTTCATGTCAGAAAAAGTAAAAATCGTTACGCTGGGTTGTGAGAAAAATCTCGTCGACTCAGAAATCATGTCTGGCCTGATCGATCGGCGGGGTTACTCGCTAGTTGACAGGCAAGAGGACGCGACCGTTATTATCGTCAACACCTGTGGTTTTATTGATGCTGCCAAGGAAGAGTCGGTAAATACGATTCTGGATTTGGCAGAGCTCAAGGAGACCGCTAATCTCAAGGCGTTAATTGTTTCAGGCTGTCTAACACAGCGCTATAAGCAGACGTTGATGGAAGAAATGCCGGAGATTGACGGTATCGTCGGGACTGGTGATTTTTATAACATTAACCAAATTGTTGATGAAGCATTGAAGGGGAAAAAACCGATTCATGTCGGAAATCCTGTGTTTAATTATGAGGAGATATTGCCCCGCAAGCTGATGACGGCTAAATACACAACCTACGTAAAAATAGCTGAAGGCTGCGATAACAATTGTACCTTTTGCAGCATTCCGATTATGCGTGGTTCATTCCGCAGCCGCTCGATGGAATCCATCGTGACCGAGGCGGAGCAGCTCGCCGCACAGGGCGTGAAGGAGATCAGCCTGATTGCTCAGGATTCTACGAACTATGGGACTGATCTGTACGATGGTGAATTCAAGCTCGCGGAGCTGATGAATAGAGTAAGTATGGTTCCAGGTATCGAATGGGTGAGATTACACTATGCTTACCCGGGATTTTTTACTGACGAGCTGATTGAGACGATCGCTTCCAATCCGAAAATATGCAAATATGTGGATATGCCGCTGCAGCATAGTGAAGATACTGTGTTAAAGCGGATGCGCAGACCTGGACGTAATCGCGATATTCGGGAGCTGGTGGCGAAGATTCGCGACCGTATTCCGGGTGTTTCGTTAAGAACTTCACTTATTGTTGGCTTTCCTGGTGAAACCGAAGAGGAGTTTGAGCGGCTGTGCCGTTTTGTAGAGGAAATCAAATTTGATCGGTTGGGTGTATTTACATATTCAAAGGAAGAGGATACTCCGGCGTCGAGATTGCCCGATCAGATTGATGAAGAGGTCAAAGAGTGGAGAGCGAATACCTTGATGGAAATTCAGCGCTCGGTTGCGAATGAGATTGGTGGTAAATATATTGGACAAATTCTGGATGTGCTCGTAGAGCGTTATGATGGCCGTAGTGATGTTTACGTAGGACGCTCACAATTCGATGCACCGGAAATAGATGGAGAGGTTTATGTGAGTAATTGTTCAGCAATGATCGGAGACATTTGTAAAGTTCGTATTACACATGCTTATGAGTATGACCTGTCCGGGGAGGGTGTCCTGTGAATTTACCCAATCGCATTACGCTAGCCCGTATTTTTATGATTCCGATCATGCTCATATTTTTGTTGGTTGATTTAGAGTGGTGGTCCCACAATTTGGTTCTTGGAGCGTATTCGCTGCCTGTGAATCAGCTGATTGGTGCTATTTTATTCATTGTGGCAGCCAGCACAGACGGAATCGATGGTTATATTGCCCGCAAGCATAACCTTGTTACAAATCTTGGCAAGCTGCTTGATCCTCTGGCAGATAAATTGCTCGTTGCTGCGGTATTAATCGCTTTAGTTGCAATGGGCAAATGTGATTCTTGGATTGCTATTGTGATTATAAGCCGCGAGTTTGCCGTAACAGGCTTGCGGGAAGTAGCCCTTCTGGAAGGGTCAGTTATCGCTGCAAGCAAATGGGGTAAGGCGAAGACTATTACGCAAATTATCGCTATCTCCGCCTTGCTGCTTAACAATTTCCCGTTCGAGTGGCTGAATATTCCGTTCGCTGATATTGCGATCTGGGCTGCAGCGATTATTACGATTTACTCGGGGATTGATTATTTTGTGAAAAATAAAAGCGTTTTGAATTTTTCAAAAATATAAAATATAAGTTGAACTGCCTACGTGATCGGATTTCTACTGTAAACCCGGCTGCCTTATTCGTACAACAGTAGTTCAGCTTATATTGAAACGACGGTATTCGTAAAGGGAGATTAATCGAAATGAAAGCAGAAATTATTGCAGTCGGCACAGAACTGCTGCTGGGCCAAATAGTGAACTCCAACGCGCAATACTTGTCTGAAGAACTGGCTTCTCTTGGCATTGACGTATATTTTCAAACTGTAGTGGGCGACAATATGAACCGATTATCCCAAGCGATAAAAGCCGCGGCAGAGCGGGCGGATCTGTTAATTTTAACAGGCGGGCTTGGACCTACTCAGGATGATTTGACGAAAGAAGCCGTAGCCGGTGTGTTGGGCAAGTCTCTTCATATCGACCGAATGGCTATGGACAACGTTGATCGCTTCTTTAAGGATAGAGGAGCACCGATGACAGAAAACAATCGCCGCCAAGCTTTATCTATTGATGGCGCTACACCGCTGCCTAATTCAACCGGCCTTGCTGTAGGCAATGCGATTGCCGAGAACGGCAAGTTCTACATTCTGCTTCCCGGCCCTCCCAAAGAGATGAAGCCGATGTTCGAAGACGAAGCCAAGCCATGGATTCTTCAGCAAGTGCTGACGCATGAAACTCCGCTGTACTCTAAAATGCTGAAATTTGCAGGTATTGGCGAATCTGCGCTAGAGACGAAATTACTAGATTTGATTAAAGAACAGGCTGATCCTACTATCGCTCCTTACGCAAAAGAAGGTGAGGTTACGATACGGATTTCCACGAAGGCTGACACCGAGAGCGAAGCGCTGGATAAGCTCGACAAGCTGACAGAGGTCATTGCCTCACGCCTGCCTGATCATCTGTACGCATCTGAGGATGTTCCGATCGAGAAGACGATCGTTGATCTTATGACAGAGCAGGGTCTGACCCTCAGTGCTGCTGAGAGCTGCACCGGAGGTATGCTCATGGAGACCGTCACTACAATCCCTGGCAGCGCTACCGTATTTATTGGAGGAATCGTCTGCTATTCCAACGAAATGAAGGAGAAGCTGCTTAACGTACCGCACGCTCTTCTCGAAGGCGAGGATGCTCCTGGCGCTGTAAGCGCTGAGACAGCCAAGGTACTTGCCGAGCAGGTTCGCATGATCGTAGATACCGACTTCGGCCTTGCCATCACTGGGGTCGCAGGCCCGGGCTATTCCGAACGGAAGCCGGTTGGCCTCGTCTATATCGCCATATCCCGACGCGGAGGAGATACCGAGGTCATTGAACTGAATCTCAAAGGCAATCGCGATACCATTCGCCTCCGTTCCACCAAAACGATTATGTATCATTTGTGGAAAAAGATTAAGAATAAGAACTAAGCAGTCAGAACGCCAGAACATGTACTTGAAAGTTCATGTACCACCGGATATAATCTAATCACGGAAGAACCGTAGCAAACTTTTAAGTTGTGCTGCGGTTCTTTTTTTGTTTTCTGTCGCCTTAATGCCGACTGCCTGATATTTGACTTAAGAGGAGTGTGATTTATTTTCGGAGATTACAACCAACACAAATCCCAAAGAGAGTGCTGCCCACACAGCAGGGAGCAGCAGTGAATCCCGTCGAAGTAGCAGACGCACAAGCCTTGCACAACCTCAAGGCAAATCCCGAAGGGAGAGCCGCTCACACAGCAGGAGCATAGTGAATCCCGTCGAAGTAGCAGACGCACAAGCCTTGCACAACCCCAAGGCAATCCCGAAGGGAGAGCCGCTCACACAGCAGAAAGCAGCAGTGAATCCCGTCGAAGTAGCAGACACACAAGCTCTGCACAACCCCAAGGC
>RCUU01000449.1_pt1 | contig 22876 bp, 17 predicted proteins | sample 2166211 | NCBI WGS metagenome assembly RCUU01 (sample SAMN09932620, study PRJNA488358) | compost metagenome | feature: garden; material: soil; isolation source: compost soil in phenylacetic acid-enriched culture | place: Germany: Experimental Botanical Garden Goettingen | collected 2016-01-27
ATCATCGTCGGCGGCGCTGGTAACGACTTGCTCAATGGCGGTGCAGGTGCCGACCGCCTGGTGGGTGGTCTCGGCAACGATACCTACATGGTGGATAACGCCGGGGATAGGCTGACCGAGGCCACGGGGGCCGGTACGGATACCGTGCGTACCACGCTTGCCATCTATGGTATGACCAGCAACTTCGAGAACCTGGTCTATACCGGGGTGGGCGACTTCGTCGGTGCCGGTAACACGCAGGACAACATCATCGTCGGCGGCGCTGGTAACGACTTGCTCAATGGCGGTGCAGGTGCCGACCAACTGGCGGGTGGTCTCGGCAACGACACCTACATGGTGGATAACGCCGGGGATAGGCTGATCGAGGCCACGGGGGCCGGTACGGATACCGTGCGTACCACGCTAGCCAGCTACGGCATGGCCAACAACATCGAGAACCTGATCTATACCGGGGTGGGCAACTTCAGCGGTACCGGTAACACGCTGGACAATATCATCAACGGAGGCACTGGCAACGACCTGCTCAACGGTGGTGCGGGTAACGACCAACTGCTGGGTGGCATCGGCAACGATACCCTCAACGGTGGCGACGACAACGACAGCCTCAATGGTGGCCTGGGTGACGACATCCTCAACGGCGGCGCAGGCAGTGACACGCTGTTCGGCGATAATGGTAACGACGTTCTGTCGGGCGGTAGTGGCAATGACTTCATCAACGGTGCGGCTGGCAACGACACGGTCAACGGCGGCGCGGGCGATGACACCATGATGGCTACGGATGGCAATGATGTCTTCCAGTTCGCCGCAGGCTTCGGCAATGACCTGATCATCAACTTCGACAGCAATGCGACGGGGGGGCAGGACCGGCTGGATATCACCGCCTTCAACATCACCGCGGCCACCTTTGCCGCCAACGTTACCATCGCCGATGACGGCGCGGACACGCTGGTCAGCATCGGTGCTACCGACTCCATCCGCCTGGTGGGAGTGGCGGATGCAACCACAGTGACTGCAGCGGACTTCAACCTGGCAGGTTGAGGGCCAGAGAAGACGTGACAAGGGCCGCTTTGCGGCCCATTCGCGGGCAAGCCCGCTCCCACAGGGATATCACTGCCCTCAGGCTTGGTGATACCCCTGTAGGAGCGGCCTTGTGTCGCGATGGGCCGCAAAGCGGCCCCATGTCGCACGCAGTTATTTGATGAACCGCACCTGGCTGTTGATCTTCTCGATCACCGCCCCCTTGCGTTCGTTGAAGCGGGCCTTGTTCTGCTCGAACAGGTTGTTGCCCTTGGTGTCGATGGAGATGATCAACGGGCCGAACTCGCGCACGCGGTTCACCCACAGCGTCTCCGGCATGCCCAGGTCCTGCCATTCCGCACGTTCGATCTCTTCCACCTGGGTCGCCGCCAGCACCGCGCAACCGCCCGGGAACACTGCATGCACTGCCTTGTTCTCCAGGCAACCGGTCGTGGTCTCCGGGCCCATGCCGCCCTTGCCGACGATCAGCTTGACGCCGGTCTGCTCGATGAACTGCTTCTCGAACTTTTCCATGCGCATGCTGGTGGTCGGGCCAATGGAAACCATCTCGAAGCTGCCATCGTCCTTCTTCCTGACGATGGGGCCTGCGTGGAAAATCGCGCCGCCACGCAAGTCGACCGGCAGCTCGCGGCCCAGCTCGATGAGCCGGCGGTGGGCAACGTCACGGCAGGTCACCAGTTGGCCGGTGAGGTAGACCACATCGCCCACGTTGAGGTTGGTCAGGTCTTCGTCACTGATAGGTGTGCTCAGGATCTTTTTCACAGTACTACCCCTTCGTGCGAGAGGATGTCGTAGGTCAGGTCGGCGTTGATGCGGATCTTGCCGCGGCGGTGTGCCCAGCAACCGGTGGACACTGCCACGCCAATGGTCGAGGGGTGACGCGCCGAAGACTCGATGTTCACGCCCATCACGCTGCTGTTGCCGGTCAGGCCCTGCGGGCCGATGCCGATTTCGTTGAGGCCTTCCTCCAGCAACTTTTCCATCATCGCCGCGCTTTCGTTGGGGTGGCTGGAGTCCACTTCGCGCAGGATGGCCTTCTTCGACAGGCGTGCCGCCGTCTCCACCGAGGTCGATACGCCTACACCCACCAGCAGTGGCGGGCAGGCGTTGACACCGCGCGAGGTGATGACATCGAAGACGAACTCGGTCACCCCTTCATAGCCTTGCCCCGGCATCAGTACCTTGGCCGAGCCCGGCAGGGTGCAGCCGCCGCCGGCCATGTACACGTCGACGATGGCGTAGTCGGCATCGGGGATGATTTCCCAGTCCAGCCACGGGATCTTCGAGCCGGTGTTGGTGCCGGTGTTCTTCTCGATGAAGGTTTCCACCGCATTGTGGCGCAGCGGCCCCTGAATGGTGGCTTCCTTGGTGGCGTTCTCGAGGATGCCTTCCATCTCGCCCAGCAGCGGGAAGCGCGCGCCCGCCGAGACGAAGTACTGGATGACGCCGGTGTCCTGGCAGCTGGGCCGGTTGAGCTTGTCGGCGTATTCCTGGTTGTCGGCCATCGAGTCGTACACGGCGATGGCCAGCGGGTTGGTTTCGGCGGCGCGCAACTTGGCGGTCTTTTCCTTGACGTCGCGGGGCAGGCGCTTGCCGATATAGGCGGTGAACTTGGCCATCACGTCGGTAAGCGATGACACGGCTGTTTCTTTGTCCATGATTATTTCCTCACTTCATCACAAGGCGGGTTCTTTTTGCTGTTTTTCGAAAGGTCAGGGTGCGGGTGTGCCGGCCTCCATGCGTGCAAGGGCAGGGTGCGGCGCTGCGGCCTCGGTTTCGGGTTCGGCCGGCAGCTGGCCGTCCAGGGCCTGGGCCATGCGCTGCTTGTCCAGCGCACCCACCCAGTTGGCGATGGCCACGGTGCCGACCGCGTTGCCGATGGTGTTGGTGATGGCCCGGGCTTCGGACATGAAGCGGTCCACGCCCAGCAGCAGGACCATGCCGGCCACCGGGATGTTGTCCATGGTCGCCAGGGTCGCGGCCAGGGTTATGAAGCCCGAGCCGGTTACGCCTGCAGAGCCTTTGGAGGTGAGCAGCAGCACACCCAGCACGATCAGTTGGTCCATCAGGGTCAACGGTGTGTTGGTGGCCTGGGCGATGAAGATGGCGGCCATGGTGTAGTAGATGCACTGGCCGTCCGGGTTGAAGGTAAGGCCCGAGGGGATCACCAGGCCGACCACAGGCTTGGACACGCCAACCTTTTCCAGCTTGTTCATCAGTTGCGGCACCACCGACTCGGATGAGCTGGTACCCAGTACCGTGAACAGTTCTTCCTTGAGGTACTTGAGGAACTTCCACAGGTTGAAGCCGCACAGCCGGGCAATGGCGCCCAGCACCACCACCACGAACAGGAAGCAGGTCAGGTACATGGTCGCCATCAGCTTGCCCAGCGAAACGATCGAGCCCAGCCCGTACTTGCCCACGGTGAAGGCCATGGCCCCGCAGGCGGCCAGCGGTGCCACGCGCATGATCATGCCGACGATGAAGAACATGCCGTGGGAGAACGCTTCGAGCACATCCACCATCGGCTTGCCGCGCGGGCCCAGGTGGGAGAGGGCGATGCCGAACAGGGTGCTGAACAGCAGAATCGGCAGGATCTCGTTCTTGGCGAAGGCATCGGTCACGCTGCCGGGTATCACATGCAGCAGGAAATCGATGAAGCCGCCGCTGTTGCCGGCTGCCGCGGCGGTGTAGGTGGAGATGCTCTTGGCATCGAGGGTGGCAGGGTCGACGTTCATGCCCTGGCCGGGCTGCACGATGTTGACCACCACCAGCCCCAGTACCAGGGCAAAGGTGGACAGCACTTCGAAGTAGATCAGCGCGCGCACGCCGACGCGGCCGAGTTCCTTCATGTTTTCCATCTTGGCGATGCCCAGCACCACCGTGGCGAAGATGATCGGGGCGAAGACCATCTTGATCAGTTTGATGAAGGCATCACCAATGGGCTTCAGGTCAGCGCCAACCTGTGGCCAGAACACCCCGATCAGCACCCCGAGGGTTACGCCGATCAATACCTGTACGTAGAGCTTGCCGAACAATCGCTTGGCCATTGCCGTCTCCGAATTATTGTTGTGAGTCGGATTTATCTGGCGGCCGGGCTGCTCGTGAGGGTGCAGGTCACACCTGGCCTTGGCGGCCGAAGAGCCCAGCTTTCTTGTGGTTAATCACGCAGGGCAAAAGGTAATGGTTTTTCAAAAATGCTGTAATACAATGAAATTCAACTCATTGTTTCCCTCAGGTTAATTATGAATCCGGTATCGGAACTGGCGTTCTTCACCCAGCTGATCAGGGTGGGTAGCCTGGCGGGCACTGCTCGCGAACTGAACCTGACCCCGCCAGCGGTCTCCAAGCGCCTGGCCCAGCTGGAACAGCGCCTGGGCGTGCGCCTGCTCAACCGCACCACACGCAGCATCAGCCTTACCGCCGAGGGCGAGACTTACCTGGTGAATGCCAAGCGCATACTGGGCGAGATCGAGGAAATGGAGCGGCAGGTGTCCAGCAGCCGCGCCGAGCCCAAGGGCTTGCTGCGGGTCAATGCGCCGCTGGGCTTTGGCCGTACCCACGTGGGGCCGGCGGTGTCATCGTTTGCCAAGCGCTACCCCGAGGTGGAGGTGCAGCTGCACCTGACCGACCGCCCCATTGCCCTGCCGAACGATGCCATCGACGTGGCCATCCGCTTTGGCGAGCTGCCCGACTCGCGGCTGATCGCCCGCAAGATCGCGGCCAACCGCCGCCGATTGTGCGCATCGCCCGGTTACCTGGAAGCCCACGGTACCCCCGAATCGCCAAAGGACCTGGCCAGCCACAACTGCATCGTGTTGCGCCAGAACGACGCCGCGTTCGGTATCTGGCGGCTCAGCCGCGGCAAGCAGAGCGAGTCGGTGAAGGTGCATGGCAGCCTCAGCACCAACGATGGCGAGGTCGCCCTGAACTGGGCGCTGGACGGGCAGGGCATCCTGCTGCGGGCCGAGTGGAACCTGGCCGACCACCTGCGCAGCGGGCGCCTGGTGGAGGTGCTGGGCGATTACCACACGCCGCCTGCGGATATCTATGCGGTGTACCTGGAACGCCTGAACCTGTCGGCCAAGGTGTCGTGCTTCGTCGAGCACCTGAGGGCGTTCTTCCGCCAGGGGGACAACCTGGCAGCGTGGCAGTAAGGCCGCGTCAGGAAGGATGACAACCACTGCAACGGCTCCGCCGGCCCCCGATCATGCAGTGACTACTTTCTTGAAGCCTTGCCACTGGGCACGTGCAGGTAGGACATCACGCTTTCTGTCAACTCTGTCGCCAGCTTCACCGCTTCCTTGTTGCGCGCCATGGCGCCGGCTACCAGCCCTTCAATAAGTGCCAGCACGGCAATGTTGGAGCTGGTAAGCACCGGATGATCGGCGGGCGCGAACAACACATGGTGAGCGATGGCTGTCAGGGGGGAAGCGGGCGAGTCGGTAATCGCCAGCACCGTGGCATTGCGCTCGCGGGCAAAGCGCGACAGTTGGAGGGTGTCCTGGGAGTAGCGGGGCAGGGCAATCGCCAGCAGCACGTCCTGCTCGGTGATGGCAGCCAGACGGTAGGCGGCATTCTCGTTGCCGCCCTCCATGCTGATGGCGCAAGTGTCTTTACAGAACGGTACCAGCGTCGAGGCCGCGAGGCCGGCCATGTAGACACTGTTGCCGAAACCCAGCACGTAGACCTTGCGTGCCGAGATCAGGTTGCTGACGAAGGCTTCGAACGCATCGGCCTGGTTGTTGCTGGCAGCAGTGGCCAGGTTGCTGCTGGCGCTCTGGATCTGCTCATGCAGACCAAAATCGCCGCCGGGCCGTTGGGCCAGTTCATTGCGCAGTTTGTCCACGGGCGAGACCATTTGCTGCAAGGTCGTCACCAGCTCGGCTTTCATGCCGCTGTAGCCGCCCAGTTGCAGGGCCTTGGCCAGGCGATTGACCGCCGCTGGTGAAGTGCCCGTGGCCTGGGCCATGTCTTCGATGGTCAGGGTCGCTGCCTTCAGCGGGTGACGCAGGATGTAGTCGGCGACCTTGCGCAGCGAAGGCGGCAGGTCGGTCAGGCTCTCCGACAGCTTGCGCATGACTGGCGAGGCGTACACGGTGGTGTTTTTCGAATTGCTCGGCATGCGGCTCAACGCTCCCTGAATGAGTGCCGTAGTGTATCCCAAGGCTTCCCCGGCAGCAGCCGGGGCGCCTGTGGATGCTTACTTGAGGCTGCCGGCAAGGAATTGCTGCAAGCGCTCGGACTGCGGTCGAGCGAGTACCTCGCGCGGATCGCCACGCTCCAGGGCCAGCCCCTGATGCAGGAACATGACCTGGTTGGAGACTTCGCGAGCGAAGCCCATTTCATGGGTTACCACCACCATGGTCCGGCCCTCCTGGGCTAGCTCCTGCATGACCTTCAGCACCTCGCCGACCAGTTCCGGGTCGAGCGCCGAGGTCGGTTCATCGAACAGCATCACCTCCGGCTCCATGGCCAGGGCCCGGGCGATCGCCACGCGTTGCTGTTCGCCACCGGACATGTGTGCCGGGTAGGCGTCGCGGCGATGGCTGACGCCGACCTTGTGCAGGTAGTACTCGGCTTTCTCCCGCGCATCCTTGCGGCTCATGCCCAGTACATGCACCGGGGCTTCCATGACGTTGTCCAGGGCGCTCATGTGTGACCAGAGATTGAAATGCTGGAAGACCATGCTCAGCCGTGAGCGCAGGCGCTGCAGCTGGCTAGGGTCTGCGGCCCGCAGCCCGGCGCGTGGGCAGGTGCGCAACTTCAGGCGTTCGCCATTGACCATGATCTGCCCGGCATTGGGTTGCTCGAGCAGGTTGATACAGCGCAGGAAGGTGCTTTTGCCCGAGCCGCTGGAGCCGATGATGCTGATCACGTCGCCTGCCTTGGCTTGCAGTGAAACGCCCTTGAGTACCTGGTGGTTGCCGTAGCTTTTGTGCAGGTCCTGAATTTCCAGTTTGTTCATCGATGGGTACTCGTTGGTGTCAGTCGCTGAGCAAGCGACCGTGGCGAATTGGCAGGCTGCCAGCGACTTTCGCCAGCCAGAGGCCCGGTTGGGCGAAGCGAAGGCGTTCACGGGCATAGAGAATGCCGTCGGTGGTAGCCCTGACTACGCTGTAGCGGTCACTGAGCGGGTCGATGACTTCGAACAGTGGGTCGCCGGTTCGAACCTGCGCACCCAGAGGTTGCAGATAGCTGACTACGCCGGGGTGGTCGGCATAGGCGTACTGGGCACCGGCAAACGGTGTGGCCTGGCAGCAATGAGTCGGTGCCGCCGGCCATGGGCCGCTGACCAAGCCCTGGTCGGCCAGGTAGGCAAGAATGTGCTCTGCGTTGGCTTGGCAATATTCTCGCTCGGTATCGGCCATGCCGCGCAGCTCGATGGTGGTGGCGATACAGGCCAACGGGATGTTGGCCTGCGCAAAATGCTTGGGCAGCTTTACCCACGGCACTGCACAGGCTTCGTCGAACGCATTGCCGCCAGCATCCTCGGCCAGCAACGCTGCTTCAGCACCCAGGCGTGCCGCCAGCGAACGCAAGCGGGGCCAGTTTTGCGGCAGTGCATACAGCAGCATCACCGATTCAAAATCACAGTGCAGGTCCAGCACCACATCGGCGTCGCACGCATGCTGCAGAAGCAAGCGACGAAGGCCTTCGAGCTCCGATTGCGCAGCAGGCAGGTCGTCGAGAATCTCGAGCATGGTGCGGCGAATGATGGTCACGTTGGCCTCGCCATCCTCGCCTAGCTGGCCCTCCAGGCGCTTGACCAGCGCTTCGGTCAGAGCCGGAAAGTCGCGGTTGAAGTTCTTGCCGCTGCTGAACTCGAAACGGCCCTGGTGGGTGGCCTGGAACATCTGGCCGATACCGATCGGGTTGGCCAGGGGCACCAGTTCTATCACGCCCGTGAGTCGGCCTTGGGCTTCCAGTTCGGCCAGACGGGCCTTCAATGCCACCGCCACGCGCATGCCGGGCAGTTCGTCAGCGTGCAGAGAGGCCTGGATATAAGCTTTGCGCGGGCCGTTGCCGAAGCGGAAAAGGCGCAGAGTGCGCTGGGTACCGCAGGTACTCCAGGGCAGGATATGGTCGATTTGCTGCATGGATGCTCCTTAGTGCTTGCGTGGGGCCAGGTACTTCAGCCAGCGGCGCTCGGCCAGCTTGAAGAGGCGTACCAGCAGGAAAGTCAGGGCCAGGTAGATCAGCCCCGCAGTCATGAATGCCTCGAACGGAAGGTAGTAACGAGCGTTGAAGGTTTTTGCCGCGCCTGTGATATCGACCAGGGTGACGATCGAAGCCAGGCTGGTGGTCTGCAGCATCATCAGCACTTCGTTGCTGTACTGCGGCAGTGATCGACGCAGGGCCGACGGCAGCAGGATGCGCCGGTACAAGGCCAGGCGTGACATGCCCATGGCCCGTGCGGCTTCAACTTCGCCCCGCGGCGTGGCCCGCAGGCTGCCGGCCAGCAACTCGGCGCTGTAGGCACTGGTGTTGAGGGCGAACGCCAGGCAGGTGCAGAAGGTTGCGCTGGACAGGTACGGCCAAAGCGGGCTCTGACGCACAGTTTCGAACTGAGCCAGGCCGTAATACACCAGAAACAATTGCACCAGCATCGGCGTGCCACGAATGACATAGGTGTAGAGCCAGGCCGGGTAGCGCAGCAGGCAGGAGTGCGAAACACGCATCAGCGCCAGTGGGATAGCCAGTGCCAGGCCGCAGGCCAGGGAAATCAGCAGCACTTTCAGGGTCAGCGCAATGCCGTTCAGGTACAGCGGCAGGTTCTGCCAGATCAGTTGGTAGTCAAGCATCATGCAAACCTTCCCTTCACAGTTCGGCGGCTTTGAAGCCGAACGAATAACGCTTTTCCACGCTGCGCAGCAGCACCAGCGACAGGCTGGTCAGCAGCAGGTAGAGCCCTGCCACGGTGAGGAAGAACGTGAACGGTTCATGGGTGGCATCGGCTGCGTTCTTGGCCTTGAACATCATGTCCTGCAGGCCGATGACGGAAATCAGCGCGGTCGACTTGATCAATACCAGCCAGTTGTTGGTGAAGCCCGGCAGCGCCAGGCGCACCAGCTGCGGCACGCTGATCCGCCAGAACACCTGCAGGTTGCCCATGCCATAAGCGGCACCCGCTTCGGCCTGGCCCCTGGGAATGGCGAGAAAGGCCCCGCGAAAGGTCTCCGAAAGATAGGCACCGAAAATGAAGCCCATGGTGCAGACCCCGGCGATGAACGGGTTGATGTCGATGTACTGTTCGTAGCCCAGCGTCAGCGCCAGGCGGTTGATCAGGTCCTGTCCGCCATAGAACACCAGCAGAATCAGGACCAGGTCAGGAATACCGCGCACTGCCGTGGTGTAGATCTCGCCCAGGGCCGCCAACCATCGCAGTGGTGACAGTCGGCAGGCGGCGCCGATCAGGCCGAGGCTGATGGCCAGGGCCATCGCCATCAGGGCCAGGCTGATGCTTAACCACGCGCCATCGAGAATGCTTGATCCGTAGCCGTGAAGCATGATGAAAGTCCTCGTCAGCCGGGGTTATTGGCCGTAGATATCGAACGGGAAGTACTTGCTCTGCACTTGCTGGTAGGTCCCGTTGGCGCGAATGGCGGCAATGGCGGCGTTCAAGCGCGCCAGGTTGGCGCTGTCCCCCTTGCGCACGGCAATCCCCGCACCCCGACCGAAGTACCGGGGGTCGTTGATGTCCGGACCGACAAGCGCAAAGCCTTGGCCGGCGGGCGTCTTGATGAAGCTCTCTTCGGTATTGACGATGTCGGCGAGGGTGGCATCCAGCCGTCCCGCGACCAGGTCGAGGAAAGCTTCGTTCTGCGAGGCGTAGCGCACGACCTCGACACCTGCACTCTCCAGCTGCTCGGTAGCGAAGCGGTCATAGGTGGAGGCACGCTGCACGCCAAGCTTCTTGCCTTTGAGGTCCTGTGTCGGGTCGCTGATCTGGCTGCCGGACTTCATCGCGAACTTGCCCGGGGTGTGGTAGTACTTGTCGGTAAAGTCGACGGACTTGAGCCGATCTTCAGTAATCGACATTGACGACAGCACGGCGTCAATCTTGCGTACCTTCAATGACGGGATCATCCCGTCGAACTCCTGGATCACCCACTGACATTTGACCTGCATCTGCGCGCACAGGGCGTTGCCGATGTCGTAGTCAAAGCCGGCAAGTTCACCTTCGGGTGTGCGGTAGGAGAAGGGCGGATATGCCGCTTCGATCCCGATGCGCAGGCTGCCTTCGTCAGCCTGGGCCAATGCGCTGCAGGCACAGAGTGCCAATGCGCCTAGAAGTCCGGTCTTGTTCATATTCTTGACTCCGGTGGATAGGGCGGTACCGGCCTGAGCCCATTGTGGGGCTCGGCTCGGCATGAAGAAAAATGACATGTTTAATTTCACAAATCAATGTTTGTGAAAATAAATGTGTCAATATGGCGACTGCCGGTCATCCGGCGAATACGAAGTGGACTGCCGGGTTCACCCATGCAGCCATCCGGCGTGCGCGGAGGTGGGCGCGAAGATGGCCGCTGCGTGAGGCGCGGGGCTGGCCAGGCGTATTGTGTCCTGGCTCGCTGGGCGACCACGGCACTTGCATCACGCTATACTTCGCGCCTTTTGCCAGTACCGGAAGCCGCCCATGCGCCAGGTTTTGCTCATCGTCGATGTCCAGTCCACCTTCAGCCCGCCCGAGTGGCTGGTCGATGGCTTGCGGCGGTTGTCAGCGAACATTCCTACCATTGCCTCGGTCGAGTTGCACGACGAACAGGTCACGCCGTTCGAGCGCCAGCTCGGCTGGCACCCGGCGGCCGAGGACGAGAGCCTGGTCGAGGCCGACCAGGTGTTCGTCAAGCATGGCTACGGGCAGAGCGCAGAGGCCATCGAGTACATCCGGCAACTGGGTGTGGAGCGGGTGCTGGTGTGTGGGTTGCAGACCGAAACCTGTGTGCTGGCCGCCGGTTTCGCCCTGTTCGATGCGGGGCTGATGCCCACCCTGGTCACCGACATGACGGTAGGCTCTTCGCTCGACAGGTCGGGCAAGCTGGGCATCGACCTGTGGAAGCATCACTTCCGGCAGGTCACCACCTCGGCCGAGGTGCTCGCCGAAGTGGCCGCACAAGGCTAGAGCTTGCAGGCCTACTCCCACAGGTTACTGCATGGTCTTATCGGGCCGTGGTGATCCTGTGGGGGCGGCCTTGCGTCGCGAAAGGGCTGCGTAGTGGCCCCAGGATCTCAGCATCACAGCCGAAATTGCCGGGGCCGCTTTGCGGCCCTTTCGCGACGCAAGGCCGCTCCCACAGGGGAACACCTATATGCGAACTTGAAAGGACAGGCCTCAGGCCACATCCACCAGCACGATCTCGCTGTCCTGGATGGCGGTCTCCCGCAGCACCTCCTAGGCCAGAGCCGCAGCCCAAAAGGCCTATGCAGTACTTGTAGGAGCGGCCTTGTGTCGCGAAAGGGCCGCAAGGCGGCCCTGGCAATATGTGCAGCGCAGCTGAAATCGAGGGGCTGCTGCGCAGCCCGATCGCGACACAAGGCCGCTCCTACAGAGAACGCGTCGCAAGGCGAAAGCCTCAGGCCACATCCACCAGCACGATCTCGCTGTCCTCGATGGCGGTCACCCGCAGCACCTCCTCCTGCTCGATCGCCACGCCATCGCGCGCCTTGGCACGCAGCCCGTTGACCTCCACCAGCCCCTTGGCCGGCACCAGGTAGCCCCGGCGTGCGGCATCGAAGCGGTACTCGGCGGTTTCACCTGCACGCAGGGTGGCTGCCACCAAGCGCGCATCGGTGCGGATCTGCAGGCTGTCCTCATCGCCCGCACGGCCGCTGGCCAGGGTCACGAAGCCTTCGCCACGCTCACCTTTGGGGAACGGCCGGCTACCCCACTGCGGTGCTTCGCCAGTGCGCTCCGGCACGATCCAGATCTGGAAAATACGCGTGTCGACGTCTTCCAGGTTGTACTCGCTGTGCACGATGCCGGTACCGGCGCTCATCACCTGCACGTCCCCGGCTTCGGTACGGCCTTTGTTACCCAGGCTGTCCTGGTGGCTGATCGCGCCTTCACGCACATAGGTGATGATTTCCATGTCGCGGTGCGGGTGCGGCGGGAAGCCGCTGCCGGCAGCGATCAGGTCGTCGTTCCAAACCCGCAGGTTACCCCAGTGCATGCGTGCCGGGTCGTAGTACTCGGCAAACGAGAAATGGTGGTGGGCGTCGAGCCAGCCGTGGTTGGCGTGGCCGAGGCTTTCGAACGGTCGCAGTTGCAGCATGGTCGTGCTCCTTGAATCAGTGGAATGAGGCCATGATGCGTCAAAGAAGCATCGAAAATAAGCGTAAATATCGGCTTAAAACAATCAGTAAAATAGATTTATTGCGATGGAGTGTTTTATTCGCTTCATCGCCTAATCCACTGATCTGCAAGCATTCGCTGGCGATTTTTTGTCGATGCGGCGAACATGCCCGCTGATTTTGTTTTTCAACGGAGTGACCGTGGCCCACGAGCAACCCCAGGCCCCCGCCGACCTTACCCCACCTGCCCAGTTACCGTGGTTTCGCCGCTTGGTCGCCCGCCTGCTGGGGCGTGGCCTGACCCGCCTGCAAGCCCAGCACCGCGACTCCTGGTTCCTCGGCCACGCCAGCGGCCAGCGCAGTGGCCATGCCGATGGCGTGCGTGAAGGGTTCGAACGCGGGCGGGTGGAAGGTTACGAGGCCGGGCGCCAGGTGCTGGTGATCCGCGATACCCGGCCCGACACCGCCGCGGTGCCGGGCCGGGATGACAACCTGTTCGATGACTGGCGCCTGCCCCTGACTGCCGAGCTGAAAAAGCGCTTCAAGGCCGATGTCGCCCAGCGCCTGCCCGCCGAGGCGCAACCCAGTGCCGCGCAGTGGAAGCTGATATTCAGCGACACACCGTCCACCTGCGTGGTGGCAGGGGCCGGGGCGGGCAAGTCCACCTCGCTGGTGCTGCGCATCCTGCTGTTGCGCCACTACCTGGGCTACGAGCTGGATGCGATGACCGTGGTCACCTTCACCCGCGAGTCGCGCAAGGACTTCATCAAGCGCCTGCTGCAGGTGTTCGCCCTGTGGCAGATCAACCTGCAACCGCTGCAGGCCCGCGAGCTGGTGCGCACGTTCCATTCGCGCATCCTGCCGCTGGTGCGCAGCCTGCCGGGCTTTGGCCAGGTGCGCGCGTTCGAAACGCTGGGCAACGAGATGCCGGCCGGGCGTGAGGCCGAGGCCGAGAGCAACCCGTTCGACCTGCGCCTGAACGATGCCCAGCGCCAGCAGCTGAACCAGTGCTACAGCACCCTGCTGGGCGAGAGCCCGCGTTTTGCCGAGCTGGTCGGCCTGTTGCGCAGCGAAGCCCTGCAGCTGAAGCCGCTGGACCCGAACAACCCCGATGTGCAGAAGCGCGCCCAGGTAACCCAGCTGGCTGCCCAGCGCGACGAAGAGCTGTGCGACGTGATCGAAGACCTGTGGTTCGCCGCCGGCGCCTGGCCGATCAAAGGCATCGAACCCTGCCGCGAAACCATCCAGATTCGTGGCAGCCGCTTCCATGTGCATGGCCGTCTGGCCGGCCAGGGGCCTTTGCTCGTGCTGGGCTTCGACCCGGCGGAAAGCGCGCAGTACCAGCGCCCCGGCGCCAAGCTGGCGGTGCGCGCCGAGTGGGCGGTCAAGCGCACTCTGTTGCAGGCCTTCTGCGACCAGCCGCTGATCTGGCTCGACAACTACGCCATGGCCCGGCGCCTGGCAGCCTCGCTGGCCGGTGATGCCGTGGCCGGCCCTGGCTTCGAATACAAGGTCAAGGGCGAACTGGCCCCGGCGCCGCTGCTCGATGCCTTTGTCGGTGCGGCGAATTTCATCGAGAACCTCGGCCTGGAGGTGAACACTGCCGTGGCGGCGATGAGCTTCCCGTCCGGCGACAGCGATGCGCTGTTCTTCGAGGCATTGGCCCTGTACTGGAAGGCCCTGGAGGCGCACCTGCTGGACCAGTCGCCGCCGGTGATGAGCTACAACCGCATGTTCGCCTTGTTCGGCGAGAACAACCCGGAAAACCTGCAACTGCTGCCCGACCCGTTGCTGCGGCCGCTGGCGCACCTGATGATCGACGAGTTCCAGGACGTGTCACCGCAGATCGTCAGCTGGCTGCGCGCCAGCCTCGCCGAGATCCGTCGTCGCGGCCCGGCGATGCACACCGGGCGCCATGCCCAGCATTCGTCGCTGCTGTGCGTGGGCGACGACTGGCAGTCGATCTACGGCTGGCGTGGCAGTTCGCCCAAGTACTTCATGGAGTTCACCAAGGCCTTCCCGTCGCCGGCCAACACCCGGGTGATGCTGGTCGACAACTACCGTTGCCAGCAGCAGGTGATCGACGCGGCCGAGCATCTGGTCAAGGGCACCCCGGCGATTGCCGGCAAGAAAGCCCGGGCCAGCGGCCCGGCTGCCGAGTTGCCGGGCACGCCGGTCAAGGTGTTCGACCGTGACGAGGCCGCGCTGGGTGAAACGCTGATCGAGCACTACCAGCGTGGCGAGACGGTGATGATGCTGTACCGCAAGGGCAGCGACAGGGCGCTGATGAACGAGCACCTGCAAGGCGTGCTGCACGCCGAGGCGGCGTTGCCGGCCGAGCAGCGCCGGCTGCGCCAGTTGACCTACCACAGTGCCAAGGGCTTGCAGGCCGATGCAGTGTTCATGCTGGGCGACTGCCAGTACCTGACCAGTTCGCCCTACAAGAACCAGGTGTATCGCCAGGCCGGGCTGGGCAAGGCCGGTGATGCCCAGCCGTTCGATACCGCGCAGAAGGAAGAGGTGCAGCGCCTGGCCTACGTGGCGGTGACCCGCGCGGTCAGGCACTGCTATTGGCATGTGGAGGCGGCCAACGCAGAGGCGGCGGCAGCGCCGCGTGCGTCGAGCCAGGTGGATGGGCGGCAGGCCTTCTTCGAAGACCTGCGTGGTCATTGATCAGCGTTCAGGCATCGAGGACGTCTGCTTGCCGGGTAAGGCTCAGCAGTAACCCGGCTTCCACCTTCTGCTGTTCCTGGGTCAAGGCGTTCGTAGCCTTCACATACGCTTCCTCGTTGAGGGGAACCCGATGTAGCGCGCCGTTTTCGTCCAGCGCAGGGGTAGGCATTTCCGAGGCCAATGCACGTATTATCGCGTTGTCCAGGTGAGTGATCGGCTCCTGGCTTTCATCCAGGCAATAGAACAGGTAGTCCAGGCCTGGGCGCCAGAAGTCGGTAATGGCGTCGAACTGGCTGGCATACTGGCGCTTGAGGTAGTCAACCCAGACCGGCTGTTCGCTCATCCACTGCTGTCGGACGGTGGTGTCGGCATCAAGTTCGAGCACGGCGTCGCGCACGTTGTCGATGATTTGCTGGTTGATCCTTGCGGTATTCCGATAAAGCATGCCGCTGCTGGGTTCGGGGAAATCCAGCTCTTTGCTCAAGGACTGGCGCAGTGCCAGGCGGACTTCGATATCGTCGACCAGGCCCGTGGTCAGGTCCGTATCGGGGAAGGCCGCCGGGACATCCAGCACGTCATGAGCCGGTAGCTGAGCGGCATGTTCCTGTAGCGCCTGCTTGCGCAGGCCGCGTCGCAGGCTGATGCGATCCGCCAGCTCGTTGACTTTCGCGCGACGATACAGCTTGCGGTAAAGGTCGAGCAGCGGCTTGGCCGTGTCCCGTGCCCGCCCTGACGCCTGGTTGGCCAGCAACTCCACTTCCAGGGCGCTGAACGCATCGGCGCCGGCATCACCGCAGGTGGGAGGGAAGGATTGCGCCACCTCGTTCAGCCGCTCGCGCAGCGCTGTATCCTCGTGGGCCTGCTCCAGCAGTGCCCACACTCGTGCACGCAGGCCTTCCTGATCCCTTTGCGCTTCCACTGAGTTGGTCAGGCGCTCCAACACCGCTTGCAGGTCGCCATTGTCGTTCTGATCGAACAGGTCGGACCACAGCTGCTGCTGATGGTCTGTCGCAGTATTGCGCCAGACCCCTTGCCACTCCGACCTTTCGGGCGCGTGCTCGAAGACATTGACGCCGCTGGCTCGTAGGCGCCTGGCCGACTCGGCTTCCAGGTTGTTGTAGTTGAAGAACCAGTGGCGCTCGGGCAATCGGGCGGCGACGTCCCGCGCATAGGGGCTGCGCAGGATGCTTGCCAGGTCCGGCACATGGTGAATGCGGTTGAATGAGAGGTCCAGGTAGCGCAACTGGTACTGTGACTGGTTCATCAGGGTGGTCAGGCCAGTGGGAAATGCCTGCAAACCAGCGTTGGACAGGTTCAGGCGCTGCAGCCGCGCCATGTAGCGCACATCAGGCGCGTGCTGCAGCGGGTTGAAGTCCAGGTCCAGTTGTTGCGGATGGATCATGTCCTGGAAGCGCGTGGCGAGGTTTTCATCGAGCGTGATGCGATTGTGCCCTAGCCTCAAGACATCCAGCGGTCGACGGCAGAGGAAGGTCAATGTCGCTTGATCCAGCGTCAGCTGGTTGCGCCGCAGATTCAGTTCGCGCAGGTCTGGCATCGCTGCCAGCACACGCTGTGCGGTGGGTGAGAGGGTAGCAAGGGTGTTGTTGGTAAGGTCCAGCGTGCGCAGCCTGGGCACCGATTCAAGTGCCTGGAACAGCACTTCCCCGTCGATTTCTCGGTTGTTGGTGACTTCCAGCACTTGCAGGTTGGGGAAACGTGACAGGAACGCGCTGTCCAGTCGTTGCAGTTGCAGCTCGTTCAGCTTGAGCTCACGGATGTGGGGCAGGCTGGCTGTGATCGCTGGCAACTCGGGTAGCTGTATCCTCTCCAGAACGAGCGTGCCCAGTTTGGCGGAACCCTCCCGCCGCCAGGCATCCTTGAGGCGTCTGGCGCATCTTTGTCGATCCTCGCGCTCGAAGATGTTGGGTGCGCTCTTGTACCAAGTATCCAGATTGCTAACCAGATTTTGCCACTCTGTCTCCAGTTGCCGAATTGCCGAGCCGAGGTCATCGGTCTGGCTCAGTTCGAACCTCAGGGCGGTGATCTGGTTGCTGTTCAGAGAAGGGAAAAGTGAATTGAGCCGACGTGTCGCGACGCCTGTGCTGATCGAGTCTGTTCCTCGACCACTGAGCGGGTAACCGATTTGCCCATGTGCCAGGCGCATGGGCGAGCGAAAGCCTGGCTTGATAGGCTGCTGGCCAAGCAGCACTGCGCAGCCCGAGCGGTCGGCGAGGGCGCTGGCGAACAGCTCGGCTTCACTCGCCTGCGGCTGTTCGGCTACCAATGCATCACGCAGCAGTTGGCTGTCGGCATTGGCCAGGTCTGCTCGATACAGACCAGTCAAGGCGCGATCGAGGCGGGCGCGGGCCTGCAGGTAGCGGGCTTCTTCAGCCACGCGCAAGGGCACGCGCCCGCTCTTCAGGCGTTCGCGCTCGGCGCTGCCGGCATGCGCGACCAGCTCTTGCAGGGCATTGTGTGGCAAACCGGGGAACTGGCGGCCCAAGGTCTTCGCTTCGTCGCCAAGCGGTGCGCGATGGCTTTCCAGCATGCTCGCGAAGACTTCGCGACGACGCGCTGTCAGGTGGTTGGCCAATAGCTCGTTCAGGGCGCTCGGGCGCTGCTCTGCTGGCGTATCGGGTAGCAGCTGCTGTATGACAACTTCCTCCATCTCCGCCAGGACAACCTTGCTCAGCTCGCCGTCGTCAAGCTCCGTGCGGCCGATCTCGATCTGCAGCGTGTCGGCTTTCGGCTGCGCACCGAAGTAGACTGCGTCCCCCCATTTTTCGGCACCGGTGAAGACCTTCAGCCTGTAGTTCGCGGGCCAGCCAGGCAGCTGTACCAGTTCCGGCAGCGCGAAGTTCATATGTGCAGCCAAAGGCTGGCCATGACGTACCCGGGTGATGATGCCCTCCACGTCGTCAGCCAGTCGCAGGCGCAGCAAGGTGTCGGCCAGCAGAGCCGGCGGCCGCGAGCCGGTGACCTGGCTGCGACGCAAGGTGTCTGCGTCGACTTCGGTAATGCGCAATGCGGTAAGTTGCTCCGATGCATCCAGCCCCTGGCCGAACCGGCCCAGCCCCTCGAGCAACTGCGCATCGTCCCATTCGAGCGGGTTGTCGTGGGCCAACTGCCAGCGCTGGTCGCCTAGGTAGCGCAAGGCCGGAGTGTAGGCATCGGGGGCGTGCGGGTGGCGCACATGCCACTGTCCGTCGGTTTCGAATACCTCATACAGTTTGCCTTGAAGCCAAACGTGGGTTTTGCCACCGATGATGTACAGCCCTTGGGCATTTGTCTGCACACCCACCGGCAACGAGTTCGAAGTGCTGTAAGGGCCCATGTCAGGGTGCCAAAGCCGTTCGCGGCCACCTTTCCAGACGCTTTCCAGCGTATCGACGAACCCTGATGCCTTGACCGCGCTGCTGCCGACGGCAAAACCGGCGATCACGGCGGCATTGATGGCCAGTGACTCGAGTTGTTGCAGCGCTTCCTGGGTATCGCCTTCTTCCCAGGCTTCGAACCCGGTGAACACCGAATCCATGAGGTCGTAGGCAAATACCCCAAGCATCGTGGCATCCAGCCCGGGCACGAAGAAGGCGGCCACGTTGAGTATGTTCATGCCTGCGTCCAGCCAGTGCTGCAGCCGCTCCTTGCGTGCCTTGGCGTCGGCATCCGCGGTCGGTACCGCGATCGTTCTGGCATTCGCCTTGACCCGGCGCTTGTGGTCTCTGTAAAGCACCTGCCAGATAGGAAGGGTCAGGTGCGTTCGATTGAAGTGCAGCTCAGGTTTGTTCTTGGGTTTGCGTGTGGAGGCGTCGTGCTCGAACAAGGCATTTTCGAGCTTGCGGCTGAGCTCGATCTGGTTGTCCTGGTCAGCGAAGCTGATCAAGTGCTGGCGAAACGTGGTTTGCACCAGGCGTTGACGCATGAGTGAGCCGGCCTTTTGCAAAGAAGCAAACTCCCTCACCGGGTGTTCGGAATCGTGGGGAATGTAGAGCATGCAGGGGTTGGTCTGGTCGGCTTCATCAGGGCCTATCAGCAGTACGCCATGAAGCGGGATGCCGAGCAGGCTTAAGCGCCAGCAGCGAAGCTTGTGCTTGCCGTAGAGCGGTGTGCTTTCGTTGTTGCATAGCTGTACCAAGGCATCGCGACCTTTGAGCGTCAACAGGCCCTTGAGGTAGGCGATCATTGCCTCGGTTTTCAGTGTCTGCTGGCTTGCATCGATCCACTGCAGTTCGATCTCGGCCTTTCCGGGGCCCTCATAAATGCCCTGCAGGTGGTCTTGATACTGCTGGCCCAGGTCCAGGCTTCGACAAACGCTGACGAACGCTTCGGGCTCGAGTCCGGGAAGTGAGGCGTCGTTATCCGGGCCAAGGGTCAGGCCGTCGAACGGGCCCACTTCGTCGGGCCCTTCGAAGTTATGCAGTGCGGCCTCCAGCAGCGAGCGCTTTTGTGGCGGCCCTTCGCGGCGTTCGGTGTACATATCGCCACCGCCGAGTGAAAAGTCGAGGCCTGGGGCATTCACCTGCGTGGTGTACACCTTGAACGGCTGGTGCAGGTACTGGGCTTTGTCCACTTTGACATCGGGGCCCAACCGGCCCTCCAGCAAAGGCTTGCAGAATTCGCTGATTTGCCTGAAGTCCTTGAGCAAGACTCGCAGCGATTTGAACTTGGCATCGCGGGCGCTGATCAGCTGCCGTAATTGCGCCTGGTCTTCATCGCTGGCTGCAGCGTACCAGGTGTAATGCGAGCCGTTTTCGTCGAGGTAGTCCTTGCGCACGCTCTGCACGACGCGGCGGGTATGGTCGGGGTGCATCGTTCGGCACCAGGTAGGCAGGTTACGGACAATCTGGGCCTGATGGAAAGGCACGGATGTGCTGGTCATGCTGAATACTCCGTGGTCAATGGAGGCATCAGTCGACAGGATTCGCCTCGGCATGCGGTGGTATTTAGTTGAATGCACAGGTCGGTCCTGTGCACGAGAGCGTCGGTAGGGGAGCAGCGCGGGCAGGGCTGTTGGGAGATGGTGGAGCAAGGCATGGGGTAGGCATGTCGTGTGGATGACGCCGGCATATGGGGTGTGGGCCGGCGTCATGTGATGCCTGGCCATGGGCCGGCGCTCTATCAGGGAGAACTACGATGCATTCGCTGTGCAGTCCCAAGGATCACCTGCTGGACCTCGACGGTATTGAAATTGCGGTACGGACCTGGGGGGCGGAGGACGGCATCCCGGTGCTGGCCCTGCATGGCTGGCTGGACAACGCCGCCTCGTTCGAGCGCCTGGCACCGATGCTCGACGGCTGCTTCGTGGTCGCTCCCGATTTGGTCGGCCACGGCCGCTCGGACCATCGCCGCCACGACAGTGGCTACTACCTGTGGGAACATGCCCAGGACATGCTGGCGGTTACCGACAGCCTGGGCCTGGCGCAATTCCATGTGCTGGCCCATGGCATGGGCACCGGGGTGGCGTCGCTGCTGGCGGCCATGACCAGCGGTATTGCCAGCATGACCTTCCTCGACGGCATGGGCGCACCGTTCACGGTGGCCGAGGACGACCGCGTGCAGCACCTGGCCCGAGCCTACCGGCTCAAGCGCATGGTGCAGCGCAGCCAGCTGCAGGGTTTTGCCGAGCCGGACGTCGGCCGTTTCGAGGACCTGGACACGGCCCTGGAACAACGCCGAGAGCGCCTGGACACCGAGCTGTCGGAAGAGGCGGCACGGCTGCTGGCGCTGCGCGACCTGCTGCAGTTGGGCGAGGGTTATTGCTGGCGCCACGACCCACGCCTGGTGCTGCCCGAACCCATGCCGCTGACCGAGCGCGAAGCCTGTGACCTGCTCAGCCAGATCCGTTGCCCGTTGTACCTGCTGTTCGGCCGCCAGGGGGCATTCACCGGTGAAGCCTTTACCCGGCGCCAGGCGGCCTTGCCCAACCAGGCGAAGATCTCCTGGCATCCGGGCGGGCACCACTTCCACCTGGATGCGCCGGACCGGGCGCTGGTCGATCAACTGCTGCGCATCCTGGCCCGCCATGAAGGGGGCGTGCTGCAACGGTTGGTAAACGAGTAACTGGATATGGTCATGCCATGCGCACGTGGGCTATGGTGGTGAATCTCATCGGGCTTGCGTGACCCTTGTGGGAGGTTGTCCAGCTCTTTGGGCTGCGCTGTCGCGCAGATAACTGAATTCGCAAGCGATCCTCGTACCCTGTGGGAGCGGCTTTAGCCGCGAAGAATCCAACGCGGTGCATGGCACCGGCTGCGCCGGTGTTCGCGGCTAAAGCCGCTCCCACAGGGGCCCTGCTAATTCAATGAGTTATGTGCAGTTCTATGAGAGCGGGCGAAGCCCGTGCCATTCACCGCAGCGCCTGATTCGCGGGCACGCCCGCTCCCACAGGAATCCAGCGGCCACAAGGAGCCTTGGCATGCGACCATTCGCCATCAAGCATATCGACCACCTCGTCCTGCGGGTCAGTGACCTGGAGCGCAGCGTCGCCTTCTACACCCAACTGCTCGGCTGCACGGTCAGCCGCGTGCGCGAAGACCTGGGTATGGTCCACCTGGCCACGGGCACGGCGATGATCGACCTGGTGACCCTGGACGGCCCCCTGGGTAAGCCTGGTGGGGCGGCGCCAGGTGCCGAGGGGCGCAACCTGCACCATTTCTGCCTGCGCATCGAGCCGTTCGACGAGGCTGCACTTACGGCCTACCTGCAAGCTGCGGGGGTTGAAGTCGAACCTGCCGAAAAACGCTATGGCGCCGAAGGCGAGGGGCTGTCGCTGTACTGCTACGACCCCGATGGCAACCAGGTCGAGCTGAAAGGGCCGGTACCGGCAACGGAGGCTCCATGAGCAACCTGCACACCCGCGAGCACTGGATCGACACCGCACAAGGCAAGCTCTTCGCCCAGGAATGGGCGCCGTTGCAGGCGCAGGGCGCGCCTATCGTCCTGCTACACGATTCGCTGGGTTGCGTTGCCTTGTGGCGCGAGTTCCCGGCGCAGCTTGCGCAAACCACCGGGCACCGGGTAATCGCCTACGATCGCCTGGGCTTTGGCCGCTCCGACGTCCACCCCGGCAGCTTGCGCCTGGGCTTTGTCGAGGACGAGGCGCAGCAGGGGTTCACGGCGTTGCGCGAGCATTTTGGCATTGGCGATTTCATTGTCTTCGGCCACAGCGTTGGCGGCGGCATGGCCGTGGCCTGTGCGGCGGCCTTCGCCAGCCAGTGTGTGGGGCTGATTACCGAATCGGCGCAGGCGTTTGTCGAGGCCCGTACCCTTGAGGGTATTCGCGTGGCCGACCGGCAATTTGCCGAACCCGGGCAGTTGCAACGGCTGGAGCGCTACCACGGCGGCAAGGCCGAGTGGGTATTGCGTGCCTGGGTGGACAACTGGTTGTCCGAGCACTTTGTCGATTGGAGCCTGGATGCCGTGCTGCCGCAGGTACGCTGCCCGCTGTTGAGCCTGCATGGCGACAACGACGAGTTCGGCTCGCCGGCACACCCCGAGCGGTTGGTGGCGCTGGCTGGCGGCCCGGGGTTGATGCGCCTGCTGCAAGGTTGTGGCCATGTACCGCATCGGGAGCAGGCCGAGCGGGTACTGGCGGAAGTCCTGCAGTTCTTGCGCTGACCTTTCTCCCCAGGCTGACGCGGTCCCTGTAGGAGCGGCCTTGTGTCGCGAAAGGGCTGCAAAGCAGCCCCAACGATCTGTGCAGGCACGCTGAAATCCTGGGGCTGCTTCGCACCCCATTCGCGACACAAGGCCGCTCCTACACGGATCGCGCAAGGCTCAAGTGGATATCCCGGCAAAGCCTATTATGCTTCAGTTACCTTGCTGCGATCCGAGGCGGCCCGCCTCGTCGTGCTTCGCGCAACCAAAGCAA
>RCUU01000450.1_pt1 | contig 22845 bp, 19 predicted proteins | sample 2166211 | NCBI WGS metagenome assembly RCUU01 (sample SAMN09932620, study PRJNA488358) | compost metagenome | feature: garden; material: soil; isolation source: compost soil in phenylacetic acid-enriched culture | place: Germany: Experimental Botanical Garden Goettingen | collected 2016-01-27
CAAAATAAAGAGCTCCAAGAGGATTTACTGGAGTACATGTCGCAAATTGTTGAAAATAAAAAAATCGGCCTCTCATAGAGAGGTCGATTTTTACATTAACGGATTAAAAAGTTAAGTCTGCCAATTGAGTGATTGAATCCTTTTCACTTGGATCGATTTGAATCAGTTGATCATACACAGCTTGATCGTTACCCCCGGATTTTTGCAAAGCTGCCAGATACCAGCGAGCGATTTCCTGATTGGTTGGATCATTCAGATCCTGGTTGATCCATTGCTTGAAAATTTCAGCGGCTTCAGCAGGCTTGTTCATCATAAATTGCATTTTACCTGCGTTAAGGACCATGGATTGAGTAACAGCGAATGGATTACCTTGAAGCTGTCCCTCAGGGAGTGTTTTTAAATGTTCAACGCCACGTACAACATGCTCATAAGCTTGTATCCCCGTGTTAAAATACAGTTCCTTTTTAGCAACATCCTGATTTCCTAGCCCTTGATATCCCAACTCAAAAGATTGGGCAATCAGCTGTTCATACCAGCTTTGATCATAAGTGTAGCGATCAGCATTGTCTCTCAGCACGAAGTAGGCTTTATCAGTCTCGCCTTTTAATTTATATAAGGAAATAAGCTGATAGTACATACTTTTATTATACGGATCTTTCTTCAGCGCACTTGTCAAAAGCGTAAGGTCTTCATTGTAGAAGGAATCCTCCTGAGTCTGCTCATAACCCGCTTTTAGTAGAACGTTTAGATTCAGTACGGCATCCGGATGATTCCTGCGCTTTTTTAATGCTTCATCTAAAGGTGCTTTGATTTCCTGAAAATCAGAGCTTGTTTGCATTAATGTTATTCCTTTTAAAGCAGCTTGGCTCGCTTGTATATAACGGATCGAGGTGAAGACCAGAATTAATGATGTAATAATCATTACTGAGCTGTAAAGACCGCGCATAACGGATGGTTTGATAGTAAGCCTTTTAATCGTGCGATTGTCCATTGCTGCGGCCATACCGCCAAGCCCGAGAAAGACCAGCATACCCATAAAGACATAACTCATGTTAAAGTCCATTAAACTGTGGACTAGAATCGAAAGAACGACGATGAAATAAACAAAGTAATTATTGCGTTTTTCCTCATCACTATGAATATATCCGCGAATATATTTATAGAAAATGAATGCTAGGAAGCCAATAAGCACAATAAATCCTAATATCCCGACTTCAACTAAATACTGCATGATAAAACTGTGGGCTTGACGGCTTGTATACGGGTTGTTTTGATATTTTTCATAGATAGAAGCCCATGCACCACCGCCTGCACCGATGACAGGATAATCCTTCAATACTTTAACGGCATCTTTATAAAAAGTCAGACGTTCCAGTACACTGTGTTGTTGTAAATTGATGTTTTCAAGACGAGCACCAATATTACCAGGCAGAACATGCTTGAGATTAGTTCCAAGAAATAAAAGGACAATGACAACAACAGCAACGACCGAAATAACAGGCAGCCACAGATTGGCCAATTTTTTCGTATTCCAGTTTGTTGTAATGCTCTCTAACCAAGGTGCCACGAACCGTTGAATCAGCACAGCAGCAACTGCTACGGTCAATGAAGCGCCAAGTATGTAGAACCATCCTTTAGCTGGATCACCAATCTGGCCTAAATGGAATTGTTGTCCCAAATTCGTTACTGGTTTAGAAATGAGCAGTGTTGCAACACCGCCTATTAGACAATATACAATCCAGAGAATTTGTTTGGCAGGTTTCAGAAACAAGAGAAGAATGATAAAAACGATCGGCAGGAACATCAAACCACCACGAGATAGGGTAAGCAGGATCGAAATGACGATCGGTACAATTGTGAAAGCGTGAATTGCTTGTGTCCACCATTTTTTGGAACGTGTAATAGCAAATACAGCTACAAACAAAAAGGCCATTAAAAAGGCAGCATACGTATTTGGATATTGAAATACAGATGCAAGCCGAGGACCGTTTGAATCAACCCACACCGCCTGGTGATATTGTCCATTGACGACAATACCAGTAAACCAGCCGACGATGGCAGAAACAGTTCTCCCTTGTCCCAGCCAGTTGAACAGTCCGAAAAATACAATGAGATAGGCTACGGTAATGATAGAAGTTTCTATGATAGTATTGGCTTGTTTATTTTGTAGTAGATACAGTCCAATAATGAAAACAAAAGCATAAAGAAATTGAATTAATAGTGAGTTAGTAGCAAAAAACATACTCGCTGCCGATATGAGAGAAAGTAAATATGTAATCGGCAATAGAAGCACAATCACTGCCATCCAATCTCTCTGATCGTCAAGCTTGATGTTTTTATAATAAGCCACTATCCAAACAATGAATATAAGACTACCAATTAATGTAGCTTGAAACATAGGTTTTTCAAAAATTAGTGTAAGACCATTAAACACACCTGCCTGAAAAGGAGCCCAGACAAAAAATAAAATTAACCCCACAATTAACACCCACAACGCTGCAGACAAATTATTCCCATTTCTCGACGTTGAGGCTTTTTTCCCGTATACTGGATTCGACACGTTTTTATCTCCTTTGCTAGTTGGTACGTTAGTAATTTTAGCATAGGTTCAATGAATAAGCATAATCTTAACTTTTTTAATGTTCATTTGAGGAAAATAATAACCAAATATAGCATCTAGCTATAATTGATAGGGGTTTGTAAATGAGATTTAAAAAAATAACATATATTTTACTCGGGCTTATCTTTTTAATTCTATATTTTTATGTGTTTGCTCAATATCAAAAAAGTGAGTCAAACCTTGCTTTTGAATTCCAGCTCAAGTCTGACCGTTCAGATGAATATCAGCTGTTTTATGTTACTAAGGAAAAAAAGGACTGGGCTGAGGAGTATTCCATCCATCAACCCTATGATCAGCCTGGAACATGGCAGAAAATAAAATTTTTAATTCCCAATAATGCATATTCATTAAGATTAGATTTAGGAAACCAGAAAGCAATGATCAATATTAATAATGTACGATTAGGTGGAAATTCGAAAGTAAATATTTCTCTAGATGAAATTATTAAACAACAGCAACATGTTGAATTATTGAATCATAGTGAGAAACAACCATTAGAGCTACGAACAATTGATGTTGACCCTTACTTAGTGTTGGACATTAAATTATATCGTGACATGGCATTGAATGGGATGAGCTTTTTTAGTGTCATATTTGTTTCTCTTGAGAGTATGTTAGCTACCTTTGCGAGTCTATTTATCATTAGATCTATTAAGAATGTATTTATCTTTTTGAAGGAGATATATAAAGGTAGAGGATTAATTATCAATTTGGCAAAAAATGACTTTAAAACGAAATATGCATCTTCTTATTTGGGAATAGTCTGGGGATTTATACAGCCGCTTCTAACTATTGCTACTTACTGGTTTGTTTTTCAGATAGGATTGAGAAGTGGTAACATCGCTGATGTTCCGTTTATACTCTGGTTTATCGTTGCTATAATCCCTTGGTTTTTCTTTTCAGAAGGATTATCAAGTGCAACGAATGTGTATACAGAGTATAGCTATCTAGTAAAAAAAGTTGTTTTCAAGATCGAACTATTACCTATTGTAAAGATTGTGTCAGCATTGTTTGTACATCTATTTTTTATTGTGTTTATATTTATTATTTTCTCTGTCTATGGATACTATCCTAATATTTTCAATCTGCAGCTTCTTTATTATTTGGTATGCACTATTGTGCTAACCTTCTCAATCTCAATAATTACATCTGCTGTTGTGCTCTTTTTTAAGGATCTGAATCAAATTATTATCATTGTCTTGCAAATGGGCTTTTGGTTTACACCTATTGGTTGGTCATACACTATGCTTTCCGATTTTTGGGGTAAAATTTTTAAACTAAACCCAATGTTTTATATTATAGAAGGGTATAGAGATTCATTTATTGATAACGTTCCTTTCTGGACCCATCCATACTATACATTCTATTTTTGGATGTTTTGTTTAACTGCCTTTGTTATAGGAGTCAATAGTTTTAAAAAGTTAAAACCTCATTTTGCTGATGTGATATAAGAGGTGAAAGGTGGAGGAGTAAAGGTTGGAAGATATAATTGAGATTCAAGATGTGGTTAAATCCTACAAATTATACGATAAACCAGTAGACCGGCTAAAAGAAGCGCTCTCTCCGACTAATAAAGTATATCACAAAGGCTTTAAAGCGCTTGATAGTATCTCCTTTAATGTCGGAAAAGGTGATGCACTCGGGATTTTGGGGAAAAATGGTTCCGGAAAGTCAACCTTATTGAAGCTAATAACAGGTGTCTTATCTCCTACTAGTGGTACGATTCGAGTTAAAGGAAAAATATCAGCTATATTGGAATTAGGTGCAGGGTTTAATCCGGAATATAGCGGAAAAGAAAATATCTATTTGAATGGCCTTATGATGGGGCTTTCTCGTACAGAAATCGAGAATAAGATGGACGATATCATTAAATTTGCTGATATTGGAGATTTTATCGAACAGCCGGTCAAAATTTACTCGAGTGGTATGTTTGCCAGACTTGCTTTTGCCGTATCTATTAATGTTGAACCGGATATACTGATTGTAGATGAGGCACTTGCAGTAGGGGATGTGAGATTTCAAACAAAATGTATCGATAAAATGAAGGAATTAAAAAATAATGGTACAACAATTCTCTTTGTATCTCACGCAACTGAACAAATTAAAAGATTTTGTAATAAGGCAGTATGGCTTAAAGATGGCATTGTACAAGCCTTGGGTGAATCGTCTGAAATTGCCGACATGTATGAGGACTACATGAAATATAACACAGAACATATGGTCAACGATGTAATTCAGGCAGATTATTCAGAGTCGAACAAGTTACTGCCTAAGGACTTTGTAAAACCAGACAACCCGGATATATTGACATCAATTACGAATGTGAAGCTAAATCAAAATAAATTAAAAACGTTTGATCAACTTGAAGTTCAAGTGGAATATGAAGTTTACGAGGATGTTATTGATGATTTGTTGCTGGGTGTAGCAATTTATACACCGGATCGCGAATATATATTTGGGCCTAACACATATTTAGAGAAGGTCGATATTCCGAATAAATTAGGCAGACACAAAGTAAAATATATAGTATCTAAGTTGCCATTACTTGGTGGAACCTTCTGTATAGATGTAGGCTTATTCAATAATGAAGGAATAGTATGTTTACATTATAAAGAAAGTGTTGTTGAGTTTAATATCACCAATAAGTATATTTCAGAAGGGTTGGTATATATAAATCATAGATGGGAAGTGTTGGAATGATCAATACTCTTTTTGACCAATACCAGCGTTACAATAATGCTCGGAAAATTATCGATGGATTAAGAGTGAACAACGAAACATTCCGAATTCTTGAGGTAGGGGCTAATGAGCATCGGAATTTGGAGGGTTTTTTGCCACTGGACAATATAACTTATCTAGATATTCAATTGCCAGAAGAACTAATAGGTGAACCCAATTATATTCTTGGGGATGCTACGAACATGAGTTTTCCTGATAATGAATATGATATCGTCGTAGCATTAGATGTATTCGAGCATATCCCGAGTAATAAAAGGGATATATTCATTGATGAATTACATCGAGTTAGTTCACTTCTATGTATTATAACTGCTCCGTTTCATTCTCGGCAAACTGTTGAAGCAGAATCTAGAGTGAACACAGTTTTTAAAAGTTTATTTAATAAAAATTTCATTTGGCTTGAAGAACATATGGATAATGGTCTCCCCAATAAGGATTCACTTATTAGCTTCCTCAATGAGAGAAAAATTAACTTTAAAATGTTAGGACATGGCAGAGTTGATATATGGGAAAGAATGATGGGAATTCACTTTTGTGCGGCAAAAAATCCGGTGTTAGGGTATTACCGTGAAGAAATTGACAAGTTCTACAATGCAAATATATTTGATTACGATTATTCCGATAGTGATTATTACAGAATGGTCGTTATTCTAGAAAAAAGCAGAAAATGCCCTGTAATTAATTTGAAATCTAATGAAGTTCCCTTAATTGCATTACAGAGATTAGATCATTTGGAGAGACAGTTTTATCAACTGAATTTATTTCTTGCTGGTAATGAAGGTACTTCTAATAGAACTTTAGCTAAGGATAAAGTTCAAATATATATGGATTCAGGACATGGTTTTTCCGAATCCGAAAGTAAGAGCTTTTCCGTTAATGCAGCAATGGACGGTATATCTATTGATTTTCAAGATTTTAAAAATATTAATAACATTAGAATTGATCCATCCGATTATAGCGGTGTTTTTAAAATAGAAATAACTAAGCTAATTGGAGTAGGTAATGAGGAAACAGTTAATTATCAGATGAGCGGGAATTACAACAATTTCCGGGAATCGTCTGATATTTACTGTTTTGATCATGATGATCCCAATATAACACTAGCGATAGATTCAAATTCAATGATTTCTAAATTAGAGTTGAGAGTCACAAAATTATCAATTGAACAATTTGTTGCGGAGATAGATAATTTATTTTCCTCACAAAATGAGAACTACAGACAGCAGACTAAAGAAAATGAGACTCTTCGGCAGAAGATAGAGCAATTTAGTGATGAGGTAATAAAATTACAAGTAGAAAATGAAGTCCTCAATTTATCAACTCAAGAATTATCGGGAAAGTTAATGTTAAATCTAAGGGAAAATAATGCTTTAGGGAAGAAAATTGATGATATAGAGAATGAAAAAAATGTGCTGCAAGAACAACTGCTATCTAGAGAGCATGAATTGAAAGCAATTTATGAGTCCAGAGCCTGGAGTATGGTTGTGAAATTGAGAAAACTGATAGGTAAATAAATCTGCAACATTTGTCAGATGGGGAGGATTGTATTGAATATTGTTGGAGTGTTAAATCGGGGTTTAACTGCAATTGCTGGTACAGTTGGTTTCAAAACGAGAATGAATTTAGTTCCAATATCCGACATCTATGAACAAGGGAGAGAATGGGTTTCTACTGGCATAGACCCTGCATTCCTCTTGGAGGGTAAATTTTTCTGTGGATGGAATGTTATAACTTGCACCACTGAAAGTAAGGATATTATTCCTGTCAAATTATATTGGGATGATGGGAGTGGTTTTTCGGAAGTTAGGAGTGTCGACCTTTCTTCTATATTACCGGGAGTAGGCAATTACGAAGCCCTGGTTCACATTCCTTTAGGGGTAAAGAAACTCAGATTAGATACTGGGGAACAAGAAGTCAGGTTTACACTTGAAAATGTACACATGAAGAAAACTACAAAGTATCATATTCTGGTTAAATCTATTTTTTTAATCTTTAAACAGCATGGTTTCAATTTTCGTACAATAACAAAGCTTGTACATAAGGGGATCATGATTTATAAATCTGATGGCATAGAAGGCTTGAAGAGAAATGTAAAAAAAGCTCAAGTTAGAAGTAATGAAAAGAATAATTACGAGAGGTGGTTGTTAAAAAATGCAATTACAGATGCAGTAATTCAAGAGGCTGAAGAAGCTATCGAATCATTTGCATATACACCACTAATTTCGGTTATACTTCCTGTTTACAATGTAGATGAAATTTGGCTAAGGAAGTGTATAGAGTCGGTTTCCAATCAAATTTATAAAAATTGGGAATTGTGTATATCTGATGACGCTTCGACAAAGCCTCATATAAAAAAAGTGTTAACAGAGTATACAACTAATAATCCACAAATAAAGGTTGTATTTAGAGAAAAAAACGGGCACATATCTGAGAATTCTAATACCGCTCTGAAATTAGCAAAAGGAGAGTTTATTGCCTTAGTAGATCATGATGATGAATTGGCTCCAAATGCTTTATATGAATTCGTTAAACTATTAAATACTCATCCTGATGCAGATATGATCTATAGTGATGAAGATAAAATAGGAATCGACGGAAACAGAAATTCCCCTTTCTTTAAGCCAGAATGGTCTCCCGATTTGATTCTTTCCCAGATGTACACATGTCACTTAGGTATGTTTCGTAAATCCATAGTTGACCAATTGGGGGGATTCCGGAATGGTTACGAAGGAAGTCAGGATTATGATTTAGTGCTTAGATTTACAGAAATTACTGATCGAATATTTCATATTCCTAAAGTGTTATACCATTGGAGAACGATTCCTGAGTCAACTGCCGCAAGTAATTTTTCAAAGAATTACACCCATCAATCAGGTTTGAAAGCAGTGAAAGATACTTTGAGTAGAAGAAAGATTCAAGGATGGGTAGAGGATGCTGATGAAATTCCTAATTTATATAGAGTTCATTATGAACCTGCTGCGAATCCAAAGATTTCCATAATTATACCAAATAAAAATTTAAGCGCTATTATAGATACATGCCTACATTCTATTTTCAGTAAAACAACCTACACCAATTATGAAATCATAGTTATTGATAATGGAAGTAATGAGCTAGAAACGAAAAACGTCTATGACAAATGGAAAAATGAAGAGCCGGAAAGATTCTTTGTATATTCATATGATATTCCTTTTAATTATTCCAAGATTAATAACTTTGGGTTTGAAAAGGCTTCGGGTGATTTAATTCTTCTCTTAAATAATGATATAGAGGTAATTACTCCAGAGTGGCTAACAGAAATGGCAGGGCAGTGTTCAAGACCAGAGGTTGGTGCAGTGGGAGCGTGTTTGTACTATCCAGATAACACTATCCAACATGCTGGCATAGTTCTAGGAATTGGTGGAGTTGCTGGACACAGTCATAAGCATTTTAACCATAGCGACTATGGTTATTTTAGCCGTTTAAGAGCGGTTTGTAATTATACTGCCGTCACAGCTGCCTGCTTGATGGTTAGGAAAACGATATATGAAGAAGTTGGCGGTCTAAACGAAGATCTGAAAGTTGCATTTAATGATGTTGATTTTTGTTTGAAAATCTGGAGTAAGGGCTATTATAACGTTTGGTTACCTCATGTTAAGCTATATCATTACGAATCGAAGAGTAGAGGTTACGAGGATACTCCTGAGAAGCAAATGAGATTTAAAAGTGAGATTGATTTCATGAGAGATAAATGGGCCGATCTATTAGATCATGATCCGAATTACAATCCGAATTTGACACTGACACATGAGGATTTTTCGATTAAGTAGGTTTAGTAAAAAATGTAGTTAAATATATCAGATATAAATAAGGAGCATAAAAATGAGTTTTAAAATTAAAACTAAAATAACCGATTTATCCCCGCTAAATATTTGGGATGTTGTAGTTTTTTTTGTAGTTCTAATTGTTTCATTCTTTACTTTTCAGCATGCTGATATTTTGCATACTGGGGGGTCATCATTCACCTTGTTGGATGGTTTTGTAAGTGATTTTTATGAAGAGAATGCAAAACGTTTCGGATTTACTAACTACCTCCCTTCAACCTATATTTTATTTGCTTTATGGAATCTACCTTTAAAATTATTTGGTATTATTGAGGCTCCTCATCTTACTAATATCGGTAATGCGATTTTTTGGTATAAGTTACTCCCTTCATTATTTTATGCAGCATCAGCAGTTGTTATTACTAAGATCGGTTTAGCGTTGGGAGTTAGTAAGAAAAATTCAATATTGATGTCTTTATTTTGGGTGTCAACACCTATGGCTTTTTTTAGCCAGTTTATTTTTGGACAATATGATATATTTACACTTTTCTTCACGTTATTGGGCGTATTATCTTTTTTAAAGAAGAACCAGAAGCTATTTATACTATTTTTTGCAATAGCAGTAACATTTAAATATTTCCCATTATTTATCTTTATCCCCTTACTGCTGCTCAGTGAAAAAAAATTACAGCGGCTAGTATTAAAATTCATAGCTTTTTTAATCCCAATAGGACTTCAAGTATTGTTTTTTTGGGGGTCTCCAAAATTTCATGAAGGTGTACTAGGATTCAGTGCAAATGCTAGGATGTTTACGGCTGGATTGAAGATTGAGGGTAATATAACAATCAGTTTCTTTATAGTTTTATGGGCTATCATTTGTGCCGTAGCTTACATGAAAGATTGTAAAACTAGTGAAGAGTTTAACAAGTGGAGTATTTATATCCCTTTAGTAACAAGTACTTTAATTTTCTCGTTTGTACTATATCACCCTCAATGGGTATTATTCGCTACACCATTTTTAGCTATATCCACCTTTTTGCATAAAAGAGTTAGCTTTTTTGTGATTTTAGACTTATTAGCAATGTTCTTTTTTGTTGGCTATACTGTCAATGCTTTTCCTGCGAATGTGGATCAAGCATTGTTCGGATTGGGAATTTTTTCAGATATTAATCCAATTTTAACGGTGTCTAATTCTTCATTTTTTATGAGATCGTTCTTTCCACCTCAGGATTTGACAATATTCTTTTCCTTCATGACAGCCTACTTTTTTGTTAATATCATTTTTAAATTTCCTGCTAATAATGATGATTCATATCATTTCAATGATTTTTCAATTACTAAACAAAATTGGATACTTATCAGAATGCGATTCATTATTGGTATAATGATGTTTATAATTCCTGCAACCGTTAGTTTTTTAGCCCCAAATTATGGCTATGAATTGATTAATGTTGAGAAGGTTCAAGGTAATCAGATTACTCCTGTCGGAGAAATAACAAGAGATAACAAGGTTGGCCAAACCTTTGAAATTGATGCAAAAGAAATCAAAAAGATACAACTGAAATTAGCAACATATGCTCGTGAAAATACATCAAATATTACATTCGAGATTTACGAATTAGAAAGTGATGGTCTAGGAGAAGTATTGTACTCTAAAGACATTAACTCTGCTGATATTAAAGATAACGAGTACCAGGATTTTGTTTTTAAGGAAGGTCTTAAAATCAAACCAAATAAAAAGTATTATTTTGAGATCAAATCTAATGATGCTGAACCGGGAAATGCTATTACCATATATCGAACAGGTGATGGATTAGCTAGCGATAATTCCTATGCTATGACCAGTGGTGGAAGACAAGATTATAATTTAGTGTATAGTGTATATGGGGAATGAATAGGCTTTCGTGATATTATTACTTAGTAGTTGTTTAAATCCATTAATCAATTCGGACATGGGGAACAATATGATAAAAATAATTAGAATGTTATCAAAAGATAAATATGCTTTAGGTTGTTCTTTAGTATCTATAGTAATATTTTTATACTATCTTTCTATAAACTTCAAAATAAACTACCATGATGAAAATGGCTATGTAAGCATAAGTAGAAGTATCTTAACTGAAGGTTTATTTGCTATTTATGAACCTTGGAGAACTTATTTATACCCTCTCATTATCTCATTTATAAGTATTTTTACTAATGGAGATATCCAACTAATAAAAATATTAATGAGTATATTTCAATATATTTTTTATTTTTATACCGTGTATTTACTTGGTATTAAAATGTATGAATTTTTTAAGTCACAAACAATATATTATGGAATTCTTTTTTTTGGACTATTAAATCCATATTTAATTCAAGCTACTACATTATTCCTTACCGATTTATTAGCGATATGCTGTGTTTTACTGGCATTAATTAATGTTGTCTTTGGGGATTTTAGTAAAAGCAGAACTTATTTCTTAATATTTATTTTCGCTTATGCTGGTGCAATGATTCGTCCTTCAGCGGTGGTTTTCATTCCAATAATAGTTCTTTTGATAATAATTCGAAAATTTATAATTAAGGATGTACATACTCTTAAGAGTATTATTGCTAGTGTTAGTTCTCTAATTATTTTCTTTCCTCAACTTCACAATAATGTGAAACAATTTAATGATTGGACACCACTATTACACGGAGATCTATACGAATTTCAAAGCAACTTGGCTGCTTTTAATCTTAAATATGGGACGGTAGTAATTCCTAACGAAACACCCCAGCTTTTCTTCCCTTCACCTCATGCAGTAGAGGGGTCGACAATTGGTATATTTGATTTATTGTTAACGGACTTTCCAGCATTTTTAACAGCGTATTTCTCTCATTTATTTGGTGTTCTCGATTGGGGGTATATTGAAACTTACATCAATGATTACTACCCAGTGAGTAGAATTATTGGATCATTGCTCCTTTACTTGTTTTGGATCGTCGCATTTTATGGAGGTTATAGGTTTATTAAAGATAAAACAGGTGTGTCAGAAAGGTTTCTTGCAGTTTCATTCATCGGCTCATTTGTACTTTACTGGGGGTTTATTGGAACTACTATAATTGAATCGAGATTCGGATATCCACTTTACATGCTATTGTTGCCATTCGCAGGATGGGGAATTCAATACTTTTCAGATTATTGGAAAAATAGAAGTATTAGTAAGTCGATAAAAGTTAAAAAAACTTTGAGGTATTCAGTCATTTGTTTTCTTATAATTGTTGCTACATTCTATCTATCATTCTTGTTAGACTATCAGACAGGTAGGATCAATTGGCTAGGCTTTTGATTACATAAAAGGGAGGTTTGAAGGTGGAAGTTGGTACTAGTAAGTTGATTGAAGTAACGGAGTTAGGCGATGAGCGTGGCTTATTAACAGTGATTGAAGGTAATAATTCTATACCATTCGAAATAAACCGTGTGTTTTATATTTATAAAACTTTAGCTGGAATTCGGAGAGGATTTCATGCCCATTATAAAACAAGGCAAGCCTTAATAAGCGTATCAGGAAGCTGTAAAGTTTACTTGGATAACATCAAGAGGAAAACAGATGTACTTTTAGATTCCCCTACTAAAGTGCTTATCCTTGAACCAAATGATTGGCACGAGATGTACGATTTCTCCCCTGACTGTGTACTATTAGTCCTTGCATCCCACAGGTATGATGCTGAGGATTATATTCGGGATTATGACAAATTTATTGAGGTGTATGGATGATGACAAATTATTTTAAACATCCCAATGCCATTGTTGAAACTGGTAATATAGGAGAAGACACTCGTGTTTGGGCTTTTGCTCATATATTACCCGGTGCAGTGCTTGGATCAAACTGTAACGTAAATGACCACACCTTTATTGAAAATGATGTAGTTATTGGGAATAATGTAACAGTTAAGTCAGGAGTATATATTTGGGATGGCGTTAGAATTAAGGATAACGTTTTTATTGGTCCTAATGTCACTTTTACTAATGATTTAAGACCACGTTCTAAACAATACCCGGCTGAGTTCCTACAAACAATACTAGAAGAAGGGGCCTCTATAGGTGCTAATGCAACCATAATAGCGGGTAACACAATCGGTAAGTATGCTATGATAGGTGCCGGTTCACTTATCACCAAGAACATTCCAAATAACACTTTATGGTATGGAAATCCAGCAAAATTCCAGGGGTATATTTGCAATTGTGGAGAAAATCTTAATGATAAGTTGCAGTGTTCCTGCGGTAAGGAGTATGCTTTAAAAGACGGAGTAATTGCAGAAGTATAATATATTTGATATAGGTGGGTTAATATGATTCCTTTCCTTGATTTAAAAAAAATCAATCTACGTCATGAGGAAGCAATACTTCAAAGTGTACGTAATGTATTACATTCAGGGTGGTATATTTTAGGTGAGGAAGTTAAAAAATTTGAATCAGAGTTCGCTGCTTATTGTGATACTAAATATGCCTTAGGTGTAGCAAATGGACTGGATGCATTGGAGCTAATTATTAGAGCTTATGGTATCGGTCCTGGGGACGAGGTTATAGTACCATCCAACACCTATATTGCATCTATTCTAGCTGTATCCGCAAATGGAGCTACTCCAGTTTTGGTTGAGCCTGATCTACGGACTTACAATATTGATCCTCAAAAAATTGAAAACTCGCTAACCCCTCGGACGAAAGCTATTCTGGTTGTACATCTTTATGGGCAATCGTGTAATATGAAGCCGATAAGAGATATTGCTAAGAAATACAATTTGAAGATCATTGAAGATTGTGCTCAAGCCCATGGAGCTATTTATGCTGAGTGTAAAGTAGGGAATTTAGGTGATGCAGCAGCCTTTAGTTTTTACCCCGGTAAGAATCTTGGTGCCCTTGGAGATGCTGGGGCTATTACTACAAATGATGAATTACTATACGCTAATCTCCTTGCTTTAAGGAACTATGGATCGCATAAGAAATATGAGAATCTTTTTAAAGGTTACAATAGTAGGCTTGATGAATTGCAAGCTCCTATTTTGAGGGAAAAATTAAAGTTTTTAGACCAAGATAACGATTATAGGCGAAAGGTTTCGTCTTATTACATGAATTATATCAATAATGAACAAGTAATATTGCCGTACGTCGAAGAGGAACCGTTATCACATGTATGGCATGTTTTTACTATTAGAACTTTTCAGAGGGATACTTTTATAAAATATATGAGTGATAAAGGAATTCAAACGATGATTCATTATCCTATTCCGCCTCACAAACAAGAAGCCTATAAGGAATGGAATGAATTGTCTTTACCGGTATCTGAAAAGATTCACTCTGAAATTGTTAGTCTCCCTATTAGCCCAGTATTAGAATTGAAAGATGTGCAAAGAATCGTGGAGGTTGTCAATGAGTATAGGCCGTACTAAGCTATCTATTGTTGTTCCTATTTATTTTAATGAATTGAATATTCCGCACACGATTCCAAGACTGCAAAATTTACAAAATATTATGCCAGATTGTGATTTCGAATTTGTATTTGTAGATGATGGTTCGAGAGATAATTCCTTTCCTTTACTGATAGAAGCTAGAGAACAAGATCCTAGGATAAAAGTTATAAAATTAAGTCGTAATTTCGGTTCTATGTCAGCAATACAGGCTGGATTAAAATTCACGACTGGTGATTGTATAGGTATTATTGCTGCTGATTTACAAGATCCTCCAGAAATGTTCAAGGAAATGGTTGATTATTGGAGATCAGGCAACAAGGTTGTACTAGCAACAAGACAGGATCGAGAAGAGCCTTTATCCCAAAAAATTTTTTCTAACACCTATTATTATATGTTGAGAAAGCTTGCCTTAAAGGGATATCCTAAAGGCGGGTTTGATTTTCTATTAATTGACAGACAGGTTGCTGATGAAATAGTTAAGATTCATGAGAAAAATACTAACATCATGAGTCTTATTTTCTGGCTTGGTTACGATCAGATTCAGATTCCTTATGTTCGGCAAGAAAGAAAATTAGGCAAATCAAGGTGGACATTATCGAAGAAAATAAAGCTGTTTGTGGATTCCTTTGTAAGTTTCTCGTATGCACCTATTCGATTTATGTCTTTTATAGGTGTTATAACAGCGTTTTTAAGTTTTTTATATGGCGTATTCGTAATAATCGGCACATTATCTGGTTTTATAAAACTGCAAGGCTGGACAACAATTATAGCTCTTATTACATTTCTATTAGGGATTATAATGATTATGTTAGGGATAATTGGGGAGTATCTTTGGAGGATATTAGATGAAAGCAGAAAGCGACCGCCCTACGTTGTTGACCAAACTTTTGAATAAAGAATTTTTGAAGTTCGTAATTAATGGGGGAATAAATACAATTGCAACATACCTAATTTATTTATTTCTTCTACTATTTTTTAACTATTCACTTTCTTATACGCTTTCATATGTGGCTGGAATATTTATTTCATTTTATTTAAATACAGTTTTTGTTTTTGAAGAAAAACTCTCTTTTAGAAAATTTGTGAAATTTCCAATCGTCTATATTGTGCAATATTTAATTAACTTAATCATGATGTACTTTTTGGTGGAGCAATTCAATCTGCCAGCCCGAGTCGTACCTTTAATTGTTATTGTGGTAACAATTCCAGTTACTTACACACTCTCTAAATTTATAATTAAAACAAATAATCGGAGGTAACATTATTATGAAAGGTATTATCCTTGCTGGTGGAACAGGGTCCCGCCTTTTTCCATTAACAAAAGTTACAAATAAGCACCTACTCCCGGTGGGTAAATATCCAATGATTTTTCATTCTGTATATAAACTTAAGCAATCTGGTATTCATGATATTCTTATTATTACTGGAAAAGATCATATGGGGGATGTTGTTAACTTACTTGGTAGTGGTGGTGAAATGGGCGTTACATTTACTTATAAAGTTCAGGATGAAGCTGGAGGTATTGCCCAAGCATTGGGCTTAGCGGAGCATTTCGTGGGGACAGACCAAATGGTTGTTATCTTGGGTGATAATGTTTTCGAGGATGAAATTTCTCCATTTGTGCAGAAATTTCAACAACAAAAGACTGGTGCAAAAATTCTAATCCAGGAAGTTGAGGATCCTAAACGGTTTGGGGTTCCAGAGCTTCAAGGTGACCGTATTGCTTCTATTGAAGAGAAACCACAAATGCCTAAGTCTAATTTTGCCGTCACAGGGATATACATGTATGATCATAAGGTATTTGAAATTGTAAAGACCCTTAAACCGTCTAATAGAGGGGAATTGGAAATCACGGATGTAAATAACGCATATATTAATCGAAATGAACTGACATATGATATTCTGCAAGGTTGGTGGACTGATGCAGGAACTCACTCTTCCTTGGCACGGGCGAATGACTTGGCTAAGAATCTAACATTCGGGGAAGCATTCGGTAAATTAAAACTTTAAACGAGGAGGAACTCAAAGGCATGAAGGTCACTTCTCTTAAATTACAAGGCGGCTGTTTAATAGAACCTGCCGTTCATGAAGATAACCGTGGTTATTTTATGGAGAGTTATAATGAGGCTATATTCCAACAACAAGGGATTAACTATCACTTTGTACAGGACAATCAATCTTTGTCCGCAGAGCCGGGAGTCTTGCGCGGCTTGCATTATCAATTGAATCCAAAAGCGCAAACGAAGTTGATTCGAGTTCTTTCGGGGGCCATATATGATGTAATTCTGGATATTAGGAAGAATTCGCCAACATTTGGACAATGGATCGGTGTTATTCTTAGTGAGTATAATAAAAGGCAGTTATTGGTTCCAAAGGGTTTTGCCCATGGCTTTTGTACACTTGTTCCCAATACCCAAGTTTTCTATAAAGTAGATGAATACTATTCCCCGGAAAACGATCGCGGCATATTATGGAATGATCCTGCTCTTAATATTGATTGGCCTGTAAGTGAGCCACTGCTCTCGGACAAGGATCGCTGTCATCCGACATTTGCAGAAGCGGAATTGAATTTCGACTAGAACTGGGAGGTCACCATTCATGAAATTGCTCGTCACAGGCGGTGCCGGATTCATCGGCAGCAACTTCGTATTATATATGTTGAAGCAGCACCCTGATTATAAAATTATCAATGTAGACGCACTTACTTACGCTGGAAATTTGGAAAACCTGAAATCGGTCGAGGGTAACTCCAATCATACGTTCGTTAAAGCAGATATAACAGATGCAAAAGTAATGAATGAGCTGATAGGTCAAGATGTTGATGTTGTAGTAAACTTTGCTGCTGAGTCTCATGTAGATCGCAGTATTCTGGAGCCGGATATTTTTGTTAAAACTAATGTTCTGGGTACTCAAGTTCTGCTTGATGCGGCACGGAAGCACAACGTTACAAAATTCATTCAAGTATCTACGGATGAAGTGTATGGCTCGCTTGGGGAAACAGGGTTATTTACGGAAGAGACTCCACTTCAGCCCAACAGCCCATATTCAGCGAGTAAAGCAGGCGGCGATTTGCTGGTTCGTGCATACCATGAGACATTTGGCTTGTCTGTAAATATTACGCGATGCTCAAATAACTATGGACCGTACCAGTTCCCGGAAAAGCTGATTCCACTTATGATTTCAAAAGCCTTGGCAGATGGGCAGCTCCCAATATACGGAGATGGCCTGAACATTCGTGACTGGCTGTATGTTGAGGATCACTGTAGTGCGATTGATCTTGTTATTCATAAGGGACGCAATGGTGAAGTTTACAATATTGGTGGAAATAATGAACGAACGAATGTGCATATCGTTAAAACTATTTTGGAGCAGCTTGGTAAGCCAGAATCGTTGATTAATTATGTGAAGGACCGCCCTGGTCATGACCGTCGCTATGGTATTGACCCGACGAAGACGATGACGGAGCTTGGCTGGAAGCCGAGGCATTCCTTTGAAACGGGTATTAAGGAGACCATTGCTTGGTATCTTGAAAATAAAGAGTGGTGGACTCGTATTCAATCGGGTGCGTATCAGGAATACTTTGCGAAGCAGTATGGCGAGCGTCTGGGTGATGTTAAATGAGGATACTGGTAACAGGAGCAAATGGGCAGCTTGGTCAGGATCTGGTGAAAATTCTGGAGCAAGCTAAACACACTGTTATATCTTGTGATCGAGACACTCTAGACATAACAGATCAGGCAGCCTGCTTGGAGCAAGTACAGAATTCCAAACCGGATGCGATCATCCATTGCGCCGCATATACAGCAGTGGATCAGGCTGAAAGCGACATTGATACTGCTTATGCAGTAAATGCCGCAGGTACAAGAAATATGGCAGTAGCTGCTGAACGCATTGGCGCTAAATTCTGCTACATCAGCACAGATTATGTTTTCGATGGCACAGCTACAGCACCATACCATGAATACGACAATACGAATCCACAAAGTATTTACGGCAAGTCCAAAAGGGCAGGGGAAGAGTTAGTTAAGGCCTTGTCCTCTAGATATTTTATTGTTCGGACCTCTTGGGTATACGGACTTCATGGTAACAACTTTGTTAAAACGATGTTGCGCCTAGGCTCTGAAAAAACCGAGATTAATGTAGTTAACGACCAAAAGGGCTCACCAACATATACGATTGATTTGGCTGGATTTCTATTAGAATTGATCAATACCGAAAAATACGGTACTTACCATGCCTCCAATTCCGGCGAATGCACTTGGTATGAATTTGCGCAAGCAATCTTTGCGGAAGCCAATTCTCAAGGTGGATTTTATAAGGTTCGAGTGATTCCTTGTACTACTGAGGACTTTCCGAGACCAGCCCCTAGACCACGTAATTCGGTGATGGAGCATCTATCGATCCGCACAAATGGTTTTGAAGATATAAGATCATGGCAAGAAGGCCTACGAGCATTTATACAAGAATTAAAAGCTAATGAAAAAGAGTCACAATGATTTCTATTGTGACTCTTTTTAGACTTTTCCAAGAATAATCAGCAGCTTCAAAATGAATTGGTCAATCGAGGATTGTCTGTATAAAGGCATGCGAAAAGTATATAAAAATCTGCTAAATAGAGGTGAACTTAAGGATTTTATAAAATCCTTAAGTTCAGTTTGTGTTTTTTGGTCCAACTTATGATGGAAGCTAAGTTCGAATTCACGCGCTTGATTGCTTATTATAAAATGATTTTGCCCATTAAAAAATCGATGAAACCGTTTCTTCCATTTGTTCAACCAGTTATCAGTTTGTCCTCCTAAAGCGTTATTGCCGTGTTGGCGGTACAGAATCTTGGGTTCAGGATCAAAAATGATTTTTCCAAAAGTAGAAATACATAAATAACTCCACCAATCATGCATAATAATACGGTCATAATTAGTCGGTGGATTTGATGCTAATAATTTCAGCGCAGTCTGATTAATGATAGATGTACATCCAACTACTACATTTTCTACAGTTGCATTATTTATAGTCAGAGACTTTCTTGGTGTTGATGGCCATACCGATAGCTTGTTGAGCTCAACGTCTACCATTTGAGTAGAGGAGCAATATAGCAGTGGTTTTGACGGATCTTCGTTTTGCAGTAATCTAATGGCACTGGAAAGTTTATTTTCCTTCCATACATCATCCTGATCACAAAAAGAGAAGTAATCATATTGCTCGATGTACTCATTGGCACGAAGTATTAACGCGAAAAAGCTTTTTTTCGCTCCTAAATTTGAATCGATCCAATAGCTTAGTTTAGCAGGGTATAAAACTGCGAACTCTTTAAGAATGGACAACGTCGAATCCGTAGAACCATCATCACGTACTAGAATATGTGCATCAACATCTTGTTGAAGTAGTAAGCTGCTTAACTGCTCTCTTATATATTCGTCACCGTTGTAAGTGGAGAGTAAAATTAGCACTCTATTTGTATTCAAAAGGGTTTCCTCCCGGGTAGATATCATATCCGTACTTTAAGCTTTGTTAATTATACCAAATCTAATATAACTATACCTACACCCTCCCCACCAGCACCTCGCCCACCGAGCTCTTCGTTCTGCTGATCGCTATACACAAAATCAAGCTTAATAGCGAACACAACACGAAGGATAAGATCGTCTGCATGAATACTCCTAGCACGCTTAAATAACTGATAACCAGAGTATTTACTATTTTCAAAACAAAAACGTGGATGAGATAGGCACCAAAAGAATATTTTCCGAAGGATCTTAACAAATTGGCGGAGTAACTCCGGCTTGCTGCGATCTTTTCCGCTAATACGAATACTAGCAAGAGTAATAGCAGGATCGTGATCATCATAAGCGGCTTCAGCGGTGCTGTTACATTCGCGCTAAACAGATAAGGGTTATCGGTTACTCCGTTATTGATCCTAACAATTTTAAAGCAGATATCATACATGCAAATTCCCAATAGCAATAAGCTGAACACCCTTACCCAGGTTTTTCGTACGAAGATTTTCCAATGGTCATAGTATAAGCCTACAAATCCACCTAGTATAAAATAAAATACCCAGAACAGAAAATTGCGGTCCAAATAATTAAAAATGAATCCGAGATTAGGATTGTCATTCGTTAACATGCCTTTAGAAAGGCTATATACAAGGAACAGGTTAATCACGAATACGGCTGCAATTACCGCTAGGTTGATCGACCATTTTCTATTTTTTGAAATGAGGAGCTTGAAGAACGGAAACAGCAGGTAAAACGGAATAATCATGACCATGAACCACAAATGGTAGGCAGCTTTTCCAGTAAAGGCAAGCTGGATGATATCAAGCAATTGATCCTGTGTGCTTGTTGCTTCCACCCCGCTTAAAAAGCCAACCCAGGCGTAGTAAAACACAGTCCAGATCAAATAAGGGACTATGACCTGTTTGAATCTTTTAAGCAGGAAATCCTTGTAGTTTACTTTAGCATCATAATTATAGAACAGCACAACTCCGGTAATGAACACGAATAATGGAACTGCAAACCGGATCAAACCGAGAAGTGTTGTAGCAACGTTTAATGTCAGGGGGCTGAGACCCGGTTGATAAAATATACCTGCAATAATATGCTGCAAAACAACTGCTAAAAACGCAATGCCTCTTAAAATCTCAATCTCTTCTAATTTCGCTTTTTTCAAACTGATCGTCTCCTGTTGCTTCGGCTAAGACCTACCTTAATGAAAAACCGATAATCAGTCAACTTGATAAGGGGAGTCGCCATGTTAAAGAAAGTGGATGTAATACCTATATGATGCCACGATCAAGCTAAAATGTCTTAATCATGTACGATCTCGTAAAATTAAAGCTAACGGATAAGACAAAAATAAAGAAGGCCCTATAGGGCCTTCTTTGTTAGTATTTTACATTTTAATTAGTTTCTTTTTTATTGAAAAATCTACTGTTTAGTAAATGTAAGTGAGTATGCTCTGGAAGAGTCAAAGTCAGAAGGTCCTTGAGAGAAGACCCGTACATATGCTTTTTGATTAGCACTGATTCCGGTAGTACGTCCTTCTACTCCTCCAGGCCCGTTAAAATTGTTAACAGTCGTAGAAAGGATATTGCCTGAAGCATCAGTTTTTACTATTTGGAAATTCAAATCAATCCCTGACGGAGGAGTTAAAATAATACTAAAGGATAAATCCGAGAATGACCCTACATTATTAATTACGTACCAATCATCATCATAAGGGCTATCAATCGGTACATAGGAAGCAGAGTTGCCCGGATCTCCGGGATTATACAAATTTACTGCAGTGTTCATGGTATCTCCCCAGCCCCAAGCAGCAAAGGCTGATGTAGAACCTAATGATAATAAAAATACTGTGAGTAGCGTCATAATAGAGATTTTTAACCCCTTATTCTTTTTCATTCCTCAAAAACCTCCCAATATTTTTAGTGGAGCCCAACCTGTAATAACCATAACATACATAATTTAACTTTAATATAGTTAATTTGGATTATAATCCTATTTAATGTAAATATAATCCAAATAATTCGAGCATATAGTATATGGATGTATATTGATTTCATTAGAATAGATTATTTAATAAACAGTTGAAAAGTACGTAAATATCTCTCTATGTCTCTACCTGTGCTATAATGTCGATAGATTACTATATTTGTCAGGAGCGCATTTCCATGGATTTGAGTGTTTTAATCGTAAATTACAATACTTGTCGGTTAACGATGGATTGTCTGAGGTCGGTTGTGGATTCGACAACTACTTATAGCTACGAGATTATTGTCGTGGACAATGCATCTTCGGATGATTCGGTAGAGACGATTGCTGCAGAGTTTCCGGATGTACATCTGATCGCAAATCAGGAAAATACGGGCTTCGCGAAGGCGAACAATCAGGCGATGGCTGTGGCGCGGGGGCGGTACGTGCTGTTGCTTAACTCGGATACGATTGTGCAGGGCGATACTTTTCAAACGATGATTTCCTATATGGATGAGCATAAAGAATTGGGTGCAGCAGGATGTAAAGTGATTTTGCCCGACGGTTCGCTGGATAAGGCCTGCAGACGAGGCTTTCCTACGCCATCTGCTTCTTTTTATTATGCGTTCGGGTTCTCTAAGCTGTTTCCGAATCATCCCCGGTTCAATCAATATCAGCTAGGACATTTAGATCCGAATGAGACGTATCCGATCGATTGCCTGGTCGGTGCTTTTATGATGGTTCGGCAGGAGACGATCCAGCAGGTTGGCGGATT
>RCUU01000451.1_pt1 | contig 22829 bp, 27 predicted proteins | sample 2166211 | NCBI WGS metagenome assembly RCUU01 (sample SAMN09932620, study PRJNA488358) | compost metagenome | feature: garden; material: soil; isolation source: compost soil in phenylacetic acid-enriched culture | place: Germany: Experimental Botanical Garden Goettingen | collected 2016-01-27
ACTAACTCGGAATTTATTGCCATGGTAGCCGACAAGCTGCGGATTGAGCATAAGGTTTCTTGAAAGGGTAAGGATCAGGATACGTGAAATGTGAGTGAACAAACTGCTTTGGCTAATGCAGACTATTAACTTCTTTTTTGGCAATTGTAAGTATTCAATAATTGAGGGGCAGTCATCGTTAGTGGAAAAAGTACCACTAATCGAACTTATTCGGCTTATGGAGTATCCTATATGGGAAAAAGTACCACTAATTCGGCTGAAAACGGCCATTTGGGATGAATATGCATGAATTACGTGTATAAAATCCAACTAAAACCTTCTATAGCCAGGATTTCAGCTAATTAGTTTTACTTTTTCCACTTAACTTCAGTTCCTGGACATAAAGTAGACCATTACCTTTGCCGAGGGTGGTCTATTTTTTTGTGTTGTTTAGGAACACGCCGAAGCTGACCAAACCGTGACGATCGGCGGAAAAACCAGCAATTTGACCAGCATCAACCGCTACCGGAAGACGGATCAGCTTGTGATGTACACGGAGGACTACAATACCAGCACGAAATCGACCAACGATGGCGACGAGGTAGTATTGGATGTCATTTCCGGTGAAGTTGGGTTCACAGACCTGCTGTCTGCTTTTTGTGATAGCAGAAGTGAGGAGGGGAAGTTTGAAACTACCCCAATATGTACCGAAATCCATTATATGTTAATATCAAATGGGGATATTAATAATATGTGTGAGGAGGTTAATTATGAAACGAATGCCATTTGAACGTCCAACCGACCATTATGATGAAAGAATTATCGGTATTGATGAAGAAATTTGTTCCTTGATCAAGCAAAGGAAGGAAATTTCAGATCATAATCCAGGTTTCCCGCCGTTTGAGGATATTTCTAAATGGTCAGCAGCTTTCGGACTTTATGAGGATTTTTTGAAAGCGTTATTTGGAACAATGTTCAATGAAGAATATTTTAGACCTACGGTTGAACCATCCGGATTCAGAAAACATGTTGCAGTCCTAAAGTCCGTTGAAAAAGGTGAGCGTTTCTATACGTTGACCTCAATGCGACAATATACCAATGCAAGTGTACTGGTACTTAGTATAGATTGGGACAGCGAGCCGGAGATTCAATCCAATGCTCATGAACATATCCATTTCGGGCTATATATTGACGAACAATATGACTGTCGAATGATCAACGGAGGGAGTAGTTCGGGACACGCATCTTACAAATATGTAGTATCTCCACCATTACCTGACGATATTTCAGGAATTCAATTTAGGTTTAGACGATATAGCCACCCATTTAAAAAGATTGAGACAGGTGATGAAATCGTTTTTTGAGAGAACCGCGAATACATCAATCAATACATCTATCTGCAAAAGGATGAGTAAGGTGGAATGTGTAATTTTTACCGGAATTCAGGCCTCGGGAAAGTCAACGTTTTATCAGCAAAAGTTCTTCGCCACACATATGCGCATTAATCTGGATATGCTGAAGACCAGGCATCGGGAGGATCTGTTTCTGGCGGCTTCGCTCATGGCTGTACAGCCGTTTGTGGTGGATAATACGAATCCAACTGCGGAGGATAGGCGCAAGTACATTGATCTGGCTAAAAAGCATAAATTCAAGGTCACCGGTTATTATTTTGAGCCTGATTTTGAATTGTCACTTTCCAGAAATGAGAAGAGAACCGGTAAAGAAAAGGTGCCGGAGGCCGGGCTCAAAAGTACCATGAAAAAGCTGGAGATGCCTTCCTATTCCGAGGGATTTGACGAATTGTATGTAGTGAGAACGGCAGAAGAGAAGTTTGTGGTGGAAATGATGCAGTTGCTCTGAGAATGGAAAAACCGCTACAGCGCTGGAGGGTCGCTCCAGTCGTAGCGGTTTTTGGTATGTGGAAATTTTGCTGTGAAAATGAAGTGCCTTATGTATCGAATCTCTGATCTTGGAAGGTCTTTGTGTTTTACAGCAGCCTCGTCGTTGTCCTTCAGTTCTGATACTGCATCTCCAATCCTGCTGTCAATTCCGCGGACGGTGGCTTTGATATCCTGAATTTGCTCACGTTTCGATTTAAGGACGGTCTGTTCCGCATTTTCCAGCATTGCTGATCTGCCGCTATCTTGATATGGATTATCTGAGAGCCAATTCTCTTCCTTTTTTATTTCAGTATCCAATACCTTCATGGAGCCTTCCATGTGCTTGCTAAGACCAACGAGCTTCCCCAGGCGGTCATAGGTTGTATGGTTTTTTACTACAGCATTCATGGAATCGGCGGTGTTATTCTTTTCGGTGTTTGCTTCAGGTTTTTGGATTTCTGATGGTTTGGACTGGCTGGTATTTATCTTTTCCTGCATTTCCTCGAGTTTGATCTGAGCGATCTGCGCATCAATTTCCTGTATTGAGGTTCTAAGGGCCTGAATCCGTTCCTGCTTTAGCTTTTGATCGAGCTTTTCATTGGTGTTTACAGCTTCAATTTGTTCACTTAGCTTGGCTTTCTGGTTGTTCAGGCTTTGAACTTCTTTGTCTCTGGATTTGGCAGGATTTTGATTGCACGAGAATTCCTCCTAATCTAAAGAATTAATTTCCATATAAAAGCTATATCGGCAGCATTCTAGGGAAAAATAAGTATTTCCGCTTGCTTCAGCCAAACTATTTCCGGTATTAATTGTTATATTGAAACACAAAGTGTTATGTTGTGTTATGATATAAGCAGAGGTGACTCCTATGAACGATTTCGATAACTATCCAGATGAGCTTGGGGATTTTATCCGGCACATCAGAAAAGCGCGCGGGTTGACCTTGAGAGGATTGGAAGAGAAGAGCGGCATCAGCTATTCCCAGCTCAGCAAGATTGAACGTGGAGAAAGTATTCCGCTTAAAGACAACCTGGATAAGATTATCGAGGCGCTTGGAACGGATCTCAAGAACCGGATGTATCATCTGGCCGATTATATGCCTGACCTTGAATATATCAAGACACTCAAGCAGGGATATAAGCAGCCGCAGCACAATCAGTCGCAGGACTACATTTACGGGACAGCATTCAACAAGCTGAAGGAGTTCCGGGCGAAGGAAGGCAAAGATACCTCCTATGTTTCCTTTGACTCGAACGAGGTGATCGTTTATGAAACGGAATATGGGGCAGGAATGGTAATAGAAACAATTGAGAAATATAACCTTAACGATGTACTGAACGATAAATTTGAAGGCAGTCTGGATTCCCTCCGTAAGCAGCCCCGCAAAGGCAGACAGGCATACCTGTTCGGAGAGTGGCTGCGGGAATACATCTACGAGCTGAAGGACGACGATCAGGATCAGGTCATTCAAGCCCTCAAGGAATTCGCCCAATTTAAAGTGCAGCAGGTTAAGGGAGCATTCAAATAACAGCGGGTTTCATACGTTTTTCAACAATGAATAATGTTGCCCTTTCTTGCAGCCATCTATTCATCTTGATCCATAAACAAACTACAAAAATGGTATGACAGAAAAGGGGAAAGCCATAATGAGAGTTAACATGAAATTTACCAGCAAGGGCAAAGCGGCAATCGAGAATTTTAACAACGAGGAATTGCTGGAGATCTTTGCCAGATACATCAAAACATTGACCAAGAAATACGACATTGAAGTGGATGTCCCTCTTGAAGTGAACCAGAATATCGTGAATGACGGAACAGTTGTTGCGATGGCACAGAACGTGAAATGTGATGTGGATACTTTTTTTAAGGAACTGGGCCGGGACATCAAGGTTCCCCTCAAAAAAAGACTGGGCGGCAAGCTGGAGAATGTCTTCAAGACGGAGTTCATTGAGTAGTCCTTCATGATCAGCAAAAGAAGCCAACTTCACTATAGGTGGAGGTGGCTTTTTGCTGCTTATTGAAGGAATAAACTTCGTATCATGCGGTAAAGGTTATATGTTGAAGTGCCGAAATAATAACGAGATCAATGCTCAGAATGGTCAAAACCGCCGATGTTTCTGCCGGTCAGAACAGCTTGAATAATCTCAATGAAATCGGGCGAAGCTTTTGCCTCCACCGCTAATTCGTAGATGTTCAATAATTGTTCGTCAGACAATAGCTCTAGGGATGAGGGGCGCGGAGAAGGATGAAAGTAATAATCCATTAGATTCCTCCATCGGTTATTTTAGTAGATTGTGAAAATACTGACTATCTATTTAAATGGTACCATTTGGAAGGTAACCCGTCTCCTGTCATTCGCCCGGTGAATTTTTCTTTACAAGAAAGGCAACATATGGGATAATAATTATTTACTTTATGCTGGATTAAAATAAAACAACCACCCCCTAACCGAGAGGCTTGGGGAGGGTTGTTTTTTTGAATGAAAGTTATGATCCGGAGGTATCTTTCCGTGAGGCTAGATATCTTCTAAGCCTGTTCTCATTAGGTTCTGATACTGTAGCGAATTGTTCTCCCTCTTGAAACGTAACAATTTTCCGTTCGGAATCATAACTTTCAACATGATTGAGACTTACTACATTGCTGCGGTCCAGGCGTTCGAAGCCTTTGCTCTTATAAGCAGTCAAGAGATCGGAAAGCGTGGTAGGGAGAACAAACTCGCCTTCTTTGGTATGGACGAATATTGTATTCTTATAGCTGGAGAAATACAATATATCTTCTTCCCGGATATCCCGGGAGGCCCCGTCGTTTAGCAAGACACGCATGTTCTCCCCATCCTTGTTAATTACTTCCGCAATTCTTTTGGTGCTTCTGGACTGTGAATCAGTGGCTTCAAAATGGCAACGAACAACACAGACATGCGTGCAAGTGATGCAGATGCATGTTTAGCCAAAGTCTTTTTCATCAGCTCTCCTCCTCTTAAGAGTAATAATAGTAAGGGATTGCGTAAGAAAGGCTAATCCCATTACCGCTGATCCAATATAAAAATTGCACCCTACGAGTAGAACAGAGATGACTTTAAGCAGTGGTGCAGAGGTTGCCGAAATTTTGACGTTAACATCAGGATTAGGTGCAAAGATAAGCATGGTTAGAAAATTAAAACAGTTGATGGCTATAAGTGTTTGATCTGAGAATCCGGTCAGGTGAGGAAGTGTTGCACAGATGAAGATAGATACACTATTGCAAGCAAGCGCCGATTTGAGATGGAAACCGCCTGAGCACATACGAAGAATCGCAAAACTGAAAAAAAAGATTAAGGTTTCTACTAATTTGCCCGTAAACCAGCCAATCATGAGAGAGACAGTGAAGCTAAAAAGAGTGTTAAGCAGAATACTTAAAGAATATTGCATGATTTCTATAGAGTGTGTCTGTTCGGGATTTGCGCGTTTGATGGCAACTGCCATTTTATTAGCTAAAGTGTTCATAGCTGCTCCGGTCCTTTTGGTAGGATAGATGCAAATAAGTATATAAGATTAGAGCATATGTAACTGGAACTAAAATGAAAAATCTTGATAGATTCTGAATGAAATACATTGTGGACATCACGATCACAACAGATGGGATATTCAGTGCAAAAAGAATTTTGTCGCGTGTATGAATTTGGACTTTGCCCTCCTGTTTATCAGGGACGAAATCAAAACCTATGCGCTTCTTGCCAATATAAATTGCAGCGGAGATAGCAGTTAGAGCCGATATAATTTGTAGTACAAAAGTCATAATATTCATAGAGTAAGGAGATTTAAGTGAAAACAAGCCCAATTGTTCCATAATAAAAAAGCACATGGTCTGGATAAAGGAATAAGCCTGGTAGGTAATTCCCGTTATAATTGTGGCATAAAATAGATGAATTCTTAATAGAAGCCACAAAAAGCAGGCTAACAAAACGAATTGCAACAGCACATCCAATTCAATGAGGTTATACTCATCTCTTAGAACGAAAGAAAAGAATGCCATTATCAAACTCGAGAAAATAATCTCTTTGTTGAAAATATCAATTTTAAAAGTCCTAAGTGCTAAATAAAACATGGCATAAGTTTCCAACGCCGAAAATACCATATACAGCACAAATTCCAGCATGCTTACACTCCCGAAGCTCAGGATCAATCCATTTGTATTCTTGCAAATATTATACATAATGGACTAAAATACAACAACAGCATTTGACACTTTACGGCAGTTTTTTTCAAAATAATAGTGAGAGGGGTTATTTTATGAACCAGCGTCCAGAACCAAGCGAGTACAGTGAGTTTCCAGCCCGTTACATTTCTTTGGTACCACCCGAAGGGGAGCTTGCGGCTCTGCTTAGAGAACAATCCAGTCTGATGTATGATCTGTTGGACGGGCTCAGCGAGGAGCAGGGCAGCTACCGCTATGCAGAAGGCAAATGGAGCATCAAGCAGATGCTCGGACATCTGACCGACAATGACCGTATTATGTCCTACAGGTTGCTCGCTATTGCCCGGGGGGAGAAGGCTCCGTTGCCCGGATATGAGGAAAATGACTATGCGGCGGCAGGAGAATTCGATAGATTCACGCTAAGAGAAATGGTGCAGCATTACAAGCTGGTGCGGCAATCCACTATTGCTCTCATGGAAAGCCTGCCTGCAGAGGCTTGGACGCGAATGGGGACGGCCAGCAATGCTCCTATTTCCGTCAGAGCGATAGCCTGTGTAATCATCGGACACGAGCTGCATCATCTGGGTGTTCTGAAGGAGCGCTATTTGAAGTAAGGACAGGGAGGAGGCCTGCTGGTGGGCATATTCAAAGGCATCCTGCATTTCTTCATTCCGAGAGAACGCACACTGGTGTATACAACTTTTGATCAGGCCGAATACTTCAAAATTAAGGGCCGACTAACTGCCGCGGGCATCCCTCATCGTTCGAAAATTAACGGGGGAATGCAGGCCTTGGGCCAGCGTGCCCAGTATGGCGGAAAAGCTTCCGTTCAGTATGATCTCTATGTGCGCAGGGAAGATGAATACCGCGCAGCGCAGGCGATGCATTAGACGGATACGTTCCTTTCTCCAAACCAAAAGCACACCCAACGCGCAATCGACGATTCCGCAATGTGTGTGCTTTTGTGTTGTTTGAGAAATAATGTGGAGTGAAGCGGACAGAGATGACGTTATTTTGCAAAATAAGTCTGCTTGTCCAGTTGATCCGGACACAGGAGCCGCTATATCATTCTGAGTTGCCCAGAATAGGGGGTAATCAGGAAAATAAGGGATTCTCTGTCCGTTTGTCCTGCTGAATCGCGGATTCTGATCAAATAACGGATCTCCTGTCCGCATTTATCGCGGGTAGATCGCAAGGTGATGTTATTCTTTTCTTTTAGAGCGGCGGATTCTTATGGCATTTACGGCATACGGGGTAGTAGGCTTCATTGCCGCCGATCTGGATCTGTTTGCCGCTGTAGACGGGCTTGCCGTTCTCCACGCGCAGCGCCATTGTGGCTTTTCGTTCGCAGAACCAGCAGATCGTCTTCATTTCTTCAATTTTGTCTGCATAGATCAGCATATATTTACTGCCCTCGAACAGATTGTTCTGAAAATCATTTTTGAGTCCAAAGGCCATAACCGGAATGTTCAGCTCGTCGACGATCCGCACCAGCTGGAGGATGCAGTTCCTGCTTAAAAATTGGCATTCATCAATCAGCACACAGTGGGGCTTAGGCAGATTTCTGCTGACAATGCCGAAAATATCTGTGTCTTCGTCGATAGGGATGGCCTGCTTGCGCAGCCCGATGCGGGAGGAAATATATCCGACTTCGTCCCGGTCGTCCAGGGATGGAGTGAAAATGAGCACGGACTTGCCCTGCTCCTCGTAATTATGCGCAACCTTGAGTATCTCAATGGATTTGCCGCTGTTCATTGCCCCGTACTTGAAAAACAACTGTGCCACGTCCATCTATCCTTTCGTTAATCAGCCTGTTGAGTCTTTATCCGAAAAATGCGACTTTATTAGAGTAGCATATTATCCGTAAATGTAGCCAGTGAAAACATTTCGGGTAATGGATAAAGGATGTTATAATTAACGGAGTTATGTGTTTTTACTCAGGAGAACGTTTACAGAAAGAAGGCTTACAGTTGACGGACAAAATGGAAGATTACCAAGAAAAAATAGCGGCTCTGCAGGAAAAGGGGGAGCTGACTGCGGAAACGTTAAGCCTGCTGACGGAGATGCTGGACGAAATGGCGGAAATGAACCGCAGCAACAAGGCGCTGCGCCGGGTGATTTTGAAGGGGCAATCCTCGTCGATGTCTACCCGCTTGCGGGATGCGCTCTACGAATAGACAAATGGGGTAACGCTGATGAACATCATTTTCTCCTATCTCAAAACATACAGGATCGCTGCAATCGCTGCACTTCTGATGATGGTGATCGAACTTGCGGTGGAGTTGTCTCAGCCCTTGCTGATCTCCAAAATTATTGATGACGGAATCAGGGGACAAGACAACCGGATCGTCTGGCTGTGGGGCGGTGTGCTGGTGGTAAGCGCGGTTATAGCGTTTATTGCGGGTGTGCTAAGCTCTTTTTTTGCGTCCCATGCGAGCCAGGGGTTTGCCTTCGATCTCCGGGACAGTTTGTATGAGAAGGTCCAGTCCTTCGCCTATGCGCTGTTCAGCCGCTTCCCGACCTCTTCCTTAATCACCCGCCTTACCGCGGATGTGTCACAGCTGCAGGATACGATCTTCATGGGCCTCCGCTTTATGACACGGGTTCCGCTCGTTGTAGTAGGCAGTGTGGTTATGGCGCTGGTTGTCCATGTGAAGCTGGGGCTGCTGCTGGCGGTAACCCTTCCGGTACTTATTGTATTTCTCCTCTGGGTGATGAAAAGAGCATCGGAGTTGTTCCGCAGTGTACAGAGCCGTCTGGACGGGGTCAACAGTGTGATTCAGGAGAACCTGACCGGCATCCGGCTGATTCGTGTATTTGTCCGCATGAGCCATGAGACTTCCCGGTTCGCCGCTTTCAGCAGGGAGCTGATGAAGTCCACCGTTGCTGCCTTGCGGCTCACAGAAACCTCCGCCCCGCTTATTATGCTGATTGTGAATGCCGGAATTATGCTGGTGCTGTGGTATGGACGTATCGAAATTTCTGCCGGAAGTGCCACACTGGGGCAGACTGTCGCAGTCATTAATTATTCCCTGCGTACGATCGGAGCTTTGTCAGCGCTGTCCTGGATCATGGCGACTTTTTCCCGGGCCCGGGCTTCTTCGCAGCGGATACAGGAAGTGATGTCGGCAGATGACCTGGAAGGTATGGATGTGGCGGCAAAAACTGCAGCGAGGAATGTGCCTATCCAGGGCAAGGTCGAGTTTCAGCAAGTCTGCTTCCGTTATCCGGAGAGTGATATTGCCGTGCTGGAGGACATTACCTTTGCGGTTCAGCCCGGAGAACGGGTGGCGATTATGGGGGCAACCGGATCAGGCAAATCCTCGCTGGTGGGACTGATTCCCCGACTGTATGAACAGGACAGCGGTGCTGTCCTCATCGACGGAATACTAAGCTCAGAGGTGGAAATTTCCAGGCTGCGCGGAGCGATTGGTTATGTGCCTCAGGAGGTTCTGCTCTTTACCGGATCAGTGCGGGAGAACATTGCCTGGGGCAACCCGCATGCCACCCGGGACGAGATTGAACAGGCGGCCATGGCCGCGCAAATTCATGATACGGTAAAAGAATTGCCACACGGCTATGACACCATGCTGGGGCAGCGGGGAGTCAATCTCTCCGGAGGGCAGAAGCAGCGGCTGACAATAGCCAGGGCGCTGGTAAGAAAGCCGGCGATACTGATTCTGGATGACAGCACCAGTGCGCTGGATGCGGTTACCGAGGGCCGGCTGCTGGCGGAGCTGAAGAGGATGTCCTGCACTACTTTTCTCATCACGCAAAAAATCAGTTCTACCGTATCCGCCGACCTTATACTGCTGCTGGACGAAGGCAGACTGATTGCACAGGGGACCCATGATGAGCTTATGGAGAGCTCGGAGCTGTACCGGAAAATCAATGAATCTCAGGACAGGGAGGGGGCGCAGCATGTTCAAAGCATTACTTGAGCCTTTTCGCCATCCGAAGCTGAATGTGGGACTTGGTGATGCGGCAAGCTTCGGCTCGCCGGGAGGCCGCAAGCCGAAGGCCAAGGCCAAGAACTGGTCCGCCACTCTCCGGAGAATCTGGAGCTATCTGGCGAAACGAAAGATTAAGCTGGTCATGGTGCTGGTCATGGTGCTTCTCAGCTCCGGGCTTGCGCTGCTCGGACCTTATCTGATCAGCAGAGCGGTAGACCATTATCTGGAGGGTGACGGCGGCAGAACCTGGGGAATCTTCCTGATTACGCTTGCTGCTGTCTATCTGCTGAACTCCCTGACCTCCTGGCTGCAGAACATCTGGATGATCGAGATTGCCCAGGAGACGGTATACCGGATGCGTACCGACCTGTTCGCACACCTGCACCGGCTGCCGATTTCATTCTTCAACCGCAGACAGCAGGGCGAAATCATGAGCCGTCTGACCAATGATATTGAGAATGTAAGTTCAACGCTGAACAGCTCGGCGATTCAGATTTTTTCAAGTGTGCTGACGCTGCTGGGCACAGTGGGTGTGATGCTGTGGCTCAGCCCGCTGCTCACACTGTTAACCTTCATAGTGGTACCGCTGATGATCCTCGGCATGCGCTGGATTACACGGCGGACCGGACCGCTGTTCAAGGAGCGCCAGCGCAACATGGGTGAGCTGAACGGCTTTATTGAGGAGACGTTGTCCGGCCAGCGGATCATCAAGGCTTTTTCGCAGGAGGAACGGGTTATTGCCGGCTTCCGTGAGCGCAATACGCGGATCATGCTGTCGGGCTACTGGGCACAGGCAATCTCCGGCTTCATCCCGAAGCTGATGAATGGCCTGAACAATCTGAGCTTTGCGATTGTCGCGGGTGTCGGCGGCCTGCTGGCGATCCGCGGCTTGGTCACGGTCGGCGTCATTATCGCATTCGTGGAATATACCCGCCAGTTCACGCGGCCGCTGAATGATCTTGCGAACCAGTGGAACACGCTGCTGTCGGCGATTGCCGGTGCGGAGCGGGTGTTCGAGGTGCTGGATGAGGGTGCAGAGGCGAAGGATGAAGGGGCGGCCATATCGCTGGATCATGTGGAAGGCGCGGTGAAGTTCTCCGGGGTGTCCTTCTCGTATGACGGCGGAGCGGACACGCTGCAGGATATCAGCTTTGAGGCCAAGCCCGGCGAGATGATCGCGCTGGTTGGTCCTACCGGAGCAGGCAAAACCACGCTGATCGGGCTGCTGTCCCGATTCTATGATCCTGACCAGGGCAGCATTACGCTGGATGGCAGGGACCTGTCTTCGATCCGCCGGGAGAGCCTGCGCAGCCATATGGCTTTTGTGCTGCAGGATTCGTTCCTGTTCAAGGGCACGATCCGCGACAATATCCGCTACGGCAGGCTGGATGCCAGTGACGGGGAAGTAGAGGAGGCTGCGAAGCTGGCCAATGCCCATTCATTTATTATGCGGATGAAGGGCGGATATGAGCGGATGCTGTCTGTCGACGGCAGCGGCATCAGCCAGGGGCAGAAGCAGCTGCTGGCCATCGCGCGTGCCATCCTTGCGGGTCCGTCTATGCTGGTGCTGGATGAAGCGACCAGCAGCATAGACACCGTGACAGAGATCAAGATCCAGGAGGGGCTGCAGGCGCTGATGAAAGGCCGGACCAGCTTCGTGATCGCCCACCGGCTGGGCACGATCCGTGCGGCAGACCGCATTCTGGTGCTTCAGGGCGGACGGCTGCTGCAGCAGGGCCCGCATAAAGAGCTGCTGCAGGAGGACGGATTGTACAGCGAGCTGGTGCGTGGCTCTACGGATTCAGCGACAGGGTAAATCATAAAAAAGGCAGTTCCGAAGGTCTTCGGAGCTGCCTTCTTAGTTGTAAAGGAAATTATGCAATACAAACAATGTGGATATCTTAGAAGCTTCAGAGCATAGAAGAGGTGCAGGAGGAAGGGGCTTTATCAGCGGAATGAAGCTGACAGAGAAGCTTTTATTTTGCGAAAAAGTCTGCTTTCCTGGCGGATTCGGACTCGTTATATCGTTCTAGATATCCTCATTCCAACTAGCACCTGCTCATCGGCTTCTTCGCAAGCACTAGTTGGAAAAAGGGAACTTATTTTTCCGAAAATTCAAAAATAATGAGATTTAAATGGAAAAAGGAAACTTAATAGGGCTATATTCCTCGTCCAATGGCGAAATGGGCTGAATTAGTGTACCTTTTTCCACTTCGTCTGCGGAGAACAGGGTATTCAAGCAATATAGTTACCCTTTTTCCATTTGGAGTTGCCGTAGGGTTCATGGGGAGTCGTTCACCAGGTAACGCTAGACTGAAATCCAAATCGGCTGCACGGTCCAGTGAAGGACAACGGGTACCGTCCTTTTATGGACGGTACCCGTTTCTACTTGTTTTGGTTAAGGTGTGTATAAGGTTGAAGATAAGGATCTCTTAGTTCAACCCGTTTTTAGGAAGCATGTGAACCGGAACAACAGCAGAAATGCTGTTGTTGAAGCACCCTGCAGACCGGGTTGTTCTTGTTTAGAGTCCGTTAGGGTGGTTTTGTTCATATTGAGACTATCCCGCCGGAGATTAACCGGTTAGCTGGTTGCATCCGGCGAGGGGGGCTGCTGGGTCTTTTGCTTCTCCCTGAATCTGGGCCCCACATAATTGCGCTTCCGGTCACGGGTCAGGATCCAGCCGCCAAGAAAAGTCATGCCGGCCAGGAACAGCAGTAGCCCCCCGCCAAAATGCAGCCAGGCAAAAACCGGGGTTGCGGTCTCGTCGCCATGCATGGAAATATAGTTGAAGATATCATCTTTCATCATCAGAAAGCCTTTCATCGCCAGGAGGCCGGGAATAACCAGAATCAGGATGGCAATGAAGCGTGTGGTCAACAGTTTCATGAGTGTCCCCCTTGTCCATAATCCCTTTGAATTCACCCATATGATAACGCTTCAATGGGTAAAAGTCCATGTATATATGACGTTTGTAAGTTTTGTAATACACATAAAAGAGAGTACAATGTAATAGGTTAATTCAGAACAAGAGTAATGACTGGAGGATACATACATGACAATTTCATGTGACGTTGCCATACTTGGCGGAGGTACCGGGGGGTATGTGGCGGCGATCCGCGCGGCCCAGCTGGGGAAATCCGTCGTTGTTATAGAAATGGACAAGCTGGGCGGAACCTGTCTGCACCGCGGCTGCATTCCCAGCAAGTCGCTGTTGCGCAGTGCGGAGGTATACGCTGAAATACAAGAGAGCGAGAGTTACGGCATCGAAACTACAGGGGTGCAGCTGGTGTTCCCGAAGGTGCAGGCCCGCAAGGAGGCTGTGGTCGAGCAGCTGCATCAAGGCGTACAGTTTCTGATGCGCAAAAATAAAATCCAGGTGCTGAAGGGAAAAGGGCGCATCATCGGCCCTTCGATTTTCTCTCCGCGCAGCGGCGCGGTGGCTGTGGAGCTGGACAATGGCGAGATGGAGACCGTGGTTTCCGGGCATCTCATTGTGGCAACCGGATCGCGCCCCCGTGTACTGCCCGGCCTGAAGCCGGATGGCAAGGCGATTCTGAGCAGCGAGGAAGCGTTGACGCTCGAAGAGCTGCCGGCCTCCATTATTATTGTGGGCGGCGGAGTGATCGGTGTGGAATGGGCCTCGATGCTGGTGGATTTTGGCGTACAGGTCACTGTGGTAGAAGCCGCAAGCCAGCTGCTGCCGCTTGAAGACGAGGAGATTGCCCGCGAGCTGCTTCGGCTGCTGAAGAAGCGCGGTGTCAAGGTTCTGACAGGGACAACGGTAGATGCAGAGACCTGTGTGATTACGGAATCGGGAGTGACTATCGAAGCCCGCAAGGGTGAACAGAGCCAGAGCCTGTCTGCCGAGAAGCTCCTGGTATCCGTAGGCAGAGTAGCCAACATAGAGAACATCGGGCTTGAGAATACCGATATTCATTTTGACAAGGGTGTTATTGAGGTCAATGGGAATATGCAGACGAATGAGCCGCATATCTATGCGATCGGCGATTGCATCGGCGGGCTGCAGCTGGCCCATGCCGCTAGCCACGAAGGTATCCGGGCGGTTCACCATCTGGCGGGGGAAACGCTGCATCCTTATCACCCTCATCTGGTGCCCCGCTGTGTCTATACGCGGCCCGAGGTGGCGAGTGTAGGATACACCGAGAAAGAAGCCAAGGCGCTTGGGGCGGATGTGGTCACGGGTAAATTTCCTTTTTCAGCCATCGGTAAAGCGATTGTCTACGGGATGAAGGACGGTTTCGTCAAAGTGGTTGCCGACCGCAGCAGCGGCGATATTCTCGGTGTGCAGATGATCGGCCCCCATGTTACGGATCTGATCGGGGAAGCGGCACTGGCACAGCTGCTGGATGCCACCCCTTGGGAAATCGGGGAAGCGGTTCATGCCCATCCGACGCTCTCCGAAATCATTGGCGAAGCGATGCTCGCCGTGGACGGAAGAGCAATCGGATTCTAGTAAACGATGAAAGCCTCCACGGGAATGCCGGACGGAGCTGAGGGCGCCTTATGCGTCAAAACAGCTGCAAACCGGCTTTTCGTGGCTTTTCTTTTTAGCGGGAAAGGGATTATAATGGAGTGGAGCAAAATTTAGTACCTGGTTTTAAGATCAGGGCATAGGTTTGCTTGAGTGTATGCTTACGAAGCGGGTTTTGTATGAAGTGATTCAAGGAAGCGTAAGCTGACAAAACTTTTAGGAGGTACCTCATATGGAATCCCAAGGTACTGTAGAAACCGTTAACAGACATAAGCCGCTTGGACTTAGTGACGGCCAGGTCATCGATATGTACAGATATATGCAGCTCGGACGGAAATACGATGAGCGCAGCCTGCTGCTGCAGCGGGCCGGGAAGATCAACTTCCATGTCTCGGGCATTGGACAGGAGGCAGCCCAGGTGGGGGCGGCTTTTGCGCTGGACCGGGAGAACGATTATTTTTTACCGTATTACCGCGACTATGCCTTTGTGCTGTCTGTGGGCATGACTACGCGTGAGCTGATGCTCTCCGTGTTCGCCAAGGCGGAAGATCCTAACAGCGGCGGGCGGCAGATGCCAGGTCATTTCGGGAGCAAACGTCTGCGGATTGTGACCGGATCAAGTCCGGTAACTACACAGGTGCCACATGCCGTGGGTTTTGCCCTGGCGGCCAAAATGCAGAAGAAGAAATTCGTTTCCTTTGTTACGTTCGGAGAAGGCTCCAGCAACCAGGGGGATTTCCATGAAGCGTGCAATTTCGCCGGTGTGAATAAGCTGCCGGTCATCATTTTTTGCCAGAACAACCAGTATGCGATTTCTGTTCCGGCCCACAAGCAGCTTGGGGGCAAGGTCAGTGACCGTGCGCTGGGCTACGGCTTTCCGGGCGTCCGGGTAGACGGCAATGATCCGCTGGAAGTATACCGCGTGGTGAAGGAAGCACGGGAGCGTGCACTCGCCGGTGAAGGGCCGACCCTGATTGAAGCGATGATGTACCGTCTGTCTCCGCACTCCACCTCGGATAATGATCTGGCTTACCGGACGAAGGAAGAAGTGGATGCCAACTGGGCAAAAGACGGCATTGCCGCCTTCCGCACCTACCTGATTGAACTCGGGCTTTGGAGCGACGAGCAGGAACGCGATCTGGCTGCAGAATACAATCTGGAGCTCAAGGCTGCGATTGAATACGCTGAAAATGCGCCGTTTCCGAAACCGGAAGATACGCTGCTGCATGTATACAGTGAATCTGACCTCAAGGGAGGAGCCTAACCCATGGCAATTATGGAATATATCGATGCCATCCGGCTGGCAATGAAGGAAGAAATGGAGCGCGATGAGTCGGTATTCGTGCTGGGTGAGGATGTCGGCGTCAAGGGCGGGGTCTTCACCACCACCAAAGGGCTGCAGGAGCAGTTCGGGGAAGAACGCGTGATGGATACGCCGCTGGCGGAGTCTGCGATAGCCGGGGTGGCTATCGGTGCAGCCATGTATGGCATGAAGCCAATTGCCGAAATGCAGTATTCCGATTTCATGCTGCCAGCGACCAACCAGATCATCAGTGAAGCAGCCAAAATCCGTTACCGCTCCAATAACGACTGGAGCTGTCCGGTGGTTATCCGTGCGCCAATCGGCGGGGGAATCTTCGGCGGGCTGTATCATTCCCAGTGCCCGGAATCGATATTTTTTGGGACGCCGGGGCTCAAGATTGTGGCTCCGTATTCGGCTTATGACGCCAAAGGGCTGCTGAAGGCAGCTGTGCGTGATCCTGATCCCGTCCTTTTCTTCGAGAACAAGAAATGCTATAAGCTGATCAAGGAGGATGTCCCGGAAGGGGATTACACGGTTCCGATCGGTGAAGCGAATCTGCTGCGGGAAGGCAGCGATATTACGGTGATCGGGTACAGTCTGCCGCTGCATTTTGCCATGCAGGCAGCGGAGGAGCTGGAGCGCGAGGAAGGCATTACTGCGCATATCCTCGATTTGCGGACCCTGCAGCCCCTGGACCGCGAAGCGATTATTGCCGCCGCCCGCCAGACCGGCAAGGTGCTGATCGTCCACGAGGACAACAAGACCGGAGGCATTGGCGGCGAAGTGGCAGCGATCATTGCCGAACACTGCCTGTTCGAGCTGGATGCGCCAATCTTCCGTCTCTGCGGACCGGACGTGCCGGCGATGCCGATCAGCCCGCCGATGGAGAAATTTTTCATGCTGAGCAAGGATAAAGTGAAAGCGGAAATGCTGCGCCTGGCGCAGTACTGATCTTGAATTCTAGATCGTAAGCGAGTTTTGTACGAAGTAATATCTGTAAGCATCGCTTACAAAACTTTAAGGAGTGACATTATGTCTGACAACACAAAGCTGACTGATGTGATTATGCCGCAGCTGGCGGAGTCGCTGGTGTCGGCAACGATAGGTAAATGGCTGAAGAAGCCCGGAGATTTCATCGAGCAGTACGAACCGCTCTGTGATCTGATTACAGATAAGGTGAATGCGGAACTCCCTGCTACTGTGGACGGTACACTGGTTGAGCTGCTGGCCGAAGAAGGCCAGACCGTCAGCGTGGGCGAAGTGATCGCCCGCATTGCCGTAGCTGCGCCTGCCGCGCCAAGCGTACCGGCAGCTCCCGCCGCGGGTGCACCTGCGGCGGTCACAGCGCCGCAAGTGCAGGCAGCGTCCCGCCCGGCAGCGCCAAGCCCGGCCCCGGCAGCGGGCAGACCGGCGGCTCCTGCCGCTGCCTTTGACGCATCGGCACCGATGCGCTCCCGGTATTCCCCGGCGGTGCAGACTCTTGCCGCGGAGCATGGCATCGATCTCACGACTGTGCCGGGGACCGGTCTGGGGGGCCGCATCACGCGCAAGGACGTGCTGACGTTCCTGGACAATGGCGGCATGGCAGCTGCCAGCGCCTCCGCTGCACCAGCAGCTTCTGCCGGACAGCAGGCACCTGAAGCTATGCAGCAGCCTGCCATGCAGGTGATTCAGGAAGAAGTGCAGGAAGCGCTGGAGCCGGTTCGCCATTCGGGCCTGCACCTCAGCGAAACGCCGCGTATCCCAACGATTGAAGTCGAGGGCGGACGGGGCAGCAGCTCGGAATATTTGATTGACGTCACCCCGATCCGCAACACCATTGCGACAAGAATGCGCCAGAGTGTCTCGGAGATTCCGCATGCCTGGACGATGATCGAAGTCGACGTAACCAATCTGGTTGTGCTGCGCAACAAGCTGAAGGACGAGTTCAAACGCAAGGAAGGCATCAACCTGACTTACCTGGCTTTTCTGATGAAAGCTGTCGTCAGTGCGATTAAGGATTATCCGATCATGAACTCGGTCTGGGCCGTGGATAAAATTATCGTCAAACGTGACATCAACATTTCGCTGGCTGTCGGCACCGAAGATTCTGTCATGACGCCTGTCATCAAAAAGGCTGACCAGAAGAATGTCGCCGGGCTTGCCCGCGAAATTGACGAACTGGCCATGAAGACCCGTGAAGGCAAGCTGCGCCTGGACGATATGCAGGGCGGAACCTTTACCGTGAACAACACCGGCTCTTTTGGCTCGATTCTGTCCTATCCGATAATTAACTATCCGCAGGCAGCTATTCTGACCTTTGAATCCATCGTCAAAAAGCCTGTAGTCATCAACGATATGATCGCTGTGCGTTCCATGGCCAATATTTGTCTGTCGCTGGACCACCGGATTCTGGACGGCGTGATTTGCGGCCGTTTCCTGCAGCGTGTCAAGGATAATGTCGAAGGCTATACGCCGGACACGAAGCTGTATTAATGAGTGGTATAGCCCTGTAACAGGAGACTGTAATACAAAGGGGACCTGAAAGCATGAGCAGCACGGATTTAAGCTTACTGAAAGTTTCATATTTGCCGCTTGTGGAATACGGGGCAGCCTGGGAGCTGCAGAAGGCTGCGGTTCAGGCGATTGATGCCGGAATGGAGCCGGAGCGGCTGATTCTTTTGCAGCATCCGCCAACCTACACCATCGGCTCACAGCAGCATCCGGAACATCTTCTCCTCAGCGCCGAGCAGCTTAAAGAAAAAGGCATTGCGCTGTTTGAAATCGACCGGGGAGGAGATATTACATATCACGGGCCCGGTCAGCTGGTGGGCTATCCGCTGCTGAAGCTGGGGTTGGACGGCAAGGTGGATTTGCATGGCTATCTGCGCCGTCTGGAAGCTGTAATTATTGATTTTTTGGCTGCTTATGGCATTGAAGGCAGCCGGAAGCCGGAGTATACCGGAGTCTGGGTTGGTGACCGGAAGATCTGTGCCATTGGGGTCAAGTTCAACAAGAGCAAATTCCGCAGAGGTTTCATTACCAGCCACGGGTTCGCGTTCAACATCACTGCGGGGATCGGAGAACAGGGATTTCAGGGGATTATTCCTTGCGGGATTGCCGAGTACGGGGTGACCTCTCTGGAGGAATGCGCCGGCCGTTCCTTTGAGCTCGGGGAAGTAGCCAGAGAACTGGTTCCATATTTCCTGAAGCATTTTCCTTATGAGGTTGCTGCCGCTGTGGAGCAGACGGATGTGCTGCAGACCGATTAAGTGTTCGTTCAGAATAGTGTGCTCAAGTCAAATAGCGCCCGGAGCATCCGGACGCTATTATTAACGGGCCAATGCGGCAATTAACCGGCCAGGAAAGGCTCAAGAACAAAGAGCACGGTAGAGGCGATCATGGCGAGCAGCATAACATAGATAACGATGCGGAACCATTTTTGACGTTGCATGAGTGACTCCTTTGGAATTAGTTTAAGTTAAAAGCATATGGAATGATTAGCACAATACTACTATTGTAACGTATCCGTGAAAGAGAGGGAAGTCCGATGATCTCACAAGAACGCTTGATTCAGGAATTCATGGAGCTTGTCCGTGTAGATAGTGAAACAGGGAATGAACGGCAGATTGCCGATGTGCTCCAAGAAAAATTCAGCGCCCTGGGCCTTACCGCTATTGAAGATGATTCTAAGGAACGCACCGGCCACGGGGCAGGTAATCTGTTTGTTACCTGGCCTGCCGAGGAGGGGACGGCTGCACCCAAGCTGCTGTTCACCTGCCATATGGACACCGTTGTCCCCGGCAAAAGCATTCAGCCTTCCCTTGGTGAAGACGGCTGGATTACCAGCGATGGCAGCACGATTCTTGGCTCGGACGATAAGGCGGGACTGGCCGCGTTATTTGAAGCGATCCGGGTCATTCAGGAGCAGAAGCTGGCTCATGGACAGATTCAGTTTGTCATTACCGCTGGAGAAGAGTCGGGGCTGCTGGGTGCCCGGAACATGGACCCGTCCCATTTGGATGCCGAGTTCGGCTTTGCCCTGGATTCCAATGGTGAGGTAGGCGCCATTGCGGTATCTGCTCCAACCCAGGCGAAGGTGACGATGCAGATTTTTGGCAAATCCGCACATGCCGGAGTGAATCCTGAGGATGGCATCAGCGCCATCCAAGTCGCCAGCAAGGCGATTTCGGCGATGAAGCTTGGCCGCATCGACAATGAAACGACAGCCAATATCGGCAAATTTGCCGGCGGCGGTCCGACGAATGTGGTCTGCGACCATGTGCAGCTGGATGCGGAAGCGCGGAGCATTGTGCAGGAGAAGGTAGAGCTGCAGATCGCTTCCATGCGTGAAGCGCTGGAGACAACAGCCCGCGATTACGGTGCGGAGAGTGAATTCCGCAGTGAAATTATCTATCCGGCGTTCAGCTTTAACGAGCATGATCCCGTGGTTCAGCTGGCGCAGCGGGCGATTTCCTCACTGGGGCTAACCCCGCGGCTGTTCTCATCCGGCGGCGGCAGCGATGCCAACGTGTTCAACGGACTGAAGGTGCCAACGGTAAATCTGGCGGTCGGCTATGAAAATATTCATACTACCAAAGAGCGGATCAAAGCCAATGATATCGCCAAGGTGGCCGAACTCGTTGTTGCTATTGTAAAAGAAAGTGTAAAAGGCTAATCCCCGTGGGCGGCAAATTGGCTGCTGCTATGAAATGCATGAAGGAGCTGTCTCCGGTAGATTCCGGGGAACAGCTCCTTATGTTTACGCGGCCTGATGAAGATCAGGGCGGGCGCTAAGCGGAGGCTATCCGGCTTTGGAGGCGTTGTTCCGCGGTTCGGAGTGCAGCATCAGGATGTAGGCCAGAGGCATATCACGTCCATATTGCTTGATCCACCCGGCTATGACAGCCCTTATTTCCTCCGGTCTGCCTACCATTGTGACGGCGGATGTGCTTGTACGGACAAGGATGTTCTTCATGCCTGCATTCCTTCTTTCCTCTTAAGTTTGCTATAATACACCCTATGCATACCGAAGCCAAAGGAGACCATAAACCTATGAAAAAAGATGAAATCAACCGCAATCCCGCACTGGATGAAGAAACCTTGTCCACACAGCCGATTTTCGAGGGCAAAATCATTTCGCTGCAGGTGGATACGGTCAAGCTGCCTGACGGCAATACGGCAACGCGCGAGGTCGTGAAGCATCCGGGGGCTGTGGCGGTGCTGGCGTTGAATCAGGGTAAAATGCTGGTTGTCGAGCAATACCGCCAGCCGATGCACCGCACCGAGGTGGAGATTCCCGCAGGCAAGCTGGACAAAGGCGAAGACCCGCTGGCTGCAGCCGGGCGGGAGCTTCAGGAAGAGACCGGTTTTCACAGCGGAGAGCTGAAGCTGCTGAAGTCGTTCTACACCTCTCCCGGTTTTGCGGATGAAATCATTCACTTGTATGTAACAGACAATGCCCAGCCGGGGGATATGGCTCTGGATGAGGATGAGTTTCTGGAGGTTTCCGAGCTTACTCTGGAGGAAGCGTATCAATATATTGCGGACGGCCGCATTGCCGACGCCAAAACGATGATGGCGGTATACGCCTGGCATTTATATACGCTTACTGGCCAATGGCACTAGGATCTAAGCTGCGGAGCTTTTATTGTGACCTGCATGTGCATATCGGGCGGACTTCGGCAGGACAAGCTGTCAAAATCAGCGGCAGCAGCAGCCTTACCTTCGCCGGAATCGCCAAAGAAGCGGCACAGCGCAAGGGGATGGAGCTGATCGGCATCATCGACAGCCATGCACCGGGAGTGCTGGCGGATATCCGCGCACTGCTTGCCTCCGGCGAGATGAGCGAAGCCGATGGCGGCGGAATTGCTTACCAGGGAACGACCATCGTGCTGGGAACGGAAATTGAAATCCGCGAGCCCGGGCGAAAAGAGTGCCATGTCCTGGCCTTTCTGCCGGACCTTACGGTTATGGAGGATTTCAGCAGCTGGATGGGCAGGCATATGCGGAATATCAATCTGAGCTCCCAGCGGCTGTATGTTCCGGCCCGGGAACTGCAGGATGAGATTTATGGCCGGGGCGGAATTCTTATTCCGGCACATATTTTCACGCCGCATAAAGGACTGTACGGCTGTGCAGCCGAGCGGATGGCCGATCTGTTCGACCTGGAGCGGATTGCTGCAGTGGAGCTTGGGCTGAGCGCCGATTCTGAAATGGCCGGGTATATTTCCGAGCTTGACCCGTTCACCTTCCTGACGAATTCCGATGCCCATTCACTTGGGAAAATCGGCCGCGAGTACAATGTAATTGAAATGGAAAAGCCCTCGTTCAATGAGCTGAAACTCGCGCTGGCGGGTCAGGAAGGACGCCGGGTCAGCGCCAACTTTGGGCTGAACCCCCGGCTGGGCAAGTATCACCGTACTTATTGTGCGGGCTGCGGCAGCATTGTCGATGAAGCGTATGCCACGTCTGAGCGTTGTCCGTATTGCGGCAGCGTGAAGCTGGTGAAGGGCGTATTTGACCGGATTCTGGCGATCGCTGACCGCGGGCAGCCTGTGATCCCGCCACATCGGCCACCATACCACTATCAGGTGCCGCTGGAGTTTATACCGGGGCTGGGCAAGCGCAAGCTGGAGGCGCTGCTCGGGGCTTTTGGCACGGAGATGAGAATCCTGCACGCTGCGAGTGAGGCGGAGCTCGCTGCCGTTGCCGGAGCAGAGCTGGCTGCTCACATCGTAAAAGCCCGTTCCGGCACGCTGGAGCTGTCGTCCGGCGGTGGCGGGACTTATGGCAAGGTAGTAAAAGGCTAGACGGAGCTGTCTCATTAGCAGTGTATCACTGCGGGTGAGGCAGTCTTTTTTTGTTTTAATGGCAGAAATGCTGTTGGTAGAGCACCACCTGAGGGAAACGGAGGAGATGAGAGGTAAAAATACCCTTGAATTCGGCGCAGACAGGTAATATGAGGAAATGAGAGGTAAAAGTACCTTTGATTTCGCCGCAGGTGAGCTATAGGAGGAAATGAGAGGTAAAAGTACCTTTGATTTCGCCGCAGGTGAGCTATAGGAGG
>RCUU01000453.1_pt1 | contig 22809 bp, 19 predicted proteins | sample 2166211 | NCBI WGS metagenome assembly RCUU01 (sample SAMN09932620, study PRJNA488358) | compost metagenome | feature: garden; material: soil; isolation source: compost soil in phenylacetic acid-enriched culture | place: Germany: Experimental Botanical Garden Goettingen | collected 2016-01-27
GGGTACGGTTCATTGGGATTTTTGCCTCCATGTTCCTGCTGCCGCTCTGGATGCTGCTCGTTATCCATCCTGAGCTTAAACCGGCGGTGCTTGATTTCATCGGTCCGCAAAAAACAGCTAAAATCCCTCTGCTCGCCCAGTTTCTCATTGTTGAGCTTGGGGTCGATCTCTTGCGCATGGCTGCTGTGCATACGCCGACTCCGCTGGGCTCGGCCATGGGTCTTATTGCCGCCATCCTGGTCGGAGACATTGCTGTACAGACCGGCCTTTTTGTCAATGAGGTCGTGCTCTATATGGCGGTTGCATCCATCGGTATGTTCGCCACACCGAGCTATGAGCTGGGGCTGGCCAACCGGACTGTCAGGCTTGCGCTGCTGCTTGCTGTGGCCGCTTTCCAGGTGCAGGGCTTTATGATCGGCTCAACGCTGCTGATTATTCTGCTCACGACGCACCGTTCCTACAATTCTTCGTATTTGTGGCCGTTTATACCATTTAATGCAAAGGCGATGGGGGAAATCCTTCTGCGTCAGCCAGTGCTTAACTCAAGAACAAGGCCTTCCTTCAACAAAACAAGAGACAATACGCGGATGCCGCCTGTTCCGGAGAAGAAGGACAAATCGTAGGAAAATACAAATCAACTGCAAATTAGTCCATTCAATGGAGTTCCCACTGTCTGTTATACTGAATACACTAAACAGATAGGGTGGAACAAGAATTTCCACAGAAATTGGAGGACTGCGCAAATGTTTTTACACGGGACGAGCCGAATTAATGATGCCAATCATCTGGAGATCGGCGGATGTGATGTGACCGAGCTAAAGGCGGAGTATGGCACCCCGCTATATATAGTGGACGAGCAATTGGTCCGGGGCCGCTGCCGCGAGTACATGGAGGCTTTTACCGCATCGGGTCTCGGCTTCCAGGTTGCCTATGCCAGCAAAGCCTTCTCCGTAATGGCCATGTGCCGTTTGGCTGACGAGGAAGGGCTTTCGCTGGACGTTGTGTCCGACGGTGAGCTGTATACCGCTCTGCAGGCCGGGTTTCCGGCTGAGCGCATCCATTTTCACGGCAACAACAAAACGCCGGATGAGATCGAAATGGCGATTGATGCCGGGATCGGCTGCTTCGTGGTCGACAATCTGGTAGAGCTTCGCATGCTGCAGGCCATCGCCCTGCGCAAGGAAGTGATGGTGAATATTCTGTTGCGCGTGACTCCTGGAGTAGAGGCGCATGCCCACCATGCGTATGCCTCCACTGGCCAGACTGATTCGAAGTTCGGCTTCGATATTGGAAACGGCTCTGCACAGGAAGCGGTAAAACTGGCTTCGGAACAAAATAATCTGAAGCTGCTGGGCGTTCATTCGCATATCGGCTCACAGATATTTGAAACCGAAGGTTTTGAACTGGCCGTTGAGCGCATTGCCGATTTTACCCGCAAGGTGAAGGAAGATCTGGGGGTAGAGTTCCCGGTGGTCAATCTTGGCGGCGGCTTCGGTATCCGTTATGTCGAAGGCGATACACCGCTGAAGGTGTCCGAATATGTGGCAGCTATCACAGGTGCTGTGAAGACGCATTTTGCCGGCATTAGCGAGAAGCTGCCGCAAATCTGGGTAGAGCCGGGCCGCAGCATTGTGGGCGATGCCGGAACTACGCTGTACACAGTAGGCACGAACAAAGAGATTCCCGGCGTGCGCAAATATGTAGCCGTTGACGGCGGCATGACCGATAATCCGCGTCCGGCGCTCTATGAATCCAAATACGAGGCGCTGCTGGCCAACCGTGCCGCAGAACCGAATGAAGAAACTGTCTCCATTGCCGGCAAATGCTGCGAAAGCGGCGATATGCTGATCTGGGATGTGGAGCTTCCGAAGGTGGAGAGCGGGGATCTGCTCGCCGTGGCCTGCACAGGCGCATACAACTATTCCATGGCCAGCAACTACAACCGGATTCGCCGTCCGGCGGTAGTGTTTGTCCAGAATGGACAGAGCGACCTTGTAGTGCGCCGCGAGACCCATCAGGACATTATCGCCAACGATATTGTTCCGGCACGGATTGCGAAACAGACGGTGGCAAAGTAAAAATTCTGCGGATAACACAGCAGCGGCTGTAGAGCAGGATGCAGCAGGCGGATCATACTTCCGCCTGTTTTGCTTTGTGCGTGATTTCATAGTAAACTAATAAACGTGTTCAATTTCTGTTATTTCGAAAGGGGTATTTACATATGGCAAAGCAAGCGAAAATTACTCTTGAAAACGGCGGCGTCGTGCTGCTTGATCTGTTTGAAAAGGATGCTCCCAACACCGTTGCCAACTTTGAGAAGCTGGCAAAGGAAGGCTTCTACAACGGTCTGGTATTCCATCGCGTGATTCCAGGTTTCGTAGCCCAAGGCGGCTGCCCAAATGGTACAGGCTCCGGCGGTCCCGGCTACACCATCGACTGCGAAATCAACCCGAACAAGCATGAGCGCGGAACCCTGGCTATGGCGCATGCCGGCAAGAACACAGGCGGAAGCCAGTTCTACATCTGCTACGCTCCACAGCCGCACCTTGACGGCGTCCACACCGTATTCGGTAAAGTGGTAGAAGGCATGGATAAGGTTGATGCTTTCCAGGGACGCGACAAAATGACTTCGGTGGAAATTATCGAAGCTTAATTGTAAAGCTTTCAGGCATTACCCGTTATACAACAAAAAGCAGGCCTCCGGCACGGAGGTCTGCTTTTTGTTGTTTTTTTCAATTTTCTGCTCCTCACAGAGGATGCCCGTGGCCGCTTTTACGGCTGCTCCAATGCTGAGGAAGCCAGAAGAACACGAGATACATCAGCAGAAATACCACGAAAGCAAATGCTTCTTCCACAAGCAAATAGTACGGGTAGGGACCAAAGTAATCTAATACCGAAAACGTGCTTGGCTTATGCGCCAGAAACATATAGTTGGCACCGAGAACCTTATCTGCGGCATAGACCAGGACTGCTGAGAGATTGAGGCAGAGCATGGTGAAGAACAACGATTTCCAGGTTGGCCTGCAGCCTTCGATCCAGGTCATATACAGCGACGCGAGAATAATTCCGCCGTGGGCAGCGAAGAACAGCAGGAAGCGGAAATGGGGGAAAGGATACACCAGATTGGGTGTGAGCAGCGCAATAAATGCACCGCCGATTCCCGCGAAATAGAGAAATGAGTACAGCAGACGGCTCCGGGTAAGCAGCATCACGATGGATAAGAGCAGCGTGATTCCGCACAGTTCCAGCGGCAGAGAATTACCTTTTTTCCATATCTCCTGAGTGATGTACCATATCTGCAGACCGCCTTCCGAGAGCAGCAGCATAGCCGCAAGCAGCAGACGGATAGACTGCTTAAGTCCCGGGTTGGAGCGGATCGTCCGGCGAAGGCCGAAGAGTGCCGCACAGAAACATGCGACTAAAGATACAGCTGTCCAATGCGAAGCTGAGAACATAATGAAATCGGTATCATGCTGATGGTTAAAGAAAGTGTTGAGGCTCACAGGTTTCCCCCTTGGGTAACGAGAATTATTTGGCAAAAATAAAATTCCGGAATTTTAACAATTTCTGATTCTAATGATCTACTCTTAGGTGATATAAGTATATATCGCAGTCTCTGGCCAGAAAAGGAAAAAAGACAGAAAATTCACATAAGATGGTCGCAGGATTTTCCGGAATACATAACTGGCTTTCAAGCGGAGTATGTCTTAACCTGGGCAGTTCGGCGGTAATCTTGGGCAGCGGCAAGAGGATTTTGCGAATCCGATAATATCGTGGGGAATGGGGGCTTTTGAAGTATGGTGAAAAAAAGAATTAGTGTGGTCTTGGTCGTACTTATGCTGTTTGTGCAGTATGCATACGGCATCGGGTTTACTATGAAGGCTACGGCTGCGGGAATTGAGAATGACCGGGACATTATTACTAGTGTGTCGATGGCAGTGTACGGGCCGGATGGGCAGACAGTAACAGAAAATGTGTATGACGTTAATTCCAGTGTAACGCTGGATTATACGTGGGCGCTCCCTAATGGTCATGGCTATGTAGACGGAGATACTTTTACGTTCCAACTGCCGGCGCAATTCCAGCTGTTCAATGACATTAACGGTTCTCTGGTATCCGATGACGGGGAGGTAGGCAGCTTCACGGTCAGCCAATCCACACACCAGGTGGTTATGACCTTCAACAGCTACATCGAGACACATGACAATGTTCAAGGTACGCTAAGAATTAATACCCAGTTTGATAAAAAGGTGATCTCGGGCAGCACGGTGCAGGAAATAGTGTTCCCGGTCAATGGCGGCACTCAGACGATTATTGTGAACTTCAAGCCTTCTGTAGGTTCAACGATCGAGAAGAAGGGGGTCTCGGGCGGATTCAATGCGAATCATATTGATTGGACCGTCGATGTCAACAAGAAGCTGGAACCGGTAGCGGGTGCCATCGTTACAGACCCGATTCCTGAGGGCTTATCCCTGGACAGCACCGTTTCACTTGCGGTCTATCAGCTGGGGGTTCAACTGGATGGTACGGTCACAGTAGGGGCTCTGCTCGACAGCAGCAAATATGCCGCAGAGGTTACGGACGGAATTCTTAAGGTGCGCTTTACGGACCCTGTTGTCACGGGAGCTTACCGGATTGCTTATACGACAGCGGTTGTCAGCGATACGCTGAGCAGCTTCACGAATACGGCGGTTTTTGCAGGGGATGGACGTGAACCTGTAAGCTCATCCGCTACCGTAACCATCGAACGTGGTGGAAGCCTGAACAAAATGGCCACGAATTATGAATGGGGCAACCAGATCATTTCCTGGGTCATCGAGTATAACTACAACAATAAAACGATCCTGCCGGAAAACGCGGTGCTGACGGATTTATTCAACAACTCGCAGGAGCTTGTTCCGGGTTCGGTAAAGGTCTACCCGGTGACACTGGACTCCTCGGGGACAGCCATAAAAGGCACTGCCCTGGTGGAGGATGAAGAGTATAAGGTGATGCCCGCAACCAATGAGGGTCAAAGAGGCTTCAAGCTTAAATTTTTGAACGAAATCAATTCAGCCTACCGTATAGAGTACAAAACCAAGTCCATCGACCGTGTATTCAGCGATACGACGATCACCAATACGGTTTCGGACAGCACTTACAGCGTGCAGGGGACACAGCTGATCCGGCCGGCAATCATTTATAAAAATCTGTCAGGTGTAGATTATAAGAACCATACAACAGATTGGAAAATTACCCTGAACGGCGACAACTACCCGATGAATGATGTAGTCGTTACCGATACCTTCCCGCAGGGAGGACAGAAATTTATTCCGGGGACTCTGGTTGTAAGGAATGCAAGCGGCACGGTGCTTGGCGCCTCTGCCTATACGCTGGAATATAATTCGCCAGTGAAGCCGAATGCCGGGTTCAAGGTGAAGTTTACCGAACCCGTCTCAGGAACCTATACTATCGCCTACCGCACAGAATTCAGCAATGACTGGCTGTATGGCAGCACGGATAATTTCATCAACAATGCGCGAATCGATTGGATAGACGGTGACGTAGCGTTTTGGACGGAAGCCAAAGGCTTGTTTATTCCCCGGGCTGAAGTCAAGAACAACGGATTCAAATCCGGTTCGTATGATGCGTCATCCAAAGAGATCACCTGGACGGTAGGAGTGAATTACAACAGCAAGTCCATTGCGGACCCGAGTGTAACAGATCTCCTGAAGTCCGGGCAGACCCTGGTTCCAGGCTCACTTAAGGTCTACAACATGAATATCAATGCTAAGGGAGATCCGTCCAAGGGCTCCGAGGTCAGCGCTGACGCCTATACCTACAGTGTGGGCTCCGGCAATGAGCTGAAGGTTGAATTTGCGGACGCCATCAGTTCTGCCTATATCATTGTTTTCAAGACGAGTCTGGACGGACAACTGATTCATTCCACCGTTGCCAATACAGCGAAGCTGCTGGACGGCACCCAAAAAGTATCCAAGGATTTAATTGCCTCGGTGAACATTCCTTACGGCGGTGAATATGTCTTCAAGGATGGCCTGCAGAATGGCGATAAGCTGGGATGGACGATTGCTGTCAACCGCTCACAGTCCACGATAAAGAATGCGGTGCTGACTGACATTCCGAGCCGGAATCAAATCCTGCTGCCCGATTCCTTCCACCTCTATCCTGCCACTGCGGCTGTGAACGGGGAGCTGACCAAAGGCGGAACCGAGCTGGTGAAAGGTGCGGATTATACACTCAATATCAGTGCGGATGCTGACGGCAAGCAGAGCTTTGTGCTCAGTTTCCTGCATGATATTCATTCCGCATATATTCTGGATTACCAATCGCTGATCGTTGCGAACACAGGGGAAAAGCTGGTGAATACCGTCAATCTCAGCGGCACTAACGTGGAACGGGTCACTCAGGATACCACCAAAGAGATTATCGTAGGTGTTTCCAGCGGTTCGGGAACCGGCAGCGGTGTACGCGGGACCCTGGCGGTCCAGAAACTGGACGCGGCAGACAGCCAGCTTCCACTTGCCGGAGCGACCTTTGAGCTGTACCGTCTGAACGGCTCCGAGCGGGTGCTTATCAATACCCGGACCACGGATGCCGGAGGCAGCGCAGTATTCAACAATATATGGCTGGGAAGCTATGTGCTGATAGAGACCGCAGCTCCCGCAGGCTATGCTCTGGATACCCGTGAATATCCGGTTACCATTGGCTCTTCGGCCACAATCAACTTGACAGTACTCAATACGAAGCTGGCTCCGGCAACAGCTACGCCGACGCCTACTACAGAGCCGACACCGACGCCGTCAACAACACCGACGGAATCGCCTTCAGCGGCACCAACAGCGTCCACAACGCCGACAGTATCACCGGCTGTGACGCCAACGCCGCCACCTTCGTCAGCTCCAACAGTGGCGCCGACACCAACGCCAACAGGAGTTCCGTTTATTCCAACACCAACACCTGTGGTGAGCGGAGTGCCGGGCATCATCATTGATGATCCGCAGATTCCTGCAGGTCCGGTGGTTACTCCAGGAGCTACTGCGGCAGGATCTCCATCACCTTCTGCTACATCAGTCGTCGGAGGCAATCCGGATCAGGAGACGCCGATTGACGATGATGTTCCGCTGGGTGGAGTGGAGGTAGACGAAGATGACGTTCCCAAAGGAACTGCTGTAGATTCTGCAACGGACGGCAAACTTCCGCAGACCGGAGAGAACAGCCCGATGCCTATATACCTTGCAGGTCTGGGTCTGATCCTTGCCGGCTTTATTCTCAGCAGAGTGTTCAGAAATCGGAAAGAGTAATAAAGTATGATAAAAGAAGCACACGGCAGATTCATTGCCGTGTGCTTTTTGCCTTTGTGCCGTTTACTTTTTGTCCTTGTAATGAATAATTAGATTCTATTCTGTTGCGGAAACAGCAGAAATGCCGTTGTTCAAGCACTTTAGGGGAGTGAAGTGGAATTAGTGAACTTAAATCGGCTCAAAAGCGTTCTGTAGAAGGTATTAGTTGGAATTAGTAGACTTATTTGAAGCGAATTCACCCGAATCGGCAGAAATGGGCCGGATTAAGTGTCCTTTTTCCCACTAGCGCTTACCGGAGAACGAAAAAAGGAAAATTAAGTTCACTTTTTCCATTTGAGCTGCGCTGTCGGAGTGAAGGATGGCACAGCCATTCAATAAGAGGTTTAGATGTAGCGAGTATAGCCGTTTGGTTGCTGTTGAGCTTTGCCTAAGCGGTCCAGCGTGAAGTCCTGGGGAGGGAGAGCTACCTCCAAACAGCAAGCGAGGTGCTGCTAGAGTAGTTTCAGGTGTTGCATCAGCGCTTCACTGCTGTCTTGCTGCCTTCTCTTCTCAGGCGTGAAGCTGCGGGAGTGGTTCCGGGTTCTGCATGGCCTCCAGCTCACGGCCGTTTTTCAATCCCCTCCGTCCCAGCAGTGTAACCAGTAAAATTGCTACTCCGGAAGTCAGCAGCAGGAACCCCGAAGGTATCCGGTCTAACAGTACTCCGTACAGAATCATTCCTATCGGCGCGATGGCCCCCGAGGCTGTGTCAACAACAGCAAAAACTCTTCCGCGATATTCTTCTTCCACTGTCTGCTGCAAATAAACCTGGACCGGAATATTGATATTCATCACCGTGATGCCGACTAGAAACATCAGCACAAGCAGAAAAATATATGCGGAGGTAGTACTGAAGGAAAATATTAGCGGAATCGCCATACCTAGAAACAGAAGGCCGAGTGCGGACAAGCCGAGGATGAGTGATCTGATGGGGCTGCCTTTTTGGCGGCGGACGGTCAACAGGAGGGACATCGCCAGCACCCCAGCCGCAAGCATTGCATTAATGGTTCCATACTGGCTGGAAGAGAGCGAAAGGGTCTTCACAACTACAAAGGGCAGTACAACATTTAGCGACACCACGAAAAAGTTGACCCAGAACACGATGCTAATTACAGCGCGAATAACAGGCTTCTTAAAAACATAAGAGATGCCTTCGGCTAGACTCACTTTTAACTCAGCTAATACTTTAGACTGTATCCACTGGGCATGGCCTGCAGGGACTGAAAAAGGTGGTTTGGCGTGTACTTCTGCAGTCATGGAGGGATTGAACTGTAGTCCGCAGCTCATGAGGGTAGAAACGGCGAAGCCCGCCGCGTTGAGCAGCATGAACAGCTCGAGGGGGACAAGGGTGTACAGCATGCCGCCGAGTACTGGAGCGAGCAGGTTGCCAATGGAGCCGGCGATTTGATTGAGCGAGCCGGCGCGCTGGAGTTGTCTGGTCTCCACAAGCTGCAGCAGTGAGGAGGAGATGGCAATTCCGTAAAAAGTGGAGCATACCGACAGCAGAACCAATGAAGCATAGATGGGGAGCAGAGATACACCCCCTAGGGAGACCGTCAAAAAAGCCAGCAGCAGCGTAAGGACAGCGGCAAGATCAGAATAGATTAGCAGCTTGCGGCGGTTCAGCCGGTCTGCCGTTACACCTGCGAAAGGAGCCAGCAGGATCCGGGGCAGCAGCCCGCATACCATCGTAACGGCAAAGCTTCCACCCGAGCCGGTGAGACTTAGAATATATAGCCCCACTACAAAGACGTACATTCCGGAGCCAAGGACTGAGGCCAGCTTGCCCGAAAAGAACAGAAGCATGTTACGGTTGCTTGGAGCCGAAAAAATGGCGTTATTTGCAATCATGCGAATCCTCCTTCTAGAAAGTTAAATTATATTAAACACATTCTAAGCCGGAAGGGTGAATATTGCAATGAAAAGTTAAATATAATTTAACATTGTTTTCTCTGAGCTTTCAGTTACGCTATACTTAAGACAAGATGGATAGAAGGATGGTTCGACATATGACAAGCAAACAGACGATTGGAGATAAAATCAAATATTTGCGCACCACCAAACGGCTCACACAGAGTGATCTTGCCGGTGCTGATATGACCAAAAGTATGCTCAGCCAAATTGAAAACGGCCGGGCCCTGCCTTCCATGCGCAGTCTTCAAATCTTGGCTGCGCGGCTTGGGGTGGATGCCGGGTATTTCCTTGAAGAGGAGCAGAGCGCAGATCTGACCCGTCTGGTTCGCGAGATTGAAGCCCAGTTCAAGCAAAAAAACTATCAGGCAATTGTCTCCACTGTTCAACCTCTTATGGACGGACAGCTTCCCATGACAGTGGATGCCGCACGGCTGATGGGGTTCTATGTGAACGCCTGCTACTATACAGGAACGGAAGGAGGAGAAGATGCGATCCGCCGGGCCACCCAAATCTACGAGCGATTCAATTTACATGTGGAAAGTGCTAAAGTTCAGTATTTGGCCTATGCCCTGCTGTTCACGCAGAGCCGGTACAGCGAGAGCCTCGAACTGATCCTGCGTGTCAGGGAAGACTATGTAAGTAAAAAAATCGGCAACGATTTTCTATTCGAAATAGACCTCCATTATGCGGAAAGCGTTACTCTATCGGCGCTCGGTGAATATGACGGTAGCGAGAAAGCCGCACTTGCGGCAATTGCCTTGTCGCGGGAGGAAGGTGTGTATTATTTAACGGACCATCTATACCGTGTATTGTCCAGTCTTGCCCTGATGTCCGGGAATCTGGAAGAGGCGAGCCTGTATCTGGATAAGGCAAAGCTGTTCGTACAGTTCACAGAAGATGAGCAATCCGTGCAGCTTGTTCATCTTGCCGAGATCAGACTGGCTAATGCGGAGCAGCGGTATGAAGAGGCCATCATGCTTGGAGAGAAATATCAAAGCAAGGGTAACAGGTATGAAGCGAGTTGTTTCCTTCAAACCGGAATTGCCCTGTATCATTTGGGCAGGGATGAGGAAGCACTGGCGGCTCTGTCAAAAGTTACTCTGCCTGATGATGCATACCATCCGTTGGACCGTGCAACTGTCTATACTTCTTATGCCTACAAAGCCAAGATCTACGCCAGACAGGGGAAGATGGAGGAAGCACGCCAGCAGTCGGAGATTGCTTACGAACGGGTACGGGAGTATCCTACTTCAGTGTATAAACAGTTCATCGAAACTACCTATAATGAGCTGCATCAATCCTGAGAAAAGTTTAATTATTTTCTTCATAGGTCTCCAGAAATGCTATAATAAACTTCAAATTCAAGATTTAAGCTATTGGAGGAGATCAAATGTGGGAAGAATTTAAAAAATTTGCCTTGAAGGGAAATGTGCTGGATCTGGCGGTGGCGGTCGTAATTGGTGCAGCGTTCGGGAAGATTGTCTCCTCACTGGTACAGGATATTATCATGCCGCTGGTGGGAATGCTTACCGGGGGAATTGATTTGAATGGACTTACCTTTTCCTATAGAGATGCCGTAGTGAAATACGGGGTATTTCTGCAGTCGGTTGTCGATTTCTTTATCATTGCCTTTTCCATTTTCATGGTGGTCAAGCTGGCTAACCGTTTCAAGCGCAAGGAACCCGTGAAAGTGGAGGTTGTGGAGACCCCCGCACCGGCACCTGAAGTAGCATTGTTAACGGAGATCCGTGATTTATTGCGTGCGGACAAGCAGGTTCAAGAAGATAATTAAGTTACATAAATAAAGTTAATTTCGTAAACGCACTTGCATTTTCTATAGCAAAGTGATAATTTTGTTGTAGGCAAAACTTGAAAACTAATTAAATACATCAATCCTTCAGGGCAGGGTGCAATTCCCTACCGGCGGTGATGCAACTGTAATGGGCTGAACAAGCCGATTGCGCTGCTAAGTCCGCTACCCGCTTCGTATATATCATACGGACGGTGGACCCGGTGCAAATCCGGGACCGACAGTATAGTCTGGATGGAAGAAGGAGAGATTTTACGTTTGAGCTTATATAGGCAGACGTGCTGCAGTGTATTCAAATATTATGTGCGAACTTTCACATTGGATCTTATTGGCTGTGAAGCGCACAGTTTTATTAGAACTGCCAGTAAACTCTCGTATAACCCGTCTTGAACTCCACCTGGAGATTGAGGCGGGTTTTCTGTTTTGAACTGAACAAGGATAGATGCAGCGATATGATCGGAGGCAGGACATGGATAGAATGAACGATGAGTTTTATATGTCGCTCGCCCTGGATATGGCGGAAAGAGCGCAAGGCCAGACGGGCATTAATCCGGTCGTTGGTTGTGTAGTCGTGAAGGATGGAGCCATGATTGGCCTTGGCACCCATCTGCAGCGGGGAACAGGTCACGCCGAAGTGCACGCGCTGAATATGGCAGCAGGCAAGGCTCAGGGAAGTACGGCTTATGTAACCCTGGAGCCATGCAGTCACAATGGCAAGACACCGCCTTGCAGTCAGAGGCTGATAGATGAAGGGGTTGCCCGCGTGGTAGTGGCCTGTGAGGACCCGAATCCCCAGGTTGCCGGACGTGGCATTGCCATGCTGCGCCAGCAGGGGATTGAGGTTGAGGTAGGACTGCTCCGAAGCCGTGCTCTGCGGCTGAATGAGAAATTCATCAAGTATATACTGACGAAGCAGCCTTTTGTCACGCTGAAGAGCGCCAGTACACTGGATGGCAAGCTGGCCACCCGAAGCGGGGACAGCAAATGGATATCGAATGGACAGGCACGGGAGATGGTGCACACGCTGCGGCACCGTCACCAAGGAATTATGGTCGGTGTCAACACCGTACTTGCAGATAATCCTTCCTTGACCACAAGAATGGAAGTACCGGGACTGAATCCGGTCCGTATCGTGATTGACTCTAAGCTGCGGATTCCGCTTGACTCTGCTGTCGTTCGTGATGGCCAGGCACCCACCATTGTCGTTACTACCGAATCCGCCGATCCGGTGAAGCGGGCGGCACTGATCGATGCAGGTGTGCAGATCGTTGTCTGCGGCGCCGGGCCGCGTGTGGATCTCAAAGCAGCAATGACCGCCCTTGGGGAGCTGGAAATGGGTTCGATTCTGCTGGAAGGAGGGGGAACCTTGAACGGGGCCATGCTGGAGAGCGGTCTTGTGGACCGTGTGATTCTGTTCTTCGCTCCGAAGATCGTCGGAGGTGGCGCAGCCGCACCCGGAACCTTCGACTTTCCTGGTGTCGAGCTGATGCAAAGCGCTATTACTCTGGAAGGATTGGAAGTGGAAGTGCTCGGGGATAATGTGTGTATCAGCGGTACGCCTATCCATTAAGCAAATATGAGGAGGGGATCACATGTTCACAGGCTTGATTGAAGAGGTCGGCGTTCTGCGCGGGGTGACCAGCGGAGGCGAAATGATGGTGCTGAAGATCGGCGCTTCCCTCATTATGGATGATTTGAAGATCGGCGACAGCGTGTCCGTGAATGGCGTCTGTCTGACGGCGACTTCAATCGGCGATCACTCTTTTACCGTAGATGTTATGCCTCAGACTTACCGCAACAGCACACTCAAGGAGCTGCGGAGCGGCAGCAGGATGAACCTGGAACGGGCCATGACTGCCGGCGGCCGTTTCGGCGGACATATTGTGCAGGGCCATGTAGATGGAACCGGTGAAATCCGCAGCGTCAAGCGCGATCAGAACGCAGTCGTCTTCGAGATTGCTCCAGAGCGTAAATCGCTGTTCAAATTTATTATTCCCAAAGGTTCCATCACGATCGACGGCATCAGCCTGACCGTGGTCGACACTTCAGCTTCTGCCTTTACCGTATCCATCATTCCCCATACACTCGGTGAAACGGTCCTGGAGCATAAGCGGACCGGGGACCGGATCAATATTGAATGCGATGTGCTGGGCAAGTATGTGGACCATCTCCTTAACTACGGTTCACGTACAGGGAATGAGGAAGAAGAGAACAGCTCCCGGATCAGCCGTGATTTCCTTGCGGCGAACGGGTTTGTATAAATAATGAGCGGCTTGCGGCAAGCCCTGTCAAGGATTGCACCAAGCTGTCAGGAGGACAGAAAGATGAGCGAGCACAAGCAAAACAAGAACGACAGTGTCCTGGACCCGATTGAGGACGCGATTTATGATCTGATGCGCGGCAAGGTCATTATCGTAGTTGATGATGAAGACCGCGAAAATGAAGGGGACTTCATCGCACTTGCTGAACGCTCCACGCCGGAAGTGATCAACTTCATGATTACAGAGGGACGCGGACTGGTCTGCGTGCCGATTACCGCAGAGCGGGCGGAAGAACTGGATCTGCAGCCTATGGTGGCGCATAACACCGACAACCATGGCACTGCTTTTACCGTATCCGTCGACCATAAAGATACCACCACAGGTATCTCTGCCGCAGAAAGATCCAAAACAATTCAAGCATTGATGGACCCGAGCGCAAAACCTTCGGATTTCCGCAGACCGGGGCATATGTTCCCGTTGATCGCGAAGAAAGGCGGTGTGCTGCGCCGCTCGGGACATACGGAAGCTGCAGTTGATCTGGCCCGCATGTGCGGCGCCTATCCTGCAAGTGTGATCTGTGAAGTGGTCAAGGAAGACGGTACAATGGCCCGTCTGCCGGATCTGGTAGAGATTGCGCGCAAGCATGATCTCAAGCTCATCAGCATTAAGGATCTCATTCATTACCGCAATGAGAAGGAGCATCTGGTCACCCGTGAGGTATCGGTCAATCTGCCGACGGATTTCGGCGACTTCCAGACGATTGCCTACACGAATGAAGTAGACGACAAAGAGCATGTCGCTTTGGTCAAAGGCGATATCTCCGGTGAGGAACCGGTGCTGGTCCGTGTCCATTCCGAATGCCTCACCGGCGATGTGTTCCACTCCCACCGCTGCGACTGTGGCCCGCAGTTTGAAGCGGCGCTCCGCCAGATCGAAGCAGCAGGCCGGGGGGTTCTCCTGTACATGCGGCAGGAGGGCAGAGGCATTGGCCTGATCAACAAGCTCCGCGCTTACAAGCTTCAAGAGGAAGGTCTGGATACCGTTGACGCCAACCTGAAGCTGGGCTTCCCGGCAGACCTGCGTGACTATGGCATCGGAGCTCAGATTCTTAAGGACCTGGGTGTGCGCCAGATCAAGCTAATGACCAATAATCCGCGCAAGATCAAAGGACTGGAAGGCTACGGTCTTGAGGTTGTGGAACGTGTGCCGATCCAAATGCCGGAGAACAAGGACAACACCAAATATCTCCATACCAAGCAGGCTAAGCTGGGCCATCTGCTGACTTTTGACAACATTGAGCAAAATGAGGATTCCAAGCTGTAACATCCATATAACTTACTAATGAAGGGTAGATGAATACAATGCCGAATTATTTAGAAGGACATTTAGTATCCGAGGGTTTGAAATACGGGGTAGTCGTAGGACGTTTTAATGAGTTTATTACCAGCAAGCTGCTGTCCGGCGCGCTTGATGCCTTCAAGCGTCATGGTGTAGCCGATGATGAAGTGGATGTGGCCTGGGTTCCGGGAGTGTTCGAAATTCCTCTGATTGCCCAGAAAATGGCCGAAAGCGGCAAATACGACGCGGTAATCGCACTGGGAACCGTCATTCGCGGATCCACAACCCATTATGATTATGTGTGCAATGAGGTTGCCAAAGGGGTGGCCGCTATCAACCTGAAAACTGGTATTCCCACGATTTTTGGCGTAGTAACAACCGAAAATATTGAGCAGGCTATTGAGCGCTCCGGAACCAAGGCCGGTAATAAGGGCTGGGATGCTGCGACCTCTGCCATTGAAATGGCGAACCTGAACAAACTCTTTAAAATATAAGAATTTATTGCTTTAAGCAATAAATTATCCTTCTATTTCTCGCTGAAACGGCACCGTCCCTTAAAAAGACGGCGAAGCCGTTTCCACTTGAATAAAAGAGCCCTCTTGACGAAACGGCTGAAATCGTGCTTATTTATATGTATGAGAAGAAAGCATGAACTATAAGATCTTTCTACTTGTGTAGCGCCCAAGCGGCGCTGCACTTTACTTTTTTTTGGCGGGAGGAAACCGCGTGACTGTATTGTACAAGCTGGAGACGTTCGAAGGTCCGCTCGATCTGCTCTTGCACTTAATTGACAAGGCGGAAATCGACATCCAGGACATTCCGGTCAGCGAGATCACCGAGCAGTACATGGAATACCTGCGGAGTATGCAGGAGCTTGAGCTGGATATCACAAGCGAATTCTTAGTGATGGCTGCAACGCTGCTGTCGATCAAGAGCAAGCTGCTGCTGCCGAAGCCGCCGGTTATTGAAATCGAGGATTTTGAATATTACGAGGATGATGATTACGATCCGCGTGCAGAGCTGGTTCAGCGGCTGATCGAATACCGCAAATTCAAGAGCATCGCCGTGCAGCTGCTGGATATGGAGAGTGAACGGAGCCTGATTTTCACCAAGGAGCCTGAGGATCTGGGTCCTTTTGTGCCGGCCCAAATCGATAATACGCTCAAGGGGCTGCATACAGCGGACCTGATCGCCGCGTTCCGGAAGGCGCTAAGCAAAGCGGCCAGAAGATCCTCCTATCAGCGGATCACCAGAGATGAAATTTCCGTAAAAGACAGAATACGCGATGTCTCGGCAGCCCTCCAGCGCAAGGGAACAGGCGGCAGAATGCGTTTCTCCGCACTGCTGGATGATGAAATGGCCCGGCATGAGATCGTGGTTACCTTCCTCGCCATCCTGGAGCTGATGAAGATGAAGGCGATATTCTGCTACCAGGAGAAATTATTTGATGACATTGTAATGGAGTGGAGAGGAGGAGAAGCGCTCAGTGGAATTCAAAACGCTGAAATCAATTATTGAAGGCCTGCTGTTCTTATCGGGGGATGAGGGACTGTCTGTCCGCCAGATCGCCGAGATTACGGAGCAGCGGCCGGATATTGCCAGCAAAGCGCTTGAAGAACTCAAAGAGGATTATGTGTCCCAGGAACGCGGCCTGCAGGTAGTGCAGATCGCCGGGAACTACCGTCTGGCTACGCTCCCGGATCATGCGCCGTACTTCGAACGCCTTGCTTATTCGCCCTCCCGCGCATCCCTGTCCCAGGCAGCGCTGGAGACACTGGCTATCGTTGCCTACCGCCAGCCGATTACCCGTGTGGAGATTGAGGAGATCCGCGGCGTGAAGTCCGAGCGGGCTATTCATACCCTGAACAACAAGGATCTGATTCAAGAGGTTGGACGTGCGGAAGCCGTAGGCCGTCCCATTCTGTATGGAACCACCAAATCGTTCCTCGAAAGCTTCGGCCTGGCCGATCTTAAGGAGCTGCCGGAGCCTTCCAGCTTCGATGCCTCCGCCGATGACCTGGAGGAGGAGACACAGCTTCTGTTCAGCAAACTGGACAGCCAGATGACCTTTGACGATACGGAGCAGGAGTAAATCACCTGAATTTACAAGCTACAAGCTCTATAGCCATTCATTTTGATGCTGCTGGCATCATGGATGCGGTTATGGGGCTTTTTTTGCATGCGCGTCGAATTTTTTCCAGACCTGTATGCCATACTAAATCAAAGGCTCCTTATTAAAGGTTGGCATGGAGGTTACTTTTGTGACGTTATGGCTGGCAATACCCTTGATTCTGCTGCTGTTGGTGATCGAAGTGCTGCTAGTGATTCTTACTTCATACATACATTTTCATTTCCGGGTGTGCAGGCTTGGAAAGGATGACCGGATAGAACTTGATGTCAAAGCCATATTTGGTTTGGTCAAATTTCATTATGAGCTGCCTGCGCTGGTGTTCGAAGGAATTGAGAAGGGAATCAAAGTGAAGCTGGAAGAGAGCGGAATCACACCGGTCCGGAAGGATGAAGACAAGGATGAGCAAATCGACAAGGAATCGGTTGCCGAGTGGCTGAGCCATATCCGCAAGGCACTGAAGGCAACCCATGATCTGAAAAAATGGCTGAAGGATACACTGTCCCATGTCCAGATCACCAAGCTTGACTGGTCTACCGATTTCTCTCTGGGCGATGCGGCGTACACAGCAACGGCAGCGGGAGCGTTCTGGGGGCTGAAGTGGACTTTTGTAGGCTGGTTTTCGAAGCTGGTCCGGTTAAAAAAAGCGCCCCGGTTGTTTGTTGCACCTGTGTTCCGGGATGAGGTGTGTTTTTCTACCGAAGCGGTATGCGTTGGAAAGCTATCCATTGTCTACGCCTCTTATGCAGGAATTCTGCTCCTGCGGCGTGCCTCAAAAGTAGAGGGAGGACTGCGGCGCTGGAAGGAGCTGCTTATCCGCAATAAGTCTGAATTGTCTCATGAGAAATCAGATTAAAGAGGTATCTGAAACAGGCAGCGTGCAAGTTAGTGAAATCAACCTCCCCCAAAAAAAGCAGTCGGCATTGAAAAAAATGCAGACTGCTAATGAAGATTGCGGGCGTTATTTTATCGTCCGGCGGGAACGGCTTCTTTAATGACCGGATAGAAGGTTCTTGCATGATCTTTGCCGTTCTCCTCCATATGAAAAACAGTTAAGTCGAAGCTTTCCCCGTTGAGTTCTACAGGGATATGCTGCCGTCCATCGAGGTATGCTACGGTTCCCATGGCCATCAATCCTTCGGCGCTGGTTCCGACAAAAAAACCGCCAATATCTTTATTCAAAATTTGAGACTGGCCGTTTTGCTTCTGTTCCTCCAAGGTGTATTTTATGGTAATGACTTCTGCAAGTTTGCTTTCTTCCATCCGGGCTACCTCTACATGCTTAATAAAGACGATAGAATCCTCTTTCTTGAGCGCTTCATAAGGCCCGTCATTTACATAGTAGTGATACCAGAAATGATGTCCGCCTAATTTGCGTTTTTTGCCTCCTTGTTCTCCGAGAAACACATGTTCAAAATAACAGGTGCTCTTGCCCTTAAAGGTTTTGAACCAGATCGATTGAAGAAAATAAATCCACTCTTCGGTGGAACAGCCTGCTTTCAGATGGTGATTATCCTCAGCATATTTACGCGCTAGCCGCATTGGTCCCGTGTCTGCGGCGAATTGCAGGAATTCGTTAATTTCCTCTGTTTCAATAGGTGTGGTTGTTTCTTTTCGGTTGACTCCCCAATCATAGTTGTCATGAAGCTTCATGAACAAGTCATACGACTGCTGCTTGCTCTCTGGAATTACCACTTCCGTAAACACGGAGATTTCATTTTTTTCGCTGCCATTTGCTGAAGAGTTAGGATCAGGCATTGGACTCATATCGACAATGACATAACCCTTGTCCGCATTTTTTTGATCATCGCTTAACCCTTTAATAAGTGGCAGTACACCGTTGTTTTCCATATCCGCCTTCCAAATATCAGAAAAAACCATCTTTTTGCCTCCTAGTGATATGGTTTGACTACCCGATCATTTTTGGACTAGCAGCAGTTATTTATGTGGGTAGAATTTTCGAAGGATTAATCTGGAGATTTCTCCAATAACGTATTTATTCAGATGACATTATGCGATCAATTTCTTCATGCTGTACATATCATGCCGGATATATGAGCAGACTGTACAAGAGTAGGCAATTCCCTTATCTTTCAGACAGCAGAGGAGGAGTACTTAGATGTCAGAACACCCGATTCAAGGTCTCATGCAGACCGCTATGGAAAATATTAAAGGCATGGTGGATGTCAATACGATTGTTGGCGACCCGGTAGAAACTCCGGATGGCAGTATAATTCTGCCGATCAGCAAAGTAGCCTTCGGTTTCGCCGCAGGCGGCAGTGATTTCCGCGTGGAAGATGATGCTCCGAGTGTCAATGGCACTGGAAGCGGCGTCAAAATGCTTCCGTTCGGCGGCGGCAGCGGCGGCGGTGTATCCATTCGCCCGATCGCATTTCTCGTTGTCGGCAGGGAAGGTGTTCACATTGTGCCGCTGGATAACCAAACCCATCTGTTCGAGAAAATTATTGATGCAACTCCGGGGCTCGTCGACAAAATTCAGACCATGTTCCAAAATGCCACATCTTCTCAGACTGGCACATCTTCTCAGAATGGCACACCTGTAGGTTCACAAGTAGTAGCTTCGGTTACCGAAAAAGTGGTTAAAAGCCCGGTCACTTCAGATTCCTCGACTCACTAGTTTTTTTGGTTTCACCAGAAGTATGGAGCAGCAGACAACGGGGATATCGCCTCAAGTGGCGGTGTCCCTTTTTGTCATGTTAAAGCTTGCAGCGGAAGAGAAGGACATACCATCCCGTTACTCCGCATACACTTGTACAACACAAGCGAACAGATAAGAAGCCGGAGGATGAACATGAAGACATCAAATCTTAAGTTACTGCCAGTCCTAATATTGTGTGCAATGCTTCTGTATGTAGCTCCGGGGCCCTTGGTCCGGGCCGAGAACAGTTCTATATCCACCCATGCCAGGGCCGCCGCGCTGATTGATGTAGAGTCGGGAAGGCTTCTGTACAGCAGCCGTGGGGATGAGCCTATGCTGATTGCCAGCCTGACCAAGATCATGACTGCGCTTGTAGCCATAGAGAACGGTGATTTGCATTCCAAGGTCAAGGTCGGCAAAAATGCCTTTGCCAAGGAAGGCTCTTCTCTGTTTCTGAAGCAAGGGGAAGAAATGTCGCTGGAGGATATGCTCTATGGGCTGATGCTGCGCTCAGGCAATGATGCGGCAACAGCAATTGCCGAACATGTGGGAGGTTCGGAAGAAGGGTTCGTCTATCTGATGAATGCGAAGGCGGAGGAACTGGGGCTTACAAACACTCATTTTGCCAATCCCCATGGACTGGACGCTGAAGGACACTATTCGACCGCAAATGATCTGGCCGTGCTCACAGCCTATGCCATGCATAACCCCGTATTCAAGCAGATTGTGAAGACCCCGGTGAAAACGGCAGATAACCCGTATGAGCAATGGGATTATAAATGGCTCAATAAAAATAAGATGCTGCGCCTGTATGAAGGGGCGGATGGAGTAAAGACAGGTTATACCAAAAAAGCGCTGCGCTGCCTCGTCAGCTCCGCTACCCGGGACGGCCAGCAATTGGTCGCTGTTACACTGAATGACGGGGATGACTGGAATGATCATGCCGCGCTATTGGATTACGGCTTCAATCACTATCCGCTGAAGACGCTTATCAAGCGCGGTGAAGGCATCAGCGGCTACAACTTCGTCCCCGGCAAGACTTTTGCCTATCCGCTTGGACAGGGAGAGGAAGCGCGGCTTGTGACCAAGCTGGAACTCAGCCGTGAGTCTAAGAAGGCGGAGCAGCAGGGGGCACGCAGCAGCAGCTTTGGCATCAAAGGAGTGCTGCTGCTTCAGCTCGGCGGCAAGGAGATCGGCCGGGTGCCCGTTTATTTGCCGGAGCAGCTGCCTCCGGAGCAGTCACCCTATGAGAAGAAATTCCAATCGGCAAGAGCCGCCGCCTATCCGGCAGATAATTGGCTGGAGGCACTCGGCAGTACACTGCGGGCGCTTTTCCAAATAGGCGCAGCGGGGAAATAACAGAAAGCGGGAAGAATGGGGGAGAGAAGCATATGATCAACGGGATTTGGCTGGGCATGATCCTCATCGGCTTTGTATTTGCAGCCGTGAACGGGCGTATGGATGCATTTACGGCTGCTGTATTCGATGGGGCAAAAAGCGGGGTTACTGTAAGCTTTGGCCTGATTAGTGTACTGGTATTCTGGATGGGAATGATGCGGGTCGCCGAAGATGCGGGCCTCCTGAAGAAAATTGCCAGAGTGCTCGGACCGGTCGTGGCTTTTCTGTTCCCGGATGTGCCTAAGGGCCACCCCGCAATCGGCTATATCCTTTCCAATATGAGCGCCAATCTGCTGGGACTGGGCAATGCGGCCACACCGATGGGCATTAAGGCGATGCAGGAGCTGCAGACCCTGAATCCGGACAAGGAGACGGCTACTCCAGCCATGTGCACCCTGCTTGCGCTGAACACTGCAAGCATAACCCTGATTCCTGCGACGCTGATTGCCATCCGGCTGAACTATGGCTCGGCGGACCCGGCCGCCATCGTCGGCACGACACTGGCGGCTACAGCGGTGGCGACACTGGCCGCGATCGCGGCAGACCGGCTGTTCCGCCGCCTGGCTATGCTGCGCAGGCCGCCTGGGCCGCCTGCCGCGAGGTCCGGCGATTCCGCCAGAGCGAGTACTCCGCTGCCTCATTCCTCCCTGAAAGGGTGAGCCTGCCTTGTTCCAGTTAATCAGTCTTATCTCGGCCTGGGCAATTCCGGTCATGATTACCTTCATTCCCCTATATGCTTATACCCGCAAGGTCCCGGTCTATGAGTCTTTTGTCGAAGGGGCGAAGGACGGCTTCGGCACGGCCATCGCCATTATTCCCCATCTTGTAGGGATGCTTGTCGCTATCAGCGTCTTCCGCGCCTCCGGCGCGCTGGACTTTCTGATGGGCTTCATCGCTCCTGCCCTGAAGGGAATAGGCGTGCCGCCGGAAGTGCTGCCGCTGGGCCTGCTGCGTCCGCTTACAGGTACCGGCTCCCTGGCGTATACCACCGATCTGATCAGCGTTCACGGACCTGATTCCCTGATTGGCATGATTGCCTCTACTATTCAGGGCAGCACAGATACCACTCTGTATGTCCTGACCGTCTATTTCGGCGCTGTAGGCATCCGTAACGGGCGATACGCCCTCAAGGTCGGCCTTTTCTCTGACATCGTCGGCTTCGTGGCGGCAATTGCCGTGTGCCTGCTGGTATTTGGGTAATCCTTGACTGCTGGTTAGCACAGTCAAGCCAACGCGGACAGGAGATCCGTTATTCCGCGAAAAAAGCGTATTTCCCTTCCGACGCGGACACAGGATCCGTTATATGAGTGAGTTGTTGGTGTTTAAGGCTGGAAATATAGAAATAACGTCATCTGAGTCCGCATTAGCCGGGTAAATACTTGTTTGGGTAAAATAAGGTCTTTCCAGTCCGCTTCATTGCACAGGGCATGATCGGCAGCGTGGTCTTAAGAGGGAAATCGCCGGCTGCTTTTTCAAAGCCAATTTGTCTTAATCTCAAGCTGGTCTTCAAAACTAACTAGTGCAGTACTAGCATTTGCTCTAGCCAAACTCTGCAAACGACGCATGACCTGCTACACAAGTATGCAGGGTCCGGTAGTCAAGGTCCCCTAATGTTCAGCACTGTAGGTAATGTGGGTACTGTAGCAGGCTACAAGCCCTGTAAGCACTGCAAGCACCTGCAAGGCCGCTTGTACCTTTGCCCCTTCCCCTCCCCCTCAGCGGGTGAGGGATGTTTTGCTTTTATCCTTGAAGGTGTTCACTCGCGTTGACGGAGTAACGGAGAGGAAGTTTGGAACTGGAGGAGCGTTAGCGTCCGCCTTTGTCTGCAGATTTCACCGCATATAGCGGTATAATCAAGGAAATCTGCAGACAACAGCGGCCGGAAGTCCAAACATTCCACAGAGTTACAATAAGTCAACGCTCTGCCCGCCCCACCCAAAGATTTATAAACAACCCCGCAC
>RCUU01000454.1_pt1 | contig 22757 bp, 26 predicted proteins | sample 2166211 | NCBI WGS metagenome assembly RCUU01 (sample SAMN09932620, study PRJNA488358) | compost metagenome | feature: garden; material: soil; isolation source: compost soil in phenylacetic acid-enriched culture | place: Germany: Experimental Botanical Garden Goettingen | collected 2016-01-27
AACGGTAACGGTGGTCCGCAGCAACTTCGCCGCATTCGACTTGCCCGCCGCTCTCTGCGTGCCTGCCTCTGCTCTCGCGTCCGGCCCCGGCCCCCTTCTCAACTAATCCAGGTCATCTCGGATCCGGACAGCTTCCAAGCGCCTTCCTCAAGCTTCAAGGTAATCTTGGCGCCGACGGCGCCGGTGCCGGAGCGGTATTTGGAACCCTCAATTTGGGCGGAGTCCTCGTTAATCTCGACCTTGTCGACGCGCAGCAGCACGCCTTTCAAGGAAGGACTGCTCTGTTCCGGATTTTCTTCCTCCATCAACTGATCCAACGTCCGGTCACGGATTTCGGTGCCGAAGTCTTGCAAATATTCAATGATATAGGTTTTGTCGTCTTCCGTAAGTTGAGTCATCTCGCTCAGGTCGACGGCGATATAGTTCATCTCATGGTTCAACCCTTCGTCCAGTTCCATCATCGCTTCAAACGTGATGGCATAGAGTTGTCCGGCCGATCCATTCATGTTCTCGGCCGACGTCTCAGATTCCTCGTCCCCGGTTGCGGTTTCTTCCTCGTCCTCTGCGTCCGATAGATTACCGCTATCCGTTCCCGTTCCTGATTCTCCGGTTTCGCCAGATGGGGGGCCTTGCTCCGAAACGGGCTGTTCGACCGTCGGCGGAGCCGTTGTTTTGTTTCCTTCGCTGCTAGGAGAGCAGGCGACTGCCATGATCAACACGGTCACTGCGGCCAGGCAGAATAGGCAGCCCCGCAGCCCCTTTCGCAAACGCATGTAGATTCCTCCTTCGTTACATAGTAGACGCTTTCGAACGGTAAATAGTTTCCTGATTGGTTTACTCCAAAGCGCGAACGATCTCACTAAGGTGGGCGATACCGTCTGTTAACTCATCGGCTGTGGCATACGCGTAGGAAAGGCGCAAGCGGCCTTCCGCTTCGCGGTCATACAAGTGTCCCGGGTTGATGAGAAGGCCGGCCTTCAGCGCGGCATCAAACACTTTGCGCGGGGAGGGGGATCCATGAAGGTTCAACCATATGTAAAAGCCTCCCCGCGGAGCTTCCCACTCCGCGATATCGTGAAAATGCCGCCCTAAAGCGTCGAGCGCCGCCTCGCGCCGCAGACGGAGCGCAGATCTTAACCGCTCGAGATGGCGGTCGTACAGGCCGCTCTCCAGCCATTCCGCCGCGACCTGCTGCGAAAGGGCGCTGGAGCCGTAATCGCTTTGCATCTTGATGTCGGCGAGCCGTTCGATCACGGGCTGAGGGCCGGCAATCCAGCCGATACGCAGCCCGGGGCTCAGCGATTTGGACAAGCTGCCAAGATAGAGCACGCTGCCGCTGGCGTCCCTCGCCTTCAAAGGAAGCGGCGGCGGTTCGTCCAGCCATAACTCGCGGTAGACATCATCCTCGACGATGGGCAGGCGGGCCGCTTCGCAAACCTCCAGCAGTTGATTCCGTCGGGCTTCGCTCATCACCGTTCCGCTTGGATTGTGGAAAGTCGGAATGGTATATAACAACGCGCCTGAATATTGCTTGGCGTACACAGAAACCAAGTCGGCGCGCAGTCCTTGTTCATCCATCGGCACGCCTCGCAGCTTCATCCCGGCGCTCTGAAATACGGGGACCGAATACAGGTAAGACGGCCGTTCGGTTAATACCGTCGAACCCCGGTGAAGCAACCCGACGGCTATGAGTTGCAACGCCTGCAAGGCACCGGAGACGATCAGCAGCGAGGACGGCGATACGGCGATGCCCAGCCGGTTCAACCGAGAGGCTATCGCTTCCCGCAGCCGTAGATCCCCGTTCGGCTCGCCATAGCCGAGGTTTGGGGGACGTAGGGCCATTCGCCCCAACAGCTCGGCCATCTCGGTTTGCGGCAGCAGATCCGGCCCCATCTCACCGGTACCAAGCCGCAGCATGCCCGGACGGAACTCGGCCTGGTTAATCTCCTGCACCGCCGGCAGATTGGGGTGCTGCACGCCGGCGCGGACGTACTCGTTCCAGTCCGGCGGCGGTGAAGCAGTCAGCACGCCCCAGGTCCGATTGACGACGCGGGTGCCGCCGCCGCGGTCGCCCTGAAGCAAGCCGGCGGCGATCAGCTCATCCAGCGCAGCGACCACTGTGCTGCGGTTGACGCCATAACGCGCGGCAAGCTCTCGCTGGGACGGGATACGCGTCCCAACCGGCCATTCGCCGCCGGCGATCAGGTCGCGCAGATGCTCCATGATTTGGCGATGGAGCGGGAAGGGTGAACTTCGGCTGGGACGCCAAGTCGAATGGTTCATGTTGGATAACCCCCTATTTGCAGATTGCCGCTTTCTCGCGTGAACGACGTTATTTTCCCCTATTATATCGTTTGGTTGGTTCGAATTCCATCCAAATGGATGGAGCCAAATGGGGAACAGCCAGGTACAATTAGTTGCATAGAGATGGAAGGGGGAAAGAGCATGCTGGGTGCAGTGATCCATGGCTTTTTGTTGGCGTTTGGCCTCATTTTGCCGTTAGGCGTGCAGAACGTGTTCGTGTTTAACCAGGGGGCTGCCAGCCGTAAACTGCGTAGGGCTTTGCCGGCCGTGCTGACTGCTGCTGTGGGGGATACGATCCTGATTTTGCTGGCGGTATTGGGGGTAACGGTGCTGGTCTTGTCCTGGACTTGGCTGAAGATCGCGTTGTTTGCGGCGGGGGCCGTCTTTATGATATCCATCGGCTGGACGATCTGGCGGGACGCCTCCGCGCCGGCTTCCGCTGGGCCATCCGGGTTGCCTGCCAAGAAGCAGGCGGTGTTCGCTTTATCGGTGACGTTTTTGAATCCGCATGCGATTCTGGATACGATCGGCGTGATCGGGACAAGCTCGCTGGGATACGCGGGCGGCGCGAAATGGGCGTTCACGCTGGCTACGATTCTGGTGTCGTGGATATGGTTCTTCGGCTTGGCGATGGCGGGGAAAACCATTGGAAGCCTGGATCGGGGAGGCGCGATGCTGCGGGGGATCAATCGGGTGTCAGCACTGATCGTATGGGGAATGGCGATTTATATGCTGTACACGGGGGTTGCTGTCGGTAAATTGTAGTGGGGCTTTGGGAGAAGGGGTTGATGAATCAGGGCTAGTGATCGAGTGGTCGCCTTGCTTCCGGTGGAGGAAAGTTCCATAATGGGACTAACATCATGCAGGGAACAGGAGTGTGGAAGATGAACGAGACGATATCCAGATTGATGGAGCATCGTTCGATTCGCAAATACAGCGATCGCCCGGTGGGCAAGGAACTGGTGGAGCAAATCGTGTCCGCGGGGCAAATGGCCTCCAGTTCGAGCAATGTGCAGGCCTATAGCGTAATCGCGGTGACGGACGCGGGTCGAAGAGTCAAGCTGGCAGAGCTTTGCGGGCAACAGTCCTATGTGGCGGAGTGCCCCGTGTTTCTAGTCTGGTGCGCGGATCTGTCCAGGTTAAAAAGGGCAGCAGAGCGGCATATTCCATCGCAAAAAACTTACGAAGACACGACGGAGAACTTCATCGTAGCTACAGTCGATGCGGCGCTGGCGGCGCAAAATGCTGCGGTTGCCGCGGAATCGCTGGGGCTTGGCATCGTGTACATCGGCGGTATCCGCAACCGAAGCGAAGAAGTGGCCGAGCTCCTTGGTTTACCGCATTTGGCGTATCCCGTCTTCGGGATGTGTCTGGGTTACCCGGATCAGGAGCCGGGTTTACGGCCGCGTCTTCCATTGCCGGCCGTGCTGCATTGGAACGGCTATGACACCGCCGGTCAGGATGAACAAGTGGCCGCCTACGACGAGGTGATGTCGAAGTATCTGCGCGAACGGACTGGCGGGGCGAAGGATACGGCTTGGTCTGAACTGATGGCCGAGAAGTTGGCTCAACCGGCGCGCCTTCATATGCGTGAATTTTTGGCCGAACGCGGTTTTGAATTGAAATAACAGCAAAGAAGCTGTCCGTCCAGGTTGTGGTGACCTGGGGGACAGCTTTTGTTTTAAGCGTCGTTTCCTTCACAATTCGTAAAAACGCCGCGTGTTCCGATACAACGTCTTTGCAGCCTCTTCCGGGGGAATGCCCTGGAGATTCGCCCAAGCCATGGCGACGTGACTGGTCATACGCGGATGGGTGATCTGACCCGCAAACGGCCCCTCAAATGGCCAAGGGCCATCGGTTTCGGCCATAACCTGCTCGGGCGGATAGCGTCGGGCCAACTCCTGAATTTCCATTTCATAGACGATATCCGGCGTAAACGAAATAAAATAGCCCCGTTCAGCCATGCGTTGGACCGTCGATTCCGCGCCCTTGAACCAGTGGAAGTGAGCCTTGGTGATACCATGCCGATCCAGCAGGTCGCAGGCAAGGTCGGCATCCTCGTATACCGCATGCAGCACGACCGGTTTACCCGTCTCCTTGGCTAGAACTAGAAATTTCTCCAGTAAATCCACGTAGGGCTCAAGCTCAAACGGGTTTCCTTGTTCCAGCGCCTCTTGCCTAGCATAATAAGGGAGCCCGACTTCGCCTACCGCAATCATCTCCCCGGCATGTCGCTTGATCCAATCCAGTAGCAGATCGATTTCCCGATTCGCGGGAATTGGCTGTTCAGGGTGAAATCCAAACGCCGGGCGTACCAGGTTCGGATGGCGCTCCGCCAAAGCGCTGTTCAGCTTGCAAGAGGCCAGATGCATCGAAACGGCAATTACGGATTCAACCCCGCATCCCGGCAGTTCCTGCAGCAGACGTTCCCGGGTGACCTCGTCGTAAAGGTCCAAATGAATATGGGCGTCGATCAACGGAATTTGAGTTTCCAACGGTAAACCATGAAGAACGCAGGACATCTCACCAGACCCTTTCCAGAAACAGGTTACCAGCATGTCTTTATTATACCTGTTTTTTGGGTATGCAGTTCAGCGATTTCTGCGGCTTTTATACCTTTTTTGCAAGGGGAGCGGACCCTCTGTAAATGGTTTTTTATTACAGCCGAGCAGACATGTCGTACAATAACAATTATGCGACAAAAATTACGTCAACAGGAGGTCCACTACAAAATATGGCAATTAACTATTTGTCGGCTGTAGCCCAACAATATCCCTTTCATTTATCATCCGCACAGGAATATCAGGATGAGCAAATCATTCAGATGTTCCTGACCGCGTGCGCCAAAGCGCCAAATACCCGCAGAAACTATTATCGGGCGCTGGAGCAATTTAGGCAATTCCTTTCAGGGGTCCCGTTTCGAGAGGTGTCCTGGAGGGAAATCGAAGCGTATAAAATCTACCTGACGAAAGGATTCTACCGAGATGCCCAAAAACCGCTTGCTCCGGCCAGCGTAGCTGCATTTATCGCGCCGTTGAAGTCGTTTTACAAATGGGGGAGCGACCGCGGTATCGGTCTTTTTGATCATAACCCGGCACAAAATATTCGCATCCCTGCGATTGTCGTTACGAGCCGCAGGCATTATCTCACACGCAATGAAGTCGGCAAGCTGCTGGAAACATTGCGGCGTCAAAGCCTGCGAAATTATCTGATCGGTCTTTCGTTGGTGCTGTTAGGGCTTCGTGTATCCGAGTTGTGCGGAATCAAATGGAAGGATTTTAACGCTGATTTGCTAGAAACGTCCGTGTGGTTGACCGTCTCTCATGCAAAGCGCGGAAAAACGCGCGAGGTCAAGATTCCGCATGACCTTTGGAGGATGTATCAGGAGCATGCGCGAAAATTGGCGGGTTCCCCTGAACCAGACCCGGAGCTGGTATTGTTTGCGATAACGCCGCGGCAAATCGAACGGATCATCAAACAAGCGGGGACCACAAGCGGGATCCAGAAGCAACCGACACCCCACTGGTTAAGGCATACCAACGCGACTTTGGCCTTACTTCAGGGCGCCTCGCTGCAGCAGGTTCAGGAAACCTTGGGGCACGCTCATATCAACACGACCCAACGTTACTTACACACCGTCGAGCAAATGAAAAAAGCCGCCCCCGACTACGTGCAGGACTGCTTGATGGAATTTATGTAGTTCTCTCAAAAAAATTTAGTGCTTTTTGTCTATTTTTTTGCTGAAAATAATGCAAAAATCGCCCTTTTGTCCTATAATGTAACAAGAGTTAATTACAAACCTTGCCAAATTTTGACCATTTTTTACTTAGATTTGTCGCATAATTGTTATTGTACGACATGATCTGTTTTTCATCCGTTTGCTCTGATTCATCATCGGGTAAAAAGCATAAAAATTTAACTGGATTTTAGCGAAAAGTTCTTTTTTTCTTCAGGGAAGGAAGGAGAGTGCGAATCCAGAACGGGAAAGGCAAATGAAGACACAGGTTTTAGGGGGCAGAACGGTTGACTGTTTTTAATGAGTTCATTGACGAACTGTATATGGACAATAGCCCAGATGCAGTGAAGTGGTTTAACCTGCTCGTGCGCAAACATCCAGAAACCTATCATCATAGTATTCGAGTAGCCATGCTGGCAGAGAAGATCGCCGAACCGCTTGAGATTCGCGGGGCGGAGAAGGACATGCTGGTCCGCGGATGTTTTATGCATGATATCGGCAAAACGATGATTCCTCGTGCGATCATCGAACAGCGGGAGCCGCTTACGAAAGCGCAGTGGAAGATCATTAAGCTGCACCCGGTCATCGGGGCGGAACTCGTCGAAGCGGATCCGGCGTTTGGCCCAGGTATCGCGGATATCGTCCGGTGGCATCATGAGCGTTGGGACGGAGCCGGATATCCGGACAGGCTGCAAGGGGAGGAAATCCCCTATAATGCGAGAATTTGCGGGGTTGTCGACGCTTTTGATTCCATGACATCGGATCGGCATTACCGGGAGCGGAAGCTAACGATGGCTGAAGCCAAGCAGGAGCTGCTCCGTCATCGTGAAACCCAGTTCGATCCGGAGATTGTCGATGCGTTAATGCAGCTGTCCGATGAGATGTTGAACATTTACTCGATCATGTAAATGTCGCGGTTACAAGGGGGGGAGGATGGGCATGGATAATGGGTCCTGGAACCGTCTTGTATCTCCGGCGGAACTGGAGGAAGCCAAACGGGCAGACCGGAAATTGCTGTCCCTTCGCGTGACCTTATTTCCCGATTGTGCGCAGAGGCTGGCACGATTCCGGCTGATCGACGCAAAGCTGAACGCCTATGAGCGGGTGCTTGCCCGAATGCCGGATCTCGTGGATCCGGAGGGAACTCATGAATCCATTGAATCCGTGACCTGGCTGATCGCCTTCGCAGGGGAAGCCGAGCATTTGCAAAGATGGGTAGAATTGATGCTGGAAGTGGATCAAGTTACTGTCGCCGAAATCAATACATAATCGCAGGAGGAGTCTATGATCTAGACTCCTCCTGCTGTCGTTTTGCGTTGTTCCTCTGCCATCATGGATGCGATTTCTCGCTTCAAACGAATAAAGTCGGGATCTTCCGTCATTTCTTCACGCCGCGGTCGGGGGAAAGGCACTTGAATGGCATGCAGGATGCTCGCCGGCCGGCTCGAGAATAAATAAATGGTATCGGAGAGCATCAGCGCCTCCTCGATGCTGTGCGTAATCATCAAGACAGAACGCTTATTCTCTTCCCAAATATCCAGCAGCCAGCGCTGCATTTCGCTGCGCGTCAGCGCGTCAAGGGCGCTAAACGGCTCGTCGAGGCACATCACTTCCTGGGGAGCGAGCAGCCCCCGGAGGAAAGAAGCTCGCTGCTGCATACCGCCGGATAACATATGGGGGTAAGCTCGTTCAAAACCGCCTAGCCCGGCCTTTTCAAGCCAATGTTGGATTTCCTTACGATCGCTGCGGCTTCTGGTTCCGGCGATTTCCTGCGCCAAAACGACGTTGTCCTCGATCGTCCGCCAGGGGAACAGCGCGGGTTGCTGCGGCACGTAACTAATATGCCCGCGTTGACCGGTAACCGGGCGTCCCTGAAGTAGGACTTCCCCTTGTTCCGGGGCCGTCAACCCACCGATGATGTGAAACAGCGTGCTTTTGCCGCAGCCGGATGGGCCGATCATCGACACGAATTCGCCGGCAGGCACCCGTAGCGAGATATTGCGCAGTACGGGGACTTCCCGTCGCCGGTCGCGGAATGTCTTATGGATCTGCCGGACCTCGAGCGCCGGTACGGCCAGATCCCTTATCGTTGATTTTTCACTCATAACCGAGCCACCCTTTCTGTAAGCTGCGTTAACTCCGGTCGTTCGACGGTTTATAGCGGATAAGCCATTTTTCCAAAAGAGCAACGCAGGCGAACATCGCCAGGCTGATCGCTACGATGATCGCGATGGCGACGAAGATTTTGTCTGTGCGGAACGACGCCTTTTGCAGCATCATATAATAGCCGATTCCTTTGTCCGCACCGATCCATTCGGCGATGACCGCACCCATGACGCTGTAAGTTGCGGCGATTTTAACCCCGGACATGATCGAGGGGATCGCGTAGGGCACCTCCAGCTTGCGGAAGATATCCGCCTTGGACGCACCGATCATCCGCATATAATCCAGCATCGCGCGATCCGTGCGGCTCAGTCCGTCCATGGTCGCCACCGCAACAGGGAAGAAGCAGACGAGCGTAATGACGATGATCTTCGGCAGGATCCCGAACCCGAACCAGATCATGAGCAGTGGGGCCAGCGCAATGGTCGGCACGTTTTGGCTCAAGATGATCAACGGATACAGCGACGCTTTAAGAAACGGGACATAATGGAGCACAAACGCCATCAACAAGCCCACGAGCGTTCCGATGGCAAAACCAATCAGCATCAGCCGTAGTGTTGCCAGCGTGTGCTCCCCTAAACTGGCCGCACCGGCGGCCGCTTCACGCCCGATATCAACCGGGCTGGGGAGGATCCATTTTTCAATGTGAAACCAGGCGGTGGCGCCCTGCCAAATCAGCAAAAACAGCATGACCGCCACAAGGGGCGGCCAGATGCTGTGCCAAAGGCTGCGGAGATTCATGGCCGATATTTTTCAATCAGCTTATCCATGCTGACGCCTTTGGGATTATACGAGATTTTGATTTGCGAAATGATGCCTGTACTGCCAAACTCGATGACAGCGTCATTCATTTTCTTCACGATGGCCAGCAACTCGTCGAGTTCGCCCTCCATGGTGGTCTCCAGAGGATTGACCTGATATTTCACCCCGGAAGCCTGAATCACTTCAATAGCCCGGTCTACATACGGTATCACGTCTTCACCATTTGGCGTTTTTGGAATGATTTGAATGCTTAAAAGTGCGTTTGGCATCGATGAGTTCATCCTTTCGATAATGGGAATTGGTTTAAATCATAGATAAGGGAGTTATTCGCTCGGCAAAAACTCATTGGTGAAAGCGGCATCTACCTCAAGCGGTTTCTCCAGCAAGCCACGCTCATGCATCCAATCAGAGTAGTTCTGCCATACTTCTTTCTTCTGTTCGCCCCAGCGCGGAGCGTCGTCCTTGTATTTCGGGCTCAGCCATTTTTGACTGGCAACTACCAGGTCCTTGTCGAGTTCCGGAACAGCCTTGAGCAAAATTTGCGCCGACTCCTCAGGGTGGGCGATTGCATAATCATAACCTTTGGACACCGCTCGCATAAACGCCTTCACGAGCTCCGGGTCGTCCTTGATCGTCTTCTCGTTGGTGACAAGCACCGGCGTATAATAGTCAAGCTGTTCGGAGAAGTCCTTAACGTAAAGCATATCCAGCGGTTCACCCCGCAGTTCGGCTTCGATGCCGGTCCATGCGTAGAAGATCCAGGCGAAGTCGATATCCCGCTTCACGGCCGTAAAATAATCGGCATCCCCGATGTTGAGGAACTTTACCTTGCCGACATCGGCGCCCTGCAGGTCCATAATGGATTTAATGACTGCTTCTTCCACAGGAGACCCCCATCCGCCGTAGGCTTTGCCCTCAAAATCCTTAGGTGTCTTGATATTCTTGGCAACAGGTGCAGCAAAGCCGGATGTATTATGCTGAATGATTGCGGCGATGGATACAAGCGGGACGCCTTGGAGCCGGCTTTGGGTGACGTTCTCTTGTACGCTGACGCCAAACGGGACCTCCCCGGAGGCAACCATCGCCTCAGCGCCGCCGGAGCCGGGAAGGAGGATATCCACATTCAGCCCTTCCTCGGCGAAATACCCTTGGTCCTTAGCGACGTAAAGGCCGGTATGATTGGTGTTAGGGCTCCAGTCGAGCACAACCTTGACGCTGCGCAGCTCTTCGCCGGTCGCCTGGTTAGGCGCGGCACTCTCGGCATTTTGCCCGCCTTGGTTTCCTGCAGCAGCCTTGCCCGCGCTATTTCCGTTGGCTCCGCCGCAGGCAGACAGAATTAGCAGCATACAGCCGAGGAACAGCGCCAGCACGGTGCGTAGTTGAACTTTCACGACACATTCTCTCCTTCGATTGTTTAAATTTCCGCAGCTTTGTTCTTGGTATAACCCTGGAAACGCAACCTTAAGCGCAATCCAAATTTCGGATACAAAAAAACGTCCCGGATCCGGGACGCGATAGGCAATGGAAATGAAATGAATAACGAGTTCATATCCATATAGTATAGCTCCCTACGCTGGCATTATCCAGATCAGGTTAAAGGGTCAGTATCTTTGAGGGATACACTCTCAGCCGGCCAATTCCAGCACCCCTGAACAGTATGACTGCAGATTACAACTGTCATTATAGTTTTCGCTTGCCGCATTTGTCCAGTCTTTCCGAACAGGTTTGCAAAAATAGGGGATTTGCTTTTTATCTGGCAAAAGGATATAATGAGTTCATCTCGTGTTTTAGAAAGAAGATCATTCACCCATTGAAAAGAGTGTCACTATTTAAAACCTGGAACTTTTTTCAATGTGTGAATTTTTTTTATACAAGTGGTGCATGTTCATAAGGGTCAGCCCTTTTGAGCGACTTCTGTTAAAAAAATGAATCATGTTAATCTTTAAACAGGAGGTATTCCCCTATGGAAACCGGAACAGTAAAATGGTTTAACGCTGAGAAAGGTTTTGGCTTCATCGAAGTGGAAGGCGGAAATGACGTATTCGTTCATTTCAGCGCGATCACTGGCGAAGGCTTCAAAACCCTCGACGAAGGCCAACGCGTACAATTCAACGTGGTTCAAGGCAACCGCGGCCCTCAAGCCGAAAACGTTGTAAAACTGTAAGCTAGCCAGAAACTGCTCTTAATGCGTTCTCGCATTGAGGGCAGTTTTTCTACTCAAAGATCATTCATGAGGTTAACATTCGGAAACCTCGCTTCTGATGGTACATATAGCACTATGACGAACCACATCTATGCACCCGGTTAGAACGCTCACCTTGAAGGAGGGGAATTATGAACTACCGTAAAAAAACGTTAGAAGAAATTCCTGAGGAAAATACACCGGTATGGACCTGCACGAGCGACGATTGCAATGGATGGATGCGTGACAACTTCACGTTTGAACATAGTCCGGCTTGTCCGCTTTGCTCGTCTGAGATGGTCATGGGAACGCGCATGCTTCCCCAACTGAGTAATCCAAGCTCCGATCAAAGATCGTCGGCCAAGAAGGCATAGACGAGGACGCCGCCGGAATCGGTGGACGCTGACAGCAGCCACAGCCGTATTCGCATCAAAGCGAATACGGCTGTTTTTGTCTTTTTTGGGTATGCAAAAATGAAATATCCATAAAAGGATTGCATCTATATTAAAAATTTAATATGTTTGAACTACTACAAGGTTTGACATCCAGAAGGGAGAACCCCCGCATCGATGCACGGTAATTATAAGGTTGCTTCTCAAGTCTTCGATATTCCTTCCAGCAGCAAGCAAAGGAAGCTGGCCATTCTCATCGGTGTTCTGATTATCTCCGTGTCGCTCGTGGCTTTGCCATTTGGGATGACAGCGCTTCCCGCCACAGAAACCTTTCTCTCCGCCGCGATCGGCTGGCTGATTTTTGGGGATATGCTAACGGCCTTCATCATCTACAGCCAATATCGGGCCTCCGGTCTTCCGGCGTTGCTCGTGTTGTCCTGCACCTATTTATATAGTGGATTGATGACGTTTTTGCATATATTAACTTTTCCCGATCTCTTTGGCGGATTCGGGGAGATGATAGGGGCCGGGGGGCAAACCGCGGGCTGGCTATGGGTATTTTGGCATAGCGGATTTTCCTTTGGTATCTTGTTATACGCTTGGGTGAATCGAAAGTGGTCCAAGCCATTAAGCTCAAAAGAGATGATTTTCAATTACGGTACAGCCGGTATCACATTGACGTTGTTGAGCGTATTTGCCGTGTTTGAGCTCACCGCTTTAGGCGATCGCTGGCTGCCTGACATCATTCAAGAGAACGATTACCGCAAACTAAACACCTCAGGGATCGGACCCGTCTTGTGGATTTTGAATTTCTTTGCCCTGATGGCGGTATGGAGAAGAATCAAAGGATGGTCGATGTTGCACTTATGGTTGGCGGTGGCGATGCTTGCCTTACTGATGGACGTGACGCTGACGCTGTTTGCCGGCATGCGCTTTACTCTGGGGTGGTATGTAGCCAAAATCAATTCGGTTATCGCTTCGACAGTCGTGATTTGTGCAGTGGTAAATGAAGTGAATCGACTATTTATCCGGTTATCGGAGCAGCATCGCCAGTTGATGGAATCCGGCTTGCAGCTCGAGCATGCGAACGAACAGCTGATTCGGTTAACCAATCTCGACGGGTTGACGGAGATACCTAATCGCCGGCGGTTTGATGAGATACTGGCTTGGGAAATGGTCTCCCCGGAGGAGCGAAACACGGCGCTGTCGCTGCTGATCATAGATATCGATTGTTTTAAAGCCTATAATGATTATTATGGACATCAAGGCGGGGATCACGTCTTGAAAGAGATCGCTTGGACAATATATGGTGTGGCGAAGCAGGAGCAGGGCTTTGCTGCCAGGTATGGGGGAGAGGAATTCGTGGTCGTCCTGTCAGGACTTGAGACGCAGGAAACCTTGGAAGCTGCGGAGCGGCTGCGTCAAGCGATCGCCAGCCTGGCCGTCGAGCATAAACGCTCCAAGGCGGAGCCATACGTTACGATCAGCATCGGGGGATATCGCCTTGCTCCCTTTGATCCGATGGAGGCGGAGGAGTTGATCCGCCGTGCAGACCGCTGCCTCTATCGGGCAAAGGAAGAGGGGCGCAACCGATCGGTTGTGGAAGGTTAAGAGTTTTGCCTCCTGCGCCTGATTAGGGTCAGGAGGCCTCGATATTCTCGGTCATGACCCGGTATTGCTTGAACATAAACAGACGCCAGCGAATGATCATACCATATGCGAGTAGGAAGAACAGCGCTCCTGTTTGCATCACGGAGACATACTGTTCCACGACTTCATGGAGCAGGAGACGAACGACCAGCAACCCGACCAGGATCAGGATAAAGCTGCGAGAGCGCTCCGCATAAATCTCGTCGTCGATTTTCTCGAACTTGGTTGTTCGAATCAGCGGATAGGAGAACAGGAGCCAGCCGAAAGCGAAAGCGATCACGCCCCACAGGAATGGAATGTGCGTTTCCGGGACGACGAACATGATGAGGCCGGTAGTCATCCCCAGCGGCGGAATGACGATCTTCTTCACGGTGACAGGCCGACGGCTCGCTTTCAGACGGATAAACAGAACTGCGACGGCCATGGCCATCGCACCGAAAGTAAAAAAGATTTGCATATAAGAGGGATTCATCAGCTTCATAGAGGTTCCCTTTCTGTAGGTAATTGTGCGCTGTACCCAACAATAATGGCTACTAGGTAATAGAGATTCGCGAGAACATTATATCATACTCACCTGCACTTGTTTCAAATCGGTAAGGGAAAGGGGAAGAAAGATGAACAGCGAATTGACGGTTGCCGTCCATTGCTTGTTGTTTTTGAATTCCAGGGAAGAGCGCATGGCCAATAGCGAACAGATCGCCTGCAGTGTGGCGACACATCCGGCGAGAGTGCGCAAGGTGCTTAGCCTGCTTCGCCGCCACGAGCTCGTGACCACCAAAGAGGGGGCGCACGGCGGATACTTGCTAAAGGCCGAGCTCTCTCAGGTGTCTCTCGGCGATTTGTATCGCATCTTCGCCCAAGGTTCGCTGCGTCCGAGTTGGTGCTCCGGCAGCGAGCATTCCTCCTGTGCCATTTCCTCGAATATCCCTGCCGTCATGAACCAGATTTATGGCGGGGCGGAGCATCAGGTGGAGATGTATTTTGACCGGCTGCCTTTGTCCGAGGTGAAACGGTTGCTGGATGAACCCGATCATAGGAAGGAAGAGGATTTGATGAGTGAAAAAAGCCAAGATGTCTGGCTGTTCTATACGGGTTCCTACGCCGAAAATAAGGATCCGGGAATTTATCTCTGCGAACTGCAGCGAGGCACCGGGGAAATGCGGATTCTTCACAGCATTTCGGGTCTCGTGAATCCATCCTTTTTGACACTCGATGCCAAGGGACTGCGGTTGTATGCGGTAAGTGAACAAGCGGAAGGGCGGGTCGCCGGTTTTGAGGTAGATCCGAAGGACGGGAAGCTGTCGATGAAAGGCGAAAAGGCTACGCTTGGGGCAGATCCTTGCTATCTGGCTTTACAGCCTGGGCCGGAGCGGCACTTACTGGTCGCTAATTATTCCAGCGGTCATGTCAATGCGTTTGCCCTCGATCCGGAGGGTGCACCGGGGGACATGATCTCCCTCATCCGCCATGAGGGAAGCAGCGTAAACCGGCAACGCCAGGAATCGGCTCATGCGCATAGCGCTGTGCCAAGTCTGGACGGTCGGTTCGCATTCGTCTCCGATTTAGGAACCGATCAAATCGTGATCTACCGTCTGGAGTGCGGGCAACTCGTGAAGCACGGGGTGACGGAGTTGCCGCCGGGAGCGGGGCCGCGGCATTTCGTAATCCATCCATCGGAGCGATTTGCTTACGGCATGAACGAGCTGAACAACACGATGACAGCTTACGCTTTTGATCCGATGGAGGGGCGGCTTGAGGTGATTCAGCACGTCAGCTCGCTGCCGACTGAGTTCCATGAGGAGAATTATCCGGCCGATATTCACTTCTCGCCGGACGGTCGATACGTATACGGCTCCAATCGTGGACATGACAGCATTGTCCGCTTCCACCTGGACCCCAAGACCGGACGTCTGGATGACCCGGCATGGACGAGTGTGGAGGGGAGTTGGCCGCGTAATTTTGCGGTCTTGGAAGATTACGTCCTGGTGGCGAATCAGAACAGCGGCAATATCGCCGCTTTACGCCGGGATCCGAAGAGCGGCCATCTTACGCCGACCGCGCATAGCTTGAAGGTCGACAAGCCGTCCTGCGTCGAGCCGCTTCCGGCGAACCTTGCGGCGGGGATGTTGAAGTAATTCTGGAAGAATTTCGAAGCGTCAAGGAACCTGGAAGCCTGAAATGGCATATCTCTACTAGTAGGGAAAACGCCCAGCGGCCGGCAGGTACCAAGTGAAGCAGAAGCTTCAATTACAAATGAAAGACGAAGGTTCCGACCCAAGAACCCGAAGGCCCGCACTCCGCTGGCTTCCGGGTTCTTTTTTTGTGGAAGGGGGCATATAGCGCTCCAGGCCAGGGCCTGTCCCGGCTATAAGGGGAGCTTATAAATAATTTGATTTTTTTGCATAAAAAGGTTTGACATTTTTAGGCTGCCGCATATAAAATAACACCATAGCATACTAAACAGGTAGGAATAATTAAAAATGTTCTCACCGTACGGACGGAGGAACGCTCTACTTGCCTTGGCAGACACGGGTAGTGGCTCGGTTTGACCGTAGGGGGTGGGGCGTTTCTCCGTTTTCCTTTTTCCAATGGATTCTGATGCGGTAGATGACAGCCCTGCCCTAGTAAAGCGAGAAGAAAGTGAGTATGGGGAGTGATACGATGAACAGAAGGTTGAAGCAAGGGGTTCTAATAGGTTTGACGTTGATATTGGTTGGAGTCCTGGCGGCTTGCTCGGCGAACAATAGCGGGGGCAACGAGGCAGCCAGCGCGGCAGCCGGCAATTCCGGCAGTGGGGAGAAGCCCAAAGCGGTGGAGTTGCTGAACGTATCCTACGACCCGACACGGGAATTATACGAGAACTATAACAAAGCCTTCGCGGCCTATTGGGAGAAGGAAAAAGGACAGAAAGTGACAATCAAGCAGTCGCATGGAGGATCGGGTAAACAAAGCCGGGCGGTCATCGACGGTTTGAAAGCCGACGTGGTCACATTGGCCCTCGGATACGACATTGACGCCATTTCGCAAAGCGGTCTGATCGGTGAAGGCTGGCAGCAAAAATACGAGCACAACAGCTCGCCCTACACCTCGACCATCGTATTTCTAGTTCGCAAAGGCAATCCCAAAGAGATCAAGGATTGGGACGATTTGATCAAAGAGGGCGTCGAGGTCATTACGCCGAACCCGCAAACCTCTGGCGGAGCACGGTGGAATTACCTGGCGGCATGGGGATACGCCCTGCATCATAACAATAACGATGAAACGAAAGCACGGGAGTTCGTGCAGGAACTGTTCAAGCATGTTCCGGTTCTTGACAGTGGAGCACGCGGCGCAACCACGACATTCGTGGAACGCGGGCTGGGTGACGTTCTGCTGGCGTGGGAGAATGAGGCCTGGTTGTCTGTGCAGGAGCTAGGTCCGGACAAATTCGATATCGTCTATCCGTCGGAGAGCATCCTGGCCGAACCGCCAGTCGCGGTGGTAGACAAGAACGTGGATGCCAAGGGCACCCGTGAAGTAGCTGAAGCTTATTTGAAATACCTGTATTCGGAAGAAGGCCAGAGAATAGCCGCGGAGAATTACTACCGCCCGACACTGGATAGCGTGAAGACGCAGTATGCCGACAAATTCCCGGAGATCAAGCTGTTTACGATTGAGGAATTCGGTGGCTGGGCCGAAGCGCAAGCGAAGCATTTCAATGACGGCGGCATCTTCAGTCAGATCTATGTACCACAATAATCCAAACCGACCGTAACGAATCGGAGGCGAAAAAATATGCACAGTGGCACCACAAAGCGCGGCGTTTTGCCCGGCTTCGGGCTGACGATGGGATTCAGCGTGCTGTATCTCAGTTTAATCGTGCTGATCCCGCTTTCCGCCTTGCTGCTGAATTCTACAGGACTAACCTGGGAGAAATTTTGGGATGTCGCGACCGACCCGCGTGTACTGGCTTCCTACAAGGTGAGCTTTGTGACCGCGGCGGTGGCCGGACTTATTGATGCCGTATTGGGGCTGCTTCTAGCCTGGGTGCTGGTCCGGTACGATTTTCCCGGCAAAAACGTGTTTGATGCCATGATCGACCTTCCTTTTGCCTTGCCTACGGCGGTGGCCGGCGTTTCGCTTACCGCGATCTATTCGGCTAACGGCTGGATCGGTTCCTTGTTTGAACCGCTGGGGATCCGCATCGCATTTACGCCGGCAGGCATCACGCTTGCGCTGATGTTTATCGGCATCCCGTTTGTCGTACGCACCGTACAGCCGGTGCTGCAGGATCTGGACGCCGAGGTGGAGGAGGCGGCGGCGACGCTTGGCGCAAGCCGCTTCCGCACCTTCCGCCAAGTGGTGTTGCCGGAGCTCCTGCCGCCGCTCCTAACGGGGTTTGCGCTCGCGTTTGCCCGCGGCATCGGCGAATACGGCTCCGTCGTATTTATCTCTGGCAACATGCCGATGAAGACGGAGATCGCTCCGCTGCTCATTATGTCGAAGCTGGAGCAATTCGACTATGCCGGAGCGACGGCGGTAGCTTTGATGCTGCTGATGATCTCGTTCGTGCTGCTGCTGCTCATCAATACGCTGCAGCGCCGGATCCGCAAGACCGCGCGGTAAGATACGAACTCGATAGGGAGGGAAGATTATGGCCGGTTCTGTGCCATTAGCTGCAAGTAAGCCGACGGCCCCGCGTAGACAGGTGGGGAAGAGGGGCGGCGCCATGAAGTGGGTATTGATCACGGCGGCCGCACTCGTTCTGCTTTGGCTGATCGTCTTGCCGCTTGCCGTCGTGCTGACGGAGGCGCTTAAGAAAGGCTGGGACGTGTACGTTGCGGCGATCCGCGATCCGGATGCGTTGTCCGCATTGCGGTTGACTTTGCTCGTCGCCTTAATAACCGTACCGCTGAATACAATCTTTGGGGTGGCCGCCGCGTGGGCCGTCACCAAATTCAAATTTCGCGGCAAGCAGGTGCTGGTCACGTTGATCGACCTGCCGTTTGCCGTATCTCCGGTCATCGGCGGCCTGATTTATGTGCTGGTATACGGCTCGCACGGCTGGTTTGGACCGTGGCTGGACGAACATCAGATTTCAATCATATTTGCTTTGCCAGGCATTATCCTGGCGACGTTGTTCGTGACTTTTCCGTTCGTTGCCCGTGAGCTCATCCCCTTGATGGAGGATCAGGGGCAGCAGGAGGAAGAGGCCGCGGTCACGTTGGGAGCTCGGGGCTTCCGGATTTTCTGGAAGGTCACGCTCCCGAATATCAAATGGGGTCTATTGTACGGAATTGTGCTTTGCAACGCGCGAGCGATGGGGGAGTTCGGTGCCGTCTCCGTCGTCTCGGGCCATATCCGGGGAGAAACAAACACATTGCCGCTGCATGTGGAGATTTTGTATAACGAATACCAATTTGCCGCATCGTTTGCCGTAGCCTCTCTTTTGCTGCTACTGGCGCTCGTGACTCTGCTGCTCAAAGGCTGGTTCACGCGCCAAAGCCGCCATTAAGGTGGAAACGCAAGCTCCGCCGCCAAGTTGCTTAATGGGGTTAAGCGGTTCGGCGGTTGGGGGACGTAATACGGAGGTTTGCTGGGAACGTGTAGTAGGTGCCGTGTGCGGTAAACTGTGAACCGTGAACCGAGCAGCCAACTTCTAACGGAACGTAGCGCCGTTATTTGCTCATTTCCCGGCTATTTCCCGCTGTAACGGAACTCAGAGGCCTTATTGAGCTCATCTCGCGGAGAATGGACTGCATTTGCCCGAAATAAGGTCTCCTGGTTCCGTTAGAAACTAGATCATTCGCGAAACGGACAAATAACGGCTCTGGGTTCCGTTAGAAGGCGAAAAGTTAGTTGGAGGTAGCGGAGTTCATGCGGAGGAAGCAGCGGTAGTAGGGCGTTGCGTAAGTTAGTAGTTAGTAGAGTAACCGGTTGAGTTGACGTTAGGCGCTGGTTAACGACGTGTGTGCGGGCGGAAGGCTCGGCTGAAATCAAGATTCGCAGCCGGAGGGGCAGCCCTCGTGATCCAAAGATAACTTTTGATTTACCGCTTCAAATCAAGAATCAAAAGTTAGGTTGGGAGCACCAAGAAGGTTGGATGAAGCTAGAGACAGAGTAGCGGAGCGTAGCTGTAAGCTACGTGAGCAACGGAAGGCTCGGCTGAATTCAAGATTCGCCGTCGGATAGGCTTCTTAATGAGAGAGCTTCGTGATCCAAAGATAACTTTTGATTTACCTGTATAAGGGGAGGGGTAGGGGGATGGCGAAACCATTGAAAGTCGACGAAATCTGGCTGGAACGGATCGCGGAACTGCTGGGCGGCATGGAATTCGGTTCGCTGAACATCGTCGTTCATGAAGGCCAAATCGTGCAAATGGAACGCACGGAGCGCAAACGTTACGAGTTGAATCCAGGCAGCGCCTCCAGGGCTTCCGGTGCTTCCCGTCATACGGCCAAACCTTTGCGCGAATCCGGACAGCGGTAACTCGCATAACGGTTTCCATAAGAACAACCCCGATTCCGGGCGGTCAGGCAGCGAGGCCTGCGCCCCCTACAAGGAATCGGGGTTGTTTGTGTTTATTGCGGCGTTTCGCCTTCTCCCAGTCGGCCTTCCGCCTGCACGGCTCCGGGAAGGGGCGTTTCAACAGCCCCCGGTGACATCGGCAGCGGGTCGTGGCCGACGTATGGACGCGCCTTCCTTGGCTTGCGGCTGTTTAGGCGGAACCCGCCGAGAAACAGAAGCAGTTGGGCGCCCAAAATAAAAGGGGCTAACTGACCTCCAGCTATATGGACCGCAGCCAACACGGCGATGAAGGAGGCCAGCAGACGAGCGGGGACGGCGTTGTCATGCCGATTCCGCCCGCCCATGATTGCCATGTAAAGCAGCAGCAGCGCAAACCAGCATGAGGCTAATTGCATCCAGCCCGTCGCCACCTCCCATACGTCTTCAGTTACCGTCTCGCTGGAGAGGCTCGTTCCCAGCAAGCGCCATAACCAAAGCAGTGTTAGAAAGAAAGCAGCGGCGAACAACACCGGCAAAAGAGGCCGGACAACGCGCCAGAGCCAACTTCCCCAGCCGGGCCGTTCCATCAGGCGAAGCAACTTGTCCCGCTCGGCGATGAGAGCCTCGCTTTCCCGCTCGATCGTTCTCAGCATCAGAGGAAGGCGGGAAGCATCGCTGTCCTCGACAAAAGCGGCGATTTGGGCCAGAAGATTTTCACTGGTATAAGGCGCGGCTCGGCAAGCGAGCAGCTTGTCTCGTAGGAGGCCTAGGTCCGGGTCCAGGGAAGTTTGCGATGACAGATCCATAGCTGTCATTAAAGACCCGGCAGCCGAAGCATAACGATCCAAAGTGGAGTTGACGTATTCCAGTCGTCTGTGTTCATCCCGGTCGATTTTGCGGCGTGTCGCACCGTAAAGCGCGAGAAACGCTGATAACGCCAGGAAAGCGGCTATTGCCGAATGTTCAGACGTCTGCAGCCAGGTAACCCATTCCGACAGTGACATGGTGATCACCCTTTCCATATTCCTCCTTTCACTATTGCACACGTGCCGTTCGGATTCAAGCTTGGTTCAAGAGATTCGGAAATATGGTATACTTGGAAACTGATGAAAACTTGTGAAAATAAACGACAGACGGAGGGAACAACATGAATGAACGGACACCCGGTGCTGAGGTTAAAATCATACGGGTGGCCCCTGAAGTTAACGATTATCTGAGGCTTCGGGAGCAAGCCGGAATGAGCCCGCGCAGCGCAGAAGGAGCAGCCACGGGCTTAGCCAACTCCATATTTGCTGTCTCGTTGCATGATGCATCGGGGCTGGCGGGGATGGGAAGAATCGTTGGCGACGGCGGGTGCTTTTTGCAGGTCGTCGATATCATCGTACGTCCGGATCTTCAGGGAAAAGGCCTAGGCAAAAGGATCATGGGAGAAATCATGGGATTTCTGGAAGGGCATGCGCTGCCGCTAACTTACGTCAGTCTGATTGCCGACGTCCCGGCGGATCCATTGTACCGGAGCTTCGGCTTCGAATACACCGCTCCCGGCGGTCTTGGGATGTATTGGAGAAAGCAATGACATGATGAACGCGGTGGTAGGGGCACGCCACCATGAAAGTAAAGGGCAAAGGAGATGCCATCGGATTGACTTCTACAGTAATTGAAATTTTCATGATCGCCATTTTGGCGGGGATCGTCGGCTCGGTTCTCGGATTGGGCGGAGGAATCATCGTAACCCCCGCGTTAACCTTGTTGTTTGGCGTTGACATCAACCATGCGATCGGGGCGAGCATCATCTCCGTCATCGCTACATCAAGCGGCTCGGCGGTGGCGTATATCCGCGATCGGATCACCAATCTGCGGGTCGGCATGTTTCTGGAGATCGCCACGACCGTCGGGGCGATTACCGGTGCGTTTATCGGGGTCTTGATTGCCCCGCGGTTTCTGTATATTATTTTCGCGCTGCTGCTGCTCTACTCCGCGTATGCCATGATCAAAAAGGGCAAGCAGGAAGTTCCGGAGAACGTCCCGCTGCATCCGGTAGCTCAAAAGCTCGGATTGCAGGGCGAGTATTACGATAAGGCGCTGGGCCAAACCGTCGCTTATAACGTGGACCGGGTATACGAGGGCTTCGGGGTAATGTACGGCGCGGGCGTCATTTCCGGACTGCTGGGCATCGGCAGCGGCAGCTTCAAGGTCATGGCGATGGACGTGTTTATGAAAATGCCGCTAAAGGTGTCGTCAGCGACCAGCAACTTTATGATGGGCGTAACGGCAGCGGCAAGCGCAGGCATCTATTTGCTCCGCGGCGATATTATACCGATCATTTCGGCGCCGGTAGCGCTGGGTGTGCTGATAGGAGCAACCGTAGGGTCTCGCCTGATGCAGCGGATGAAGAGCAAGACGATCCGCAAGCTTTTTATCCCGGTCATGGTGTACGTCGCATTTCAAATGATCTACCAAGGATGGAGGGGTTGATATGGCTGGCTCTAACGAATCGTCGCAAAGCCGTACCTTCGAAATCGAAACGGCGATTAGCAAAATGCTGCGAATCGGCGTCATGCTTGCCGCAATCGTCATCGTAACCGGACTCGTCCAGTATTTAGTCACCGGCGACAGCGGGTATCCGGGGGATACGTATCCGACCAGCTTCGGTGCCATCGTGTCCGGCTTGATAGCCTTCAAGGCTGCAGCGGTGATCCAAACCGGCCTCTTGCTGTTGATCCTGACGCCGGTATTCCGTGTTTTCGTTTCCTTGTTCCTGTTTTGGGCGGAGCGGGATTACCGGTATGTGATCATTACCGCGGTGGTGTTCGTGATTTTGATCTTAAGCTTTGCGTTAGGCAAAGCAGGATAACGGGCTGCGATTGTACGCGGGGTACGACGTAAAAGCGAGCGATCCCCGAATTGTTGCAAATTAGGCAACCTATCCATACAGCCCGAACTAATTTAGGTGAAAATGCTGCAAAAGGTGCCGAAAATGTTGCAACAAGGACAAAAAAATGGATCCATCCCAGCACGGACCGATGAAAATCGGCCAGGCCCCCGAATATTGGACACTTTAGGATCAAACCTTAGTTCGGCT
>RCUU01000455.1_pt1 | contig 22705 bp, 24 predicted proteins | sample 2166211 | NCBI WGS metagenome assembly RCUU01 (sample SAMN09932620, study PRJNA488358) | compost metagenome | feature: garden; material: soil; isolation source: compost soil in phenylacetic acid-enriched culture | place: Germany: Experimental Botanical Garden Goettingen | collected 2016-01-27
ATTGGCCAGAAGCATCCGCCGATCATACAGGTTGGTGTGATGATTAGACTGTTGATAATCGAAGCCTGCTGCGTATTGCGAATCAACCCAGCTACTGCACTTGATATCCCCATGGCTACAAGCATAAATGCTCCAAGCACAATAAAATGCAGCAAAATCGGAACACCGTAATCATAACCAAGCACATAGTTGCTTAGAATTAATATCATCGCAATCTGTAAGATCCCCACAAAAAAGCTGCCCAGAAAATTACCTAAAGCGATTTCCCACGCTCTTACGGGAGCACTGAACATTCTAGTCATCGTACCTCGTCTGCGATCCTCAATAATTTGAGAAACACTGCTGCTAACTAAACCCATAAGGAACATTAGTGTAAAACCGGTAACCGCATATAAGCCGGGTTTAGCATACAACTGTAAATCATCCGTTACCGAACCAACTTTATGCTCGCCTGTTTGTGACAACACTTTGGTAAATGTCGCATGATCATCAGCTTGAGAGGAATTACTGATTAATGAAGCAGAAGACATCATGCCTTGGGTCAAAATATTCCAGCTTCAGCCGCAGGGTATACGAGCCCTCGCTCAGCTTCAATTCATACATACGGATGGATGGGATGTTCCCGGACATAAGATCATCCGTAAAACCAGCTGGAATAATAAAACCTGCTGTGCCTTGATCTCCAACCATTTTTTCTCTCAAATCAGCTTCATTGTCGATCTTTTTAAGTACATAATCAGGTGAATCAGCTAGCTCATTCAATAAAAACCGACTCGCTGTACCCCCATCCTGATCTACGTACAAAATAATGGCCTGACTGGAATCATCTTGCCCTAACAATCCTATGACTGCTGAAATTACAAGGCATGGCAATAAAATATGCATAAGCATCCCTTTTTTTGTCCCTACCGTTCGCTTAATCATGTTCCAGGCAATGGTGAAACTATTCATGGTAACCCACCCTTCGGTAAGAAATTGCACCAACCAGCAGTAAAATTCCGCTCACAATGCCCAGCATCAGTACATGATGCAGAATTTCTCCTTGATGATGATGGAAGCCGCATTGCAAATTTTTCCGAACGATCAACAAAAGGGCATGACGATGCTTCAGCAAATTCGCGACCAATTATCCGCCGGTTTGGATGAAATGCGCGCTGCAGTCAAACGCTTGAGGCCTGCATCCAATGATTCAGGAATCCAATCCTTGGGGCAGAGCTAATCATCGAAGGCAATCCAGGCTCACTCTATCCAAGTCAGGAAATGGTTCTATACAAAAACGCCCGCGAAGCTGTAACCAATGCGTTAAAGCATGGCGGTCCGCAAACGGTAGCCATCACTTTTACATACACAGAGCATGAGATCAAAATGTCAGTGAGTAATGACGGAGATACTCCTGACCACAACATAGAGCAAGGTTCAGGACAAGGACTAACCGGAATGAAAGAACGATGTTCTTTTGCCGGAGGGCGATTAGAAATAAATACAGCTTTTCCATTCACCGTAACTACTATATTGCCTATAACAAAGCATCAAGAATAATTAGATTATTTGCATTCTGGAGGGAGACAAATGCCAAGCCTGTCACTGCTTATCGTCGACGACGACCCTTTCATTCGAGAGAGCCTGACATTATTAATCGGAATGGACCCTGACATCGAAGTAATAGGCTCCGTACAGAACGGAGCCGAGGCTGTTGATTTTATATCACAGGGAGAAAAGCCCAGCGTAGTACTAATGGATATCCGGATGCCGGAGTGTAACGGGGTGGAAGGAACCAAAAGAATCAAAGCCCTCTATCCTGACATTTCCATCTTGATGCTGACGACTTTTGATGATGATGAATTTATCCTTGAAGCACTTAAAAATGGAGCCAGCGGATATTTACTCAAAAATATTCCGCCAGACCGCATTATCCAGGGAATCAAAACAGTGCATAGCGGGAGCATGCTCATTCATCCGGACATTGCCAGAAAGCTGACGGGGCTGCTGCGTGAGAGCGTGTCACCGCCCCCACAGAGCAACAAGCTGTCTAATGCCGGGCTTACCGCGGCAGAGCATCAGGTTGTAACCCTTATCGCGGAAGGAATGTCCAATAAAGAAATCGCCCAAAAGCTATTTCTAAGCGAAGGAACTGTTAAAAACTATGTTACCGAGATCCTCCATAAGCTTGGGGTAAGAGACAGAACTCAAATTGCTATCCTGTATTGGAAAAGCCGCAGCCAGAGCCTGACTTAAGACTTCATTTCCGCAGTCATATTTACTACTTGAGGGAGCATTTTTGTTCCCTTTTCCATTTGTGACGAGCAAAGAGGGCAGGTTGGTTCATATTCAAACGTAAAATTGTCCCGCATCCATCCGTTGCAATCCCCGCTTATGCAAGACCAAATGGAAGTATCAACCTCTGGAACCTCTTCAACTACTTTTTTTCGATAATTCATGTTGTTCCTCTCCTCTACATTAAGTGTCCATATATTCTCAAAAAGCTGCTTCATGCTTAACATGCTCAAATTTCCATCAAATCATTACCAATTGAAAAATAGTTACTCTCTGGACAGAACAAACCTGAAGAACTATAATGGCATTGTAATCCGCAGTTTCATATTCAGGGGTGCTGGAATGGCCGGCTGAGATTGTATCCCGCAAGATACTGACCCTTTAACCTGATCTGGGTAATGCCAGCGTAGGAAGTGCTTCAATATGGACTTTTTGAATATTCCATTATGAATCTACGCGTCCCGGTTCGGGACGCTTTTTTCAGATTGTAGAAGCTGTAAGCTTTCAGCAGAGCTGAACCATTCTAGACGTTTTTCTTAATATTCTTCCATGTTCAAGGGAATAATCCTTCCAAATCAGGAATCTTTTTTTATGAAATGCGGAAATTCAACTAGAAAAGGAGAACAAAAAATTGATTCGTTCGAAAGGTTGGTCTTGGCTGATCGTTGGCCTGATTATCGCATTGCTGGCAGGCTGTGGCAGTAATGGAGGTAGTCCTAATAGTAACAGCAGTGCAGAAAATACGACTCAAAATGCCGGAAAAAGCGCTGAGCTTCGCAAGGTGAGGGTCGTGCTTGATTGGAGTCCAAACACGAATCATACCGGACTTTACGTTGCTAAAGACAAGGGCTACTACGCCGAGGAAGGATTAGATGTGGACATTGTACTCCCCGGCTCCGGCGGATCAGATGTCATGGTAGCCTCTGATGAGGTGCCCTTCGGTATTAGTGTTCAAGAGAATGTGACCCAAGGACGCACACAAGGTGTCCCGCTTGTTTCGCTTGCTGCAATTATCCAGCATAACACTTCAGGCTTTGCTGCTCCTGCAGATCGCAATATCCAATCTCCTAAGGATTTCGAAGGAAAAGCTTACGGCGGCTGGGGATCTCCGGTTGAGCAAGCGATCATGCAATCTGTTATGGAGGTTGACGGCGGCGATATTAGTAAGGTGAAGCTGCTTAACATCGGCGAAGCCGACTATTTCACGGCCATCAAACGGGATATTGATTTCGCCTGGATTTTCTATGCTTGGACTGGCATTGAAGCCGAGCTTCGTGGAGAAGAATTAAATATGATTTACCTCCAGGATTATTCCGACAAGCTGGATTACTATACTCCAGTCCTTGTTACCAATGAGAAAACTATAGCAAATGATTCTGAGCTTGTTAAAGCCTTTATGGCAGCAACCTCCAAGGGTTATAATTTTGCGATCGACAACCCGGATGAAGCCGGTGAAATTCTGCTTAAGGCTGTTCCTGATTTGGACAAGGAGCTCGTCATGGCAAGCCAAAAATGGCTTAGCCCTAAATACAAGGACGACGCGCCGCGTTGGGGTGAGCAAAAACGCGAGGTCTGGCAAAACTATTCCGACTGGATGAGTGAGAAAGGCCTCCTCGAAAAACCTTTGGACACAGACAAAGCTTTTACTAACGATTTTTTACCTGAATCTTAATTAGTAGTATCATATGTTCAAAAAAGGATGGGGATTATTATGGCAAACGCATTGTTAAGTATTCAAGTCATTCCAAAGACACCTAATGGCGAAAGTGTAATTCCTTATGTAGACCGTGCCATCGAGGTTATTCAAGCTTCCGGTGTTAAATATCAAGTAAATCCTTTGGAAACTACGATGGAGGGTGACATTGATCAATTGCTGAACATCGTTAAACAGATGAATGAAGCATTAATTGCCTTTGGCAGTCCGGGTGTCATTTCGCAGATCAAAATTTCATACAACCCTGATGGCGTCAGCATGGACAAGCTGACTGAGAAATATCGTCCATGAACATAGGACAATTATGGAAGAGCATATGGCCGCCTCTTGTGGCGGTCATATTGTTTTTAATCGTGTGGCAAGCCTCAACCCTGATTTTCGGAATCGATAAATGGATGCTGCCTAGTCCAGTGGACATTACCCGGGAGGCAGCAGCAAATAAAGCCGGACTGTGGGATCACACCCTGGCTACGTTACGTTTGATTTTGCTTGGTTTTGTTATCGGCACCTCGGTAGGGCTGATCGTTGCTTTCGTGCTGCATAATATCCCGATATTGAAATCATCACTTTATCCCTTAGTTATTCTTAGTCAGAATATTCCGACGATTGCTCTTGCACCCCTGCTTATGGTATGGTTTGGCTTTGGTATTTTGCCAAAAATCATTGTCATCACCCTGGTCTGCTTTTTTCCTGTAGCGGTTGCTGCTATGGACGGATTGCGCGGGACGGATCGAACCATGCTGAATTACATGCAGATGATTGGCGCGTCTAAAATAGATATTTTCCGTAAGCTTGAGCTGCCATCAGCTATTCCTTCCATCCTGTCCGGCGTTAAAATTGCGGCTACATACAGTGTTATGGGCGCTGTCATTGCAGAATGGATCGGTGCTGAAAAAGGGATCGGTTATTATATGATGTTACAGAAGTCTTCATTCAGAACGGATCGAATTTTTGTCGCCATTACTATTATTGTCGTACTTAGTCTCGGAATGTTCCTCTGCATCTCTTTGCTGGAGAAATGGATCGTGCGCTATAAACCGGACAATCGTAAATAGAGGGGAGAATCTCATATGAGCGTAAACAAGAACACCAATATCGATTCAGCTACCCCTGTGCCGGCACTTGAAATCCGTTCGGTTAGCATGAGCTTCTCCAATCGGCGCAAAGTTCTCCCTGTATTAGATGACATTTCGATAACCGTCTCTCCAGGGGAGTTCGTCTCCATCATCGGCCCTTCCGGCTGTGGCAAAAGCACACTGTTCCATATTGTTGGAGGCTTAAACAAGCCGGATTCCGGCTCCATCTACATGCAGGGACAGGAAGTTACAGGTCAACGCGGACTCATTAGCTACGTTCCACAGCAGTCGGCATTATTTCCTTGGCGCAACATTTTTGACAATGTCATGCTTGCACAGGAAATTGCCGGAGTAACAGGACAAGCCGCCAAAGAAGCGGCCCAACAGTGGCTTGCCAGAGCCGGGCTTGAAGGCTTCGAAAATGCATACCCTCATACCCTATCCGGTGGCATGCAGCAGCGTGCCTCTTTTGTCAGAGGACTGCTAGCTCCACAGGAGCTGATGTGCCTCGATGAGCCGTTCAGCGCTCTGGACGCGCTGACGCGCAGCGATATGCAGCGTTGGCTGCTGGACATGTGGGAAGAAAGCCATCGCTCCGTCCTTATGATTACTCACAGTATTGAAGAGGCGATCATGCTGTCCGATACCATTTATTTATTCTCCAATCGTCCCGCCAGGGTGCTGCAAAGAATTAGCGTCCCTTTCCCGCGCCCGCGTCAGGAAGCAATCGCTGATGCTCGGGAATTCATTGAGCTAAAACGCGAGATTGGAGCATGGATGACAGAGGAGCAACGCAAGTCGGTCCATAATAATCGATAGTCCATGGTAAACTGTAATTCATAAGCGATCAATAATCCATGGTAAGCTATAACCTATAAGCAATCGATAATCCATAGTACGCAATATACCATGTGACAGATATTTTACCGCTGTCATAAGTGCGTGAAGCTGATAGTAATCGCTTGGGTACAGAGCTGACTGTAGCTCTTAAACTGAACCAAGTAGACTGTATCCTTGTGCTGCTATTTAAACTGTAACTCTTATACTGCCATGTAGACTGTAACTCTTATGCCGCAAAAAGCAGCTATCCTCAGTATAAGGATAGCTGCTTTTTCATGATCAAACAGTATTTTTCGCCTATGACGTTGTTGTTTTCGGTAACTTTAATGTGCTAAGAATCGCGTTAATATTACCTTTTTTTGTTTATAGATGTTTACAACTAAGACGTTGGCCCATGCAATAGTAGCACTAACAAGACTTTTTTAAACTGTAAAAGGAATTGCTGCAAAAGTGCATCTTTTTAGCCAATAAATGAAGCAACCGAGTGAAATTCCTGCAAAAATACATCTTTTCGAGCTAATATGTTCATTCTCAGCAGGATTCAATTAAAAAAACTGCACTTTTGCAGGCTTTTCATTTGAGTGGCATTACTCTGAGTAAAAGCCTGCATTTTTGCAGTTATTTCTTGCTTTGAACTAGCTGATTATTAAGCTATTCTAGTTTACTGCTCCAATTGACATGCACGTAATCATTCTCGTCAGCGTTACTGTTATCGTTATCATCCTGCTAATGCCCGCGTTCCCATTCCGATTCCTGTTCTTGTCTACCGGTTCCCAACGAACAAGCAGATTCGCACATGTAACGAGCGGCTATTTAGATTTCAGCTTGAACACAGATACTGTCTTTTGCAGCTCCACGGCCAAATGTGCCAAGGATTGAGCAGTCGCCGCCGTTTCCTCACTGCTGGCTGCCGCTTCCTCAGTCGTGGCAGAAATGTTCTCAACGGCTGTAAGTACATTTGTGGTTTGCGCCGCTTGCTCTTCACTGGCTGCGGAAATCTCGATGATTTTCTGTCCCATTTCATTAACCATCGATACGATCCGCTCGAATGACTCACCCGATTTCTCTGACAAATCTGAGCTGGAATGCACGGCTTCTACACTTGTACGAGTGTTCTCCTGCATGCCCTTAATAATACCAATGATCTGTTTGGTAGCCTCACCACTGCGTTCTGCAAGCTTGCGAACCTCATCGGCAACGACAGCAAAGCCTCTTCCTTGCTCGCCTGCTCTAGCTGCCTCGATCGCCGCATTTAATGCAAGGAGGTTCGTTTGATCAGCAATATCCTCAATAACATCGATAATTTCTCCAACCTTTTGTGAATCATCCTCAAGACGGGACATTTGCGAGCTAACTGTTCTCATGCTGCTCATGGAGGATTGAATAACTTTTCTTCCTTCTTCAGCAATCGATACAGTGGTACCAGACATCTCAGATGCTTCTTCCGTATTATGAGCTACAGAGTGAATAGCTGTGGACAGCTCCTGGAACAAGTGATTAATTGTCTGAGCATCATTTGCCTGGCTATTGTTGCCGATCGCTATTTCATCTGCGCTTGATGAGATTTGCTCTGCCGATGCTGCCAGATTTTCTGAGTGGGATTGAATAGTACCCGCAAGAGTTCTTAAATTAATTACCATATTATCTACGGCGATTGCCAATACACCTGTTTCATCCTTCGTATTAATTCCGCTGGTTTCCGTCAGATCACCGTCCGCTACTTTCGTAACCAGGGCAACCACTTTAGATAGAGGTCTCGCAATCAGCTGTGAAATAATATATCCGAGCAAAATGCAGAGCAAAGCCGCAATAACTACGATAACAATCGTAATAGTTCTTGATGAATAGTATATGGATGCTCCATTATCCCTTGACATATCCGCTTCACCAATATTGATATCAACCAGTCTGCTTATGCTCCCCGAAAGATCACTCGCCGCTTTTGCAAAATCTCCGCTAATTAAATCACTGAGCTCTTCATTTCGATTGGACAGAGCCAATTCAATCCCTTGCTGAAATACCTTCTTATATTCTCCAGCCGCTGCTGTATAACCCTCCAATTCCTTAAGCGATTCGGCACTCAGGTTGCTGGCTCTGAACTCATCCATGTAAGCTGTCATCAGCTTAGCTGCTTCATTATATTTTTCAACCTGCTCCTGACGCTCTGCAGTTGTCCGTTTAATATACAAGTCACGTGCGATAAGCCGCATTTGAGTCACCGTGTTCTCGGCCTGCAGCATATTTTTAAGGGGAACCAGACCATCATCATACATACTGTTCAGGCTTTTATTCATTACCCCCAAATTGTTCAACCCATATATGCCAACAAACCCTACGACAATGGACATAATCAAAAATGAACCGATGAGCTTCGTACTAGTTTTCATATTGTAGAACCATCTCATATACTTACACACTCCTATAGTTTTATGATTATTGAAATAATCCTCTAACATCCAATATAAGAGCCAAATTCCCGTTGCCTAATATCGTTGCGCCTGAGATTGCCTGTGTCATCCCGATAAACGAACCAAGCGATTTTATAACAATCTCCTGATTTCCGATCAGCTCATCTACGGCAAGAGCGAGTCTTTTCTCAGCATGTCCCAAAATAACGACCGGAATATGGCGTCCATAACTATACCTTGCATAGCCAAAATAATCATGCAGCCACTCCAATGGAATAACCTCATTACGAATTGTAATAACGGGTATTCCTTGAACGGTTTTGATGCTCTCCGGCTCAATCCGGACAATTTCAGCCACACTGCTCATCGGCACTACAAATGTCCGTTCGTCAGCTTTTACAAGCAGGCCTGTAATAATCGCTAACGTAAGCGGTACTCTTATCTTGAAGGTTGTACCGGTTCCTGCATTAGTCTCTATATCGATCAGACCATTCATATTCTCAATATCACTGCGGACGATATCCATCCCTACGCCTCTGCCGGAAACATCGCTAATTTCCCTGGCCGTTGAAAATCCAGGCTGAAAAATAAGCCTGATAGCTTCCTCCCTGCTTAATCTGGAGGCCTCCTCTGTCGTCATGAGCCCTTTAGCTACGGCAGCTTCCCGTATCCTATCAGCATCGATGCCAGCACCATCATCCTCGATGGAGATCACGACCTGATTATCTTCGTGGGCTGCTTTAATGTGCACAGTGCCTTTTGACGGTTTACCAGCCGCAATTCGCGCCTCCGGACTCTCTATTCCGTGATCTATCGCATTCCGGATCAAATGAATCAGAGGATCTCCGATCTGATCAATCAAGGTACGGTCCAGCTCAGTCTCTTTACCTTCGATCACCAGCTCAATTTCTTTGCCCAACGAACGCGACAAATCACGAATCATTCTGGGAAATCGGCTGAACAAATTGTCCAGCGGAAGCATCCGGACCTTCATCACTTCTTCCTGCAGCTCTCCAATCGTTCGAGTGAGATGATCAGAAATAACGCTTAATTCTTCTACAAGATCATCAGCCCCGAATTTATTGCGGAACATGCGGTTGATTTGGCGAATACGAGTCTGATCAATAACTAACTCTCCAGCCAGATTCATAAGCTGCTCGAGACGCTCGATGCTAACTCGAATACTTTGATTTTTTGCCTTATCGTTTATACTGGAGGAGTCATTCTGGACGGAATCCGCGCCTGACTGTGGCGTCTGCTTAGCCCGGCCAGGCACACCATAACCGTTATCCGCTGAAATATGTCTTCTATACTCAACCTCTGCCACATCCATCATTAACGATACCCACTTCACAACCTGCTCTACTTCTTCGTTGGTATCTAAGTCCAGCAACCAGGATATCGCACTTACATCACTGTCTTCCGATAAATCATTAAACTTCGGCGTCATATCAACTACTGTTTCCGAGTCCCTCAGCTTCGAATCAATCAGCATCAGTCTGGGAATTTTCATCTCACATTCCGGTGACAGGATAACCTTGATCCATGTTGGTCCGGCTGTATGTACATCATTAATTTCACTCTCACCGGTAAGCTGCCCCGATCGAGGTCCACTTTCCGAATGAGAATCACTAACACTTTGCTCATAATCATGGATGCTCTCTATCAAAGCACTCACATCCGAAGCTTCTGATTGGCTTGCAACAATTTCCTGCTGAAGATGCTTCATAACATCCACGGATTGAAAAAATAAATCAATCATGAGCTCCGTAACCTTTAATTCATGATTCCTAACCTTATGTAACAAATGCTCAACTGCGTGCGTGAGATCTCTCATTTTGTTGTATCCCATCGCTGCGGAGGATCCCTTCAGGGTATGCGCAGCGCGAAACATTCGCTGCACACCTTCACCAGAAACTCCCGCCTTCTCGAACTGCAATACTACCTCTTCAATAAGATAGAGCTGCTCTTCCAGTTCCTCTAAATACACACCCATGTATTCGGATAAGTCTGCCATTACAATCTCCTCCGTTCAGCCCCTCAGTAGAACTTCATCCAGCTTCAAAATTCCAACAAGCCCTGAAGGAGTAAGACCAATTCCTGTAAAATAGGATCCACTTATTCCTGCTACACGATCCGGAGGTACCTGAATATCGGAGAACGTGGTCACTTTATTGACCTTATCAACCATAATACCTAACGCTTCCTCCTTATGGTTAATAACGACAATACGAGTAGACTTAGCTAGTGAATCCTCTTCCATAGAAAACATTGTCCTCAGGCTTAACACGGGTACAATACGACCTCTTAAATTAATAACTCCTTTGACATAATGTCTGCAATTGGGAATCTCGGTGATAGGCTGGAGCTTAATTATTTCATTAATATCCGCAATTGATATTGCGTAATTTTCGTCACCAATCCCAAACTCTACGTACTGCATCTGACTGCTCTGGTCCATATTCTGGTTGTCTCTCCTTTCTAACAAAAAACTACATCAAATGTAACAATATAGGTGTTGTTTTTTGTCGATTTATAGGAAATTTTGTCCTTTTCCATGATTATATGTGAAAACTATTAACTGCGCATAAGACTAAAGTATTAAATATAGTAAAAATTTACTACTATTTTTAAATCTAGCTTGCACGAAAAAAATAACACGCCAAAATGGCGTGTTAGCATGTTATTTCAAAAACAATATGTTATTAGGTCAACGAATAAATATCTAATATATCATTAGAAAGCTTCATCAGCGCATGAACAATATCAGGATCGAATTGAGTCCCTGCATGCCTTAACAGTTCCAGCTTGGCCTCACTTATGTTGAGTCTTCTGCGGTATGTAAAATTGGAGGTCATTGAATCAAAAGCATCTATTACAGCACATATACGGGCATAAAGCGGTATTTCCTCACCTTTTAAACCGTCAGGATACCCCTTGCCGTCCCATCTCTCATGATGCGATCGCACAACAGCAACAATTTCCGGTGTAAATCCCGCATTTCCTTCGAGCAGCTCTGCTCCCAAAAGCGGATGCAGCTTAATAATGTCCCATTGCTTATCATCTAAAGGTCCGCGCTCAAGAATAATATCTCTAGGGATCATGATTTTACCGATATCATGCACGAAACAACCCCGTATTAAATCCCCTTTATCCGGTGCGCTTAATTCTAATGGAACCGCAATTTTCTCAGCCAGCATCGATACCCGAACAGAATGCTGATAGATTTCAGGATGTTTATTGAGAAAAAGCTTGAACCACTTTTCAACCTCAGCATAATGATCGTCAAGTTCTGTAATCTGCTGCCGGTGTCCGGACTTACCTGTATTTAGCACCCATTTTTGCCTCCCAACTCCAAAGCTGCATCTAATTTGAACGAATTATTGTTACATTATTTTACAGGTTTTGAATAGTAAACTTTTAGTTACCTTTTAGCATTATAGGACAAAAGGATAGGAAGTGTATAGAAACAAAGTACTAAAAATAGATAAAAAGTATGATCAGGATATACTTCTACTCAAAAAAACATTATTTTCATTTAATCATCCTTTGGACAATTTAAAATTTCAATAATAGCAAAAATAACCCCAATCCCGGACCCGGGTCCTTATTGATTGGGGTTAACGTGCAACACTACATATTCATTTCGCGTTTGATTCGAGCCATTTCATCATCACTGGGCTCATCATCTCCATATCGGGCACGATAATACAAATCCAGCAGTAAATTTGATGCGGAGCGTCTTTTTTCCCAAGCTGCTTTATCCTTTTTACGCTTAGGCGCAGCCTCCCCCAGTAGCTCTGCCTCAAGCTCACGCGGAGTTAAAAAGGCCTTCTTCTTGTGCCCTTCCATCTGTTCGGCTCTGAGCATACAACGATAATAATAACGTATCAACTCGCGGTTATTATGAATTTCTTCCGAAGGCTCAGAATGTTTTCCGATACGAAATGAAAAGGCCGGCTTCCTCTGGCGACTCCTTTTATTTTTCGCCTTCCACGTCCGCAAGATCACTTCCTCATCCTCGAACGAATCATCCTGTTCCGCCTTACTCACCCGGCGCAGCAGACCTAGGAGGCTGTCCACCATTCGCCGCCATAATCCTTTTCCATTTTTGTATAACCAGTACAGCCCCCACACTACTACACCTGCGATGATAATCCCGGCTACAATAAGAAGGGCAGTGTCCAAAAAGGAATGACCATCACCCGTTTCAAGCATTTCCTCAGGCAAGATCATTTCACCAACATTAGTGTCGTCTGTATTGTCTATGATTTCCTTCTCTGGTTGCCAGCGAGTTAACCGTTCCAGCATATTTTTCAGCCAGCTTCCCGCAAATCTGAGAAGGCCTAACAAGCCACTACTTAACCAGCCTCCGGCTCCTGCTGCTAGAAGCACAGCCATCAACACAATCGATCCGATCCAAACTCTATTGTGCAGGCGCAGCCCCATCGGGAATGCGCTTGAAGAATCCTTGGCATAGGTACTATAACTTAAAAAGGTCTGATTGGTAGAGAATAGCGTCCATGCCAGACAGAACACCCCGGCCACGGTAAGAATCGGCAGCATACGGTCAAGCAACGGAATAAAGGGATATATTATACCTGCTAATAAGTAAAGCGTCACTCCAAACCAATACAGCCTGTATCGATGTTTTCTTTGGGGTACCGTGACTCCTTGGGCCGTGAATATTGTCATGATGACCATGGATTGGAGAAATTCCCCACCCATTAAAACAGCAGCACCAGAGAATATAGCACCTGTAAATAAAATCACCCCGACTTTTTCCCACAACACGGTAAGACGTCGTCCAAGTAAAACACCTGCAAGAATAACTAAAGGAACTATATAAAACCATGACGAGGATAAATACTGGTCATCCGTAAAAACAAGATACGGTAAAAGTAACGGCAAAAGAAATATACTTTCGACTATGCATATACCCCAATATTTTAATAATCGCGTAGGAGCAATTGAATCTGCCTGCTTCATATGGCGCACTCTCCTAAAGAGGATTGAACTTCAGGAATGTCCATCCATTCAATACCGTTGCCTTTTCTTTGAAGCAGCTGCGCACTCCGAAACAGACTATCTCCCCGGTGGCAGGAAATGATTAGTACGTCCGTGTTCGTGGTCCCTTCCTCTGCCAGCTTCTCAAGAAGACGAAACATCGAGACTGTTCTGACTAACTCGATCTGGGCCAACGTTTCAAGAAGCCACTTCAGTTGATCGGAAACGGCAGAAGGCTCAATCACGATCGGTTCATGAGGCTTGCCTGTCAGCTGCCCGTTGCACAATAAACCAGTCTCAATACCATTTTGCAAGGCGTAGCCGGCTACAGAAGAGGCATAACGGATGCCCACCTCGATTCTTTCAGGATCAGTCACCGTTTTCCACATATTTTCGCTGCTCTCTATATTCAGACAAATCAGCAACCGATGATCAGCTGTATAATCCCTCTGATGCACCTGCAGGGCATTTGTACGTGCAGTAGCCTTCCAGTTAATGCTTCTCATTCCATCTCCGGGCAAATACTCACGAACCCCCGCGGTCAAAAAAGGGTCCTCCACGATCCAGCGCCGAACGATCAAATTACCCAACCAGCTATGATTAGGTAGCGGCAGTTCCTGTAACGGAAGAATTCGCGGGTAGACCATTAATTCCGAGTCCAGGTCAAACTGCCTGGCTTTGGATATCAATCCAAGCGGATCACCTGTTGTCAGGGTTGCTGTTCTTAAATGATATACTCCCCGGCGCATGCAGGTCACCTTATGCCGTCTTGTAATTTGACGATAGGGTCGGAGAAAAAACAAGCTGATATGATTCTGATAAATGTCACCTGAATACACATTCAAATTGCTTGCCTTACCAAATCTAACCCATCTGGACATGCTGGATTCCAACCGCAGCCAGGGCAATGGCAGCAGCTTGGCATTCGAAATAACCTCCACCATTTCCAATGTCTCCTCCTCGAACAGAGATCTTTTGGAAAAATAGCGATCATATTCTATCCCTGCTAAAGCCCATCTTTCATATACGAATGCTATAAGGAATGCAATCAGGAAAACGCTGACAATAAACCATGCGAGCACGAGCTGTCACCTGCTTTCCTTGGACAACAGCTCCATTTCCATTTCCGCCGGAACCTCCACCTCGGAAAGAACCTGTCGAATAACAGCCGTGTCTTGAGCCTCTTCCTGATTGAATCCGCGATGAAGCACCAATCTATGTGCTAATACGGGGATAGCTACAGCTTTGATATCATCCGGGGCCACATATTCGCGCCCCTGTATCAGGGCATAACCCTGCGAAGCACGAAGCAAGGCGCCGCTCGCCCGCGGGCTTGCCCCCAATCTAACTTGATTATGCTTTCTCGTTGCTTCAATAATTCGAACAATGTAGGCTAGCAGATCCTGAGACACATGAATCCGGGCGGCAGAGTGCTGCGCAGCTGCAACCTCCTCCTCCGTAGCTACTGGACGTAGCTCATCCAAAGGGTTATTTTCTCTGAATCTTTCTAATATGCCCACACCTTCTTCAAAGGTTGGATATCCCATCGCAATCCTCATTAAAAACCGATCCAACTGAGCTTCGGGCAGCGGAAAGGTCCCTTGATTGTCAATCGGGTTCTGGGTAGCCAGCACAAAGAAAGGGGACGCAAGCTTATGACTCATCCCGTCGATTGTTACCTGACGCTCCTCCATGCATTCCAGCAAGCTGGACTGCGTTCGGGGAGTAGCCCGATTAATTTCATCACCTAACAGCACATGAGTAAAAAGCGGCCCCGGTCTAAATTCAAAATCGCCTTTCTTCTGGTTATAAAAGTTTATCCCGCTCAGATCAGAAGGCAGCAGGTCGGGCGTAAATTGAACCCGTCTGAATTCCCCGTCTATCGATCGCGCAATCGTTTTCGCAAGCAGAGTTTTACCTGTGCCGGGTACATCCTCCAGCAAAACATGTCCATTCCCAAACAGAGCAGACAGGAGCAAATCAATGGTCTCTTTTTTCCCTACAACCACCTTCTCAATATTGCTGCGTATTCGGTTAGCTGTATCGAATGCTTTCTCTATGTTCATAGATCAACCCACCACCAGTATTAAGAGATATATATCCAATTTATCATAACAAAAAAAACCGCTACCTTGGTAGCAGGTCTTTCATATTTTCCTGGATCAGCTAAATGTTACCCCCAGACCCTGAAGCACAAACTGTGCAGCCTGATCAGGATAGTTCTCAGGATTAAAGCCGTTCTTATCCTCCAGCCACACATTAACCGCCCGGAACTTTTTGTGCGATAAAGCTACTCCCATCACCGTCAAAAAAGCTGCTGTAATCGAGTCAAAATGGAACACACCATCGTCCTTACCGCGCTTGAGCAAATCTTTAACCCTGATCCATACCGGGTTCAGAAAAGCATGCACCGTTTCCATACGCGGTGATTGAAGTGTTAGCTCCTGCTGAACGATATCACTTAACTCCTTCTCATTAATGGTAAATGAGACAATTTCGCGGACAATAAGTTTCAATCCTTGCACCGGGTCGCTCAACTCAATCGCATACCGGTTAAACGCCTCCTCACTTCCAGGAAAGAAGTTCTCAAAAATAGCCTCGAAAACCTTCTCTTTCCCGCCGAAATGATACGAGACAAGTGCAATATTCGCGTTTGCTTCTTCACATATTTGACGGACGCTCGTACCCTCATAGCCTTGTTTGGCGAATAATCGTTTAGCTGACAGCAATATACGCTTCTTTACATCGTTATCATTAAGCTCCATATTTCTGGCTCCCTTTAAATATGCTAGTCTCATTATGGAGTTTTTAATAGAGATGTGCAAGAAATGACCTTTACACCGTGGTAGCAGTAATAATACAGTTCAAATACTACTGGGATACCGCCTCCACGCGAGCAGGGCGATAGCTTTTAACAAACTCGGACGTGAAACCTACTACTATACTAACAAGTGTTATAGCTAACAGCCAATAAATATCTAATGCTCCATTAGTACCGCCAAATTGCAAATTCATTAACCCCTCGACTGCATAAGTAGCCGGAAGCACCTCTCCGATAGAACGATAAAAATCATTTAATAATGCTCTTGGTACTAATGCCCCCGAGGTCACTAGCTGCAAGGACAGCATAGCAATGTTAAACAGCATTCCCGCTTCTCCAAATAATTGAAGGAACATTTGAGAGAAGAACAGAAAGGAAGCTACGAATACAGCCTGGAACATCCAGAACATGATAAAGCCATGCTCCATCTGCCCTCCAAAAGCAAAGACAAGCGAAGTGCCGAGCAGCGAAATGACAAGTGAAGATACTAAATTAATGATTGTACGGGCAGAAAAACGCTACCAGAAGGATAGCTCACTCCGTATGCGTCTAGAAGCCTGAAACAGGTTCATTCCCATAATCATGGCTCCGACAAAAGAGGCCAACACGAGCATCATCGGTACCATCTGGTTATTCATACCGTCTACTGGATGAATCGTAACCACTTCAGATTCCACTCTTCCAGATATTTCTTTCACTATCATCCCCGCCTGTTCAGCAGGAACGGATAAACCCTGTAAAACCTGCGAAGCACCTTGCTCCACGGCCTGTTTGTTAATAGACTCTGTTATACCGGCTGCAACGCTTTCCATCATGCTTTTTACCATGGCTGGATTGGAACCGTTGAGGGTATAATTTAGCTTCGCCATATCTCCAGAGGTTTGAAGCTTCTCGCTGAAATCTGCAGGAATACGGAGCAGCATATGAACCTCTCGGTTCTCAAGCATCTTATTGCCTTTCTCCGCCGATACGCTTATCAACTCAAACGGCAGCTTATCCTTCAGGCTGGATTCAATAGTTGTTCCTAATCCCTGATCCTCATTCACTACAGCAATCTTCATTTGGTTCACACGATCGTTGACCCCATGGTATGCCGTCATCCAGATCAGAGTGAAAATAATTTGAAACATGAGGGCAATGACAATACCTACAATACACTGTGGGCTTTTTAAAAATGCCTTGACTCCCTTTATCATTCAATTATCTACCTCCACAAAATAATTAATTTTCTAATTAAACGATTGTTTAAATCATATGTTTAAATTTATCTGTTGTCAATTTATTTGTAATTTCAAAATTGGATTCACAAAATTATTTTACATTATATTCAAAAAGTGATATCATAAAAATATCAAAATAATATGTTGCTAAGGAGTTGTCCTGACATGTTTAAAGAAAAAGAGGTTTCTTATTTAAACGGCTTTATCGCTCTGCTGCTCATTATCGCCATTGGGGGAGCAAGCGGATACCTTATTAGCCTTCAAGAAACATTCCCCGTCATTATAGGTATCGCAGCTGCTGTAATCGCTTTGCTTCTTCTCACCGGTCTTACTGTTGTTCAGCCGAATCAAGCTAGCGTGGTTACGTTCTTCGGGCGTTACCTGGGCGTTATTCGCAAGAGCGGATTTTATTTAGCCATTCCTTTTTCTAACCGCAAAAAGGTCTCTCTGCGTGTACGCAACTTTAATAGTGCCAAGCTGAAGGTCAACGATGTCAGTGGTAACCCGATCGAAATCGCAGCCGTAGTAGTATTCTCTGTCGTTGATTCTGCCAAAGCGCTATTTGAAGTGGACGAATACGAAACCTTCGTCGAGATTCAAAGTGAAACTGCACTGCGTCATGTAGCTAGTAAATATCCTTATGACCAGCCTGAAAGTACCGGCTTCTCCCTAAGAGGAAATACCGAGGAGATCGCACTTGAGCTTACGGAAGAGCTGCAGAAGCGCCTTGCTATAGCCGGAGTAAAAGTAACTGAGTCGCGCCTGACTCACCTGGCGTACTCCACTGAAATTGCCAGCGCTATGCTCCAGCGTCAACAAGCTGAAGCGATCATCGCAGCGCGTGAGAAGCTCGTTGACGGTGCCGTAACGATGGTTCAAATGGCTATCGAACGCCTTCAAACCAACAATGTCGTTGAATTGGACGATGAACGCAAAGCCGCAATGATTAACAACTTGCTTGTTGCTGTCGTATCAGACCGTTCAGCCCAGCCGGTCATTAATACGAGCACGCTGTACTAATCAGGGAGATGCGTTAGAATGGCCAGCAAAAAGAGCTTCCCGTTGCGTCTTGACCCAACCCTGTATGAAGCTTTGGAGCGCTGGGCGGCTGACGAATTCCGAAGCGTTAACGGACATATTGAATACCTGCTGAGGGAAGCACTCAGAAAGGAAGGGCGTTTACCTTCCCCTCGTGCTCGTGATCAGGGAGGCGGAACAAAAAATGCAGACTAATACTGTTCACAAAAAAAGCTTGTTGAGCTCAAAGTCGTCGATCATATTGCAAGAGTACGCCAAGCACTCCGGAGGAACCTATGTGCCTTCCTCCATGAAGGGCTGGAAGTATACCTCCCAGCATGTAAAAATTGAACTGGCGCATGGAATGGGCAAAATCATCGCCACGCTTACGGATGGCTCTAACTCCTCCAACAGCGTCCCCATGATTCAGCTTAAATTCGGCTATCGTCCACGGCGCAAATTGGAATGCTATATCAACCCTATCAAACGGCCTATTTTTCTACTCTTTCAGCGCCATTTGCGCCCTGCATCAATGCCTAATTCAGCCGTTGGGAAGGTATTTCATGCCAAAGCATCACACCCGAGTGTGCTTCGGTCAGTTCTCAAGCAGGAAGGCTTGGATCAAGCGCTGCTAGACAATCCACATGGCAGCTTCAAAATAGTTCTGAAGGCCGGCAAGGCTTCCTTAAGCTATAGTGAGTCCTGCAAGAAGCCTGATGTTCAGAAGCTGGAAGCTAGTGTTAGACTTATGAAGATGTTCATCCATTCGCTTTATGAACAAGGCGTTATTTATGAAGCTGCACACTAATGCAGTAAAAAAAGACTACCCGGACTCATCTATTACGATGAGCTTGAGTAGTCTTTTTAGCTATGCTGTACTTATAGTTTGACTCGCTGTAGTCTTAAGGCATTCAATACGACCGATACCGAGCTAAGCGCCATAGCCGCACCTGCCAGCCACGGTGCCAGGAATCCAGCGGCCGCAATCGGAATACCTACGCTGTTGTAAGCAAGCGCCCAGAACATATTTTGCTTGATATTCCCCATTGTACGCTTGCTCATTTCTATGGCATCAGGAACTCCATTAAGATCACCGCGCATTAACGTTACATCAGCGGCCTCAATCGCTACGTCGGTTCCCGTACCGATCGCGATCCCGACATCTGCAATTGCAAGTGCCGGCGCGTCGTTAATACCATCACCAACCATAGCCACTTTTCGCCCTTGCTCCTGAAGCTTTTTCACCTCGGCAGCTTTCCCCTCCGGCAGCACTTCAGACAGAACCACATCGATACCAACCTCACCAGCTATCGCTCGTGCGGTTCTTTCATTATCTCCGGTAATCATCACAACCTGAAGGCCAAGCTCCTTAAGTCTTGTAACAGCCGCTTTAGAGGTATCCTTCACTCTGTCGCTTACACCAACCATCCCTGCATAAGCTCCGTCTACAGCGACCAGGAGAACCGTCTGCCCCTCTTCTTCCTTCGCTGCCATTGCAGCTTGAACTGACGTTATGTCGATGCCCTCTCTCGCCATTAGCCGGCGCGTCCCGGCCATGACACGGCGGCCATTTACCGTCGCAGCAATACCGTGTCCGGGTATTGCCTCAAATGCAACGGCTTCAGGCAATACAAGACCACGCTCGCGCGCTCCTGTTACAATGGCCTCGGCTAAAGGATGCTCGGAGCTGCGCTCCGCTGCGCCAAGCAAAATCAGCAGCTCCTCCTCATTAATCCAAGGAGCAGGTGCTACATCTCTTAATTCAGGCTGACCACGAGTAATCGTACCCGTCTTATCCAGCACTATGGTATCAAGACCCTGCGCCGTCTCCAGATGCTCTCCACCCTTGAACAGAATGCCATATTCAGCTGCTCTGCCAGAGCCGGCCATAATGGACGTAGGCGTTGCCAGCCCAAGTGCACAAGGGCAAGCGATAACGAGAACGGCTATCGCCTTCTCAAGCGCCTCGGAGAAGCTGCCTGGGGCTACAAAAAAGAACCATACAACAAAGGTGATTACTGCAATGCCTACCACAATCGGTACAAATACACCGGAAATGACATCCGCTACACGCTGGATCGGAGCCTTAGAGCCCTGTGCTTCTTCAACGACTCGAATAATCTGGGCGAGTGCCGTATCATGACCTACCTTCATCGCCCGAATGCGTAATGCTCCGTTTTTGTTCACCGTTGCACCGATTACTCCATCTCCGGCTTTCTTTTCCACAGGAATGCTCTCGCCCGTCAGCATCGATTCATCTACCGCCGATACTCCGTCAAGCACCTCTCCGTCTACCGGAATTCGTTCACCCGGTCTCACCAGTATAATATCACCGGGAACAACCGCTTCTATAGGTACGCTGACCTCGTTTCCATCCTTGATGATCGTAGCAGTTTTGGCCTGCAAGCCCATCAATGTCTTGATCGCTTGAGAAGAACGGCCTTTAGCCAGCGCTTCAAACCATTTCCCAAGAAGTATCAGCGTAATTAGTACCGAGCTGGTTTCATAATACAGCTGGGGGGTATGCCCATGCGGCATACTCAGCGACTGTAAGCTCAAATACAAGCTGTAGAAATACGCAGCCGATGTGCCTAACGCAACCAATACATCCATGTTCGCGCTGCGATTGCGCAAAGCCTTATACGCCCCGACATAAAATCCCCAACCTACAATGAATTGCACTGGCGTAGCCAGAATGAACTGGAACCAGGGATTCATCAACAATTCAGGCGTCCAGATAAAGGATGTAAAGGAGAAATGCCCTGCCATCGCCCATAGTAGTGGAAAAGTAAGCACAGCAGATACGATAAGCTTCCGCTTTTGCTTTGCGATTTCCTTTGCCCGGACATGGTCGGTCTCCTCCTGAGACTGCTTTAATGCTGCAGAATAGCCGAGCTGGCTTACCTTTTGAATAATATCGTCAAGTGATACCTCATCTGACTTAAAATGAACCTGCGCCGTCTCCAGTGCAAGATTTACATTTGCCTCCGCCACACCGGGCAGACGATTGAGTCCTTTCTCGATTCGGGTGGCACACGCCGCACAAGTCATTCCAGTGATTTGCAAAGTAGCATGATCACCAGGAACGCTAAGTGCGCCAGCTCCTTCATCTGTCACTGCTTTTTCCATCGTACAATCCCTCCTTCTCACATATATACCTGATGGGGGTATATTCGAGACAGCAGAAAATCATTCTGCCTTAAACTACATCATAACCTTGATCTTCGATCGTTTCTTTAATCGTTTCTACGGACAGCTTATTCTCATCAAAGGTTACCGCTACACTCTTCGATCCCAAATCAACCTTTGCAGCAGCACCGATCTTGGACAAAGCACCTTCCACTGAGTTAACACAATGATTGCACGACATACCTTCTACCTTCAATGTAATATTTTGCATTACAAATTCCTCCTTATTATTAGCTTTATTTCATTAACTTATTGACAGTAATGAGCAGTTCATCAACGACTTCCATTTCACCCGCCTGAATCCGTTCAATCACACAGCTCTTCATATGTCCTTCCAGCAAAAGCCTTCCTACGCTATTCAACGCAGATTGTACAGCTGCAATTTGATTCAGAACATCATCGCAATAGGTATCCTTCTCAATCATGCCCTTGATGCCGCGAATTTGTCCCTCTATCCGGTTCAAACGGCTGGTCAAATTACCCTTTACCGCCTCGGAATGATGACTGTGTCTTGAATGTTCCCCACTCGAGCAGCACTCTCCGGATGCACTATCGCAATGTCCGGCATTTGAATGATTCTGTTCAGCCATAACTAGCACTACCTCCTAACCCTTTATACTATTGACTCATGTAACTTGCAATATACAGTCGTCATTCGTTATTAATGAGGATCATGTCATCATTATAATATACCCTATAGGGGTATGTAAAGAGCGAATTTTTTATTATCACTCTGGGCATTCCCGACCTCACCATGGACTATAGGAGGACAGAAAATTTAGACATGATGCCAAATACCTGCAAATGTGCAGGCTTTGACCAAGTAATTTCTCTACATACGCTATATTACTGCAAATGTGCAGGTTTTTTCTAAGATTCCTGATCAAACTAGTCATTCCGAAAAAAATTCCTGCACATTTGCATCCTTTCGCTCACTTCATTAATTATTTCTTTAAAAAACTGCACATTTGCAGGCTTTCCCTGATATGTTTCAATATCTTGCCCTACGTATCTTGCTTTCCCTAATATATTTCAATATCTTGCTCAACGTATCTTGCTTTCCCTAATGCATTTCAATATCCTACTACGTATCTTGCTTTCTCTAATGTATTTCAGTAGCTTGCTACATACCCTGCTTT
>RCUU01000456.1_pt1 | contig 22677 bp, 18 predicted proteins | sample 2166211 | NCBI WGS metagenome assembly RCUU01 (sample SAMN09932620, study PRJNA488358) | compost metagenome | feature: garden; material: soil; isolation source: compost soil in phenylacetic acid-enriched culture | place: Germany: Experimental Botanical Garden Goettingen | collected 2016-01-27
GATTACGGGAGGAAATAATCTGCCGGGAGCCGCTATAATTTGGGTAATAACAGGTAATGAATGAATAACACGCATGGGAGCGGGAGGAGAACGGAGATGTTCGGCAACGATTGGGATGAGATCCTGCAGGAAGAAACGCAGAAACCCTATTTTCAAGAGCTGCGCTATGCGCTGGCACGGGAGTACAAACAATATACAGTCTATCCGCCCAAGGATGAATTATTTTCGGCACTTAAGCTGACGCCTTACAACAGGACACGGGTAGTGATTCTGGGGCAGGACCCCTATCATGGAGCAGGACAGGCACATGGGCTGAGCTTCTCGGTCAAACCGGGAGTGCGGATTCCGCCCTCCCTGCGAAATATTTACACAGAACTGCATGCAGACACGGGTGTGCCTGTTCCGGACCACGGCTCACTGCTGCACTGGGCGGAGGAAGGGGTTCTGCTGCTGAATGCTGTGCTGACGGTACGGGAAGGCCAGCCCAATTCCCATAAAGGGCTCGGCTGGGAGACCTTCACGGATGGGGTGATGGAGAAGCTGAACGAGCGGCAGGAGCCCATGGTTTTTATTCTATGGGGCAGCCATGCCCAGCAAAAAGGGGCATATCTCGACCGCAGCCGCCACTTGGTCATCCAGTCTCCGCATCCCAGCCCATTCTCGGCGCATCGGGGATTTCTCGGCAGCCGTCCGTTTTCCCGGGCCAACCAGTATCTGGAATCCCATGGCTTACAGGGAATAGATTGGTCCATACCGAATATATAGACAGCTTGGACACAGCGAAAGGGGTGGGGCCATGAAGCATTGGGTAGGCAGGCCCGTTATTATGTACTGCGGCGAAGAACCCTATACGATCATGAAGGGTGTGCTGCGCAAATGGGACCCGGCGGCTTCAGTGGCTGTGATCGGCCATCAGGAAATTGCGGTGCCTTTTCGTGACATTGTATTCATCAAGGCTTTGGCCCCCAAGGAGAGAGCCCTGGCCCCGACACTGCATGCGGTCGGATATGTCATGAGAGAACGCCAGCAGTTCGACAATGCAGTCTACTTTAAATCAGCGGTAACCGTCTGGAAGGGCGATCAGCTGATTGCATACAATACAACGATTGTTTCACATACCAAGGGTTCGGTTACGCTGAAGGATGGACAGAATCTGCTGAAAAGCAGCCATATCTTTGTAGTACGCTCCCTCCGGGGCTGAACGGTACCGGTACAAAAAAGACGCAGGCTTCTCCACTGGAGAGTCCTGCGTCTTTTTTAACATATCAGAAAGTATATATATTGGGGTCCCCGCAAAGTACCTGAATCAGCTTCCATGCAAAAGCCTCACTTTGTGGGGTTATTTTAGCCTGATAAACCAGGGTCAGAGCTGCTCTTCCTTGGCTACTACAACGTCTTCCACACGCTCAGCAATGATAATCTCATAGATCCGCAGAAAAATGATTTTGAGGATCATATAAACCGGAAGTGCGATCAATACGCCGATGATGCCGTAGAAATCGCCTCCCACGAGTACGAGCACTACCGTAGTCAGCGGGTGCACATCGAGGGATTTGCCGTAAATAATGGGAGAAAGCACATTATCCTGAATCTGCTGGGCGATGACGATGATCACCAGCGACCAGATAGCCATCGTAGGGGATTCAATGAAGCCCACGATCACAACGGGAACCGCAGCCAGCAGCGAGCCGACATACGGAATGAAATTCAGCGGAATGGAGATGATGGCCAGCAGCAGGGAATAGGGCAGTCCGATAATCAGGAAACCCACATAGAGCATGGCCCCCAGTACTACATTCAGCAGCACTCTTGTAACGATGAATCCGCTCAGCGCACCATCGATATCCTTCAGTATATCCTGGCCTTCCTTGCGGTACTTTCTTGGCACCAGACTCAGCAGGATCGGGGAGAGCTTATGTCCATCCTTCAGCATGTAATAGAGAATAATAGGCAGAGTGGCAATAACCACTACTATGCTTGAGACCACACTGATCAGATTGGACATAGAATTGGTCACCCAGGTGATGGCATCGCTTAAATAGCCCGAGATCCGTGCTGACAGGTCGGCGTCCCCCTTGAAGAAGCGGGAAAAGTAAGGGTCATTTTGCAGCTTATTGAACTGATCCTGCATTCCCTGCACCAGATAAGGCGTATTATCGATGAAATTCTGGATCTGCTCGCGCAGAGTCGGCCAGACCAGCACCCAGAAGAGCACAAACAGTCCTATGAATACTACATAGATTAGCAGAATTGAAAGCATGCGGTTCAGCTTCCTGCTCTCCAGGAAATTGACCAGTGGCCGCAACAAATAATACAAAAAGCCAGACAGCATCATCGGTACAAGCAGCAGATTGAAGATAGCTACAAATGGTGTGATTAGAAAAACGACTTTCGAGCCCAGATACAGAATCGTCAAAAAAGCGATAATGGCCAGACATGTCCTGAAATATTTGCTTTGCAGCATAGCAGCACCCCCTGATCTCTCAATTATAGCAATATGTATCGATTCTATCTTTATAACCGAAATCCGGAAGAATGATTCATTATATGTGCCCTGCCTGAATCTGTTGATTGCACGGGTTAGCTGAGGAAAGCTGAGGTTAATATCTCATGAACAGGAGGAATGCGAGATGACGATACTGGTTATGGGGATCTTTGGACATCACAGTGATGCCGCATTGGCGATTGAGGCGGTTAAGGAATGTGGAATCAAGCCGAAGCAGATTTCGGTGGTAACGAAGAAAAAAATACCCTGGAGCGGATCAGCCATGATACGGGGATTGGCCGGACAGAATCCGGCGGGGGCAATGAAGGCTTGTTCGGAACCGCGAAAGCGCTGGGAGTCGGGCTGGAAATGCTGCATGATACAGCTGTAGCGGCAGGGCCGGCAGCCCGGAAGCTGGCGGGAGCTGATCTGGATATGGATGGGCTTGCCGTCAGTCTGATCGGAATCGGAATTCCACAGGAGGATGCGAAGGTCTACGCGAGACATGCTGATCAGGAACATATTATTGTCATTGTAGCACTGGAGGAGGAGCACCGTCAGCAAGAGATAAGCAACTTGTTGGAGCAGCATCATGCCATTCCGCCGGGCTCTCCATGAGGCGCATATCAGAGGAACACCTCAATACAAGATTAACGCGGTGGACGGTTTTTCCGTTTCGCCGCTTTTTTTTTCCTGGATTGGACGAACAGAACCGGGTCTATGCTGACCTGGCCTCCAGTTTCTTTGGTTACCTCCTTGGCTTTCACTAGAGATAAAAAGGCGAAAATTTCGCCCAGTGCCGACAGCCCTGCTGCAATAATGGCATAGTCTTCAGCATCCAGCTCCTCCGTTTCGACGGGGGCGCCGTTTTTAGTATTATCGCCGCTTTTGCCTCCATTCCCCTTATTCCCGTGTCCAAAGTTATTGTTATTATAGGCCATCTCCTGTTCACCTGCTTTTTCCCATATGTAATATAAAATATGTCAAACCGTGCCGGGAGGAAATAGGCGAATGAGAGGATATTTCTTTTCGGCATTTTCTGAACTTCTGACTGGCAAATGAGCAAAAATAGTCAGAAATGAGCAGCAGGGATTTATTGTGGAAAATGCGGTTCGAGCAAACCCGGGTAAAGGGTATATTATTGCTGTTTGAAGAGAAAATAAGTCAAAGAAAATTCACTTTACACTAGATGTAAACGCTGTTACAATCATAAATGAGCACAAATGATCAATAATGAGCAAAAACCAGCGTGGTTTTGACCGTTTTAATCATTTTTGATCATCGACTCATAGATAGCAGAACCTTAGTTTCCTAATTCTGCGCTGTTCACAAGGAGTGAGCGCCATGTTTGAAGAAGAACGCAAAAGAAGCATCGTCCAGTTTGTCGAAAGGCATACCCGGGCGTCAGTCCAGGAGCTTAGCCAGGAATTGGGCGTGTCTGAATCTACGGTACGCCGTGATTTGAAGGAGCTGGAAGAAGCGCGTCTGCTGAAACGGACACATGGCGGAGCGGTTTCACTGCAGAGTGTGAATTTCGAAGCGGCATTCCCGGATAAAGCCGACCGGTTTCTTGAGGAGAAGCAACGAATCGCCGGCAAGGCTGTAGAGATGATTCAGGAAGGTGACGCGATCCTCCTGGACGGAGGAACGACAACGCTGCAAATTGCCCGGGCTTTGAAGACATTCTCGAACCTTAAGGTCATCACCAATTCCATGATCGCGTTGAATGAGCTGAAGGATTGCCGGAATATCGAAGTTTCGATCACCGGGGGAATGCTGCGGCCGGATACGCTTGCTTTTGTGGGACCGATGACGGAGCGTTCGCTGGAAATGGTTCGAGTAGACAAAGCCTTTCTAGGCACAAACGGGCTGGATTTGCATGAGGGCATCACCACTCCGAATATGCTGGAAGCCGCCACCAAGCGCAAAATGATCTCCGTGGCCAAACAGGCGATTCTGCTGGCAGACCACAGCAAGATTGGCCAGGTATCTTTTTGCAAAGTGGCTGACCTGCGGGAAATAGATCACTGCATTTTGGATACAGGGGCATCTGAAGGCTTCATTCGCGGGCTGGACGGCTTGGACCTCGACTACACCTTGGTGTGAGGATAGGAAAACCATAATAAAGAGGGATAACCATGATCTATACTGTGACACTTAATCCTTCCATCGATTATATCGTGGAAGTTGAAGATTTGACGCTCGGCGGTTTAAACCGGATGAAACGGGATCTTAAGCTCCCGGGGGGCAAAGGAATTAACGTCTCCCGTGTGCTGAACCAGCTTGGGGTGCCGAATACGGCAACCGGTTTTCTGGGGGGCTTCACCGGGAGTTATATCGGGCAGTGTCTGGGGGAAGAACAAATCTCCAGTGACTTCGTAACAGTAGCCGAGGACACCCGGATTAACATCAAGCTCAAGGCCCAGGAAGAAACGGAAATTAACGGAACCGGGCCTGTGATCCGCGGGGAGGAAGCCGAAGCTTTGCTGCTTAAGCTCCAAGCGCTGCAGGCCGGAGATATTCTGGTGTTGTCAGGAAGCGCTCCCCCTTCTTTAGGAGGAAGCTTCTACAGCAGGCTGATTGCGGAATGCAAAAGCAAAAAGGCTGAGTTTGTAATCGACACAACAGGTCAGGCATTGAAGGATGCGCTGGCTCAGGAGCCGCTGCTGGTGAAGCCTAACCACCATGAGCTGGCAGAACTGTTCGGCGTAAGCATCGGCTCCAGAGATGAGATTATTACCTACGGCCGCAGATTGCTGGAATCAGGCGCACGTTATGTTCTGGTGTCTATGGCCGGTGAGGGAGCGCTCTTCATTTCAGATCAAGGTGTGTACTATGCGAATGCGCCGAAGGGAAAGGTGAAAAACTCGGTGGGAGCGGGGGATTCCATGATTGCCGGGTTTGTCGGCACACTGTCACTAACAGGCGATGTGCTTGAGGCCTTCCGTACAGGCGTGGCATCAGGCAGTGCAACGGCTTTCTCGGATGATCTTGCGGAGAGGGCGTTTATCGAGCAGCTTAAGACACAAATTGAGATTGAGAAGATATAAGTCAAGCAGCACACTTGTGATTAAAGGGAGTGGATTGTAATGAAAATTACAGATCTGATGATAAAAGAAACAATGATCATGAACCTTCAGGCGGTGTCCAAGGAAGCGGCGATTGATGAACTGATCGCCAGCCTTGCGGCCAGCGGGCGGATTAATGATCCCGTATTATTCAAGCAAAAGATCCTGGAGCGCGAAGCGCAGTCCAGCACTGGTATCGGCGGGGGAATCGCCATGCCGCATGCCAAAACCAAAGCGGTTAACGAACCAACCGTTGTATTCGCCAAAAGCGCAGCAGGTGTAGACTTTGCCTCCCTGGATGATGAGCCCGCCAAGCTCTTCTTCATGATTGCCGCTCCAGAAGGAGCGGGGAATATGCACATGCGAACCTTGGCTGCACTGTCACGGTTGCTCATTGAAAGCGAATTCATTGAAGCGCTGATGAATGCCCGGACACCTGACGAGGTGGTGGCTTTGTTCGATGCCAAACAGGCTGAAGCTGAAGCTGAGGCGAAGGCCAACGAAGCAGCCGGCGCTGGCGGAACCAAACAGCCGGCCCCTGAAGGAATGATTGTAGGCAACCCGGCTTCACAAAGCTTTGTCGTTGCCGTTACCGCTTGTCCAACAGGGATTGCCCACACATTTATGGCGGAAGATGCGCTGAAGAAAAAAGCCAAGGAAATGGGCGTCAACATCCGCGTTGAGACAAATGGTTCGGAAGGTGCCCAGAATGTGCTGACTGCGGACGAAATCGCCCGGGCCAGCGGCGTAATCATCGCTGCCGACAAGAACGTGGAGATGGCCCGCTTCTCCGGCAAGCCGGTGCTGCAAAGACCGGTAAGTGACGGCATTCGGAAGCCCGAAGAGCTGATCACCAAAGCGGTGAAGGGAGAAGCCCCGATCTACCGCAGCGAAGGACGCGGCGGCGATGATGCTCCGGCAGCCAAATCGGGCAGTGTCGGCAGCAAAATTTACAAGGATCTGATGAACGGCATTTCGCATATGCTGCCGTTCGTAGTCGGTGGCGGGATACTGCTGGCGATCTCCTTCCTGATCGAGCAGACGGCGGGCGTTGACAATCCGATCGTCAAGCTGCTGCAGAGCATTGGCGGCGGCGATGGCGCCTTCCATTTCCTGATTCCAATCCTGGCCGGATTTATCGCGCTCAGCATCGGTGACCGGCCTGCCTTGATGCCGGGTATGGTCGGCGGGTATATGGCCCTCAATTCCAACGCCGGTTTCCTTGGCGGCCTGGCTGCCGGGTTCCTGGCAGGGTATGTGGTCATCCTGCTCCGTAAAGCTTTTGCCGGTCTGCCCAAGACGCTGGACGGACTGAAGCCGATCCTGCTGTATCCGGTGTTCAGCCTGCTGATTACAGGCGGGATTATGTTCTACTTGTTCGATCCGGTATTCAGCTGGATCAATGAAGGTCTGATTGACGGACTTAACAACCTGGGAACAGGTAATGCGGTTTTGCTGGGCCTGGTGCTTGGTGGAATGATGGCTATCGATATGGGCGGGCCGTTCAACAAAGCCGCCTACACGTTCGCTATTGGCGTATTTACCTCCAGCGGCAACACCAACGGACTGATGATGGCGGCCGTTATGGCCGGAGGGATGGTTCCTCCGCTGGCTATCGCCCTGGCTACAACGTTCTTCAAGCATAAATTCACCGAAACAGAACGCAAATCAGGCCTGACCAACTATGTGCTCGGATTGTCGTTTATTACAGAAGGCGCTATTCCTTTTGCTGCCGCAGATCCGCTGCGTGTCCTGACCTCCTGTATCATAGGTTCAGCCGTTGCCGGTGGTCTGACCCAACTGTGGAATCTCAACGTTCCCGCACCGCATGGCGGTATCTTCGTGGCTGCGCTCTCCAGCAATGCCTTGCTGTTTATCCTTGCCGTGCTGATCGGCTCTGTCATCTCCGGGCTGATGCTTGGCCTCTGGAAAAAGCCGCTCAAGAGCGGCTGAGTATAGCATAATCTGAAGGGGCTGTCCCATCGTCATTTGATGACGGGGCAGCCCCTTTGCCATGGATAAGGAGGGGGATTCCTCCACTCCTGGTGCAGAAGCTAAACGGTGGAAATGCCTTTGTTGGGCGATCATGGTGGCAAGCCAAGTGGAAAAAGGGAACTTAAATTCCTCAGAAATCAGCAATCGCGAGATTTAAGTGGAAAAAGGAAACTTAATTCGGCGATATTCTCTTAAATGGAACTCTATGGGCTGAATTAGTGTACCTTTTTCCACTAGCCTGCCGAGTTGCTGGATGTTTAAGTAAACACTTCTTCCCTTTTATGAATTTTTTAAGTTCATCTTATATATATGCTCTTTTTCACTAAAATGCTGCTTAACAACCAGTGTCTCACGGTTTGGCAGAGTGAGCTTCACCAGCATCACTTGGAGTATTTGACCAACCCTCCTTGAAGATGTTAGGGTAATTTAAAAGCCAAAATTTGCCGGGAGGGATTATTCATGTCAGAAGTAAAGCTTGCGATTGGGTACGATGAATTTGAAGATGGCCAGCGGATTGGGACAGCGATTGAACGCTTAAGTACAAGTCCTGAAGCCGCATCGCTTAGCAGTCTTGTTATCGGGGACTGGGGTCAAGCTTATGAGAACAGCTCGGAGGACGTTGTCGAGGCGCTCGTGAAGCATAGTGCTGGCTTTCCAGCCCTGCGTAAGCTGTTTATCGGCGAGATGGGTTATGAGGAATGCGAGATTTCGTGGATTACTCAAAGTGATCTTTCTCCGCTCCTGCCGGCTTTCCCGGAGCTTCAATCGTTGACGATCCAAGGCGGTAACGATCTGAGCCTGAGTAAGCTGCGGCATGAGAAGCTGGAAGAGCTGATCATTATTACCGGCGGCCTGGGCAAAGGCGTCCTGGCTCAAATCGCCGCTGCTGAGCTGCCCAATCTGCGCAAGCTGGAGCTGTACCTTGGTGTGGATAATTATGGTTTTGACGGCAGCCTTGAAGATCTTATTCCGCTTATTGAGCCGGGTAAATTCCCCAAGCTTACATACCTTGGCCTGAAAAACAGCGAAATCCAGGATGAAATCGCCATAGCGGTTGCTGATGCCCCCATCCTGGACCAGCTTGATACACTTGACTTGTCCCTCGGTACACTTAGTGACAAAGGGGCCGAGGCGCTTCTGGCCAGCGGGCGGATCAAAGGTTTGAAGGCGCTGAACCTGAGCCATCATTATATGTCTGAAGAAATGCTTACCCGCTGGCAGGACAGCGGCTTGCCCGCCGATGTCAGTGACCGCCAGACCAGCGATGACGATGAAGACTGGCGGTACCCTTCCATTACGGAGTGATGAAGGAACACCGGCCGCTGATCGTCATCGGTATCCCCGGCGACAAGCGGACTGGCGGAATTCAGCAGGCCAGAAGCCGTTTGGGGCTGCAACCGGCCATCCTTCTGCCGTACACCGCACTGTTGGCCGGACGCCCGCTGGCAGAGCTGCTGGAGGCGGAGGGCTTCCCGCAGCGGACAGCAGCCTCTGTTGCCGGACCGTCCGCCCCGCTGCTCCGGCTGGATTCGCCAGGTGGAAGCTTTGAAGTGGAGCGGGCCCTGATTGCGCTCGGAGCACCGGATGCCGGAGACTACAGTGATGCCCTGCATCCCTTCGCGCATAAGCCCGATCCTTTTCCGCTAAGCTATATAACCGCCGGTAAGCTTCGCGAAATGCCTGGAGTGCTGCATCACCCTTCCCAGTGGTTTCGCGGCTATTGCCGCCTGCTGGCCAGGCTCCGGGAGGAGGCAGCCCTAGTTCTGCCGGATTCCCGGTGGCTGAATGATCCGCAGGATATTGCGGACATGACCGACAAACGGCGCACCCAGCAGCTGCTCGCGTCTGCCGGCGTCAGGGTCCCCCGGCCGCTTGGAGGGGAAGAGACGCTGGCGGATTACGCCTCCCTGCGTGAACGGATGCTCCGGCAGCGCATGCACCGGATTTTTATTAAGCTGGCCTGCGGGTCCGCTGCTTCCGGCGTTATTGCCTACCAGATGAACCCGTCTACAGGAGCGGAGATTGCAGTGACTACGGTGGGGGTTGAGAATTATATTACCCGTCCCCCTATTTATTATAATTCCGGCAAGCTGAGGCGTTATACCGACAGCCGCACGATTGCCGGATTAATCAACTGGGTCTGCCGCCACGGCGCCTATGCCGAGCAGTGGATTCCCAAATCAGGCGCGGGAGGAACTTCGCTCGACATCCGCCAGCTGGTGGTGCTGGGTGAAGCCTGCCACTCCATTGCCCGGGTAAGCACCACGCCCATCACCAATCTTCATCTGCGCAGCCGCCGGATGTCCCCTGCAGAGGCTGGACTTTCCGGGGCGACGTTGGAGCAAGTACGGAGTACAGCAGTTCAGGCGCTGGCAGCTTTTCCCGGATCGAGTGTTGCAGGTATAGATGTGCTGGTATCCGCCGGCTCTAATCTAACTTATGCCGCTGATGTGAATCCTTTTGGCGACTTGCTCTATGAGGTAGAGTATGAAGGATACGGCACTTATGAATGGGAACTGAAGCAGCTGATAAAGGAAGGACACTTATGACAGACATGAATGCTATTGTCGGCAGCCACGATCTGCTGATGATCACACTCGACACCCTGCGTTATGACGCGGCGGTTCTGGAGGAAGCGAACTGCCCCAATCTGTGCGGGACCGGGTCCTGGGAAAAAAGGCATACCCCCGGGAGCTTCACCTATGCCGCGCATCATGCCTTTTTTGGCGGATTTCTGCCTACACCGGCCACCACGGACAAGTCACAGCATGTAAGGCTGTTCCATTCGCGGAACACCGGAATGAAGACCCATCCCGACACCTGGCTGTTTGATACACCGGATGTTGTGTCAGGGCTTGCGGCCGAAGGCTACCGGACCGTATGCATTGGGGGAGTTATTTTTTTCAGCAAAAAAGTACCGCTCGCCCGGGTCCTGCCGGGCTATTTCCAGCACAGCTACTGGCGGATGACGTTCGGGGTCACGAATCCCCGGTCCACAGAACATCAGGTGAACCATGCCCTGAAGCTGTTGAAGGACACGCCGCTGGATCAACGGCTGTTCCTGTTTCTTAATGTCTCGGCAATCCATGGGCCGAATCATTTTTTTGTGCCGGGTGCCCGCAAGGATTCCATAGACACCCAGCGGGCTGCGCTGCGTTATGTGGACGGCGAGCTGGGCCGGTTGTTCGATGCGTTTCGTGAACGCGGCAATCCGGTCTTTTGCCTGGCTTTTTCAGATCATGGCGAGGCCTTTGGCGAAGATGGCTACCATGGACACAGGCTGGCGCATGAAACCGTATGGAACGTCCCTTACCGGGAGTTCATCTTATAGCCCTATCACCGGATTATACCGAAAGGATGGAGAAAGTATGACGTCGACACAGCATCCGCTGCATCTCCGCAATGACGGAAGAACACCATTCCCTTCGGAGGAGGTTGCACAGTGGAGAGAACACATTACCGCTTATCCTTACCGCAATTATCTCTACTCCTACCCGCACAAGACCGCTTACCGCAGCCTGAATCCGCCGGTTCCGCTGGAGCCGCTCTGGCGGGAGGAGCCTGCGGAGAGCTTTTTTCTGTACATGCATATTCCATTCTGCGGTGCGCGCTGCGGTTTCTGCAACCTGTTCACCCTGCCTGACAAGCGGGCGGAGGTGCACACCGTGTATGTGGATGCCTTGGAGCGCCAGGCAGGGCAGTGGGCAGCATTCACCGGCGGCAAGCCGTTTGCAAGGTTCGCCATCGGGGGCGGTACCCCCAGCTTGCTTGCCCCGGCACAGCTCCGCCGGCTGTTCGGGATCGCTGAGGATATTATGGGCCTGGACTTTGCCACGGTCTCTATCTCGGTAGAAACCTCCCCGGAGACACTTACGGAGGAGAAGCTGAACATCCTTAAGGAACATACAGTGGACCGGGTCAGCATGGGCATTCAGAGCTTTGTGGCTGCGGAGTCGGCTGCCATTTACCGCCCGCAGAATCCGGATGAGGTCTACCGGGCGCTGGAGCTGCTGAAGCAGTATGATTTTCCAATTCTGAACCTGGATCTGATCTATGGCCTCCCGGGCCAGACTGTGGAATCCTGGCTGTTTTCCCTGCAGCAGGCAATTAATCATGAGCCGGAGGAAATTTTCATCTATCCGCTGTATACCCGTGACCACACGATCGTGAAGCCAGAGGATATGCAGCGCCAGACGGACATCCGCCATGAATGTTATATGGCTGCGCAGCTGCTTTTGGCACAGCATGGCTACACCCAATATTCCATGCGCCGCTTTGCGAAGGAAACCGCCGGAACGGACAAACAAATCCTGGATTACAGCTGCCAGGAGGAAGGAATGGTGGGCTTAGGCTGCGGAGCCAGATCCTATACACGGAATGTGCACTATGCCTCCCGGTATGGGGTCAGCCGCAAGGCTACGGAGAGCATTATCGCCGATTACGTTGCGGCTGAGCGCTATGATACAGCGGATTACGGCATTGTGCTGAGCCTTGCAGAGCAGAAGCGGCGTTTTATCCTGAAGGCGGTTCTGCACAGCGAGGGACTAAGGCTGGAAGACTACAGCGGGCGGTTTGCATCCTCCTTGTGGAAGGATCACCCTGAACTGGGGCTGCTGGTGCAGAGCGGTCTGGGCAGGGAAGAAGCAGGCATATTGCGCTTGACCCCGGAAGGCCTCGGTTACTCCGATTCAATCGGCGACTGGTTTATTTCGGGAGAGATCCGGAAGCAGATGGAAAGGTTTGTTTTGCCATGAAAGCTGTTCTTTACTACCGGGGGTCACTTACCTCCTGCAACTATGATTGCCCCTACTGCCCTTTTGGCAAGACTAAAGACAGTGCAGCGCGTCTTGCCAAGGACCGTGAGGAGCTGGAGGCTTTTGTCCGCTGGATTTCCGTCCAAGGGTCTGAGGGCCACCGCCTGTCTATATTCTTCAATCCCTACGGCGAGGCGCTGATTCACCGCTGGTACAAAGAGGCAATGATTACACTCTCCAATCTTGACCATGTGGACAAGGTGGCCATACAGACCAATCTGTCCGCAGGACTTGATTTCACTGCCGGACTGAACCCGCACAAGGCAGCCTTCTGGGCAACCTATCATCCGGGTCAGATAACAGAGCAGCGGTTTCTTGCTCAATGTATGGCTGTATATGAGCAGGGTATTCCTCTCAGTGTGGGCAGCGTCGGGATTCGAAGTAGCTTTGAGGCCATAGCCTCCCTTCGTGCAGCTCTGCCGGAGGATGTCTATTTGTGGGTGAATGCCTACAAGGATAAGCCCCATTACTATACCGGGGAAGATATAGCCTTTCTCAGCGGCATAGATCCGCATTTCGTGTTCAATACGAGGGACTACGAAAGCTTAGGCAAAGCCTGCAATGCAGGCAGCAATGTGTTCTATGTGCAAGGTTCCGGCCAGGTCAAACGCTGCTATAAGGACAGAGGAGTTATCGGCAACCTTTACAGGGATGGGCTTGAAGGCTTGTCGGAGATACGAAGCTGCCGTATGATGGTCTGTGACTGCTATATCGGTTATATCCATATGCCTGGGCTGCAGCTGCAGCAGGTTTACGGATCCGGGCTGCTGGAGCGAATCCCGGACGGCATCCGGGAGGGAAGCAAATGAATGTCAGGCCGGGAACAACCCTATGGCTCACCGGACTGTCCGGGTCCGGCAAATCAACGATTGCCGGGCTGGTTGCAGACAGGCTGCGGGAGGAGGGGCAGGCGGTAGAATGGCTGGATGGGGACGAGCTGCGGCGCAGCATCGGACACGGGCTCGGATTCAGCCGGGAGGACCGCTTCGAGAACATCCGCCGGGCGGTCTATATTGCAGGACTGCTGAACCGGCATGGGATCATTACGGTGATCTCGCTGATCAGTCCTTATGCAGAAATGCGCAGCTATGCCCGTCAGCAGCTGCCGGCATTTGCCGAAGTTTATGTGGATTGTCCATTGGAGATGTGCGAAGCACGGGATGTCAAAGGTCTGTATGCCCAAGCCCGCCTTGGCAGGATCCCTGCTTTTACTGGCATATCCGATCCTTATGAGGCACCCGTAAATCCCGAACTTACGTTGCATACAGCGAAGCAGCCGCCGGAGGACAGTGCCGCCGAGCTGCTGGCATGGCTGAAGAAACGGCAGCAAAGCTCAGCCTATCCGGTATAATTCAGGCTCAGCGCTGGCTGAATTCACGGCAAATTTGACCAAATGGTGCCCTGCCTGCATTTTGGGACAGGGTTTCTTTGCAATTTGTAGAATAGAGTCAAACATACTGAGAATATAAAGGAGAGAGCGGGATGATTTTGCACAAAGGAGAAGTCTTGTTCCGCCAGGGGGATGCCTGCCAGAATCTGTTTAAGGTGAAGAGCGGACTCTTCAAGGTAACCCGGCTGCATGAGAATGGGAACATGGTGCTGTTCAACCTCTTGTACCCCGGGGAGACAGTCCCTCATCATTCACTCATTTCACCGAAGGAGGCGCATGGAACGGCTGTAGCGATGATGAAAAGCGAAGTGGAGCTCATCCCGGCGGCGGAATGGTACCGCGAGCTTCGGGAAGATCCTGACAAAGTAATGGAGATCGCCTTGCTGCTTCAGGAGAAGGTGCGTTTCATGCAAACCCGCCTGGATCATCTTACGGTTGGTACTCCTGGAGAGCGGCTGGATCTGCTGAAACGCTGGCTTCTTGAATACTCCCATGGCGCAGAGCTGACGGATTTATTGACACAGGAGGAGATCGGGCAGCTGATTGGCGTGCGGCGGGAGACGGTCAACCGGCTGCTGCGCAATCCAGGTTAACAGAGATTTTACAGTGTTCTTTATGCTTTTTAATGGAAAAGTGTTTAGAGAGGCACTTCCGCGTGGTATAATCTATTCAGAACATATCAAATTAGAGAAAGGATCAGGATACCATGTGTCCCCGAAGGACGATTCCCCAAAGGACGATTTGGAAACGTTATGATCTGTCTTATACTTAGCTTCCCTGTAGAAAGTGCGCGAATCGTTGTTTATTGACGTTAGCCGCCTCTGCGAGGGAAGGGAGTATTGTATGCGAAGGAGTAACACTTCCTCCGGTCAGACCCGTCGTAGAGGCTTGGCAGACGTCTAAGCCGCCATTTACGATAAGGGGAGACCTGTATGAGGAAACAAGACAGTGGCATGGGAATGCCGCTACAACTCACAGTCATATTGTCCGGAACATTGCTGCTTGCATTTACGTATTATCACATTAATTATCAGAATCATTTGACCGAGGGCGGTTTTGTAGGTTTGTCGCTGCTCGGCAAATATGTCCTAGGCATTTCACCATCATTATCTATTCTTATCTTAGACATACCAGTACTTCTAATCGCAATGATCTTCAAAGGAAGAGCGTTTGTGTTGAACACCTTCATCTCTGTGGGAGCCTTCACGGTATTCTACAGCCTGATGGAACGTTATTCCGGATGGGTGATCAATTTGCAGGATAACCTGCCGCTTGCGGCGCTGTTGTCCGGTGTACTGACAGGTCTAGGAGCGGGAATGGTCCTGCGCGGCGGCGGGGCGAGCGGCGGTGACGATATATTGTCGCTGCTGATCAGTGAATGGAAGGGAATTAAGGTAGGAACCGTATTTATCCTGATGGATGTTATCGTTCTGGCATTATCGCTTTTCTACATGCCTCTTAAGGAAACGCTGTACACAGTAATGGCTGTGGTCGTTGCCGGCTACGTTATTACGTTTACAACCTCACTTGGCAGACCTAAGCTGAGCAAAGCACCGAAAATTCAACCCAAATTAAGCAAGCCGCATGATGGTACCGTAATGTGAACAATTCAGAATCAGCCCCTGTTTCAGGGATAAGCAAAAGGTCAGCCAGATTAACATTCGGGCTGGCCTTTTTTGTATTTAGGAATCTCCTGTAAAAAAATATATATAATGTCCGATCAATTTAAACTTCTTTCCACTCGCTTTTCTCCTCACTCTGAACTTACCCTTGATACAGAAAAAAATATTATAGTAATAACTTGTAACACTGTGTATAATTTTGGGTGTTGTAAGACTTTTTAACTATACATAAAGCACTATCAATGGGAAACCAAGTGCTTGAACAAAGGCAAACTCGTACGAAAGTCGGGGACGCAAAGCCACGGGCCTTCCGTCATGATCTCATTCATGGCCTGGCAGCCGGGTTACTCAAGAGGCTTGGTTTTTTGTTGCCATTTTTAAGGGGGAGAAACATGAAGAGCGTATCGAAAAAATGGTTAGCAGGGTTACTGGCCGCAGGATTGATGACGGCAGGTATACCCACAGGGCAGAAGGTATCCGCGGAAACGGTCTATACCTACAAAGACGAAGTGTCTTCGCTCACTGTCGAGGGCAGCAATGTTCAGATGTATGGGTCTCATGTGGTGTGGCGGTCCCAAGTCGCAAATTATGCCGGACAAATCTATTATGGCAACACGGATACCGGTAAAACAATTGCAGTGACAAAGCACGGAAAACTTACGGATTCACCAGCCGTAGGTATTAATGGAAGTAGCGATCCGGTTGTTGTATGGGCGGATAAAAGAGATCAAAGTGCAGGTAGCAGTAATTTCAACTGGGACATCTATAGTTACAATGTCAAAACGCAGATCGAGACAAAGCTGAACGCAGGTGTAGCGGAACATGTTACGCCTTCCATAGAAGGTGATTATATTGTCTGGCAGACGAATCCTAACTACGAGATGCACTTATATAACCTGGCGACCGGTACCCAGAAAGATCTGGGTTTGGGACGAAACCCGGTGATCGGAAACGGACGTATTGTCTACAAAGGGGGGACGGACGGCGATCTTTATGAATACGTCATTTCATCCGGATCAAGCCATAAAATACTTGATCTACCCTACACCTCTTACGTGGAGCGCTTCGTGTTCAATGGAAAAGAAGTCCTATGGAAGCAGCGTGATCTTGATGGATACGGGAAGTATACATACCTTGATCTGGCAGAAAGCAATCCCCAGCCCGTTGACTTGACTGCTCCTGTTGCTCAGAACAGGAGTGAGTACAAGGAAATGAGTATATCGAAAGGATCGGCCGTCTGGCTGGAAGCTTCCGGCGACAAGGCGACCGTGCGGGGAGCGGATTTGAAGACCGGTAATACATATAGTTTGGGTGTTATAAACTCGTCTCAGTTCATTGGCTTTAATGGAGACGACTTCGAACTGGTTAAAGATGGCCGCCTGGTTAGCCGGGAAATCGTGCGGACTGAAACCAACGCTAACGCCAACGCCGAAGCCAACGTTCCAACAACTGCTGTTCCTCAGACGGAAGGGGAGCTTATCGGCCCTAACGGAGGAGTGTTGGCAGGTGGGAAAGCCGTGCAGCTCGTGTTCGAACCGGGGACGTTCGGCAAGGATGCACGAATTGTACTGGACAAAAGCGGGACGACTCCAACACAAAGTAAAGGAATGACGTGGCTCGGAATCGCTTGGAAATGGACTTCGGACACGAAGCTGCTTAAGCCAGCGTCTCTCACCTTTGAATTAGAGCAATCCCTTGCAACAGCTGAGCGTGCTAATCGGACGGGGATTTATCGCTATATCGGGGAAACCGGGCAATGGAGCTACACGGGTGGAACATTCGATACCTCATGGCGTACCATCCGAACCCAGGTTCAAGATCCGGGTGTGTATGGGGTGTTCGTGTATGAGCCTTCATTTACCGATATGAACAGCCACTGGGCGAAGGCAGAGGTTGAGGTATTGGCATCCAGATGGATCATAAACGGCATGACTATGGACCGCTACGAGCCCGGCCAATCCGTTACGCGTGCCCAGTTCGCCAAAATGTTGGTTGAAGCAGCAGGTCTCAAGGGACAAACGGAGGGAACCGTCTCGTTCAAGGATGTGCCTGCAAGCCACTGGGCATCGGATGCGGTAGAACAGGCCGCTGCGGCGGGTTGGATTAAAGGTTATGAAGGAAACTTATTTAAGCCGAATGCCTCTATCACCCGTGAGGAGATGATGGTTATGCTGGCAAATGCCGCCTCACTTCGCAAGGAAGAACAAAGTAAAGCTTTGACCGCTTATACCGATGCCGGAAAGGTCCATACATGGGCCAAGCCGTCCGTAGAGGCTGCGCTTAAGAGCAGCCTGATAAAGGGGAATGGCGATCAGTTAAATCCCGGGGCGACATGTACACGAGCCGAAGCCGCGGTTGTTATCTACAGATGGTTACTGAAGAAAGGGGTAGTCTTCAATGGGTAAAGAAAGGCCACAGCAAAGCGTATGGAGACGAGGTAACCGTCTTGGGCTGGTAGGAAAATGTATTTTATCATTTTTAATAGTACTGGGTGGATTGCCCATCCTTCTAAATCAGGAATTGCCCCGAGCCTATGCAAATACCTCGCTGCAGATCAATCCGAATAGTTTCAGCTCAGTTTACGGTGGACGGACACTGGTAAATTTCAGCTTCGACAATCCGGACCCGACAGACACTACTCAGCAATCGCATGATACGGTCATCCGTTTGGAACGCAACGGTTCCACTGTGGCTACGCTGGATTCCAGCAGTTATTCCACCAAAACGAATAACTACTTTCAATGGGACGGGCTGGTAAGCGGAAAGCCGGCCCCGGAAGGCAACTATGAGATTAGCGTCACGCCAACCCTTTTTCCCAATAACGGCAATTCAGGGGATGTGCAGATTCTCAATCCGAATCCCCCGCAGCCTAAAGGACTGGAGATTATCCCTGACCTGGCAAGCGGCACGTATACCATCCGCGGCATTGCAGAGATCGGCACCAAGGTAGAGCTTAAGATGAAACGGATTCGGAGGGAAGGAGACAATACGACCTTCGATGACGGTAAAGTGGAGACCCTCAAAACGGGTGTTACCGTGAAACCCCGGACCTCTTCCTGGGCGCTGGACATACCTGTTGACGCAACCTACTTCACAGATTTTCCGGAACGGCCGGATAATCCGCCGGTTAAATATATCGGGGAATGGGAAGTGAAGGTGGAACTTCCTGCCTATGAAATTGCGGAGATTCAAGCCTTTGCTACAAGGGATTTTGATAGTAAACGTTCGACAGGCTCCGAGACGATGCGTGTGCTTCGATACCTTTCACCTGCCTGGGGTATTAACTGGGCTGTTGTAGCCAGCTATTATTACAATGTGATTGAAAAAGACGCAATCGTACAGAAGATTAGCGAGATTGCCGATTTCAACGGCTTCCCGGTCGAGGATTGTAATGATCAGGTCTGTTACGGTCCTATCGATGAGGGAGTAAACTTATTGATTATGAACCCACAGCAGGCTGGCGAGATCGGCCACGAGGACGACGACCGGATTCAAGAGGAGTATGCGAACCGGAACGGACACCCGTTGGCGTCAGCGTTCGATCCAGTCAACTTGGCTACGGGCGACTTTGTTTTCAATCAGACGAACATTAGTGTACAAGCGGTCATGCCGCTTGACATGTCCCTTACCTATCACAGCCGAGACAAGTATGACGGTGATTTTGGGGTTGGATGGCATCATACCTATGAGCGGAGCCTGGAATTCAGAGAAAACGGAGTGCTGTATGTTACATCGCCGGAGGGTGCCAGTTACCGTTTTGACCCGATTGCTGGCGGAAAATACAAGGGGCCGGATGGTTTATACGATACCCTCGCCCGTAACAGCGACGGCTCCTACACACAGCAAACGCCGGATAGAATTTCGTATACCTATCGTAAGGATGGAAAGCTGTACCGAATTGAGGATGCGAACGGGAACAGAATTCAGCTTTCGTATCATGGCAGCTTGCTCACTGAAATTTCCACGGACGGTGCGAAGCTTACTCTCACCTACGGATCAGGAGGCAAAATCACCCGGGTAACGGATCACACGGGCCGATTCGCAAGCTATGAATACGATGCAGTAAACCATGACTTAACGGCCATGATCTTGCCGGATAGCGGCAAAATCACCTATACCTATGATGCGAAGCACCGTATGACAGGTATCCAAAACCCGAATGAAACTTCGGAGCTTATTAATGAATACGACGAGCAGGATCGGGTTGTGCGGCAGCAGGATTTTGCCGGTGTTTGGGGCGATATCGAGTACATTGCTGATACCAAACAGACGGTAACAACCGATGCACTCGGCCGTAAGACGATATACAAGTATGACGACCGGTACCGTAAAACATCGGTAACTTACGACGATGACACAGTTGAACAGTTCCTCTACGACAAGAATGACAACATGATCCGGATGACGGACCGCAATGGTGCTGAATGGAATTACCAGTATGATGGAAGCGGCAATCTGATTCGTGCACAGGACCCGGAAGGGTATCAAACGGAAATCCGGTATAATACCTTCAATCTTCCAGAGGAATTCACTGATCCGCTCGGACGCAAGACTGTACTGGGTTATGACGGAAAAGGAAATCTCACCGAAATCACCGATGCGCTCGGAGGCGTGTCAAAGGTCGTGGTTAACGGTAAGGGAGTGCCGGAAGCGGTCATTAACGCCAAGGGTGAACAGACATCGATTGAGAATGATTCGAACGGATTTGCCAGTCTGATTACAGACCCGCTCGGCAATCGGCAGGAACTGGTGCGTGACCCGCTTCACAGAGTTAGCGAGATTGTCGATGCGCTTGGGTACCGTACGAAGATTCAATACGACCCAAGGGACAGGGTCACGGCACGAATTGATGCGTTAGGGCATACGGAACGCTATGAGTACGACAAGGACAGCAATCTTATTGGATATACTGATGCTGCAGGCTCACGAACGGCGTACAGCTATGACAGCTTTGCCAGACTGTCGTCAGTAACCGATGCGCTGGGCAACATCACCCACTACACGTATGATGCGGTGGGGAATATGATCAAACAGACGGACGCGGCAGGCTCAGAGACGGTATCAGGCTATGACTCCAGCAATCGGCTGGTGTCTGTAACCGATCCGGAAGGGCATGTCAGCACCTACAAGTATGACGGAAATGGCAATGTAATTGGCGTCGTCCAGCCGAATGACGGCACCATGAAGATCGAATATGACGGCCGTAATCTGCCGGTTAAGATAACCGATGCAGCAGGCGGTGTATCCACCTTCAGTTATGATGCGGCAGGCCAATTGACGCAGGAAACAGATCAGCTAGGTAACACCATACTCTACGCCTATGATCTACTTGGACAATTGATTACGGAGACTGATGCACTAGGCCAAGTCACGTCGTATGATTATGATGGCGCAGGCCGTTTGATCCGGACTGTTAAACCAAGCGGTGCGGAGTGGAAGCTGGATTATGATGTCCGGGGCATGCTGGTGAAGGTGACCGATCCACTTAGTCAGACGTCGACGATGAATCGTGACGGGTTGGGACAAGTAACCGGATTGGTCGATGAAGCCGGTAAGGTTACTTCGTATCAATATGACGCGCTTGGCCGGGTAACCAAACTCACCGACCCATTAGGGCATGCAACAGAACTCACCTATGATGCCCGTGGACAGTTGACGGGACTGAAGGATGCCAAGGGACAGACGACCCAATATGGTTACGATGCTCTAGGACGTTTGCTGGCGGTAACCAATGCGCTGGGTCATACAACGGCTTATTCGTATGATGCGCTCGGCAACATTGTTTCCAAGACGGATGCCTTGGGACGTGTAATGACCTATGGTTACAACCGGCGTAGTGAACTTGTAAATGAAACTGGCCCTATGGACCGTATTACGGCGTTTGCCTACGATAGTATGGGCAATATGACTAAGATGACTTCACCGGACGGTACATTGACTAGCTATGCCTATGACAAATTGAGCAGACTGACGAATATTGCCTATCCGGATGGAAAAAAAGTGGATTACGATTATGATGCGGCCGGGCGCAGAACGCGGATGACGGACGAACTGGGAACGACAACGTATGCTTATGATGCGTTAAACCGTCTGATTCAGGCCACCGATTCCAACGCGAAAACCGTTCGCTATGAATGGACGGCAACCGGTCAACGGAGCCGGGTCGAATATCCGGAGGGTACCTCTGTTACGTATCAGTATGACCTGATGGACAGGATGACCGGGGTGACGGATGCCGAGGGAAGAACGACGACTTATGCCTACGACGCCCGCGGGTTGCTTACCTCCAAGAAGCTGCCGACCCTGGGAGAAAGCACATATACCTACGACGACGCAGGTCAACTGCTAGAGCTGAGACACAGTAATCAATTCCAGAAGACCCTCGAGCAGCTGACGTATTCGTACGATCCTGTCGGCAACCGTATAGGGATTGAACGAAAATCAGACGGCAATGATGAAGAGGATACCGATGGCAATGATAGTGAGGAACGAATCGTAACGGATTATGCCTACGATGCACTGAACCAGCTGGTAGAGGTACAGACACAGAATGGAGTGTCGGCTGAGCTGCCTACAATCACGCGCTATCAATATGATGCTGTAGGGAATCGGAAGGCCAAGATTGACCAGTGGGGCGAACTGACGCAAACAGAGTCCTACACATATGATGAAGCGGATCGTCTGGAAGAGCTTACGAACGGAAGCGAGATCAACAACTACCAATATGATCCTCGCGGTAATTTGCTGCAGGTCCTGCAGCAGCGTTTGCAGCTGCCAGAAATTACGCCACTAGCCAATGATGATTCTACAGTGGTCAACGATGTCTATAAGACACCTAGCGAGACACCGACCGAGACACCGACTGAGACACTGACCGAGACAATCGATGCAGTCGCGGGTGCCGATGCACTTCTCACCGCCGAGGGTGAAGAGGATTGGTCAGAGCCGGAGGTTATCGAACAAAATATATGGAACGGGGCTAACCGTCTAACCCAGCAAATCAATGCCAAGGGAGACATTACCCGATACGCCTACGACGGTGATGGAAATCGGATGAAGATGACCATTGATTACGCCCATGGCGGTACAGGGAATGGAAACGGCAACGGCAACGGCAACGGCAACGGCAACGGCAACGGCAACGGCAACGGTAATGGCAACGGCAACGGGAACGGAAACGGAAATGGCAACGGAAATGGCAACGGAAATGGGACGGATAACTGCCAAGTCGTACCACCAGGCTTTATTCCACCGGGACTTGCCAAGAAATGCGGCTGGACGGATGAAGAGTATCCGGACATGC
>RCUU01000457.1_pt1 | contig 22652 bp, 23 predicted proteins | sample 2166211 | NCBI WGS metagenome assembly RCUU01 (sample SAMN09932620, study PRJNA488358) | compost metagenome | feature: garden; material: soil; isolation source: compost soil in phenylacetic acid-enriched culture | place: Germany: Experimental Botanical Garden Goettingen | collected 2016-01-27
AGATGTCCAAGGGCTTCGACGGCAAGACCCTGTTCAAGAACTTCAGCTTCACCGTCGAAGCCGGCGAGCGCGTGGCGATCATCGGCCCCAACGGTATCGGCAAGACCACCCTGCTGCGCACCCTGATGGGTGAACTGACCCCGGACGCCGGTGCGGTGAAGTGGACTGAAAGCGCGGAGCTGGGCTACTACGCCCAGGACCATGCCCACGACTTCGAAGACGATGTCAGCCTGTTCGACTGGATGGGCCAGTGGACCCAGGGCGAGCAGATGATCCGTGGCACCCTGGGCCGCATGCTGTTCTCCAACGACGAGATCCTCAAGTCGGTCAAGGTGATTTCCGGTGGCGAGCAGGGCCGCATGCTGTTCGGCAAGCTGATCCTGCAAAAGCCCAACGTGCTGGTCATGGACGAACCCACCAACCACCTGGACATGGAATCGATCGAGGCACTGAACCTGGCGCTTGAGAACTACCCGGGCACGCTGCTGTTCGTCAGCCATGACCGCGAGTTCGTATCGTCCCTGGCCACCCGCATCATCGAGCTGAGCGCCGACGGCGTGGTCGACTTCAGCGGCACCTATGACGACTACCTGCGCAGCCAGGGTGTAGTGGTCTAAACCGCCCAACGACACCCCTGTAGGAGCTGCCTTGGCTGTGATCGCCCGCAAAGCGGGCGCTGGCCGTCAACGCAGCCTGGCGGCAGCTGCTACAGGGTCAATATTTTCCTTGAAAAATTAGTTAGCCTGCTTCCTTTTGTCCTCCACCCCAGCCATGATGGACGTCTCCCTCCGCCCGCCAGCGAACGAGCCTCATGTCTGCGCAACAACCCGCCCCACCGTCATCGATGTCGATCACCCTGCAGATCCTGTCCATCGTCTTCTACACCTTCATCGCCTTTGTCTGCATCGGCTTGCCCATTGCGGTGTTGCCGGGCTATGTGCATGACCAGTTGGGCTTCAGTGCCGTCATTGCCGGGCTGACCATCGGCTCGCAATACCTGGCAACCTTGCTCAGCCGGCCATCGGCCGGGCGCCTGGCCGACAGCCTGGGAACCAAGCGCGCCATCATCTATGGATTGGCCGGCATTGCCCTGAGCGGCATCCTGACCCTGGCCTCGGCGCTGCTGATTGACCTGCCCACCGTGAGCCTGCTGGTGCTGATCGTCGGGCGCGTATCACTGGGTATTGCCCAGGGGCTGATCGGCGTGGGCACCAACAGCTGGGGCATTGGCCAGCTCGGCCCGCAGCACACGGCGCGGATGATTTCCTGGAACGGCATCGCCTCCTATGGCGCCATTGCGCTCGGTGCGCCACTGGGCGTCATGCTCGTGGATGGCTTGGGCTTCGCCGCCCTGGGCATCGCCCTCACCGCCCTCGCCGTGCTGGCACTGGCGATCATTCGCAACAAGGCGTCGCTGGCAGTCACCGGCGGCGAGCGCCTGCCCTTCTGGTCGGCATTCGGCCGGGTTGCACCACTGGGCACTGGCCTGGCCCTGGCGTCGATCGGCTACGGCACCCTGACCACCTTCATTACCCTGTATTACCTCGAGCAAGGCTGGAGCGGCGCCGCCTGGTGCCTGACGGCGTTCGGCATCAGTTTTGTGCTGGCACGCTTGCTGTTCGTCAACGCCATCAACCGCCTGGGTGGCTTTCGCGTGGCCGTTGCCTGCATGGCCATCGAGACCCTGGGCCTGGGCCTGCTCTGGCTCGCTCCCTCGACCGGTTTCGCCCTGGCCGGGGCGGCGTTGGCAGGTTTTGGCTTGTCCCTGGTGTACCCGGCCCTCGGTGTCGAAGCCATCAAGCGCGTCCCCACCTCCAGCCGGGGTGCGGGCCTGAGTGCGTATTCAGTGTTTTTCGATCTGGCCCTGGCAATCGCCGGGCCGCTGATGGGCGCCGTGGCCTTGCACCTGGGCTACGCCTGGATATTCTGCGGTGCGGCCTTGCTGGCGCTGGCAGGATTGCTCCTGACGTTGATGCTGGCCCGGCACGCCGCGCGTTAATGTGCGGCGGTACGACCATCGATCGCCTCAGGGTAGCCCAGGGCGCGTTTGAAAAAACGCGCGGCTTCGGCCACCAACGAGCGATGAATGCCTTCGCGGTCCACGCCTTCGGCATCGGTGCACAAGGCCGCCATCTGCTTGTGCTGCTCTGCACTGCAGGGGGCCATGAACACAAAGTGCCCTGCCCCGGCCAATAGCCGGTAGTCCGGCATGATCGGCAACTTGCGCGCCAGGGCATCGGCGTTCTTGTCGATGGCCACCAACTGGTCCTTGTCACCGCTGTAGAGCAAGGTCGGCACTTGCACCCCGGCCAGGGCATGGCGGCCGAACATCAGGCTCAACGGGGCCATCAACATCAGCGCCTTGACCCGAGGGTCCGCCTCGGGCAACAGGTCGTCGCGGTCGGCGATCAATTCGCCCTGGGTGCTACAGGCGTCGAGGTCGTGCGGGCGCTCCTTGCAGTAATCGCGCAAGCGTTGCAGGTCCGGCTGGGCGCCGGACAGGATCAAGGCCGTCTCCCCCCCCGCCGAATAGCCGATCACCCCCACCTGCTCGGCGTTGACATACGGGGCCAGGCGGCGATCACCGAGGGCGGCGGTAATGGCTTCGGAAATATGCAGCGGCCGGCCGTACAGATTGCTGAGCGTCCCCAGGCGGCTACGGTCCTTGTAGTTGTCGCCAGGGTGCAGGACCGCGACCACGATAAAGCCCTCCCGGGCCAGCGATGTCGCCAGGTAATGCAAGGCCAGCGGCGTTCCGGTATTGCCATGGGACAGCACCAGCAAGGGGAAACGCCCCGTGGCAATCTTCGCTTCCTCGCCGGCGGCGATCCGGTAGCCACCGAAGCGGCTCTGGTGCGGACGGCCGATGGCCGGGTAGAACACCAGCGCTTTCATCGGCTGCAGGTCGAGGGGGTCGAGAAAGGTCATGCGGTGGTAGCCGACGCTGCGGTATTGCCCGGCCTCGACCGGCGACGACAACGCCACCAGCCCCAGGCAAAAGCACAAAACCGCACACAGCCTGACCATCGCGATGCCCACCGTGAAAAAACCTTCGCACGCCGCGCACCAGTGTATCAGGCAGCCCGGCATGCCAGCGTAGGACCAGCGCAAGAATAGGGGCAAAAAAATGCCGGTTGCGGGGCTGAGCCCGGCAACCGGCAGGTTCATCTGTCTTCTCAGGCGGCGGCGAACAGTTGCTCGGCAATGTGTGCCTGGGCATCGCTCATGGCTTTGCTGCGGACATCGTCGCCATAGGCCAGGCCATGGGCACGGACGAATTCAATGTCGGTGATGCCGATGAAACCCAGGAATACCTTGAGGAACTCCTCATGGCCGACACCGGTTGGCTGGCCGGCATGCAAGCCGCCGGAAGTCGACACGATCACCACTTTCTTGCCACCGCACAGGCCTTCGGGGCCGGCTTCGGTGTAACGGAAGGTCTTGCCGGCAATCGCGATGCGGTCGATCCATGCCTTGAGCTGGGTCGGCACGGTGAAGTTGTACATCGGTGCGGCGATCACCACCGCATCGGCATCGAGAAACTCCTGCAGGGTATCGGCGCTCAGTTGGGCCTCATGCTTTTGCGCGGCATCGCGCAGTTCGTCCGGGGTACCGGCGGCAACCAGGGTGGCGGCGGAGAAATGGCTGATGGCATCGGCGGCCAGATCACGGTAGGTCACGTGGCTGCCCGGCTCGGCCGCTTGCCAGGCCTGGACCACGCCGCGGCTCAGTTGGCGCGAAGCGGAGTTGTCGCCGAGGATGCTGGAATCGATGTGCAACAGTTTCATAGTGATGTCTCCTGAAGGTGGCGATCGCGGCAAACGCAATCAAGCTGGATACAATCCTACAGGGCAAATCAATTGCTGATTAGTCAGGACAAATGCACTAGTTTGTCCCATAGGCAGGACAATCGAGAACAACCATGCAAGACCTCAACGACCTCTACTATTTCGCCAAGGTGGTCGAAGCCGACGGTTTCGCCGCCGCCGGGCGCGTGCTCGGCATTCCCAAGTCGCGCTTGTCGCGGCGTATCGCCGAACTGGAAGAACGCCTCGGCGCCCGGCTGCTGCAACGCACCACGCGCCAGCTGAAGCTGACGGCGGTGGGTGAGCGCTACCTGCGCCACTGCCAGGCCATGTTGCTGGAGGCGGAAATGGCCGACGAGGCCGTTGCCAGCATGACCAGCGAACCGCGCGGGCGGCTGCGCGTGTCCTGCCCGGTGGGCCTGGCCCATGAACTGCTGCCGGACATCATAAGCCGCTTCCTGAAGACTCACCCGCACGTGCAGCTGGACATGCTCCTGCTCAACCGCCGGGTCGACCTGATCACCGAAGGCATCGACGTTGCCTTGCGCGTGCGCGACCTGGGCGATGAAGAACCGATGCTGGTGACCCGGCGCCTGCGCCAGGCGCAGATGATCCTGGTGGCCGCGCCGAGTTTTCTTCAAGGGCGGAGCATCGACAGCCCCGACGACCTGGCCACGGTGCCGGTGCTCGGGGCACTGGAAAGCGACCGCATGGTGCACTTGCGCATGCTGGACCAGCACGGCAACAAGCGCGACCTGGTACTCGAAGCGCGCCTGGGCATCGAGGATTTCATCGTGCGCAAGGCCGCCGCAGTGGCCGGCCTGGGCTTTACCGCATTGCCGATCATGTACTGTGAAGAGGGCCTGGCCAGTGGCGAACTGGTGCAACTGCTGCCGGCCTGGTCAATGCCTGGCGGCTATCTGCAAGCGGTGTACCCGCACCGACGTGGCGTGCTGCCTGCGGTTCGAGCGTGGATCGACCATCTGGTCGAATCGTTCAAGGAGTGCGGCGATCGGTACGTATAGCGACCGCAGGGGTCACTCTGCGCGCCAACACGAGTACCAGCAGCACATTGAACAACGCCAGGGCACAGACGCCAAGCAACACGCTGCTGGCATCGGCGACCTGCAAGAGGTAACCGCCGACAAGTGGCGTCAATGCCTGGGCGATCAGGGATGGCCGGGCCATGCGCCCCATCAGCCGGACGTAGGTTGCCGGCGACATCAACGCCAGGGGCAGCAAACCGCGGATGATGGGCCGCAAGCCATTGCCCGCGCCAAACAACACCAGGCCCAAGGCGGTGGCCAACGGTGCTGTCAGGACCAGCAACAGGCCGATGGCCACCAGGACGACCGAGACAAGGGCCAACCAGACCGGATGATGGGTGCGCCAAAACACCTGCACGAACCGCGCCCCCACTTGGCTGGGGCCGACAAGGGCACTTAAGCCGATGGCAACGGCCAGGGAAAAGCCCTGCCCCTGCAGCAAGGCCAGCAGATGAACAGACATCGCCGTCATGATCACCGCCCCCACCGCGAAGGTTGCGGTGAGCAGCAGGTAGGTCGGCCGCTCGACTGCACCTTCCTCATCACCCGCGGCACTGCGCGTGGCCAGTACGCCCCGGCCAGCCGGGAGCACCCACAGGTACAACGGCGCCACACTGATCGCCAGTACGCCGGCATAAGCCTGGCATGTCATCCGCCAACCTAGGTGTTCAATGGCCAGCGCCACTACCGGCCAGCAGAGGGTGGTCGCGAACCCGGATATCAGGGTAATGCCGGTAATCGCACGGCCCGACCGCTCGCCGTACAGCGCAGCCAGGGTGGCCAGCAAGGCTTCGAACAAGCCCAATGCCATGCCGACACCGATGACCATCCAGGCCCAGAGAAACATCGGCAGCGAGGTCGAGCCGGCCATCAGCAGCAGCCCGCTCGCCAGGACCAGGCCACTGCTGGCAAGAATATTGCGCCCGCCAAAGCGCGCAATGAGCCGGCTGGCCAGGGGCGCCAACAACGCACTGACAAGAATGCTCAGCGACAGCGCACCGTAGACCCATTGGCTGGCCCAGCCCGTCTCGCGCATGATCGGCCCGGCCATCACCGCCATCAGGAAAAAGGAGCCGCCGTATGCCAGCAACTGCAGCAATCCCAGTGAGAAAATGCCGAGCATGCCAGGTAACCGAGAAGGGTCTTTCAAAGCATCGCCAATAGGAAAGGGAACGGGAAATCACAGCCTGCAAGTCGCCCGAGCGACAGTGGATCATTGCGCCCGTTCAGAGCGACCGCCAAAGGAATGAAATGGCGGAGTAACCGTGCAACCGCCAAAGGAACGTAGCCAGGAAGTAGGCCTGCCCGCCGGTAAAACCACACTTTACAGGCTTGATTGCTCCACACCGGATCGTGGCACTATGGGCTCACTCCAATAAAAATGACGACGCTCCGGCGCTGCTGCAATGGAAGCGATCGACCATGAGAACCACTCGATGACAGCCCCCGCGCAAAGCTCGACGGCACTCTTCCCGAACCGATTTGCCGCCCCGCGCCAGGGTCGCCAGCCGCTGCTGCGACAACGCCTGCTCGAACAACTGGAACGTGCCCAGAACCAGAAACTGATCCTGGTCTGCGCTGCTGCCGGCTACGGCAAGACCACCCTCTTGCAGCAGTACTACCAACGCTGCCGGCATGCCGGGCGATCGGCACTGTGGGTCACCTTGCACGCGGGCGATAATGACCTGCAACGCTTCATCGACCTGCTCGGGGGCGCCTTGCGCTCCGCGCATCGAACAAGCCTGCCCGACAATCACTTCACCCTCGATCAGGTGATCGCGCTGTATCACCTGCCCGCCTCGCCCCGCCTGATCGTGCTAGACGCTTTGGAAGTCATCGACGCTCCGACGACTTTCGCCTGCCTGCAATGGATCCTCGACAACCTGCCGGCGGGCACCACCTTGCTGATCGGTTCACGCACGCTTCCGCCGCTCGACCTCACCCCATTGCGTGCCCGGGGCCAGCTCCTGGAAATCGGTACCGATGCCCTGCGCTTGAGCCTGGAAGAATCAACCTGGTTTGTCCGCGACAGCCGTCAACTGGCACTGTGCGACCATGAAGTCGACAGGCTTCATCGCCACAGCGAAGGCTGGATTACCGCCCTCTATCTGGCCTGCCTGCCCCAAGGGGAAGGCCTTGAGAATCTGCCCTCGCTCTCCAGTACGGACCCGCGCCTGGTGCAGTACCTGGCCGAAGACATCCTGCGCACGCTGGACGAAACGACCTTGTTGTTTCTCCTGCAAACCAGTGTCGCGTCAACCCTTTGCGCGTCGTTGTGCGACACCTTGACCGGTCGCGACGACAGCGCGCAAATATTGGGCAAGCTGCTGCGGGACAATCTCTTTTTGCACCCGGTCGACGACCAACCGCTGCAGTTGCGCTATCACAATCTGTTCGCCGCGTACTTGCGCGACACCCTGCAACGGCGCTTCCCTGGCCGGGCCGACACCTTGCGCCAAGCGGCAGCGCGCTGGCACCTCGACGCCGGCCAGCCCGCCTGTGCCATCGATTACCTGCTCGATGCCAATGCAATACCGGAGGCCGTCGACCTGCTGGCCGAACACATCGAGCGCTTCCTCGAAAACGGACGTACGCGCAGGCTGCTGCGCTGGCTGGACTGCATCCCCATCGAGCTTCTTGACGCACACCCACGGTTGAACCTGGCGTATGGCTGGGCACTGCTATTCGCTCGGCGCTTCAAGGATGCCCTGCGCTTGATCGCTCACCTGGAGGAACAGGGCCAGCACCTGCAATCACAGACGCTGCAGTGCCTGTGGCTGAGCATGACGGACCAGAGTGAAGCCTGTTGCCGCCTCGCCCTGGCGCACCTGCGGCAATTGCCTGCCGAGGAACGCTGCCAGGCGCGCGTGGTGGCGTCTACCCTGGCCTTGCAACTCAATGCCTGCGGCCACGTCGAGCTCGCCCGGGACGTGCTCACTCAAGCCCCTGCCCCGCTGGCATGCGGCGTGCGGCAGAGCATCGACAGTGTGCTCGAGCTGACCCGGGGCCGTCTCGATGCTGCCCTGCAACGCCTGCAAACACCCACTGCGCAAATCGGGAACGTCGGCACTGCGAGGCTGACCTACAACGCCATCGGCGCCCTGTTGAAGTATGAACGCGGTGAACTGGCGCAGGCCGAGGGCTTGCTCATGCCCGTGCTGTCCCAGGCCCGCGAGGCCAGTACGCCCGACACCCTGATCATCTGCCATGTGTTGACAGCGCGCCTGGCACTGCGCCGCGGTGATCGCGACACGTGGTTGCGGCACTTGGTGCAACTCGAACACATTGGCCGCCAGGCCGGTTCCCAGCGCATCCAGTGTTCGGCATGGCTGGAGCACGCCCGCGTGGCGACCCTGGACAAGCGCCTGGAATACGCCGAGCACGCCATGCGCTGCGTGCAGCAGCTGAGCGACTGGGACCGGCCGGGCATCCTGCTGCACGCCAACGATGTCGACTGCCCGCTGATTGCCGGCCAACGCCTGTGTATTGCCCAAGGCGCTTACAACGCTGCGGCGAAAACCTTGCAGGCGGCTATCGAGACTGCCCGAGCCCACCGGCACGGACGTCGCCAGATCAAGTTGCAGTTATTACTGGCAATGGCGCGCGATGGCCAGAAACGCAACCGCTTGGCCATACACGCACTTGATCAGGCGCTGCAACTGGCCTGCCCTGAAGGTTTCCTGCAAAGTTTTATCGAAGAAGGCGAACGCCTGGCCACCCTGCTCGTACGCTGGCTTGAGCGTCGACAGCCACCCGGCGAATCGCAACCGGACAGCGAAAAGGCGTTTGTCATCGGCGTATTGCGGCACCTGGGCAGGGCTGCGGATGCCGGCACCCGCGATGCGAATACGTCGCCCGCATTGACCAGCCGGGAAGTACAAGTCTTGCAGTTGCTGGCGGTCGGCCACCGCAACCCTGTCATCGCCGAAAAGATGTTCCTCAGTGAATGCACAGTGAAAAGCCACTTGCGCAAAATCAACATCAAACTGGGTACGCGCAACCGCATCCAGGCGCTGGCCATTGCCCGTGACCACGGTTGGCTGGATTGAGGCGCGACAGCCTAGCCGCCTGACGCAGCATCCGCCATGAAAAAGCCCCGCATTCGCGGGGCTTTTTGTTTTTTTGCGACGTTTACGCGGCGGCAACCGTGGCTTCGGCCGTCAGCTTGTCACAGCTTTGACCGCGTACGCGCATCAACTGTGGCAACAACGAGCCCAGTACCATACCCAACCAGCTGAACAGCAGGCCGGCCAACTGAGGTGGCCAGAAGTCGGCTTCGGTGTAGGTGTATTCCAGCCACAGCCAGGACACCATGCCCAACACCATGGCGGTCAATGCGCCCTGGGTGGTAGCACGCTTCCAGAACAGGCCGGCGAACAACGGTACTGCCGCGGCAACCAGGGTTACCTTGTAGGCGTTGCCGACCATCTCGTAGATGCTGGCGTTGGAGAACAGCGCAAACACACACGTGGCGATGGCACAGACCACGATGGTCACACGCATGGCGAACAAAAACTGCTTGTCGTTCATGTCCGGGCGGAAGCGCTTGAGCACGTTCTCGGTGAAAGTCACCGACGGTGCCAGCAAAGTACCGGAAGCAGTCGACATGATCGCCGACAGCAGCGCACCGAAGAACATGACCTGGGCGAACAAGGGCGTACGCTCCAGAATCAGGTGCGGCAGAATCATCTGCGCGTCGTCAGTCAGCAAACGCTGGACCATCTCGGGGTCGATCATCGAGGCCGCGTAGGTCAGGAAGATCGGCAGCATGCAGAACGACAGGTAGAAGAACGCACCGGCCATGGAGGCACGCGCAGCGATGTTTTCGGTCTTGGCCGACATCACGCGGGCATACACGTCCTGCTGCGGGATCGAGCCAAACATCATGGTCACCGCAGCGCCGAGCAAGGCAACGAAGTCCTTCGGCTCATAGCTGTGCATGAAGGTGAACTTGCCATCGTGGGCCGCTTGGGTGATGACGGCAGCAGGACCACCGGCCATGTCACCGATCAACCAGGTCAGGTAGACCAGGCCGACAACGATGATCAACATCTGCATGAAGTCAGTCAGGGCTACCGACCACATGCCACCGAACAGGGTGTACAGCAGCACGATCACGGCACCGATCAGCATGCCCTGAGTGGTGCTGATAAGGCCGTCGGACAGCACGTTGAACACCACGCCCAGGGCGGTGAATTGCGCGGCGATCCAGCCCAGGTAAGACAGGATGATCACGATACTGGTGATCATTTCCACATTCGGGCCAAAGCGCTTGCGGAAGAAGTCACCGATGGTCAGCAGGTTCATGCGGTACAGCGGACGGGCGAAAATCAAGCCCACCAGCATCAGGCAGCCGAACGAACCGAATGGGTCTTCGATGATGCCGGCAAAGCCTTCCTGGATGAAGGTGGCCGGAATCCCCAATACGGCCTCGGAGCCGAACCAGGTCGCGAACACCATCGCCGCCACCAGGGGAAAGGACATGCTGCGGCCACCGGCCGCGAAGTCTTTGGAGCTTTTCACGCGGGTAGATGCGTAGAAACCGACACCTACCGTGAGCAGAAGGTAAACCGCTACAAACCAAATCAGCATTTGCACTTTCCGTTGGCACGTCCGGTACCGGATTGGCGAGCGAGGCTCGGCCAGGGGTACCGCGACTGACTGTGTTGTTTTTGTGTACGTGTCGCAAGCGATACGAAAGCTCTGCTCCAGCCATTACGGGCAGAAACGTAACCACTTGTGACGACGGTTCGGCAGTCTGCCAACCCTGTAAAATATGTCAAACAATAAAAGGTCTAAAACGCAAAAAAAATGACGAATTGCACCAATCAATCGGTAAGCGACTGTTTTTCATGCCTATCACCGACAACCTTGGGCTCACGGATAAATTATATTTAACAGCCAAACGGCCTAATCCACGGTAGCGTCGCCAAGGCGGCCTTGTACGAATGCCGCGGCCTGGCGTGTCATGTGGTCGAGTTGGCGATCACGCTGTTTCTCTGCATCGACCATGGCGCGCTTGCCATGTTGCTTGAGCAGGTAGGAATGGATCTGCCGCACCTCCACGGACTGGTAGATCGGCGCCACATCCAGCACCGCCAGCAAGCCATTGGAGCGGTAGGCACGGCTATTCATCAGGACCTGGGGCCCGCGCGCGCCGACCACCTGAAAACCCATCGCCTCGAAGTACGGCACCTTGCCCACCACGCAGGCCAGCTCCGCATGGGGGTAGCGCGCCAGCATGTGTTGCAACATGGCCCGGGCAATACCCCGGCGCCGATGGCTGGCCAGTACGCCCAGGTAGGCTACCGAGCACGCCTGGGGATCGTCTTTCAGCGGCAGGTACAAGACGAAACCCACAACCTTCGCCGGGTCCTGCTCATCCAGCGCCACCACCAGTTCGATCGGCATGCCGCGCGAGCCATCCATGCCTTTGAGGTACAGATGCACTTCATAGCCGAGGCCGTATTGGTACAGGCTGTACAACGGATTGCTCGGGGCAATGGCAACCATGCCGATATCGGTCACGTAGTCGACCACCATTTGCATGATCTGGCTTTCGATTGATTCCGGTGGCGGGGTTTCAAAGCGGGTGATGCTGGACATCGAGGTTCAGGCTCCGGGCAAGGGCGTGGGTGCACACCCAGCGCTGCAAAGCGCCATGATACCGTGTCTTCAGGCACTTACCTCGCACAAATGTCGCGCAGGCAACGGGCCTAGCGAGCGTCGCCACCCCGCGGCTTGTAGAACAGAAACTTTCCGGTCTCGGTGGTCTTGATGTATTTTTTCGCCCAACCGGGGGAAACATTTCGGTCATGGAAGTACAACGCACCGTGGGTGCGATCGCGCAGTTGCTGATTGAGCGCCTTGCGCGCGATTTCCTTGGCGATGGTATAGCGCTCGTCTTCCACGACCTGGTCCGATCGGCCGTCACACCACCAGGAAAATTGGCAGGTTTTCTCCTCCACGCCCTGCTTGACCACCTTGCACACCGTATCCGGAAAACCTTCATGGCCGACCCGATTCATCACCACATTGGCCACGGCCTCCATGTCGGCCGCGGTACCGCCCTTGGCTTCCCAGTAGATGGAGCGCGCAAGGCAGGTGATGGCATCGTCCAGCGCCGCGGCGCCCTTGGGGTCGACCGCCTGCACTTCGGATGGGGTGATGGCGCCGGACCTGGGTGGCGGCGCCGTGCTGCCTGCCGCGGCTTTCTGCTCCAGGGCGTGGGCCTTGTCTTGCGCGACAGCGCTGGTTTTGCCCTCGCCAGCCGCCAGTACCTGACCTGCGCAGAGTGTCGATAAAAGCAAGAGTGCCAGCCAGAAGCGGCGCATGATCGAACCTGAATGAAAAGCAGCCTGATTGAACGACTCATCCACAGGGTAGTAGCAAAATCATTGCACCACACTGCAAACCAGGCTTTTGGCAGGGTAAAAAGGCACTGCACCGTACCGGGTAAAATCAAGCATCATGGGTGCAGTCCGTTCAAGGGGGAAATTCATGCGCGTCACATCATTGGTTGTGCGTTTTGCCGGGTTGTCCCTGGGGCTGGCATTGGCCACCGCCGCGGTGGCCAGCGAAGAGACGCAGCTGGTCGAGTCGATCAACGCCTACCGCAGCCAGGCGCAGCGCTGCGCCGGCCAGGCCTCCCAGGAACTGCCGCCACTGGCAAGCGACCCCCGCCTGGTGCTGTCGGCCAGCAGCATCGGTAACCTGCAACAGGCACTGGCGGCCGCTGCCTACCCGATGGTCAATGTGCAGGCAATCAGCCTCAATGGGCCACGCGATGCCCAGGCGGCCATGAAGGCGGTGCAGGAGAGCTTCTGCCAGGTCGTGCTCAACCCTCAATTCGTGGATATCGGCGTGAGCCGTGATGCCCGCGAGTGGCGCATCGTACTGGCGCGGCCATTACTGACCGGTCGCCTGGGCGACTGGCAGGCCGAGGGCCAGAACATGCTCGCCGCCATCAACAGCGCCCGCGCACAACCGCGCCAATGCGGTGGCCAGGCCTACGCCGCCACCACGCCGTTGACCTGGAACGCCACCCTGGCAACAACGGCCGAGGCCCATACCCGGACCATGGCCAATAACAACTTCCTCGACCACAAGGACCGCGATGGCCGCACCCCGGGCGACCGGGCGGAACTGGCAGGCTACGTGGGCCAGCAAGTCGGCGAGAACATCGCCGCCGGGCAGGACACCGTGCGCAAGGTGGTGGACGGCTGGCTGGCCAGCCCCGGGCATTGCGCCAACCTGATGAACCCGGCCTATCGCGAGCTGGGCGCGGCCTACGCCGTGGACCCCAAGAGCGATGCGGGGATTTACTGGACGGCGATGTTCGGTACGCCGTGAAGATCGATTGCGGCCTTGTGGACGCAGGCCCGGGCCCCATCGCTGGCAAGCCCGCCCCTACGGGGGCCTGCAGTGCATTTAGCTGTGGGAGCTGGCTTGCCCGCGATGCAAATACCGCGGATTGTCTGGCATACCGCAGCGATAGGATCGCGGTCAAGTCGAGTCGTCGCACCGCCGCTCCTACGGCCCAGGCCGGCGCACCGCCCGGACTTTCCCGCTGTTGCCACCCCCGCAAAAAAACCGGTCCGCACCATCGGATTCAAGCCCCGACACGCCCACACCAGGTGGCAAATCGAGGCTTTGCAGGACCTCGCCGCTTTGCGGGTCGATATGGCGCAACTCGCTCTGCTCGCCTTCCCAGGTCCCATGCCAGAGCTCGCCATCGACCCAGGTCACGCCCGTGACGAAGCGGTTGGACTCCAGGGTGCGCAGAATCGCACCGGTCTGCGGGTCGACTTGATGGATCTTGCGGGCGCGATACTGCCCGACCCACAGTGTACCTTCGGCCCAGGCCAGCCCCGAGTCGGCCCCGCCACCGGGTGCTGGAATGGTGCCGAGCACTCGACCAGTCCGGGGGTCGATCTTCTGGATGCGATCCTCGGCAATCTGGAACAGGTGCTGGCCGTCGAAGGCGGTACCCGCATGGGCGGCGACCTCGAGCGAACGCAAGGTCTGGCCGCTGTTCGGGTCCAGGGCGTTGAGCTTGTCGCCGCTGGCGAACCAGACATGTTCGCCGTCCCAGGTCAGCCCATGGACAGACTCGACGCCCGGGAAAGGGCCGTATTCACGAACGATTTCGGCAGTTGCGTGTTTCATGTTGCCATCCTCCTCGCTGGGTAGTGGCTTGCATCCTAGCCGTTGGGCAAGGGCGTCGGGAGTAACAAGATCGTCGCGAATCCCGGCACCGGCGGCGTCAGCCAGCGCCGTGCGCGCCCGCGGCCGAATGCCTGCACCTTGCCCTGCGCCGCCAGGGCTTCGAGTGCTCGCTGCACGCTGCGCTGGCTGGCACCGAGGGCCAGGGCCAGGGCCGAACTGGACCACGCCTCGCCATCGCTGAGAAATGCCAGCACCGACGCGTACTTCTCCTCCAAGGGTCGCGCCAGCACTACGACCTCGTCGGCCCCATGGGACACCAGGGCAAAACCGCCGCGAGTGGCGCGGATATCGGCCAGCGGCCTCAGCAGCGTGCGCAGCCGGCCGATTTCGACCCGCAAGCGCGCGCGGTGGGATTCGTCGAAAACCCGGGTAGCGAAGGCCTTGGCAATCAACACGCCTCGCGCGACATCACCAGGCCAGACTTCGGCCAACGTTCGCAACAACGCGAACAATACCGGCCGCGTTGCCAGCGACACCCACGTGCCCTGGTGATGCAGGCCATGCCGGCAGGCATCCACGACCAACGCCGTGGAGGCTAGCAATGCCTCAACCTCGCCAAGCCTCAGCGGGCGCTCCTGGCCGTGGGCAATCAGTCGCGCCGTGGGCGTGTTCAGATTCCTTGCCGCATTGTCGACTTCGGCCAACAACGCAGGAATGCCGGCCTGCCGCGCGGCCAGTGCGGCACGTGCCAGCGCCGCATTGGCCGCGCCCGACTGCAGGCGCCGCAGCGCCAGGCCCGCAACCACCAGCGCGTGGGCAGCCTGTAATGCTGGCGGCAAAGTCGTGGGGTCAAGCTCGGCCAGCCCTCGCTCGGCTGCATCCAGTTGCCCGAGCAAGAGCAGGCGACGCACCTCAAGGTAACGCGCATGGGCGGCGTTGACCCGGTCGCCGCAGGCATCGAGGGTCATGCGCGCAGCGTCCAGTACGTGTGCCGGCCAACCGAGATCACGGCACGCCAGCGCAATCTCGGCCTCGGCCACTACGCAGCGCGCGCGGGCCACGGCCTCGGCTTGGCCGAAGGCACGCGCCGCACGTTTGAGCAGTGCCTTGGCCCGTTCGAAATCACCGAGCTGGGCCATGCCGATTCCCCGCAACGCCAGCGCCGCCGGGTCGTCGCGCAAGGCCACAAGGTTCAACGCGGCAAACGCATTGCCGGCTGCCAGTGCGCGCGCCGCCGCCGTGATCAGGGCATCCATCGCAATCGCTCCTCAGGTATCACTCCCAGCGTTCGATGCTACGGTTTGCCACCGTCCTTCTTCACCGCCTCGATCCAGGCCGGGTCCAGGCGCGGCTGCTCGGGGTCCAGGCCCTGCGCTTCCATGGCCGCCTTGTGCTGGTCGATTTCGTGCACCATCTGGCTCAGGGCGCTGGAGTTGGCGTCCAACTGGTGCATCTGGGTGACGCCCAGGTGATAGAACCGCAGCAGCTTCATGGCCGCCGGGCTGCCCGCCTGGACACCGCTTTTGACGTGGTGCATGACATTGGTGACGCTCATCAGGCTGCGCTTGAGTTGCCAGCCATACACCGCTGCCGCCATCCACGGCTGCGACCAGAAACGCAGCCGCAGCAAGGCCATGCTCAATACCAGGCCCACCAGCACCCCCGCCAGGTTCAGGCGGAAGTTATCACCGCCCGGTGTGCCGAACAGCAGCACCGCAGCGCTGGACACCAGCATGGCCAGGGCAATGAATACCACCGCGATGATCAGCGTGCTGCGCCGGGTTTGCTGGCGGTAGGTTTCGGGGTTTTGCGGTTTGATTTCGAACATCGTGGCGCCATCAGGGAGGATTCGGCCGGCATTATTGCATAGCGTGGAAGAAGGCAGCCTGGGATCCAATGCCACCTATACTGCTAGCTACCTAACCTTTAGGCCTGCACTAGTAACAATAACAAGCAGAGGTGACATATGGTCTGGCAGCAAATCTACGATCCGTTCGATAACGCCGTGCTGTCGACCGTCATGGCGGCAGTACCGGTGGTGGTCATGCTGGTGTCCCTGGCATTTTTCCATATCAAGGCCCACCTCGCGGCGCTGCTGGCCCTGGGTTCAGCCTTGCTGATCTCGATTTTCGCCTTTGGCATGCCGGCGGGCATGGCCGGCTCGGCGGCGCTGTTCGGCGCCGCCAATGGCCTACTGCCGATTGGCTGGATCGTCCTCAACATCATCTTCCTGCACCGCCTGACCACCGAGAACGGCTCGTTCAAAGTGCTGCAGGATTCCTTGACCCGCATCACCGATGACCGCCGCCTGCAATTGTTGCTGATCGCCTTCTGCTTCGGTGCGTTCTTCGAAGGGGCGGCCGGCTTCGGTACGCCGGTGGCGGTGACCGGCGCGATTCTGATCGGGCTGGGCTTCTCGCCCCTGGCCGCCTCCGGCCTGGCGTTGATCGCCAACACCGCTCCCGTGGCCTTTGGTGCCTTGGGCACGCCGGTGATCACCCTGGCCAAGGTGACCGGTCTGGATGAGATGGAACTGTCGATGATGGTTGGGCGCCAGTTGCCGTTTTTCTCGGTGATCGTACCGTTCTGGCTGATCTGGGCCTTCGCCGGCTGGCGCAAGATGCTGGAAGTGTGGCCGGCGATCCTGGTTGCCGGGGTCAGCTTTGCCATCCCTCAGTTCGTCGTTTCCAACTACCACGGCCCGATGCTGGTGGATGTGATCGCGGCGCTGATCTCCATGGCCTGCCTGGCCGGCTTTCTCAAGGCCTGGAAACCCGCCCAGGTGCACACCTCCGCGGCATTGTCGGGGCGGGTCGACAACTCCCACGTCGAAGAAGAAAAGAATGCGAGCGCCGACACCGGGCAGACCTTCGGCAACGATGCCAGGCCTGCGGTGCTGCGCGCCTGGATGCCGTGGATCATCCTGACCGTGTTTGTGTTCATCTGGGGCACGCAAACCTTCAAGACCACTTTCGACACGCGCCCTGCCTTCGATATGCAAACCGGCGCGGCCAAGCTCGACCCACAGGGTAAACCCCTGCGCGAAGCCAACCCGATCTTCGCCCCCGCCGTGACCTTCCAGACGTTGCACCTGCAAGTCGAGAAGGTGCCGCCGGTGGTGCCACAACCCAAACCCGAGGAGGCCATCTATAAATTCACCTGGCTGACCAGCACCGGCAGCGGCATCTTGCTGGCCGCCATCCTCGGTGGGTTGCTGATGGGCTATTCCATCCCGCAACTGGTGCGCCATTACCTGCGGACACTGTGGGTGGTGCGCTTTTCGCTGATCACCATCGCGGCGATGCTCGCGCTGGGCTTCCTCACCCGCTACTCGGGGCTGGATGCGACCATGGGCCTGGCCTTCGCCGCGACCGGCATCTTCTACCCCATGTTCGGTACCTTGCTGGGCTGGCTGGGCGTTGCCCTGACCGGCTCGGACACGGCATCCAACGTGCTGTTCGGCGGTTTGCAGCGGGTCACCTCCGAGCAACTGGGGCTCAGCCCGGTGCTGATGGCGGCAGCCAACAGTTCCGGCGGGGTCATGGGCAAGATGGTCGATGCCCAATCGATCGTGGTGGCTTCCACTGCCACGCGCTGGTATGGCCATGAAGGGGAAATCCTGCGGTACGTGTTTTTCCACTCGGTGGTGCTGGCCATCCTGGTCGGTGGCCTGGTGACCTTGCAAGCCTATGTGGCGCCGTTTACCCATATGGTGGTGGGCGGGCATTGATAACTGCGCGAGCGGCGGCCTGTTTCGCACCGGGCCGCCGATTTTGTCCGTTTGCCGCTATCTGTTGCCCCTATTGCGTTAGCCGGCAGGCCGGGCCAGGGCTAGAGTAGCCCCAGCATTGACCCCTCTCGGATGTTCGCCATGGCCCGCTCGCGTTTGCTACCCGACAACTTCACCCTGACCCTGATCGCCGTCGTCGCCACCGCGACCCTGTTGCCCGCGCAAGGCCAGGTGGCCACCGCGTTCAGCTGGATCACCGACATTGCCATCGCCCTGCTCTTCTTCCTGCACGGGGCCAAGCTGTCGCGCGACGCCATGCTGGCAGGCGCCGGTCATTGGCGCCTGCACCTGCTGGTGTTCATCTGCACCTTCGGCCTGTTTCCGCTGCTGGGTCTTGCCCTGAAACCGGTGCTGATGCCCATGGTAGGCCCGGAGCTCTACACAGGCTTTCTCTATGTCTGCGTGCTACCCGCCACCGTGCAGTCGGCCATCGCCTTCACCTCCCTGGCGCGGGGCAATATCCCGGCGGCGATCTGCAGCGCAGCCGCTTCCAGCCTGCTGGGCATTTTCGTCACGCCACTGCTGGTCGCCTTGGTGATGGGCGTTCATAGCGATGGCGGTTCGACGCTCGAAGCCATCGGCAAGATCAGCACCCAACTGCTGTTGCCCTTCATCGCCGGCCAGATCGCCCGTCGCTGGATCGGTGCCTGGGTGACCCGCAACAAGGGGTGGTTGAAGAATGTCGACCAGGGCAGCATCCTGCTGGTGGTCTATACCGCGTTCAGCTCCGCTGTGATCGGCGGGCTCTGGCAGCAGGTTCCGGCTGTGAAACTGCTGGGTGTGGTGGCCGGCTCCTGTCTGCTGCTGGCCCTGGCGCTGTTGGCCACCCACTTGCTGGGCAAAGCGCTGGGCTTCACTCTGGAGGACCGCATCACCATTCTGTTCTGCGGCTCGAAGAAAAGCCTGGCCACCGGCGTGCCCATGGCCCAGGTGCTGTTCGCCGGCAGCAGTATCGGCGTGCTGATTCTGCCGCTGATGCTGTTCCACCAGATCCAGCTCATGGTCTGTGCCGTCCTGGCCCAGCGCTACGCAAAAAGGCCAGAACTTGTGGAGACCGGGCTCAAGGTCGCCTGAACCGGCCCTGACGCAGCTTGTTGGCAGCTATGGGACGGTGTGGGCTGGACTGATTGTGCTTTTCTTTCGCGATGGTGCAGGCGCCGCCGAACGTCCCTTCAGGAGGCTGAACGAAGGTATTGCGCAGCCAGGTGCAAGGCAGGACGCAATGACTTCACTCGACCTTCTGACGGGACGATCTGTGTCGCCTGAGAAGTCGCGCACTTAAACGCCAAAGCGATTAGTGTGCCACTGCAACAGTCTAGTGACAGTGGAACCTCAAGGCCTGAGTGGCCGTTCCTCATCCAGATCGGACAAGCTCTTGCCATCGTCCGGATGCTTCCAGGTGGGGTCGGGCTCTGGTGGGTCATCCACGTCGTCGGGCCAGTCTTCCTCGGTCTTCTCTGGCTCGGCCGGCGTTTGGGCAGCGGCGTGAATGCCTGCGGGGTATCTTGAATCTGAAACCATGCGCACCTCCCTTCATTCGGATTGAACAGGCACTGCACCCTTAAGTGAAGCACAGCCGCGATGCTATGCTTTGGCCTCTGCCTGGAGGGCTGGCCGATGTGCGGAAGGCTATCGCAATACCGTGGTCTGCATGACTTTGTCGACGCCCTGGGCATGCCCAACGCCCTGGCTACCTCCATCGATACGCAACCGCTGGGCCACTACAACGTGGCGCCGTCTACCCTGCTGGCACTGTTGCATCTGCAACCACCGCTGCTGCACGCAGACTGGGTACGCTGGGGCTGGCGGCCGCACTGGGCCACCGACCGAGCCGCGCCGATCAACGCCAGGGTCGAGAAAGTTGCCCACGGCCCATTTTTCCGCGCTATCTGGCCACGGCGTGCAATTGTCCCGGTCGATGGTTGGTACGAATGGGTCGACGAAGGGGACATGAAAAAACAGCCCTATTACATCCGCCGCCGCGATGGTGCGCCGGTCCTGTGTGCCGCCATCGGTCAATACCCTCAGGGTGTCAGTGAGCCCCAGCCCAGCGACGGCTGCGTCATCATCACCGCCGACAGCGCCGGCGGCATGGTCGACATTCATGACCGCAGGCCGGTCACCCTGGCCCCTGCCCTTGCCCGCGAATGGCTGGATCCGGCCACCCCCAGAGAACGTGCCGAGCAATTGCTACTGTTCGACGGCCAGGGTGGCGATACCTTCGAATGGTTCCGGGTCGACAAGGCCGTGGGTAACGTACGTAACCAGGGCGCCGGGTTGCTGTTGCCCATCGACCGCCCACCCTTCCCAGGCCCATAAAAAAACCCCGCTCGATGACGGGGTCCACTGGTTCGTTCAAGCTATTTCTTCGCCTGGAAAATCGCCCGCGGCAGGAACTTGTTGCGCGCGCGCCCCGACGCCGCGCGTGCAGGGCTTTTAGTGATCGAGTCATCGCTGGTGGCGCCTTCGAAGCCCACCCGGTAAGGGGTCTGGCCACAATGCACACAACTGTTTACTGGAAACTCCTCCTCGCGGTCTTCAATGAAATGCTCACTCATCAAGGGCTCCCTCCGGCTGCTGGTCACTATCGGCAAACGGCTGATTGCCTGGAAAATACTGACCAATCCAGAGCCTGAGACTAGCCGGTCATTTTGTGTTTTTCCGGTCACAATCGAACGATTTGACCAATGGTTGCCCTGCATCAACAGGCTGATGTGTGCGTATGCAGCCTGCAGGGAGCACTGCTACACTGTCTTCGCTGAAGGGAGGAATGAGAAATGTCCGACAAAGAAACGATCGCCACCTTGCTCACGATCATCAATTCCCGTCAGGCTCGATTGGCATCGACCTGCAAGGAAATTGCCGACTGGATCGACCGCCAGGGTGATGTTCCGGCAGCCCTGAAAATACGGGACAGCCTGAAAGCGGTTGAAGCCGACGAGCAAAAGGTGAAAAAGGCGCTGACGTCGCTGAAGATGGTCGATGCACCGCTGCCGCGGTTCCGTCAATTTTGAGCCCCCGCGGCGTTCACCCTGCGCCGAGTCGTTCGAACCACTCCAGGCAGGCCTGGCGCTTGCGCGTCCCTGCCCGCCGGTAACCCTGCCCGCTGCCTTGCAACCCCCTACCTTATTTGACCTGCCAGATCACATTTTCGCTGTTGATCTGCGGGCAACGGTCCGGATTGATCTCGCGTTCGCGATGGAGCCAGATCCGCGTCTGCTCACTGTCGAAAGCCCGGCCCTTGCGTAACCGCATCACGCAGGCGGAAACACCGAAGTGCCCGCACTCGGGGCACACCAGTTCAATACCGTCTTGCGCTGTGTCCAGCTCGCGCGCCTCGCTTGCACAGTTCACACACTTCATCGCCCGCTCCCCGCTCGTTTGGCCAATAAAGATTGACTGTCGTTGATTCCAACGGATAACTGAGAGTCTGGCACAGGACAGGCCGGCAAGTGGCAGCCATCACCCTGAAAGAACGAGCAATGCCATGAATGAGACCGTGCATACCGCCTGCTGGGCGGCAGCCTGGCCGTCAACGGCAAGCGCCGAGGCCTTGAAGCAGGCCGGCGTGGAGCGTGACGTGCACCTGACGACGTTTTACAACGCCAATGTCCGCTTGAGTTTTTCCGAGCCGCTGCCCCTGCGCCTGGCAACCATCACGCAGATTTGCGAATGGACCACCCGGCGCGGGCGCTGCATCGTTGCCGTGCTGGCGTGTGAAGACGACTGGAGCCATGCCCTGCACGCTGCCCTGGCCCACGCGTACGGCACGACCGAGCGCAACTTCTGCCCGCACTTGACCCTTGAACGCCGCGCGCCTCCCGGCAAGGCCCGTGCCTACCAGCACCTGATCGGCAAGGTAGTGGCATTCGACCGCCATGGCGTCGAGCAGCGCACTTGGAAGATGCGCGGGGATCAAACCATTTGATGCAGACTGGCGCGGCTCCACGGCCCGACGGAAGCGTGACCGGTGGCAAGTGTGCGGGCCCAGGCGACGCAGGCTTGCATGGCCTGGGTCATGGTTTCGGACACACGTGCATCGTGGTACTCCTCGATGAGCATCTGCCCATTGCTCGCATACACGCCGATAAATGCCTGGGTGACGCCATTGCGCGACAAACGCACCTGAACATCGATGGTGCAACCGTTGCCCAGGGTTTCTTCGTGGCAGCGGCTATTGAGCTGACAGTCCGCCCATTCCCAGTAGTGACTACCCCGTTGGCGCATGGCTTCTGCTCCTCATTTTTGGCGATATGAGTAAGGCACATGCTCAGGGAGTCCGCCATGGCAAAAGGCTGCCATTGGTCTGGCGAAACTCGTGGGCCGGGACAGCCGATTTACTGCCTCAAGCGCGCTTGCTGACCGTGCCTTGTACTTCATCCCTAGCCAGGCGCAATTCTTCCGCGTCCTGGTTCAACCGATGCACCACCCCCAGCAACCGTTGACGCAATATTTCATCTTTCAACTGGTCGATGGCGCGCATCAGATCTACCGCAGCGGACTGATTATTGGTCGCTACGCAATCCATGATCTTTCGCAGGTTTCTTGCTGGTCGGGTCACGAGATAGGTCCTTTGGAATCAGACTGGCACTGTAGGACAACAATGTTTCCTTTTAATTTCAGTTGCTTGTTGTTTTCAAAAGCAGCTGGAACGCGCCCTCGCACAAGGACGCCGGGTTCGTGCGCGCAAAGCGGGATGGGATTTTTGCGGATGCGAAAAACGAAAAAGCGGCCCTAAGGCCGCTTCTCGGAAAGCTTCCAGGCGTTCAGTGGGCCTTGTGGAAGCGAATATGGCGCAGCGGACGGGACTCGAACCCGCGACCCCCGGCGTGACAGGCCGGT
>RCUU01000458.1_pt1 | contig 22651 bp, 20 predicted proteins | sample 2166211 | NCBI WGS metagenome assembly RCUU01 (sample SAMN09932620, study PRJNA488358) | compost metagenome | feature: garden; material: soil; isolation source: compost soil in phenylacetic acid-enriched culture | place: Germany: Experimental Botanical Garden Goettingen | collected 2016-01-27
ATCGGGTTAAAAGGGAAGCCGGTGCAAATCCGGCACGGTCCCGCCACTGTATACAGGGACAAAGCTCTACGATGCCACTGTTATCTCAAGAAGAGAGATGGGAAGGCGAGCTTTTGTCATAACCTGGTAGTCAGGAGACCTGCCCACGGGAGTTAAGACGGTCCTTCGAGGAAAGGATAACGCTCTGCATAAGAAGACGGAACTTGGGACGAGAGACGACCTTAGGCCTTAGTACATGAAGTCGGTTCGCTCTCCGGATACCCGTTAACCATTTGTGGACGTAACCCATTCCTTACAGGTTTGGGTTTTTTCTTGTTGTCTGTTGAATGTATTTTGTGATATCGCCTTGATTCAGGTTGTTCTTGTAGAGGCAGTTCATATGAACTCGGTCTATAAAAATGTCCAAAGGAGTGGAAGAAGTGAAGAGTTTTAAAAAGATTTGGGGGATTTGGCTGCTCGCATTGCTGCTTGTCATTACAGCAGGATGTGGAGCCACTAACAACGCGAAGAACAATGCAGGTGCTAATGAACCGGCTGCCCAAGAGCAATCCAGCGGGAACACTGCGGCAAACGAACAGGATGCACAGCATACTACATATCCGCTGACTGTAAAAGATTCATCAGGAACAGAGTTTACGTTTGAGTCTGCGCCTCAGCGTATCGTATCTCTGGCGCCATCGGAGACAGAAGGGCTGTTTGCACTTGGTCTTGATGAGCAGGTTGTAGGCGTATCGGATAACGATGACTATCCGGAGGCTGTTAAGGATAAGCCAAGAATGGGCGGCTTTCAAGTTAACGTTGAGGCTGTTATTGCTGCACAGCCGGATTTAGTGATGGCTGCCAGCTTGATTGACGAAGCTACGGTCAAAAGTCTTAGCGATCTTGGGATTAAGGTCTACCGATCCAATCCAAAGACGGTTAATGAAGTGATCGAGCATATTAAGACGTTGGGTCAAATTACGGATCGTCAATCGGAAGCAGAGCAGTTAACAAAGCAAATGCAAGAAGAGCTGACCAAGGTTATTGAAGCAGTGAAGGGCTTGACCGAGGATCAGAAGAAAAAGGTATATATCGAATTTTCACCAGGCTGGACCGTGGGTAAAGGTGAGTTTATGGATGAAATGATTACGCTCGCTGGCGGTGTGAACGTCGCTTCTGATATTACCGGCTGGAGTGAAATTAACGAGGAAAATATTATTAAAGCGAACCCTGACGTCATTTTGTACGCAAATAGCGTCATTGACGAGAATAACCAGACGCTGGCGGATATTATTAAAGGACGCGGAGGCTGGGATCAAATTACCGCGATTAAAGAAGATCGGGTTGTCGGACTTGATGATAATCTGCTAAGCCGTCCAGGACCTCGTGTTACGCAAGGGCTGATTGAAGTTGCTAAAGCGATCTATCCGGATTTGATGAAGTAATGAAGACAAAGCTGGCTGGATACGGAACAATCGGTCTAGTGCTGCTGTTCATATCGCTATTGGTTTGCATTGGCTTTGGTTCAGTTCCGCTGCCGGCTGGTGAAATTGCAGCTATTATGCTGCACCGTATTCCTGGAATCGGGAATCTGATTACACCGGACTGGAGCATAGCTTCGGAACAAATCGTGATGCAGGTGCGTTTACCGCGTGTGCTGCTCGGATTGCTGGTTGGTGCATCGCTATCGGTTGCGGGGGCCTCCTTTCAGGGGGTGCTTCGCAATCCGTTAGCGGACCCATTTACACTCGGTGTATCATCGGGCTCAGCGGTAGGTGCGGCAGTGCTTATTTTTTTCGGATGGCAATTTTCCGTTGCGGGGGTATTCACCCTTCCGTTAGTCGCATTTTTGACTGGCGCCGCAACGCTGTGGATGGTCATGTGGCTCGCAAGGGAGAACGGAAAAATTCCAATTGAAAGCCTGATTCTTTCAGGTGTTGTGATGCAGTCCTTTTTAGGAGCGATCGTCTCCTTTTTAACAGCCATGTCCAAAAAAACAATTAATGAAATCATGTATTGGACGATGGGGAGCCTGAGTCTTCGAGGATGGTCATATACGGCCATCCTATTGCCATATTTACTGCTCGGGCTGTTATTTCTGTGGAGTCGCTCGCGCAGGCTAAATTTATTGGCATTGGGAGAACGTCAGGCAGCACATTCCGGTCTGAATGTAGAAACTACCAAGCTGACGATTTTGCTTGTAGCCACATTAATGACGGCAGCGGCGGTATCGGTATCAGGGATCATCGGATTTGTAGGACTTGTAGTTCCACATATGATCCGGCTCATTACAGGGCCTGACTATCGTCTTATCGTTCCGCTTTCTGCATTGGGCGGCGGGATATTTATGATGTGGAGCGATTTGGCGGCACGTTCGCTGCTTGCTCCAACGGAAATTCCGCTTGGCGTTGTAACAGCGTTTGTTGGTGCTCCTTTCTTTGCATATTTGCTATATCGCAAGAAGAAAGCAAGAGAGGTGAAGATGCAGTGATTGAGGTTCAGCATGTAGCCAAATCCTATGGTAGATTAAGCGTGCTTCGCGATATCAGCCTAAAGGTTGAAGCCGGCGAGCTTCTAGGGATAATTGGACCTAACGGCAGCGGCAAATCTACGCTCCTGAACCTTCTGTCAGGCATTGAGAAGCCTGATCAGGGGGACATCAGCTTAGCGGGTCAACCGATAGCTTCTTTCTCACGTAAATCTCTCTCCCGGAAACTTGCTGTATTGCAGCAGGATGGCTTGCCGTCTATAGCTTATCCAGTAAGAGAGGTGCTCGAGATGGGCCGGTTTCCTTTTCAGGACTGGAGAGGACGTGAACGAGACGGCAATGCAGAGGATTTGCTGAAGCAAATCATGGAGAGGCTGGAGCTTCAGGAGCTGGCCGATCGCCCTCTAAGTGTTCTCAGCGGCGGTCAAAGGCAACGGGTAGCCTTGGGAAAAGTGATGGCACAGCAGCCGGAGGTGCTGCTGTTGGATGAACCGACAACGTATCTGGACATCCGGTATCAGATGCAGTTCATGGATCTCATAGCAAGCTGGCAAAAGGAAGAGGGATTGACGGTAATTGCTGTGATGCATGATCTCAATCTGGCATCCCTTTATTGCGATCGACTGTTGATTTTGAATGAAGGACAAGTAATTGCTGAGGGTACACCAGACGAAATTCTCGTTCCGGAAACGGTGGAAACCGTCTTTGAGGTGAAATCCCATACCGTAATTCATCCTGATGCCGGGGTGCCGCAGCTGCTGCTGCAAAAGCGAAGCTAGAGCTGCCAAGCCCTGCTTGTGTGTGGATAGCGGGTACGCGTAGTATGATACTCTATGTGATATGCTGTGGAATAAGCTATACTTTTGATAGTGAACACACTTTATGACTTAAAGAGGGGAATTCGCAAATGAATCGATCAGTTAAGGAACTGGCGGCTTTGGTTCAAGGTCCAAATTCCGCAGCTATGGAGGCGGCACAACAGCATTTGGACAGCTTGACGAAGCCTCCGGGAAGTCTTGGCAAGCTGGAGGCGCTTGCGGTTAGATTGGCTGGAATTACAGGCGAGGTGAAGCCTTCCTTTTCCGAACGCGCTGTCATTGTCATGGCCGCTGACCATGGTGTATGCGAAGAAGGAATTAGCGCTTTTCCGGCTGAGGTTACGCCGCAGATGGTCATGAACTTTTTGGCAGGTGGAGCAGCGGTAAATGTGCTGGCCAGACAAGCCGGGGCAGAAGTGAAATGCGTGGATATCGGTGTAAATGCCGAGATGAGTCATCCGGAGCTTGTTTCCCGCAAGGTACGGTTTGGAACAGCAAATATGGCTAAAGGGCCTGCCATGAGCCGCGAAGAAGCGGAAGCAGCCATTTTGACAGGGGCGGCAGTGGTTGAAGAGGCAGTGGCACAAGGAGCATCCTTGTTTGTTACCGGAGAAATGGGGATTGGCAATACAACCGCAAGCGCTGCAATCGTAAGTGCACTGACCGATATTTCACCGCTGGACAGCGTAGGACGAGGGACGGGAATTAACGATGAGCGTCTTCGCCACAAAATAACGGTTGTAGAGAGTGCTCTTCGAACCAATCAACCTGATCCCGCCGATCCGGTCGATGTGCTCGCCAAGGTGGGCGGACTGGAGATAGCCGGACTGACTGGCGTTATTTTAGCATCTGCTGCCAATCATTGCCCTGTTGTGATCGATGGTTTTATTTCCAGTGCAGCAGCTTTGCTGGCGCAGCGCATTGCGCCTGAATCGTCCAATTATATGATTTCTTCACACGTGTCTCATGAGCAGGGACATGCCTTGTTATTGCAGGAATTAGGTCTTACACCAATGCTTCATATGGATATGCGGCTAGGTGAAGGAACGGGCGGGGTACTTGCGCTTCATCTGGTGGATGCGGCCTGCAGCATCATGAAGGAAATGGCTACATTTGAAAGCGCGGGGGTCTCTTCGGCTGAACCAACTGAGGTGAAGAAACCGACCGCGGCTGAGGTACAGTAATGATCGTTATGGTAACGGGCGGCGCGCGTAGCGGCAAAAGCTCATTTGCTGAACGCTGGTGCATGAAGCATGGCAGCTCCGGAATATATGTGGCTACCGCTCAAGCTTTTGATGAGGAAATGAAGGAGCGCATCGCCCTGCACCAACATCAGCGTGCAGAGTCAGGCTTCCGCTGGAGTACGATGGAGGAGCCCCTGCAAATTGTCGAGCTGTTGGACCGGCTTGCGATGCCGGGGCAATCCGGTGATCAGGTTGTTTTGATCGATTGTCTGACTTTATGGCTGACGAATGTACTGCTTGCTGCTGAGGAGCAGCAGGATGCTGATCAAGTGATACTAAGGGAAATGGATCGGCTCGCAGAGACAGTAGAAGCCTATCAAGGGCATCTCGTTATGGTCACTAATGAAGTAGGGAGCGGCATTGTGCCGGAGTATCCACTGGGACGCAAATATCGTGACTTGGCGGGGATGCTGAATAGAAAAATGGCGCAGATTTCAGATCAGGTGTTCCTCGTAACCGCAGGGATTGCTATTGAACTCAAGAGCAGGGAGTATATATTATGAGTGACAAAGGACGGCCGATATTGGCCGCTTTTCAATTTTTATCCCGTTTTCCGGTGAAGACTGAGCTGGATTTTACGCCTGAGCTGATGCGGAGAAGTGCACAATACTATCCGCTTGTTGGCGTGTCTATTGGGATTGTCGCAGCGGCTGTTGGTGCTGCTGCTCATCTGGCGATCCCGTCTCTACCCGCCGCAATATTGATGCTCATCATATGGGTCTGGTTAACCGGAGGTCTTCATCTGGACGGCTGGATGGACTCGGCGGACGCTCTGCTAAGCTACAGATCCCGTGAAAAAATGCTGGAAATTATGAAGGACAGCCGTGTCGGTGCAATGGGTGTACTGGCATGCGTGCTTCTATTAATGCTCAAAGCGTCCCTGCTTTCTTCGCTGCTGGATGAAGGCTTATTTGCTACTTGTGCCGCTATATGCACCGCACCTGTGTGGAGCCGCTGGTTTATGGGGTGGGCGATGCGAGCATGGCCATTAGCTCGACAGGGAGAAGGCCTGGCAGCCCGGTTTCACGGGATAAAAAACAGATATATCGCAGTAGCAACAGTGCTATCCCTTGTACTCTCTGCTGCTGCTTTGCTGGCTGCTTATGCTTTGGATGGCGATGGAGCTTCCTTGCCGCTCTTGGCATTGTATTATGTGTTGTCTCCGCTCATAACGCTTGCTGCTGGTGCACTGGCTGCCAGTCGAATGAGCGCAAGGCTTGGCGGATTAACCGGAGATACTTACGGCGCTCTGAATGAAGGACTTGAAGCGGTGCTGCTGCTGCTGGCGCTAATTATATTGTAACTTGAGAAGGTGAGGCTGACATGTCTGAATTACATCACACAGATGGAATACTGATGATCCAGGGAACTGCTTCAGATGTGGGCAAAAGTGTTATTGTGACGGCGTTATGCCGCATTTTTCTGCAGGATGGTTATTCGGTAGCCCCTTTTAAATCACAAAACATGGCGTTAAATTCATACGTTACGATTGATGGTCGTGAAATTGGACATGCGCAGGGGATACAGGCTGAGGCAAGCGGAATTGTGGCGACTACGGATATGAATCCGATTTTGATCAAGCCAACGGGAGAGATGCACTCTCAAATCGTAGTGCATGGCAAACCGCATAGTCATCTTAGTGCCGTGAAATATAGAGAGGATTTTTTGCCGTATGCGAAGCCTTTGGTTATGGAAGCACTAGGGCGGCTGCGTGACGCGTATGACGTTGTTGTAATGGAAGGGGCAGGCAGTCCGGCGGAAATTAATTTGAAGCACCGGGATATTGTGAACATGAACTTAGCGGAGTGGGCCGATGCAGCTGTTATTTTAGTTGGCGATATTGATCGGGGCGGCGTTTTTGCTTTTCTTGTCGGTACGCTTGAGCTGCTTGAGCCGTCTGAACGGAAAAGGGTAAAGGGCTTTATTATCAATAAATTTAGAGGCGATATTTCGCTGCTTAAGCCGGGGCTTGATTGGCTGGAGGAAAAAACGGGAATTCCTGTGTTTGGTGTTCTGCCATTTGTACCTGATCTGGATATTGAAGCGGAGGATTCGGTTGTCCTGGATTCTTACCCGTCCGCAGCCCAGGGTGATGCATCTATAGATATTGCGGTTATCCGCTATCCGAGAATATCTAATTTTACGGATTTTGATATTCTTGCCGCTGAGCCTGATGTATCGCTTCGGTATGTAAGCAAAGCCTCAGATTTAGGCAATCCCGATGCCATTATTCTTCCCGGCACGAAGGATACAATTGGAGATTTGGACTATGTTCGGGAGCTGGGCATAGACAAGGCGATCCGTGAGCAAATGAATCAAAATGAGCGTACCGCGTTAGTTGGAATATGCGGCGGTTATCAAATGCTGGGTGAGCAGCTCCACGATCCGGAGGCCGTAGAAAGCGACAAGCCTAGAGCTGCGCAGGGGCTTGGCTGGCTGCCGCTCAGTACGACCTTTTTGCCAGGAAAAACAACACGACGAATTGCAGGAGCTATTGCCGAACAGACTGCTGCTATGCTGTACCCTTCAGAGCTTGCCCTTCCGGTGAGCGGATACGAAATCCATGCCGGAGAGACGATGAAGCTGGAGGTGTCCGCAGCATTAAACTCCTCGAATGAGGTGTGCTACACTGCTGATCAACTGTCTGACTTATTTGAAATTCGCGAAAGCAGCAGGGAGACCTACCGCCGCGAAGGTGTCGTTACCTTTGATGGGCGTGTTCTCGGTACATACATCCACGGATTGTTTCATAATGACGCCTGGCGCAGAGCGTGGCTAAACGGGATGCGCACGGCAAAAGGAATAGCCCCCCTATCGTCAACATTTGCATCGGAATCGAGAAAGGAAGCTGCCTTTAACCGTCTTGCTGACCATGTACGCAATCATATAGATATGGATCAAATATATCGATTGCTCGCAGCTCGACACTAAACTCGATAGACTAGTACGCCTTGGTCCTCAAAAGGCTGGACATCAAATTCGGAGGCTTCGTTTCCTGTTATCAGAGTATGAATGGAGCTGTTTGGCGCCACTGTGTGCAGGGAGAGCTTGCCGAGCTTGCTGTGATCTGTGACCACGATAATTTCTCCTGCCGCTGTGATCATTCCTTGCTTAGCTGGAACTAGCAGCGCTTCGGGGTGCATAAGACCATGCTTTGGATGGAGTGCTGGTGTTCCGATAAAAGCCTTCTCCACATGCAGCGATTTCAGCACATGATCCGTCAACATCCCGTTCAGCATGTAGCTTGAGGGATATAATTCCCCACCTGTCAGAATGACTTTAATACCACGGGCATCGCGAAGCACGGCTGCAACGTTTATATCGTTGGTAATGACCGTTATGTTGTTGCGATGAACAAGATGAGAGGCAATATGAAGCGTTGTTGTCCCAGAGTCGATAATAATATTTTCCCCATCCTCCACTAGTGAGGCTGCAAGCTTGCCTATTCGAATTTTTTCATCCAACTGCTGACTGCTTCGTTCGTTAAACGAAGGCTCATCATGTGTCCATTGCTCAATAATGACCCCGCCGTGGGTCCTTTTTAATATTCCCTCCATCTCAATCTCTGCTAAATCCCGCCGGATCGTTGCACCGTGCACATTAAACTCCTTTGCTAGCATGGCAACCGTTGCCGTTCGATACTGCCGAACATAGTCCACAATCCGTTTTTTTCTTTCCGCTGCAAGCAAGAAATCATCCCCTTTATATATAATGCGCATTTATGCTCATTTCTTTTACATTACTTCGATTCTATCCGAGAAATGTTAGAGCTGTGTTAAATCCCGGAAGGGAAAATATCTATTTCTCTTCCTATATTAGATATAACCGCCTCACTGCGGTTGTATCCCTTCAGCTGTACAGTCAGATTTACATCCCGCTCACTTAGCTCTAATACTCTCGAAATAATAGTTAACTACAATCAAATTAAGTTCAAATGAACAAAAGTAATCATAATATGTTCGTTTATGCTCAATTTGAATTGACATACTTGTTGATTAAGCAGATGAGGGGGAAAGGCTCTTGGCATCAATTGATTTTGTACGCGTGACAAAAGAGTTTGAGAAAACAACGGTCATTAAAGACCTGGATTTGACCATTGAAGATGGTAAATTCACAGTGCTGGTAGGTCCATCCGGCTGTGGAAAGACCACTTTGCTGCGAATGATTGCCGGAATTGGTCCGCAGACATCGGGCTCAGTGCACATTGACGGAAAGGATGTTACCCGTATACCTCCCGGGCAGAGGGGAGTCGCGATGGTATTTCAAAATTACGCGATTTATCCAACGATGTCGGTTCGGGAGAACATCGAATTTGGCCTTAAAAATAATAAGGTAGGCAAGGCGGAAAGAGCACGCTTGATTGAAAGTATCGGAGAAACCGTGGGACTGACTGATTTTTTGGACCGACAGCCGTCTGCTTTATCTGGCGGTCAGCGTCAGCGCGTAGCTTTAGCTCGTGCTATGGTAAAGAACCCGTCCGTGTTCCTGATGGACGAGCCTTTATCCAATCTGGATGCCAAATTACGGGTGCAAATGCGTATTGAGCTCATCGAGCTGCACAAAAAGCTGGGAACGACCTTTGTTTATGTAACGCATGATCAAGTTGAAGCGATGTCCATGGCCGACACGATCGTGCTGATGAACAAAGGGATGATTCAGCAGGAAGCGCCGCCTGAAGTGATCTATCGCAAGCCCAGCAATTTATTCGTAGCCCAATTCATAGGTGTACCTCCAATGAATATCGGTGAGCTTGGTGCGGACGGGGTAAAATTCGGCTTCCGTCCCGAAAGTGCGATATTGTCCACTGAGCCAGGCGATGATCACTATTCTATCCATGGCACGATCATCACGAGGGAAATGCTTGGCTCAGAGACGATTTACCAAGTGAGAACAGGCAAAAACGCCTTTATGGTGAAGTGTACAGAAGACCTTTACTCCGTTGATCAAGAAGTTTACTTGGGCGTTCCAGCGTCCGGAATCTATTTTTTTGGAGCTGACGAGAATCGCATAGAGGAGCAGCATCCGTCCTTTCGGAGCTATATGGAGAAGCTGAGAGGGATTAAGCATGGATAGAGGAAAAGGCTTGTGGAATAAAATCACGCCGTATTTGCTCATCACTCCAGCTATGGCCGGTATCTTTATATTTGTCATGTATCCCATTTTGTATCTGGTGTATTTGAGCTTTTATAAATATAACCTGATGAATAAAGCAAAAAACAAGTTTGTCGGCTTCGACAACTACTCCCAATTGCTGTCACGCGAGGATTTCTACAGGTCGCTTGGGAATACGCTGATCTACACCGCAGGCGTCGTTGTATTGACTGTAGCCTTGTCTCTGCTGATCGCGGTGTGGCTGAACAAAAAGAGCAAGCTTAACTCCATTGTTCAGGCGGGTATTTTTACACCTCATATCGTTTCTATCGTGTCGGTGTCACTTGTATGGCTGTGGCTGATGGAGCCGAACTATGGCTTGCTTAATTATTTGCTTAAATGGGTTGGGCTCCCGCCTTCGGAGTGGCTGCAAAGCTCCAGAACAGCGCTCATTTCCGTCATTATTGTGTCGGTGTGGCAAGGCATCGGTTATTACACGCTTATCATAGTTGCAGCGCTTCAAAGCATACCTCCAAGCATTTATGAGGCAGCGGAGCTGGACAACGCCGGCAGGTTCAAAGTGTTCTACAAAATCACCTTACCGATGATTTCTCCGCAATTGTTCTTTATTCTGGTGGTCATGACGATCGGCTCATTCAAGGTGTTTGATACGATCAAAATCATGACCGGGGGTGGGCCAAATAATGCAACGAGCACGGTTGTTTATTACATGTATGGATTTAGAACGACCAACATTGGCTATTCATCTGCAACTGGTGTTGTACTGATGGCCATTATCGGGGTTTTGACAATCATTTATTTCCGGCTGCTGTCCAAAAAGGTCCACTATCAATAACTCCGGTCACCAGAGCTGAAGAAAGGAGAGTCGTACTTAATTATGTTTAATTTCAAAGCCCTGCGGTTGGTAATGGATTGGGCATTGAAGCTCGTTATCCTGATGGTGTTTATTTTTCCGTTTTTATGGATGCTTTCAACGTCCCTGCAGACCTTTAGAGAAACGATGGCATTTCCGCCAACCTGGATACCGGCTGTACCGCAGTGGAAAAACTTCATAACTGCTTGGAGTGCAGGTCCCTTTTTGACCTATGCCAAGAACTCCGTTCTAATCACAGGTACGATCATTGTCATGCAGTTTGCGGTGATGATTCCTGCAGCGTACGCCTTTGCCAAATACAGGTTTTTCGGTAAAAGCATCATGTTCGGCATGATTTTGCTAGCTTTTATGATTCCGAGCCAAATTACGTTTATTCCGGTCTACTTAATGATGGCGGATTGGGGATTAACCAAGACGCTATGGCCGCAAATTTTGCCTTTTATGTCTAACGCCTTTGGCATATTTCTACTGCGTCAATATTTTATGCAGATACCAGAGGAGATCATTGAAGCTGCGCGCTTGGATAATGCCAGTGAAATGAAGTTAATTCGAAGAATCATGATCCCTATGTCAAAGCCAGCGCTGGCTACGATCGGACTGTTCAGCTTTGTCAGTCACTGGAATGATTACTTCTGGCCGCTAGTGATGACCGATTCTGCTGCTATTCGTCCGCTCACTATGGGAATCGCCATGCTGAGGGAAACGGAAGGGATAAGCAACTGGCATGTCATTATGGCCGGGAACGTCATCCTAGTAGTTCCTATCCTGATCGTTTATATGTTCTGCTCCAAGGGGATTGTTAAAGCGTTTGTCTACTCAGGCATCAAGTAGTACCTAATATATTAGTTCATTCAAACATGTGGAGGGAAAAAGATGAAAAGCAAGCTGTATCTATTATTAACTGTAACGATGTTGTTTTCTGTGCTGTCAGGCTGTGGCGGTGGAAATTCCAATGGGGCAAATGGTAACGCAACACCAGCTAACACTACAACAACAGACGAGGTCTCGGGGAAGGATGAAAAGACGACGATTCAATTTTGGCATTCTCTGGGCGGCAAAAATCTTGAATATCTGGACGAGATGATCAAACGCTTCAATGACTCGCATGAAAATGTTGAGGTTGTTGCAACCGCTCAGGGCAATTACGACGAAACCGTCACCAAGCTTCAGCAAGCGGTCGCTTCCAATACAGCTCCGGACGTAACGATGCTGGAACGCGCTTATGTCGAAATGTTCTCTGATTCGGATGTGCTGGAAGACCTTACTCCATACATGGAGAAATCCGGCATAAGCAGCGATGATTTTACAGAAGGACTAATGGGGCACTCATTTTTTAATGACAAGCTTGTATCTCTGCCTCTGAATCGTTCTACTCCAATCCTGCATGTGAATAAAACCTTGCTGGATGAGCAAGGCTTGAGCATTCCAGCTACATGGGATGAATTGAAAAAGGTAGCTAGTGCACTCGTTGTTAAAAATGGCAGTGAAATTGAACGCTACGGTGTCACAATGCCGTATGATACTTGGTATCCTATCGCATTTATTTCTCAGGCGGGCGGCAAATTTTTTAATGATGATAATACCTCAACCGGTTTTGTCGACAACGGTGTAGGGGAAAAGGTATTCAGCTATCTCAAGGATCTTCAAAATACAGGAGCACTATATTACCCGCCATCCCAGGATTCCGGAAATATTGTGAATCAAATGTTCATAGAAGGCAAGGTAGGCATGCTGATGACATCAACGGGTTCGATTGGCGGTCTCGCCAGCTCGGTTGATTTTGATTACACTACGGCTTTTCTTCCTAAGGATGAAATAACGGCAACCCCGACAGGTGGAGCCAATGTAGCGATGTTATCTTCCTCGGCCAATAAAGAAGCAGCTTGGGAGTTCATACATTGGATGGAGACGGATGCTGAAGGTGCTCAGCAGTTTATCGTGCAATCCGGTTACCTTCCGTTTACAAAAAAGATGGTAGAATCGTCTGATATTCAAGAGCTGTGGACAAAAGAGCCTTATCGTCAAGTTGCCTACGATCAGCTACAATATGCAGTGGATACCAACAAGGACGTAGCTTGGCCGGAAATTATGCATGAGTTCTTCTCGGCAATCGAGGCCATTATGTATGACAGCAAGGATATCGGATCGACGCTGGATACGTTTAATAAAGAAGCAGAACGTATTTTGGCTGAATAATAGAAGTGGCAGGAGAGGAGTAGCATACGACATGATAGAACGTCTTGAGAGCAATTCTTCCATAATGGTAGCCGGGCACCGGGGCTGGAAGTCGGCCTATCCGGAAAATACGCTGCTTTCCTTTAAGCAGGCACTGGATCTTGGCGTGGATATGATTGAATTTGATCTGCATTTGTCCAAGGACGGGGTCGTTGTAGTTATTCATGATGGGACGGTAGATCGTACAACGAATGGTACCGGAGAAGTGAGAAGCTTTACCGCTTCAGAGCTAAAACAATTGGATGCAGGACACTGGTTTGGACCCACCTTCGAAGGACTTGAAATTCCTACCCTTGAGGAGCTCTGTGAGCTTCTCAAGGATTACCCTGAAGTCCTCCTCAACGTGGAAATTAAATCGAGTCCCGATTCTAAAAAGGTTGCGGACCAGGCTATTGCCATGCTAAAGAATTATGATTATTTGCCGCGCTGCGTGTTTACGAGCTTTGATGCGTCTATATTGAGCTATATTTGCGATACGTACAATTTGAAGACACAAGGCTTCCCTGGTGATAAGATGCACAATTTTATTGAAGGGGAGAACGGAACCTACTCCAAAATGTGGGCTGTCGGCATTGAAATGTCCTGGCTTAACCCAGAGGTGGTTCAGCAATTCAAGGCTCGTGGAATCCTGATATGGAGCTTCTGTCCTGATGATGACAAGCAGGTACAATTTAGTCTCGATTGCAAGGTCACCGGAATGACCTGTAACGACCCACGGCCAGCTCTTCGGCTGGTACGCTAGGGTAAGTGAGAAGCCTGAACACCGATTGGCGAATGTGGCACACTGAAATTAAAAGCACATTAAACATTAAAAGCATGCTGAACGCTAAGAGCACACTAAACATTAAAAGCACGCTGAACGCTAAATAACGATAAATGAACGGGAAAAATGAAGAACAACGGATGTAGAATGCTTATTTGACTGGTGGTACAAAACGCTAATTGGCTGCGAGCTAGAAGGAAGTGATCGCTATGATAAGCAGCATTGATGGATTTGTTATCGATTTGGATGGAACGGTTTATAGAGGAAAAGATGCAATCGAAGGCGCAATAGAGAGTATTCATTACCTTAAGTCTCTTGGTAAACGGATCGTTTTCCTTAGCAACCGCGGCAACATTTCCCGAGAGATGTGTCATGTTAAACTGCGTAATATGGGACTCAGAGATGTCAGCATAGAAGAAATCCTGCTTACGTCAACCGTCGCAGCCAGATATTTGAAAACACATGATGAGAATGGACGGGTGTGGGTATTAGGAGAGCAGGGATTAAAGGATGAACTCCTTTCTGCTGAGGTTCACCTGGCAGAAAGCCCTGAAAGCTCTGATTGGTTGCTGATCACGCTTCATGAGACGCTCACCTATCACGATTTGAATCAAGCCTTCCGGGCAGTACGGCATGGTGCAAAAATTATTGCTACCAATGCGGATAAAACCTTTCCTGGAGATGGTGGCGACTGCATTGATGTTGCAGGGATGATCGGAGCCATTCTTCATTCTACCGGAGAAGAAGTAAAGGTTGTCGTAGGTAAACCGTCGCGTTATATGGCTTATGCAGCTCTGGAGGTATTGAAATTACCTCCGGAGCGCTGTATGGTCATTGGCGATAGCCTTGAATCAGATATTCGACTTGGAAAGGATATCGGTATGAAGACTGCGTTAGTGCTCTCGGGATCAGTGAATCAAGCAGAGGCAATAAAAAGCACACTGCAGCCGGATTTAATTTTAAAGTCCATTGCTGATATTCAAGATATGTTTGCTAATGAGTGTAAAAAGAAGGGAATTAACTAATGGGAGATATTTTAGACAGCATCAGAAGGCAAGTTCAGGCGCTCCCTGAGCATATGACAAGTGCGATTGATTTAGATCTGATCATAATTGAATCGGGAGCCATTCAGGCAGTAGCGCCATATTTGAAAGAGAAGGGCTACAGGAATGTGATCATTGCCGAGGACCCGACAACCTTTATTGCGGCAGGACAAGAGCTGGAGGGCTCCATCCTAGCTGCGGGAATTTCCTGTTACCGCACTTTGATAAAGCCTGATGATAAAGGCGATGTTATCGCTGATGAGGCCTCTTTGATCCAATTGATTCTCGATATTCAGCAGCATAAGGCGCAGGTGGTGCTTGCCGTCGGTGGCGGTACTCTCCATGACATTTCCAGATACAGCGCCTATACGGCGGGGATTCCATTCGTTTCCGTGCCAACAGCGCCTTCCGTAGACGGCTTTAACTCTAAGGGCGCTCCGATTATTATAAGAGGTGAAAAACACACCATCCCGGCAATTGGTCCAGACGCTATTTTTGCTGATATTAATATATTAACTGAGGCACCTTCTGCTCTTGTGGCAGCAGGCTTTGGTGATATGCTAGGGAAATATACATCTTTATTTGATTGGAAATTCAGCTCTCTCGCAGCCGGAGAACCTTATTTGCAAGCTTCAGCGGATATAACGATGGCTGCCTTATTTGAATGTGTCAATGCAGTAGAGGAAATCGCCAAGAGAAGTGAACAGGGAATAACAATTTTGATGCGCTCACTTATCGAATCTGGACTAGCTATGCTGCTGTTCGGGCAATCCCATCCGGCCTCGGGAGCGGAGCATCATTTGTCCCACTACTGGGAGATGGAGTATATCCGTCTTGGCAAAAAGCAGCTGCTTCATGGAGCAAAAGTTGGCGTAGCTTGTATGGAAATATCGGACCTGTATCATCGAATTGCGGATGAGGGTGCTTCGAAATGGGAAAATCAAAACATTATTGATCAGTGGGATGTAATTGTGAAGGAAATCCGTGATATTCCAGATCGTGCTCGACTGGGGGATCTTTTGAAAATAGTAGGCGGACCTACATCGATAGAAGAGCTTGGCGTATCCATACAATTGCTGCAAAGAAGTCTCAGCGAGGCCCATCAGGTCCGGCTTAACCGTTATACATTGTTGCGAGCTAATAATGAGAAGTAAATGAGAAATAGCTAATAGTGAGAAGTAGCTAATAGTGAGAATGGAGCTAATAGTGAGAATGGAGCTAATAGTGACAAAAACTATAACGAGTGAGAAGTAGCTAATAGTGAGAAAAAAACTGTAACGAGAAGCCATGGGTGGCTAGCTGTGAGAGTAGTCATATGAAAGCAGTCTGACCTGATTTTTAGGTGGACTGCTTTTTCAAGTTAATGAGATTGAAAAATAAGGCCCCAAAAGGGCGTTATTCCTCTGATTATGTTTGATCTACAAAAAATAACCCCCATTATTGGCGCTATTTTGATAGAAATGACCTGAATCAGCCTGGTTTTGCTCATATTTCTTGAAATAAGGGAATAACAGGGCGCTATTTTTGAAAAATATCTCAATAACTATGAAATAGCGCCCTTTTGTGCCCTTAAGTGAAAATGCTCAAGGAGCAGGAAGGCTACAGTGTCTTCTTTCCTTCATACATCAAAAAAGCCTGCAAAAATGCAGGCTCTTTTGGGGAAAGTAACAGATTTATGCCTCATTAACGGCTGGATCTTGCCAGGCGAGGCTGCATAAGATCACTTGTGAGAACGCTAGCTGGCGTTGTTGCGTGTGATCACGCTGTATCACATTTACACTGCACTAATACCCCACACTATACCCCACATATACCCCGCATATACCCCACATATACCCTACATATACCCTACATATACCCCGTATATACCCCGCACTAAATATCTCATGCTAAATAACCAACACTAAATAACCAACACTAAATAACCAACACTAAATAACCAACACTAAATCTTAAACACTTCAACGGCCTTTTGCATAGCTTCCGCTTGCTGATGGAGTACATTAACTGTTTCAGAGTGCGACTGCATCTCCGTGATTTGCTGGTTCGAATATTTGGCGATTTCTTCGATACGCTCCAGAGATTTCGCCGTAATGTTCGCTGCTTCCTCAACAGATGCAGTCACTTCCTCTGTTCCGGCAGATACTTCCTGGGTCGAGGAGGATACGGATTGAATCGTTACATTGATGAGGCCAAGCAGCTCGGTTAAGTGTGAAAAGGCAAAGCCAGCTTTATTAACCTGTTCGGTACCCGATGCAATTTCTTCACTGACCCGGTTCATGGCCAGCACGGAATTAGCTGATTCCTCCTGAATGCTGAGCAGGTTATGTCCAATCTCTTCGGTTGCCGCTCGAGATTGCTCGGCTAGCAATCTAACCTCTTCAGCCACTACAGCAAAGCCGCGACCATGCTCGCCGGCTCGCGCTGCTTCAATGGATGCGTTAAGAGAAAGAATGTTAATTTGCTTCGTAATATCATTAATGGTTGCAACCACATTAGCGATAGAATCGGAGCGTTTGCTTAGCACAGAGATATGCTCCTGGGATTTAGTAGCCGCTTCTTCGACAAGAAGCATTTGCTGAACTGCTCTCTTCGCAAGCTCATTTCCTTCGTCAGCTTGCCCAGCTGCCTCTCCAATGCTTTCGTTAATTTCCGAGGAGGAGCTGGCGATATGCTGAACACCCGCTGATATTTCTTCCATGGCGCGGGCATTTTCACTGGCAGTTTGAGCGATAATTTGGCTGCCTTTCTCAATCTCAAGCGCGGCTGCTCCGGACAGCTGAATCAGATCCTGAAACTTGACTACAGAACTCAGCAAATGATCGGAGCCCTGATGCACAGACTGCGAGGATTGCTTGACCTGAGCCATCATAGTTTTAAGCTGCTCTGTCATTGCTCTAAAGCTATCGGCTAATTTTCCTACCTCATCCTCGCCACTCACATCTATATGCTGACGAAAATCTCCTTGAGCCATTTGCTCGGTGATAGCTGCAAGTTTCTTGAGAGGTTTGATGATTCTGAGGCTGCTGAAATAGGCGGTAAGTAGCGCAATAACAATGACTATGGCGAAAATACCGAAGCAAATCCAGAAAATCTCCAGTTTCTTTTGCTCGATAAAGGTAGCATCCATACTGACAGCCAGCTGTGCGGTACTCCCTGGAATTGCAACAAACGCGGTTTTATGAGATCCGTATTGATCTGAGTAAAGATCGGTGATGCTAAGCGTACCTTGTGCTGCTGATTTCATGGCGTCTTGAACTTCAAGGTTATCGCCTACATTCATTTTGGAATCGTCGCTTACTCCAAGCACGACAGCCTGATCATCCTTGAAATTGAGAATATAAGCGGTATGTAGATGGAATTCTTCAACTTTTTTGGATAGATAGGATTCTACAGCAAATCGGGAATTTTCTTTTCCGTTTATTAATTGCAGAGCCTGTGCTTTGTCTAGTGCTTTAAAAATGTCCTTGGAGCTGGTTTGCAGCACCTTGTTAAATTGAGGCAGCACATTCTTGTTAAAAATGTCCATAGCAACAAAATAAAAGCTGGTACTAAACAGAAGCGATGACAGGACGGTAACTACCGTGAATATCCCCATGAACTTTCGGCTTATGGATTGTTTAAAAATATGCATAGGGTTCTCTCCATTTCTATTCAATTTTCTCCTATGTAATCTGTTGTATCTCTCTCTATTTAGGTGGAATTCTAGTTGTACTTTTTGACCACAGGTTTATTAATTATTGTAATGGAAATGCTGTGTTTTGAAAATCTTTTTTTATGCCATGTCATGTTTTCATCCATCTTTCAAATATATGGGACTAGAATGTGCAAAAGGGCTATGTTATTCTTAGATTTGCTGTTGAAAATAAGTCCGCGGTTCGAAACCATCCCGCGTAACCAAAACTAGGGGGATTTATCATGTTTAATATCGGATGGGGCATATTTTATGTGCTCATCAATTTTTGCTGTTTTCTGATTTGCTACAAGTGGTTCGGCAAAAAAGGGCTGTATGCCTGGATCGGTGTAGCTACCGTGATCGCCAACATTCAAGTAGTGAAAACAATTGAGATGTTCGGCATCGTGATGACGTTAGGGAATACGATGTATGTGAGCCTTTATTTGACTAGTGACCTGCTGAATGAAAAGTTCGGACGGCAAGAGGCGAAAAAAGCGGTTTGGTTTGGATTTTTCACTTTGATCATGACGACGGTTCTTATGCAGATGGTGCTTCTGTTTGAGCCCCAGGAGGCCGACATTGCACAATCCTCGCTTCAAACTATATTCGGCTTGATGCCGCGCTTGGCGCTTGGCAGTCTGACCGCATATTTTGTAAGTCAATTTCTTGATGTGAGATTGTACGCGTGGATCAGAGCATTTTTTCCAAAGCGTAATCAATTATGGATCAGAAATAATGGAAGCACGATGATCAGCTCATTTGTTGATACGCTCATCTTTTGCTCCATAGCCTTTATTGGGGAATACAGCTTCAACATTTGGCTTGAAATTCTTTTTACCACTTATATTATTAAATTTGTGCTTACAGCGGTGGGAACACCGTTTCTGTATATCGCCCGCAACTTCCACCATAAAGAAGATGAAGGTGTCTTGGAGATGAAGTGAGGGATCGTTAAAAAAATGAAGCAGCAGAACAGGCTGAGATTCAGTCTTGCATCTGCTGCTTGTTTTTTGCCTTTTTTTGAGCTTTGGTTATTTCAAGAAAATAAGCTCCTTAGGATAGCTTGTGAGCACTTCAACTCCGTCTGCGGTTACCAGACAATCGTCCTCTATACGTACACCGCCAACACCCGGAACGTAAATACCGGGCTCTACGGTAAATACGTTGCCTTCGGATAGCAAGGTCTCGTTTTTTCCATGAACTGAAGGATATTCATGCACATCGATGCCAAGTCCATGCCCAAGCCGGTGAATAAAGTATTCGCCATATCCGGCTTCTTCAATAACATCGCGGGCTGCTTTATCAATGGTGGCAAAGGTGACTCCAGGCTTGATGGCCTTGATCGCCGCTTTATTGGCTTCGAGCACCGTATTGTAAATTCGCACCTGCTCTTCTGTAAGCTCGCCAAAAGCGAAGGTGCGGGTAATATCCGAGGCATAGCCGTCAGCATATACGCCGATATCGAACATAAGCAGGTCACCCTGACGCAGCGTTCTTGTACCGGGCACGCCGTGCGGCAGTGCTGTTTTTTCACCGGATAATACCATGGAATCAAACGACGGTCCGTCTGCTCCGAGCTTCCGGATTTGATACTCGACCTCAGCTACCAGCTCGTTCTCGGAGACTCCTTCTTTGACCTGCTTAAGAGATTCCTCCAGTACCCGCTCAATCAGATGGACGGCGTGGCGCATCTTGCTGATTTCCTCAGGAGATTTGCGGACGCGCAGCTCTTGAAGCCAGGAGCCGATGTCTTGATGCTCGGTAAAACCTAGCGACTCACGCAGCTGCTCAAATCGAGCAACCGTTAAATGCTCCTTTTCAAGACCGAGCACTCCAATTTCAGCTTTTAACGCTTGCTTGAGCAGACTATATGGATTATCGGTATCCTGATGGGTCATGATATGTTTTACATCGGAAGCGGCTCTGGCTGCTTCTTCATCCAGAGCGGGGACGATAAGCAGAGGTTCCTCTCCCTTTTGCAGTACAGCTCCAAGGAAACGTTCATGCGGATTACTAAGAAATCCGGTTAAATAATACACATGCTTAGGATCGGTAATGAGCAGTGTTTGAATACCGGCCTGAGCCATTTTTTGTTCCAATCCCGACCATTTGAGATTCATAGATGATTACTTCCCTTCTTATTTTAAACACAAGCTTTATATAAAGATTAACACATTTTGTGGTTTACTTTTTACCGTTTTTCACTAAAATATAATTGTTATTCAAATTTGAATAGGTGAAGGAGAGTTCCAACTTGAGCACAGCAAAAAAAGACAATACGAGGTTCATATTGGTCGGCCTAATGCTCGGGATTCTGATTGCATCGATGGATAATACGATCGTTACAACAGCAATGGGGACGATTGTCTCTGAGCTTGGGGGAATGGAGCAGTTTGTATGGGTTACCTCTGCTTATATGGTCACGGTCATGGCCGGAACGCCTATTTTCGGAAAATTGTCCGACATGTATGGCCGCAAACGCTTCTTTATTTTTGGAATCATCATGTTTTTGCTTGGCTCAATATTGTGCGGGATGGCTGGAAGCATCGTTCAGCTTAGTATTTTTCGGGCGATTCAAGGGATTGGCGGCGGCGCATTAATGCCGATTGCTTTTACTATTATCTATGATATATTCCCGATGGAAAAACGCGGCAAGATGACAGGGCTGCTAGGAGCCGTATTCGGAACGTCGAGTATTTTTGGCCCGCTGCTTGGAGCATACATTACCGATACATGGGGCTGGAATTGGGTATTCTACATCAATCTGCCGATTGGACTTGTCTCGTTAGCAATCATTATCGTCTTTTATAAGGAATCCTTATCTCATACGAAGCAGCAAATTGACTGGGGCGGAGCATTCACATTGGTTGGAGCTGTTGTGTGCCTTATGTTTGCGCTTGAGCTTGGCGGGGAGAAATTTGCCTGGGATTCTATCGTTATTTTAAGCTTGTTTGCAGGATTTGCGGTGTTGTTTATTGCTTTCCTTCTTATAGAGCGACGTGCCCTGGAGCCGATTATTTCATTTGATATGTTCCGAAATCGTCTTTATTTGACCAGCTCCATACTTGCTTTGTTGTACGGTAGTGTATTTATTGTAGCTACTGTATACATTCCTATTTATGTACAGGGAGTTTTTGGCGGCTCGGCATCCAACTCGGGACTCATTCTCATGCCGATGATGATCGGCTCTGTAATAGGAAGTATGATGGGTGGTATGCTCTCGTCGCGTTTCTCCTATCGAAGTGTTATGATGCTGTCAGTCATTTGCTTCCTAGGGGGAATATTTGCACTCAGCACGCTGTCGATGGATTCAACACGCACGATGTTGACGCTGTACAGCATCCTTACTGGCTTCGGAGTAGGTTTTTCCTTCTCAGTACTAAGTATGGCGGCCGTCCATCATTTTGACATGCATAAGCGGGGAGCAGCGACATCCACCAATTCCTTTTTGAGATCACTCGGGATGACGCTGGGTATTACGATTTTCGGTATTATTCAACGAAATCTGGTGGCGAATAATATGGCGGAAGCCTTTCAAGGAATGGGGCAGACGGGACAAAGCTTCGGGAATTTGCAAGAAACGCTGACACCGGAAAACAGAGCTTTGATTCCGCCGGCTATTTTGGACAAAATATCTGCTGCCTTATCCTCGTCCATTTCACATACGTTCATGTGGGCGCTGATTCCGACCGCCATCGCGGTTGTAGTTGTCATTGCGATGCCTAAGGACCGTATCCGGAGAGAAGTGCATGAGTTGTCCAAGCAGCAGGGTTAAGTGGTGAGTAGATGAAGGCATTATCCATTCGACTAAGTGTTTTAGGTTTGCTGTTGGAGGAAAATCTGCACCCTTACGAGATCAGCATTCGTATGAGGGACCGATTCCTTGACCAGAAGGGACAGTTTAAAATCGGCTCCCTGTATTATGCCGTAGATCAATTGGCGAAGGAAGCCTATATTGAAGCGGTAGAGACGATTAGAAGCGAGAATCGACCGGATAAGACGGTGTTTCGAATTACCGACAAAGGCAAGGTCTATTTTCAGAAGCTTTTGCTTGAACGCTTGAAGGATACGCAGCCGCCTTATCATCCTATGTACATTGCATTGGCTTTTGCAGGTAAAGGAAACCAGCAGGACATCGCCAAGGTGCTGAAGCAGCGCATCCAAGATACAGAGCATTTGGTGAATTACTATTACCAAGTCTACGAAGAGCATCGCGGAATCGTTTCAAGAAGCGTGCTGCATTTGATGGCAGGACAATATGAGCACGCTAAGACGGAGCTGCAGTGGCTCAAAAGACTTCTTGCTGATACCGAGGGTGGACGCCTGAATGAACGCACAGTATCTCCGCTGCTTGATGAGGAATTCGAGGCGGACAGGGCGGGGATGGATATAGGTAGGATGGAAGAGTAGGAAGGATGA
>RCUU01000459.1_pt1 | contig 22576 bp, 25 predicted proteins | sample 2166211 | NCBI WGS metagenome assembly RCUU01 (sample SAMN09932620, study PRJNA488358) | compost metagenome | feature: garden; material: soil; isolation source: compost soil in phenylacetic acid-enriched culture | place: Germany: Experimental Botanical Garden Goettingen | collected 2016-01-27
TGAGTTTATCGGCGATAACGCTCTATCCATCGATCTAATCAACATCGCACCGCTTGATGATCTACATCAGCCAACTGGTGTAATCCAGGAAGCTCAGAAGCTGGCTGCGAAGGCTTTCGGCGCCGACTATACGTATTTTAGCGTACAGGGCACGAGCAATGCCATCATGACGATGATCCTCTCTGTCTGCTCGCCGGGTGATAAAATAATTGTGCCGCGTAACATTCATAAATCTGTGATGTCGGCCATTATCTTCTCCGGAGCCAAGCCTGTGTTTGTCTCGCCTGTTCAGGATGAGAATCTCGGGATAGATCACGGCATAACGACCAGTTCGCTGGAACGAGCGTTAAGGCGTCATCCAGACGCCAAAGGAGTTCTAGTAATCAATCCCACGTACTTCGGTATATGCGCCGACCTGCGTTCGATTGTCGACCTGGCTCACCGTTACGGTGTACCCGTATTGGTGGACGAGGCACATGGAGTACTGATTCATTTTCATGAGGATCTGCCGGTATCGGCCATGCAGGCCGGAGCGGACATAGCTGCCACTAGTGTGCATAAGCTTGGCGGCTCTATGACGCAAAGCTCGGTACTGAACCTTAATGCTAAGACGGGTCTGATTAACCCGCAACGGGTACAGACCATTATGAGCATGCTGACTACAACGTCCACCTCATATATTTTATTAGCGTCTTTGGATACATCCAGACGTAATCTCGCGCTGAACGGTCATGAAATGGCGGAAAGAACCATCAGACTGTCCAACTACGCACGCGAAACGATCAATACGATCGAGGGCCTGTACAGCTTTGGCAAAGAAATCCTTGGGACAGAAGCAACATTTGATCATGACCCAACTAAGCTCAATATTCATGTGCGCCATTTAGGGATCACAGGCTACGAAACCGAAAACTGGCTGCGCGAGAAATACAATATCGAAGTAGAACTAAGCGACATGTATAATATTCTTTGCCTTATTACCCCAGGTGATACCCAAGAATCAGTAGATAAATTATTAGCTGCACTTCGGGTGTTGTCTGCCATTCATTACAGCAAGGGTGAAATCTACGAACTTAAGGTTCAAGTTCCGGAAATTCCACAGCTTGCTCTGATTCCAAGAGACGCTTTTTATGCGGATACGCAGTTAGTTCCATTCCGTGAATCTGCTGGCTACATTATTGCAGAATTTATATATGTATATCCGCCTGGAATTCCTATTCTTCTCCCTGGCGAAGTGATCACTCAAGATAACATCGATTATATTATTGACCATGTGGAGATTGGCCTTCCGGTTAAAGGTCCTGAAGACCGCAGCATCACTAACATAAAAGTGATTGTGGAAGCCGATCCGATCTCTTAAAACCCATTATTTCTCAAAAAAACTTCATTCATTTATACAAAAACCCGATACCATAAAAAGTATCGGGTTTCTGTATATAAACATCAACTGTCATATACACAATAGAACAGCTTAAGTTAGTCGCTAAAATCTATTCTTGCTGAGCAAGCAGATTGTTGTAAGCTTCTTCAACAGCTTTCCATTCTTCTTCATCTTCGATATTGTACAATACCATTTCTTCGTCTTCTTCTTCCATACGCAGAATAATGCCGTCTGCTTCTGGATTCTCGCGCTCTAACAACAGAGCGTATAATTTCTCGCCTATGTCGAACGTTTCTACAAGTACCATTTCTACATCTTCGCCCTGCTCGTTCGTCAAGGTCAGCACAAACTCCTCGTGCTCATGGTCGTGATCATGCCCGCAACCGCATGCTTCACCATGCTCATGTTTGTGATCGCTCATTGTAATACCTCACTTTGAATTGTATTATCCTACATCTGGTATCGTACCACGTTAGATTAGTTCAGGTCAATTTAGAACCCTTAATTAAGCGCTGTAATTACCTTCTCTGACACAAGAACGTAATCTGCATTTTTTGAAGATTTCATATAAAAGCCTACCCGATATTTGCCGGTTTCTTTAAAATCATAAGTAAACTCCGAGGTCGGAAACCAGAAATTATCTTTCTGCGAGCCTTCAAGCACCTGCGACTGAATATCCTTAACATTACCCGATGGGTCCGTAATGGCTACTTTCACAGCTGAAACTTCTTCTGTTAAGCTATCAACCTGAGTTAATATCTTAATCTTGAGCTTGCCCAAGTTGACGTTACCAAAGACCGTATTATCCTTAAAAAGAACAATATGAACATTAGGCTTAAGAATCGTCACTTTTCCAGATCCATCCCAATTCACAACCCCGCCTGCTTCTCTAGCGGGAATATATGTTTTTCCATCAATCAAATAACCGCCGTCCACAATTTCCTTCCCGTTGTTCCATACTCTGATTTTTTGATTTACGGAATCGGCGAACAATAACGAGCCGCCCATTAAGGAAAAAGCAAACACACATAAAGTGATTTTTTTCCATCTATTCATTTGAAACCCTCCAAAATAATTCATACTGTTAATGTATACTTACTTTGTCACAGCAAGTTGCGCTAAATGTAGGTAAATATTTCATTCATCTTGCGAAAAATGATATTATGAACTTGTTCAAAGTTGATAGATTAGCTAACAGCGATTTCAGGAGGGTACTTTCTTATGACTCTGAGCCTACAAATGCTAGGAACTGGCAATGCTTTTGCAAAAAACTATTTTAACAACAATGGCTTGCTACTAGCGGAAGATTATACCCTACTGATTGATTGCGGGATTACAGCTCCACTTGCCATGCACACAATCGGAAGATCCTTCCGTGACGTAAATGCAACACTAATTACACATATTCACGCGGATCATGTTGGAGGTCTGGAAGAACTAGCGCTGACGCTAAAGCATGTACACGGGAAAACAATGCGATTATATTTACCTGAGACGCTTGTTGAGCCTCTATGGAACAACACCTTAAAGGGCGGCTTATATCAAAAAGATGCGGTAGCTTCCCTGACCGATATCTTCGAGGTTATCCCTATGAAACCCGGCATTACGTACAAGCTTGCTCCCTCTCTTTCACTCGAGATCATACATACGCCTCATATTCCCGGCAAAGATAGCTATTCTCTTCTAATAAATAACGAGGTTTTTTACAGCGCGGATATGACTTTCCAGCCGGATCTGCTTATCAGCCTAGTTCGTGAGCGTGGCATCCGAATGATTCTGCATGACTGTCAGCTTGTTGGATCAGGGGTTGTTCACACCACCCTGGCGGAGTTAATGTCTTTACCTGAAGATGTTCGACATCTCATCAAGCTTATGCATTATAGCGATGAACAACCTCAATTCGTCGGGCTTACAGGAGAGATGGCGTTTATTGAGCAGCATGTCATTTACAAACTCTGATTATAAAGACACTATTAAAAAAAGACCGCACATTAACGTCCGATGACGTATGTACGGTCTTTCCCTTGTGACCTATGAGAATGTCGGAAGATTATCCAAATTGTTGGTTGGATCCCCATCCGCGTCGCCGCGAATATAAGTTTCTCCATCTTTACCTTTAAAAGCATTCACTCCAGCAATATTTCCGGCTTGTACTTCTTGAAGCGCTTGGTCATACGCCAGGACACGTCCCGTAGAGGTCTGGAAACTGGTTAAATCCCCATCTCCATTTTTCTGTACGGCTACGAAACTTTCGCGTTCGTTATTTGGCACTTTAGTTCGCCCCTTGCAGTAGGATTTGCCATTAAAGGCACAACCTAGCTTGCGTCATGGAACCGTAAATTATGCCTGCTAATCTTAAAGATTTTTCTGCATCCGTACGTGTAGAATACCTGCGTCATAAAATGGTTCTGTCGAAATCACTTCATAACCTAGCTTCTTGTAGAAATTCTCAGCTTGGCACTGTGCATCAAGAATCGAAGCTTCCAGTCCAAGTTCCCGAGCAAGCTCTTCCATCGCTAACAACAAAACACGTCCGTATCCTTTGACTCGATAATCTTTCAGTACGGCGATACGCTGCATTTTGGCTGTACCTGCTTTGTAGTAAATCAATCTTCCCGTAGCCACAGGTACTCCTTCATCTATAATCAGAATATGGTGCGCATTCGGACCGATAACATCGTATTCATCAATTTCTTCCTCAACCGGTACCATTTGTTCCTCTACAAATACTTTAGTACGAATATCCAGCCCCATCTGAAGCTGTTCCTCTGTAGTTACCCGTAAGATTTCTGCCGCCATGTTAGTCACAAACTCCTCTCTCTATGTATCCAACGATAGTTGTCTATTATATAGAAATTTGACTAGAAAGAAAAGCCTGAGCATGAGAAACCGCCTTCTGTCGCTGCTCTAATCTACAGAATATATTTCTTCAGGAATCGAACGATTGTATGTGTCCTGCATCACTGGCGACAATGGAAGATACTGACCTTTCGCTTTTCCATCTAGGTTAGTGATCTCATTGATTTCCATGACTTTTACTGGCTTCGTCTCTGAACATCCTACCAAAAACAGCAGTAACAGCAGACAAACGCCGACTTCCCATTTCAAAATTTTAGGCATGGTTTTACTCCTTTCACCGTTCAGCTGCGGTTATTCTCATTACAGCTTTGACGGTTCAGGAGTTTTATAAACTAAAGATTCACATTTCCAATGGCATGAACCATGTACATCATTCCTCCCAGAAAGCCAGCTAATACAAAATAGGCGATGCCATATTTCCAGCGTGAGCGGGCGGACACCTCGTAATACTTATCGTTCTCGTAGACCGAATAGCTGATATCACAATGCATCTTAAGATGAAGCCCATTCTCAAGGTTCACAGGCTCTAGCTGCGAGATTCGTACCTTTTCTATTATGCATTGCTGAGGAAGCGTAGCTCTACCTATGTAGTTCAGCTGATCCCATCTCACCCCTACATACTGCTGTCTATCCAAATCACTGTACGTGGTAAAAGGTAAATCTCTTCTATGCTCAGGTCCTGGAATCATGTAGCCTGCATCCCTGAGTGGCTCTACTGGAATTAAGAACCCCTTCGTTACAGAATAAAGGCGATTGTTAGTACGTCTCTTAACATATTTGTTGTACAGATCGTAAGCAAATAATGCCCAAATAATAAAGAACAAGATCGAACGCATGTAGAGGATGATGGCTAAACCGCCCACGAGACCCACAAGCCACAGCCAACGTGTAACCGCAGTAGCAATACGGCCACCGTCAAGCGGGTGAATGGGCAGCAGGTTAATCAGATTAAGCAAAAAACCTATATACGCCAAGGAATAAAGAAGTGGACTGTCCATATAATAAGCCGCCCCAAAAACGGCAGTAGCCCCAATGGTTCCTAAGATCGGACCTCCGAAAGCAATATAAGCTTCTGTCTTGGCATCCAGCGGTTGTTTTTTCATTGTAATTAAAGCTCCCAAAAACGGGATAAACAATGGGGCGCTGACTGGAAGCCCGATCCGTTTCGCTGCTATTACATGTCCTAATTCATGGACTAGCAAGAGTAAGACAAAACCCACGGCAAACCCCCACGGGTAAATCAACGCATACGCCCATATGGAGACCATCATTGAAATAAGCGGCCCAGCAATTTTACCTATTTTCAGAAGAGACAAAATCGCCTTTCCTTTAAAGAGGAGCATCGCCGCCCCGCCCCCCAACCATTTCCATGGCGTGGAAGAATTCTTTTTCTGCTCATTTTGCGGCAAGATCTCAAGCTCCTTTTTCTTTCAATTTTCATCTAACTGCTGTACATTCCCATCCATTTTAACATAAGCGCTAAAGAGTATTTCCATAAAAAAGTACTTGGCTAAGTATACGGCGCAACTTTTAGAATCGTTTCAGCGTCAAACAAACGGATACTGGATAATTTTTACTTCTATTCAAAGAAAGGGATGGTCGTATGAACCCTACATACACAAAATCATTGTTATCAGTTGTATTGCTCTCTACTCTACTGTACCCTGCTGCAGCATCAGCAAGTACTCTGCAATCTACTTCCGAGCACCCAACGGTCTTACTCTCCTCCGCTTCCACCTCTTCGCAAGTTTACTATCAATTCAGTATTCCTGGTGGAACGATAGGAGGCCCAGCGCTGCTCAAAAATGGAGTGATCTACGTAGATGTTCGGGGGATCGCAGATCATGCAGGTCTAAAGATGGAATGGGACAAGTCCGGCAAACGCGCCTTATTTAAAGGCTGGACCAAAAGCTTCGCGGTTCGAATTGGTAGTCAAAGCGGAGTGCTTGACGGGAAAACCGTAGATCTAGGCGGTACCCCTTTCAAATCTAAAGAAGACAGCATATATGTACCGGCTCGTTTCATCGTTAAAGCATTCGAAGGCAGCAATCTCCATCTAGATCCCACAACGAATACGCTTTTGGCAGATGATCTAAAAACTTACAATGTTTATACAGAAGTCTATGGAGGGCGTACCTATACGCTGGTCAAAGCTAATGGCGACTTATATGTCTCTCAAGGCAAGGATACCGTGATAAAACTCACCTCACTCCAAACAGGCTTTGACTGGGCAGGAATGACAATCGAGAAAACGCCCGGGGGTTTGTTAGTCATTAAGATTAGTGACTCCTTTGGAGAACCTCATATTAATACACGTGAAATCACGCTCATATTCAAAAATGGTGCTTTACTACGCAAGGCTACTCTTGTTTACCAGTTCAGAGGAGATGCAGATCTCAAACCCTATGATGATAACCTGATATTGCATGATGGCAATACCTTACGATTCATCCAGGACGGCACCGGCAATGTAATAGGTACGCTTGATCTTGTGAAACTGGGTGGCGAGGAAGACGCTTATTATGTAGAAGGTATTGATAAGGATATCCTGCTGCTCCGCGGGAATCAAAAAGGATTGCTTACCTTAATTGATCGCAAAACAGGCGAGCAAACGCTTTTGTACAAGGAGCTGCTTACAGCAAAAGATCAGGAATACGCGGAAAATAACGATGTTCCTTACAAAGGCGATACTTTGAAGTTCGTGAAACGGAGTGGCGATAAGCTGTATTTTTTAAATGACTCCCCGCTTACGGGCAAAAAAGAAGTGATCTATTCTATTGAAGCTCATGCCAAGAACACCAACTGATCAGACGAATGCTCCTCAGTTATTAATCCAAAGGATAATCAAAAATTTCAGTCATACCTATAGGCAAACGCCGTGAACGTTGTAGGCTAAGAGCCATAGACTGTTATCAGGATTGAAACAACTGAGGAGGTTCACCATGGAATCAAATGCAAATTTGCATCAACAGGTCGCTTGGAATTGCATGAATAAATATGTAGGTATAGTGACGACAGATGGTCAATCATTTGACGGGTTCATCGCACATGTGGATCAAAACTATATCACCCTTGCGGTTCCCAGCAATGAAATGGTAGAACGTTTGAACGGAATGCCTACACAAGAATCGTCGTATAGACAATTTGGCTTCCGACCTGGCTTTTTCCCAAGACGTCGTTTCTTTCCACGGCGCATTCCTTTTTTCGGAATAAGTGATATATTTCTGCTCCCGTTCTTTATCTAACGAGGTGCAAGGGGATGGAGGGGCATCCCCTTTTTTTATTATTTTAAAGACTATGTAAACTATCACCCCTATAGATTGTAAAAAAAGAATTGCCATCCTACTCTATCGTATGGTATTATGAAATTCGTCGCAGGACGGTAGCTCAGCGGGAGAGCACTATCTTGACAGGGTAGGGGTCATGGGTTCGAACCCCATCCGTCCTATATGAATTAAAAAGAAAAACCTCTTATTATATAAGGGGTTTTTCTTTTTTTGTCCACTCGTTCTGCAGAAAAGAAAACACTCAAAATTCTGACTTCGATGATATATTTGAACCAAAGATAGACGGCCATCGTTTATTTTGAACGCATCAATAGATATAAAAAGTAAGGCACACTCAGCATTGTTACAATAATCCCTGCGGGAATATCCGCCTTAAAGCTAACCGTTCGAGCAATCGTATCCGCTACAAGCAGCAATAGCGCACCAATAAGTGCTGAAGTTGGTAGAAGTACTTTGTAGTCGTGACCTACCAGCTTGCGAGCCACATGCGGACTAATCAATCCAATAAAGAAGATTGAACCCCCGAGCGCTACACAGCCAGAAGCAATGCCTACAGCTGCAATCGCCAGACGCAAAAATTTCCGTTTTACTGCGACTCCTAATCCTATCGAAATGTCGTTGCCTAGCACCAAGACGTTCAATGTCCTAAAATTGGAAAGAATATATACGAATAGCAGTAATACCCACGGTGCCAGCAAACTGATATAAGACCACTTGTCCCCCCATAAATATCCTGCTTGCCAACGCTGCGCAAACTCATACTTCTGGTCATCAAGCTTTAAAGTCAGGAATAACGACAGCGCACTTAACCCCATATTAATCGCAACACCAGTCAAGACAAGTCGTGTAGAAGAAATCATACGACGTTTTCTATAGGCTAGAACATATATCAGAGCTGCTGCCAGCAAACCGCCCAAGAATGCCATAGATGGCAGTAATAAAGTTATAGCGGTGCCTTGAATACCTACAGTTGAGATAATCAGCAACACCATAAGACCTGAACCGGAGCTAATACCAAGCATGCCGGGATCAGCCAGATCATTGCGCAGCAACGCCTGCATAACAGCACCTGCCAGTGCCATCCCAAATCCAACAAGTATCGCTAATACGATCCGAGGAAGACGAAACTTATAAACAACGAGATTATGCTCATCTGGACCTTGTCCAAGCAATACTTGAAATACTTCAAGTGGATTGAGAGACACTTTTCCCATATTAAGACTAAGAATAGCTCCTGCAATAAGCAGTATTAAGAGAGATACAATCCATATTGTCGCCTTATGCGATTTAACAACATTCATTTGAAGGCTCTCCTCTCTTTGCTCGCAATTAGCAAGAAGAAAGGAACACCAATCATTGCAAAAATAATGCCCAGTGCTGTCTCTGCTGGACGATTAATCAGCCTTCCTGCGATATCCGCCACCACCATAAGTGCGCCTCCGTAAATGGCTGATGCCGGAATAATATAACGATAATCTACACCTACAAAAAAACGCATGATATGCGGTATAATCAGACCTACAAAACCGATTGGCCCTACAAGTGCAACTGCTACACCCGCAAGTAAAAGGACCGCAAGCGTAGCTATCATCTTCACGAGAACGATCCGTTGCCCAAAGCCTTTCGCGATCTCTTCCCCCAAGTTTAAAACAGTGATAGAGCGTGCAATGAATAGTTACAAAGCCAGCCCACCTAAGAACCAGGGAATAACTAGCTTAATTTCTATCCATGTTGCTCCTGCCACACTACCCGAAGTCCAATAAGCAAGGGCACGACCAATTCCATAGTTTAATGAGATAAATGATCCCACAGCTCCAAATAGCATTGTAATTGATATTCCAGCTAGCACCAGTCGTTGAGGTGTCATTCCTGAACGATTCAATGAAGCGGCAAGATATGTTAATCCTGCACCAAGTCCTGCGCCAATAAAGCTAACTAGCAAGGTTGTCGTCTGTAGTTGCCCTGGAAGAAAAACTAGTGTAACGGCCATTGCAAGAGCTGCTCCTGCATTTACTCCCATTAATCCCGAATCGGCTAAGGGATTTCGCGTATAGCCTTGCATAACCGCTCCTGCCACCGCGAGACACATGCCCGCAATAATATCAGCCGCCGTACGCGGAATACGAAGGGCATGAATAATCTGATGCTCGGTCAGTTCAGGATCAAAATTAAAAATCGCTGTCCATGCCATCTTCAGGCTCATGGAAGCAGAGCCAAAAGAGATAGAAGCTGCTACTGAAAGTAGCAGCAGCAGTATCCCTAGGAGTAAAAACAAACCGAAATACGATTTCCCTCTTAAATCAGGGATAACAGTTGTTTTATCATCTAGCTTTCTATTTTTTTTCATACGCTGACACTAACTTCTCAACTACAAAATCAAGCTGCTTATCAAGAGAGTAGATATCGGAATAATATGAAAAATCAAACCCGATTTCGATCAATCTACCTTCTTTGATTGCTGGAATGCTATTCCAAATGGGATTGTCCGACAAATCATCAGCCCCATCCCATACAGAGCGGAACACGAAGTCTCCTATATACTCAGGTAAGACCTCTAAGGAAACAAACCCTCCAGTAGCCTTCTCCCTGCCATCAATCTTCTTCTGAAGAATCTCTGGTGCTTTTAGTCCTAAATATTCATAAATGATCTGAGAGCCTCTTCCGTAAAGCTTGCTATCGATCACCGCCATCTCTTTTTTGCCGCCCTCGATAATGGTTACTGTCTTATCTAAAATTCCAAGTTCATCAAGCTTCTGTTTACTCTTCTCCAACTTCTCGTGGAAATTAGCTAATAGAGCTTGTGCCTCCTGCTCCTTGCCAAATACCTCGCCAATCTTCATTATACGTTCATCCGTCCCCATCTTTTCATAAGGGATTGGAACGGTCGGCGCAATATCCTTAAGGATTTCGTAAGTCTCCTCAGAAGCAGCTATGATCAAGTCCGGCTTTAGGGCCATAATAGCTTCTGGATTAGGTTCATACCATGAACCTAAATCTTCAATCCCCCCCAGCTCTTCCGCAAAGGCCGCTCCTTCAAAGACACTCGAAGTACCTACCGGCTTAATGCCGAGCGCAACAAGATCCCCTTGAAGGTATAACACGACAACTCTCTCTGGATTAGCTGGAACGACAATATCTCCCTTTACCGTAGAGATAGTTCTTGTCTGAGCCTCTTTATTGGTATTGTCAGTTGCAGTTGAATGATTGGCGGGTGATGATGTAACTTCCGAAGCTTTGGTTCCCTTAGAATTCGTGGCATTAGAACCAACGTTTGCCGATCCACATGCACTTAAAAGCAAGGTAAAGCTAAGCAGCATTGCTAGAATAAAACTTGATGTCTTTGTTATTCGCATAGGTGAAGACCCTCCGGTTATTTTATTATGATAATAGTAATGATAATGATTATCATACTCAAAAACATTATATCGGGAGGGTATGTTCTCGCCAATGGAGAATCTGGCGGTGGTAAATGGACGATTCTCCGATGAGCTCACCTGCCTGCTTTCCTTGCGGAATCGGATGGGAGATTGACCATTATATTTACTGAACATACGACTGAAGTAATATACATCGCTATATCCAACTTCTTCTGCAATATCGCGAAGTGGAGCATCGGTACATCGTAATAGCTCTTCTGCGTGTTCAACCCTGAATCGTATCAAATATTCGATCAAGCTGAACCCCGTCTCTCCTTTAAAGCGCGTTGATAAATGACGAGGGCTATAATTAAATTGCTCCGCTATAGATTCTAGTGACAAATTGTGGCGATAATGCTCCTCAATATAACGGACAACCTGCCCAATAACATCCGGTTGCCTGAGGTTAATTCCATCCTTTGTAAACTGCTTCAATAATTCATGAATAAACTGATAGAACAAGCCTTTAACTTGAATTCTTTCCAATAGGCTTCCTTGTGCCCAGAGTTGTTCCATTGCCATGAGTTGATAGTGCAGTGGCAATGGCTCCAAAGACTCGAAGCCATATTGAATCCGAAATGGATTACTTCGTTCCAAAAGTCTTGCTAAATCCTTTCTTCCTGGTAAGGAGGCTCTATAGAATAATAAATAATATTCAAAAATTTTCCCTGCCTCTATGCTTAGTCTCATGCCCTTGCCACCATGCACAATAAAGTGACGTTCTGCGTCGTAATCTATACCGTTGAGATTCAAGCTGGCCGCACCCCGCACACAGTAGATAAATCCACATGCCGGTAATATATAGCCTTGCAGCTTGTCCCCAGGCTCCATCACAGCATGTCGAATATCCAGCACTTTAACAGCAGCATAATTCCATGCGACAATATGATCTTCCAGCTTCATCTTACATTTCACTCCGATCTGTTCCACAATCAATTTGATTTAATTGTACCTCAAAACAATGATAATGATTATCAATTAGTATTAGGCAGCTCCTCTATTTTGTCAATCGCTGTTTAGTATCAATGCTTGCTTATAGCTTCGCATGCTAATAACCAACGATGCAGAGATGAAAGAGTTCAAGAGTGGCTTGTCCATAGTATTACGCAACTAAAGCCAATTTCTTATTCTCATTTGGAGTATAGCTCGAAGGTTTCTTCAGCACATCTATAAATGTTACCGGCTATAGAACTCGAACTTCCATGGTTTTGAGTCGTATGCTCCGTCTCCATGAGTGGACTATATTTCTTTCGTAAATTTCTTTTTGCAAAAACTGCATGGGCTATTTTGCTTACATCCTTCTCAATTCATTCAGGAAATCAAGGAAAGGGATTAGCAAAAATCGCTCTTAAGCTATTACCGGACTTTGTGAGAGACAATCTTTCACATACTGACGTTTGACCTCGGTGATACCACTACGAAATTTTTGTTCATTTATCTTCATTAAAAATCCGCCAGTAGCTACTGGCGGATTTCCACTAAGGTTCTTTCTTTGTCATTGAATACAACTAAAATATACAGGCTTTTGTAATGATGACCAGCAGGATAAAGAGTACCAAAATTGCACCAGTGGATGTGAAAGCTCCACCAACGCCGCAACAACGTTCTCCACGAACTTCGCTCATTTGTAATCACTCCTTTGTAATTGAGTACACCACAGGATATTCAGGCTTATTAACTCTGCTTGGGTGAATAGCTATTGATTTTCACCCCAACTGCAAATGGTGAGTTTCAGTTTACTTTCTCCGCGTCTATACCTTTCACACTTTACTTATCAGGAATATTCTATTAAGCGTTCCTTGAAAAGAAATAAAGGGGGATTAAACCATGAACTTTCGCAAACAAGCTAAATTACTACAAGGAAAAATCGTACAGGTGACAACCACTAACTCTGCTTTAAATGGAACTCTCCTATTTGTTGGCACAGATTTTCTTATTCTAAGTTCCATCATTATCGTTATGATCGCAAATTAGTGTATTGTATCATCCTACATCTTATCGCTGGAGGCCCATTAGTAACATCTCTATGAGCGCAATAGATTCCATTTGTACGTTTACTTTATTGGTCGATGTTAACAACTTTCTATATGTAATACTTAATTGACCACCTATCGATTACACTGTATAATAACGGTATTATATGTAAAATAAAGGCAGTAAAGCTGTTGGATGGTACTATCGATTTAGATTTAGACATACATCTTCTAGATCTTGATTTTTTAATTTATTATCATGGATACAGCTTACTTATGTTGGGACTAGCCCACAAAGATATCGAAAAATATGATGAAGCTCGAGCTTGCATTAAAGCTTATAGTGATTTGATATTGTGATTTGAGTTGGTTCAAAGGATTAGATGATGAAGGATTAAGTGAGGTAGCCTATTATAAATTCATATCAGAGCCAAATTTCTTAGAAGTAGAAGTACTTTCTGGAAATATTGAATACATAGATCGCTAATTTCAATTTAAACATTGAATCTCATTTGAGTCTTTTAAACAAGCAGTAGTATATTTCGAGTCATTACATTCATGTGCAGATGCTACTCAAATTAAAGATTTTGAAGAGAAAATTATAAATTATAAAGAAAGGGTTGAATCTCTATGAAAAAATTTGCAGTCTCATTATTGTTGGTTGCCACCATCATCAGCATTGTTCCAGCACTGCCAAGCACCTCATTGACGGTCTTATACCACGGCGCAGAACATTAATATCAGAAGTGTAGTGCAGGTTAGGAGGATTGCTCCTAGCCTATTTTTTATTAAGAAAATTAAGGCACCAGGCTTTATTATGTAGTTATTGCAATGACATTCTCCATCTTGAACCAATCCCATTCACCCACCGAACAGCGTAGTTTAATTCCCTGTTGTTTATCCAGTTTCATAACGATTCCTCGAACTAATATGTTCTCTATCGGATCAAACAGAGTAAGTGTAATCGGGCTATGCTCTTCCATAGATCGATATAATAATTTCTCGAATCGCTCTATCTCCTGTAAGTCTAAAATAGGCTTTTCACGGCGCTCCTGCTCATTATTATCATAGATAATTCGATTTTTATGTTCTGGCAAAATCATTCTGCTACACTCCCATATGTTCTCTAATTTTTTTATCATGTAGCTGCCTCCTAATAATCCGTCCAGTAATTCATGGGTGTGGGGTCAAGTACCTTGGATATATCCTCCACGAATCCCTTTCACTTCAATTTTACGTTGCGATATCTTATCCGATTTATCTTGATATACAATTTCAATGGTTTGACCGATTCTTATTTGCATAAATTGCACCACTCAATAACCAGAACGTCTGTTTGTATTATAACCAAACGTACGTTCGTTAATCAATGTAAAAAAATCCCGCCGCTCGTGTATGGTTACATGTTTTTCGAATAGCTATGAATATCGTTTTGAGGATTATTACATTTCGCAAACTCACTAAGGAGTATTCGTGTTTTTTATATGTTATAGGGGGAAACGAATATTGGGACCAATGACTGAGACTGAAGCTATGCGTGAATGGTTTACTCTCTCTGGTACAGTGAACGGCATTTATATTATTGAGGTAGATGAGAACGATAAGGTACGGCGCCAGATTGGACCCATAAAGAAAAAAAAGAAATAAGAACATTTCGCATAAATCATTTCCAATGCCTAGACTTGATAACCATGAGAACTAAAAGAAGAAAACACAAGAAAACCTCATCGACCACTTAAGGTTGACGAGGTTTTTTAGCTCTGATTGCATTATTAATTTAACCTTTTCTAAAAAGGGAACTAATCATTTTGCAGCTTACTAGATATGACAAGAAAAAATGTAGCCAATGGGCCACAAAGCAAAGAAAGTAAAAACCAGTTTAATCCGCTCCTATTTTTCCCTTGTGCTAACCCAGCATTTATCAATGCCAACGTACCCCAACCAACAAAATACCCATTATCCATCACTTACACGACCTTTCGTCATCATCTATCAAAATCCTTGCTCATACTACATTGGGATTTCAACAAATACTTTATTGTCTGAGAATTTACTAGCAGTAAAGAAATTGATCCTCGTGCTTTATGGGTTATCGGCTTTTTGGACTTTCCGTTCCAGGTAATAAGCCACCAAGACATAAATGAAACCGGCAATACCAAAAAGAATAATAGCAATTCTACTATTCAAATGATATTCCTGTATAAAACGTTCATCATACGCCATGTAAAAGAAAACGTAGCCACTGACACCACTTAGAAGCAACATCATTATGCGGCTAATCAAAGGATTTGCAATCATTCGGCCCCCCCAAGACAAAGGGAAAATTACAATTGGGTAAAGTACTGCTGAAAAAAGAAATGCCAGGAAAATAAAAACAAACCCTATATTTTGAAACCCGTAATATTCGGTTGTACTGATTTTATTTCCTTCCAAGAGCTCTAATCCAAAAGAGGCCATCGTGAATAGAATCGTCGAGACAAACCATAACATGATGTGCTTGACTACACGCAAAGTATTCCCACCATTTCCTTTCTTTTTTATATTCACAACCGTTTCATAAGTTCTATTGCTATTCATCAATTTCTTCAAGACTTTCATCGTCTGTAGTACTAAGCCATCTAATAAGTAGTACTTCTATAGCTCGTCGTTTGTCCTAAGTATCCCTTTATAAATTCATGAGGATTTGTTTTGCATAAGAATCCCAATCCGCTTCATCTGTGTTTATCTCTAACGTGGGTATTAACGATTCCTTCGCACATAAACGGAGTTTCTCCTGATCCTCTAAAAACTTCTGACATGCCTCGTCTACCGAAGAATGATGTTCCATCACATATGTTCTCCAGGCTTCACCACGACTTTCAATAAATCTGGACGCAATAACTTCCGGAGATAAGGTTAAGAGTACATTTTGTGCATTCAGACTGGATAGACGTTGTTCCAATATCTCAATTTCAGTTGAATTTATAAATGCCGCCCGATGATTTAGATGGAACCTCTCGAAAAGATAAAACACACCATGAGATGTTTTGGTATGGCCAAGTGAATCCATCCATTTGTTTTGCTGCTCAAGATAGTTGACATGACGATTTAAAAGCTGAATATGTTCATCCTTGTCCATCGCTCTTAATACGCCTTGAAAAGAATGCAAAACTTGCGAATAGTGTTCACTTATTGCAATGATCGTTTTTTCACCTTTGTATGATTCACTGCTATGAAATCTCTTTATTGCGGAAAATACTGATGTTTTCCCCGTAGTAGACAATCCTTCAATAATTACTCCTCGCATCATACTTCTACCTCTTTTCATTACCTTGATTTTTTAGTTTGGATAATTAGCTTCTCATAAACGAAATAAAAAAGTATTTGATCTTTGATCAAATACTTTGCCCAGGTGTACGGCGTTATGAATATATGCACTATTGTGGTCATCCACGTTTACTCCAGTAACGCATACCATAAATTTACTTTATTGTATTCTGAAAACCCAATTTAAACAAGGGTACCTCTTTAATTCTAACCGCTAATCAAATTCGCAATTTTACGTAGTAACTTATCCATACTTCCTTCCACTCACTTCGCTTCTGTTTAGCACAGTACAATCTATTGTGCATTTTATATAAGAAGCTTAATAGAAAGGAGTAGATCAGAATGGCAACTCGTCAACCTGATTTAGTATTGATCACTTGGAGCAGAAACCCTTTGGTTCGTGGATCTGCACGCTCTGTTTATTAGATGGTCAGCCTCATATGAACAAGCTGTAGAGCTACAAATTATTCTGTCAGATATATTAAAGCCGAACGAATTTACTGTGCTTATCCTTAATCCTGTTTGTGAATTAACATCGGTACGAGAAATCTATTGGGATATTAGTCATATTTGTATGGTAGAATTTCCTGATGATATGAACGATTATGATAGCTGGTTTTATGGGTCATTTGTGTTGACCACTTCGATCAATCAAATAATTAATCATTTCTTGGGCTACAAAAACATAGGGATACAGGTACAATCTACTGATACTAACAAATATAAAACTAGGGTTACTGACTCCGAAATCATTGTGGCGCCAGAGTGCTGCTGGATTTGAAGATTCAGGCTCAATAAGATCATACTTTTCCATCAGCTTTTCCTTAACTTCGTTATTCATTACCGCTCCGTTACCTTTATCCGCAAGGACTGCTCCGGATGGAAAACAAGCCATGAGTAGGACAAAGGACATTATGAGTATTGCCAGCTTCTTTTTACGCATGACACAGCTCCTAATTCTTTCTTTACGCTCTTCTAAAACTTGAACCCGCTCAAATTATTTCTTGGGTAATCGCAGGAAAACTATGTATTCGACAATCTTAATCATTTGTAGATGATATTCTATGAATTTAATGGAATAAAAAGTATCTAAATCTATAATACTCCTTTTTCTGCATAAAAACAAAAGCACCCCAAAATTAAAATTAGAAGGGTACTTTTGTAGGATTCTCTTGTATTCACAATATCAATAGGCCGCTGAGCATATTACGGAGTAGGTGTTCCACCGTTAGCATTAAGTGTCTCACCGCTAATGTAACTCGATTCTTGGCTAGCAAGAAATACATATGCCGGAGCCATCTCTGCAGGTTGTCCCGGACGACCTAGTGGTACGCTCGCACCGAACTCCTTCAGCACTTCCTCGGGTTGTCCACCCACCACTTGAAGAGGTGTCCATACGGGACCTGGTGCCACTACATTAACTCGAATCCCTTTATCAGCGACTTGCTGAGCGAGAGATTTAGTGAATGTATTGATAGCAGCCTTAGTCGTCGCGTAGTCCAATAGGATCGGCGAGGGGTTATAGGCTTGAATGGAAGAAGTGTTGATGATGGTGCTACCCGGTTGCATATGCTTCACTGCCGCTTTGCACAGCCAGAACATGGCATACACATTCGTCTTAAAAGTATCGTCAAAATGCTTCGTAGTAAGATCCGCAATATCAGGGACGAATTGCTGCTTGCCCGCGATATTGGCTAAAATGTCAATCCCACCTAGCTGCTTGACCGCAGTATCAACGAGCTGTTCACAGTATGCCTCATCTTTTAGATCACCTGGGATAGCAATTGCGGTACGTCCCGCTTCCTGCACCAGCTTGAGTACCTGCTTAGCATCCTCTTCTTCCTCCGGCATGTAGGATAGAACAACATCTGCGCCTTCACGAGCAAAAGCAATCGCAACAGCACGACCTATACCGCTGTCCGCCCCGGTAACAATCGCTTTACGTCCGCTCAGACGTCCGGTGCCTTGATAGGTATCTTCACCTGTATCAGGTACGGGATTCATCTTCTTTTGAAGCCCAGGCTCTTTTTGTTGCTGTTCAAATTCAGGTCCGGCCTTGGTGTACTGAGTGGTAGGATCTTGCATCGTATATTGGTTAGACATCGATCCATTCCTCCTTTATTTTTAGAAATACGTTTTTTTTATTTTTCGAACTCTTTCTTATGTAAACACAACAGTACAACGCTAAACACAGCTCATCACCAGCACAGTCCTGAATATTTCCACAAAAATACCCCAACTACCTGTTAAGGTGGCTAGGGGATCTCATACGATTTATCATTGATCATTTAATGGCCTTAAATTTCATCTGACCTGCCTTGAACTGACTCATAACGAGTACGTATCTCACGATTTTTAGCGTAGATGTATAAATCTAAGGCCACTATTCCTCTACGTGCCAGTTTTACAAGCAAGACAAAAAAGTAAAGCCCCAAGCCAATAGATATTAGCCAAATCAAGAAGAACATGGCACCTGCTCCCCCTCCCAAAAATAGACCTGTATGTTCCATACGACTTACCATCTCCTTAAGCAATTTGCCTTTTTTCTCAGTCTATATTGCCTAAGCTTAAATAAATATATGGAAACTCACTCATGAGTCCGGGAACGCTCCTTATAATCTGGCGTATACATTAGTTAAAGGAGTGATAAATGATGGGATTTTTTATATTCCTCTTTGTGCTATTAGCGTTACTTAACATCTTTTTCCCTCGGTTGGGATGGTACATGCGCTATGGCTGGATGATCAAAGGTGACGTTGAGCCGAGTGAGGCATATTTATTAATGACCAGGCTCAGCAGCATATTGATACTTGTTTTCCTTTTGTTCTTTTGGTCCAGCTTTTAATTAAAGCCATTTACCATTGTTTCAGGCTAACACCCTTAACACATCCTCGATCTTACGTTGATGCGACAATACGCCATAATTCATCCAGGCCATGAAATCCACCTCATATACGCAGCGGTTGCGTACAGCAGGCAAGCTGTGCCAGAGTTGGGTATCCAGCAGTTCCCGTCCGTCTCCTTCCTGCTGATCAAAGGTAATGAACAAATGATCCGCTGTCAGATCTGCGAGTTCTTCTTTTGTTAGACTCACTAGCTTCCGTCCACGAGTCAACTTCCGAACCAAGCTATGGGGCTGCAAACCTAAATCATGATGGAGCACGCTACCTGTATACCCCAAATGCCCACATCCATAGAGAGTAATTCCATATGTAGATATTCTTAGGCAAGCTATAGTCTGACCATGGACTGAACGGTTGAGCACCTGCTTGGCTTGCTGTGCCTGATGCTCATAATTACTGATCACCTCTTGAACACGGTCCGTTCTGCCGAAGACTGCCGCTGCGGAATGCAATGTAGCGCGCCAATCCTCTTGATGAAAAGGTAGCTTGAACAACGGGGCGATCCGGCTGCATTCCTCCAAATGCCAACGCTGAAAGCCATCATCCAGCAGGATCAGTTCGGGCGTGTAACGGGAGAGTTCCTGCCAATCACGCGTCGAAATATCGACTACAGGGACATCATGGAGAGCCAGGTATTCCTGCTTTCCCCACTGGGCATGAGAATATTGCGCCACAGGTGTTATATCCAGAGCCAGAAGATAATCCTCTAAAAAAGGAGCGAACACCCTCAGTCCATCCTGATGGAAACTTCTATATTGGCCGGGTGTAACACCTACCAATCTTTTGAAACGCCGATTAAAATAATACTCATTACTATACCCGACGGAAAGCGCGATATCATGCATGCGGTCATTCGTGAGCAGCAACTGCTGCTGCGCCCGTTCAATACGAAGCCCGTTCAAATGCTCCAAGGGAATTCGCCCTGTCACTTCTTTAAAAATCTGTGTGTAGCGTGCACGTGTAATGCCTGCAACTTCTGCCAATTGATCGACGGTTACGGCTTGATGATAATGTTCCTGCATATAGTGAATGGAACGCTGTATTCCCTCATGAGCATCCGTGATCTGAACCACAGAAAAATTTGCACGCATGATAAGCAGTAATAGCTCCTGAAAACGCGTATGACCTGCGAACCATTCGATCTCATCAGTGCTTCTACGACTATGATAAATAGCTTCTAGCAGTAATTTACATTGTGAAAAAGGTGTGCAGCTTAGCGGCCCAGAGTGCAGAATTCCCTCTTTAGTCTCCCGTTCCGCTCCACGCTGCCTGCTTTCCCCGGTTTCGATGACTTCAAAAGTAAGTCGATAAAAGCTAAGTCCCTGTTCCTCAGCATTGATTCTGCTTATTAGTCCAGGTTCAAACAAGAATCCAGCACCTTTTTTCAGTGTAAACTGTCTCATCTCAGCTTCTACAACCCCCTGTCCTTCCGATACAATGATTAGGGTGTAATCCTGAAACACTACACTCTGTCCGTTCCCTGACAGGGACTGAGCTTCTATGTTAATTAAGCTGTAGATTAGCCTCCTTCTATTGCTTTCTTGCAAATCTTCTGCCATTCTGTCGCCCTCCAATTGAGAACCATTTTCATTCATTTAGTTTAAAACAAAAAAGAAGGTCTATCAAGGGTGCTGATAGACCTTCAATATGCTATTTCTTAGCGTGGCTACTCTTTTATTTCGTCATAGCTTCCAGCAGGTCATCAAGCTTCATTGAATTAGCCGTGATGGCACCAGACTGCCAGTGGGAACGATCCATTCTATAAATATTCCCGTTCTTCACCGCAGGTAGGTTCTTCCACAGCGGACCATCAAGAATTTGGATTGCTTCCTGATTCGCTTCGGTATCCCAGCCCCCGTTGTCAGGGAACACAATGATGTGATCTGCTTCGAGCTGGGGAATGAGCTCTTCGGAAATAATAGATTGATATTCGGTCATTTCTGCAGCCATAGGCACAGGCGTTAGGCCAAATTGATCATAAATCACACCGGTATAACGGTTTTTAACACCGAATAAAGCAAAGGTTTTATCCCCTACGTTGAGCCGGATCACGGCTACTTTTTCCTGTCCCAGAGCTTGCTGAAGCTTGGCTTTTCCATCAGCGACCTTCTGATCATACTCGGCTAGCACAGTCTCCGCCTTTTCCGGAATACCAAGCGCATCAGCAATAGCCGTTAGCATTTGTCTTGAGTCCTGCAGCACCGCTTCAGGGAGACGATAAGTGGGTGCTATCTTAGCGTATTGTTCATACCTCGCGGCATCCGCACCTCCGTCTGCAATGATCAAGTCGGGGTCTTTTTCCAACAACACCTCCATGCTTCCGGTGATATCAAATTCTGGCACATCCAGATTCAAGTAATCCTGTTTGCCCCAGCTCGGATGATACCACTGGACCACCGGTGTAATCCCCAAAGCCTTCAGATAATCCTCAACATAAATTCCGGCCACCCGTTTAGGGTTGACCGGGATTTCCACATCCCCGAATTCCCCTGCAATCGTCCGAGTTGCCCCTTCTTCTGAAGCATTTCCACTTCCTTCGGTTGGCGTACTGCTACTCGCTGAGGTTGATTCCTCTGCATTCTCTGTCTTAGCAACGTTATCCTTTGCAGCATTGTTATTCGTTCCGCACGCTGCCAGCGCGGTCAATGCCAGTATAAGCACTGCTGCCCACAAAAATTTCCGACCCCATCTTACCATGATCCCTTCACTCCAATGCTATATTTTCATTGATTATCATTCTCAATAATCTTTATCACAATAGTAGCATGAGTTTTATAGCTTTCAATGCACTTTCTCCACAAAAATCTTATACAAACTATTAACTAGTTTTTAAACGCCTTCTCCTATTTCTTTTATTTACGATTGATTTATACCATGCTTTCGCTTACAATAAACTCATAAACGCGCGTTTATGAAAAGAGGGGAAACATGCGCAGCGAAGATATAGCTAAGTTGGCCGGGGTTTCCCGAAGCACGGTATCCCGCGTGATCAACAATTATTCCAACGTCCCTGAAGAGACCCGGGCCAAGGTGCTGCGGGTGATTGAGCAACATCAGTACGAACCGAATAGCTTTGCAAGGGCTTTAGCCGGTAAGAAGACCGATACGATCGGACTCTTCGCCATCAGTATGAACGAGAAGGAGAATACCACCCGCATTTATCAGAACAATTACTTTGCACCATTCGTTGATGCCGTAGTTGACACATCGAATGCCCGCGGATGTTATGTGCTGATTCATACGGTCTACTCTCCCGACGATTTCATCAAGGTAAAACAAGCTTTTCTTCAAAAACGGATTGACGGCGGCATCATTGTCGGCACTCAGAAAGATATTAATATCGTCCGAGAAATGGTAGGGCTGGACTCTCCTCTCGTATTAATTGATTATGATATCTCTGAGATTATGTCGGAGCATCTCGACCGCAATCATCTGGCCATTGTGAACTCCA
>RCUU01000462.1_pt1 | contig 22494 bp, 11 predicted proteins | sample 2166211 | NCBI WGS metagenome assembly RCUU01 (sample SAMN09932620, study PRJNA488358) | compost metagenome | feature: garden; material: soil; isolation source: compost soil in phenylacetic acid-enriched culture | place: Germany: Experimental Botanical Garden Goettingen | collected 2016-01-27
GCCCACAACATGGGCGATATTGGACATCTGCAGGGTTTCAGTGAAGTGCTCCTGCATATACCCGGCGGCACGCCGCAACGCCTCCTCTGCGGGGCTGCTCCCCGGAAGTGAAGCGGGAACGGAAGAGGGTTCGGCCAGCTCTGACAACAGCAGGAGGAATTCATAGAGCCTGCCGGAGATGAACGCGGCCCGGTATGATTCGGGCTGGTCAGCAAGCGCCCAGAGCCGCTTCAGAGGTTCCTTCAGCTTCCTAACGTCTGTCAGGGGGATCGCTGTGCTGAACGGCAAGCCGCAGCCGGTCACCAGCTCTTCCGCGATTCTCCCTTTGAACCCGATATAGCCAACCAGCCAGGGAACACCGGGCAGCGCGGAGTATTCATGAGGCTGTCCTGTCGGCAGGATCAGTGCCTGTCCGGCTTCCAGAGTCAGACTCTTCCCGTCCTTGAAGCGGACACGCCCTTTGCCTTCGAATACAATAAAGCACTGCGGCACGAGATAGCCGGAAGGGCGGGAGATGGGATGTTGTGCATGGCATCCGATATTGTACAGCACCAGCGGCAGACTTGGGTTGAGATCATCAGCCGACAGGCGGAAAGGAAGAAGCATAGGTATCCCTCACATTCAGATTGTGCTGTTCTATATTAGCATTGTGCTAACTATACCCTAATAATCTAATCTACAATGTGAATATAGTCCAGTAAGGAGGCGGTCGGAGAGTGGGTACAGCAGCAGGAAGAAGCAGAAGCCGGTTTGATGAGAATTGGAGTTTTTATAAAGGAGATATCCGCATTCCTCATGCGGTAAAGGCCGGAATGACAGGCGGTATTACCGACTGCGGTTCCTTGCAGGAAGGGGAATGGCTGGATATCGCTTTTACCGATAAAGGGATGGGCCATCAGCAGCTGGAATGGGAGCCTGTAAGCCTTCCGCATGACTGGTGTGTAGAGCAGCAGTATGTGCAGGATGCATCCCTTGGTTCAAGAGATGGCAGCCACGGCTATTTGCCGGGCGGAACCGGATTTTACCGTAAAACCTTTGAGCTGCCTTCGGAAGCTGCAGACCGCAAGTGGACGGTCACCTTCGATGGGGCTTCGGGCCTGAGCACGGTCTGGGTCAACGGGCATCTCATCGGTGAACACCGGGGAGGGTACATCGGCTTCTCCTATGATCTGACCGATGTGCTACGGTATGGCGAAGAAGGCCGGAATGTCATTCTGGTCAAGGTGGAGGCGCTGGAGAACGAAGGCTGGTGGTATGAAGGCTGCGGCATCTACCGCCATGTCTGGCTGGAACAGACGGACCGCCTGCATGTAGCGGAATATGGAACGTATATTACAACACCGGAAGCAGGAGAGCAGCAGGCCTTGGTGCATATCAGCACCCGCATTTGCAATGAATATACAGAGGGCCTGGCGGTCTCGCTGCACACGGAAATTTACGACGCTGCCGGAGGACAGGTCTGCGCCAAGGCGGTACAGGCTTTTGCGGACTGGTACGGCGAGACGGAGCTGGAGCAGATGTTCAGGCTGGAGCATCCGGCATTATGGTCCCCGGAGACTCCGTATCTCTATAAGGCCATATCCATCCTGAAGCTTGACGGCACGGAGGTGGACCGGTATGAGACGCCTTTTGGCATCCGCAGCATCCGCTTTGATCCGGAGGAAGGCTTTTTTCTGAACGGAGAACCACTGCTGATCAAAGGCACCTGCAATCATCAGGATTTTGCGGGAGTAGGAGTGGCGCTTCCTGACAGTCTGATTGAATATAAGCTGAAGCTGCTTAAGGAGATGGGCTCGAATGCCTACCGCAGTGCGCATCATCCGCCTACCCCTGAGCTGCTGGATCTCTGCGACCGGATCGGACTGCTCGTAATGGATGAGAACCGCAAGCTTGACAGCAGCCGCAGCGGATTGTCCCAACTGAAACGGATGCTCTACCGGGATAGGAATCATCCCAGCGTGATCATCTGGAATCTCGAAAATGAGGAGGTTCTGGAAGGAACTGTAACCGGCAGACGGCTTCTGAAAACTCTCGCAGATACGGTGCGCAGAATAGATCCAACACGCCCTGCCGCGGCTGCGATGAACCATGGCTGGTACGAGAACGGCTACAATGAAGTTGTAGACATAACAGGGTACAATTATGGACACCGGGATCATCTGGACATCCGGGACCATGAGCAGCATCCCGGCCGCCTGATGATCGGAAGTGAATGCGCGAGCTACACGGCGACCCGGGGCATCTACGAGGATGATCCGGTGCGCGGCTACTGCTCAGAATACGGCACGAATATTCCTTCATGGGGCTGTACCCCGCAGCAGGCGTGGAGTGATGCCGTGAACAACCGTTTTCTCACAGGCGTATTTATGTGGACCGGATTCGATTACCGGGGAGAGCCGACCCCTTATCTGTGGCCCTGTGTGAATTCGCATTTCGGGCTGATGGACACCTGCGGCTTCCCCAAGGACAGCTATTACTATATGCAGGCAGCTTGGAAGGACGAGCCGATGGTTCATCTGCTGCCCCACTGGAATTGGCCCGGGTCGGAAGGCAAGCCCATTGAAGTGCGCGTGTATGCCAATACCGGGACGGCGGAGCTGACGCTGAACGGCAGAAGCCTGGGTGAACAGCAGGTGGACCGGACCGGATATTTGTCGTGGGAAGTTATTTACGAGCCGGGAGAACTGAAGGTGACCGGCCGGACCGGCGGCAGGGAGGCAGCCGTCAAAACCGTGGTTACCGCAGGCCAGCCGCATCAGATCCGGCTGTACCCGGACCGGCTTGCCGGCCAGGCGGATGGTATGGATACCATCCCTGTCCGCATCGCTGTTCTGGACGAACAAGGGCATGTAGTTCCTACAGCAGATAACGAAATCCTGTTCGAAGTGGAAGGCTCCGGCATTCTTCTCGGCGTAGGCAACGGCAATCCCAGCAGCCATGAGCCGGATAAGTCGTCTGTACGCCGGGCATTCAATGGCTGGTGCCTGGCCTTGATCCAGGCCATGGCCGAAGCGGGGCCGGTCACAGTAAGGGCAGTATCCACGGGACTTGCACCGGCAGAGGTGGTTCTGCATACCTCTGAGGTTTCTTAACTAGATAGATTGAATGAGTTTCGAATCGGCATAGGAATTCTGGCGCTTTTGCCGCTGCCTATTTATTTCTGATCACCGGGACGTTAATATAGACATACCGAAATCCATACAGAAGGATGTTCTGCTAGCGATGCCCAAGCTGAAGAAATATATGCCTTTCACCTACAAAATGATGATTCCCTATCTGCTGCTTGTGCTCCTGACCGATGTGACCATCGGCTATATCTCCTATTCTATGCTGACCGATTCCCGGACGGAGATGGCCGAGTCGAACATCCGGACGGGGATGGAACAGGCCAGGAATAATATACGCTATCAGATGGATGAGATTCAGCGGATGTCGGACAACCTGTTCGGGAGTCAGCCCTTTCAGCGCGCGCTTGAGCTGAAGGGGACACCGTTTGAAATTTATCTGGCCATGCTGGATGAGATCGTACCGCAGATTACCGCTCCGCTTCAGTTGTTTGGTAACAAGATCCGGTTCATGCTTTATACGCCTAACAGTGACCTTAACATTGTATCAGGTGATAATCTGGATGAGCCGATCTACGACAGCGATTATTACATTCTGCCGCTTAAGGATATCACTGATAGCGAATGGTATCAGTCCCTTAAGGATTCTAAAAGGGACAACCTCTGGCTGCAGATTGATACGGACCAGAAGCTGGATAACCTTTCGCATGTCCGCAGACTAGTCAACTTCAGCGATTACAAAACGGTGATCGGTTATGTGCGTATTACCGTATCCCTGGAGGATCTGTTCGGCGGCTTTGACACCTTTCCTCTCGAAGAGGGAATTACGCTCCGGCTTGTCGAAGAGGCTACCGGAGACATTCTGTTTCAACGGGGCAAGGCGAATGATAATGATGCAGGCGGGAATTTTCTCAGTCTGCATGAAAAGATTCCCGGCAGCAGCTTCGTCATCGAATCCTTGGTGCCCTATACCTATCTGACCAAGGATGCCGGCAGGCTGCGCCGTGTGATTTTTGCGGTATGCGCACTAAGCTTTCTGGTGATGACGGTGATCGGGTATGTGGTGGCCCGGCTGTCCGGACGCAAGATGAGCAGGATCGTGGGGCTGGTGCGTGCCTTTCAGGAAGGGAACTTCCAGAAGCGTATCCGCTTCTCCGGCAATGATGAATTCGTGCAGATCGCGGATTCGTTCAATGTAATGGCTACCAATATCCAGGAGCTGATCAACAGCGTGTATGTGCAGGGCATCCAGAAAAAGCAGGCGGAGCTGGAAGCGCTGCAGGCACAGATTAATCCGCATTTCCTGTATAATACACTTTCAACGATAAGCAGCCTGGCCAATCTCGGGGAGATTGAGAAGGTCACCGGTATGGTGCAGGGACTCTCGCGCTTCTACCGGTTGACCTTGAACCAGGGCAATGTCTACATTGAACTGGAGAAGGAGCTGGAGCAGGTGGCCACGTACCTTGAGATCCAGCGCGTCAAATATGCGGATGCGTTCAAGGTGTATGTCGATGTTGATAAGGAAATTCTGCACATGCAGGTCATCAAGCTGGTCCTTCAGCCTTTTGTGGAAAATGTGTTCAAGCACGCTTGGTTTGGCGACACGATTGCCATCCGTCTGACCGGCAGGCAGGCAGGAGGCCGTATTGAACTGAAAGTCATCGACAACGGAATTGGCATGCGTCCGGACGATATCAAACGAATGATGCAAGGACCTAGCCAGGCCGGGGGTTATGGGGTGAAGAACGTGAACGAGCGGATCAAGCTCAGATACGGGGATGACTACGGAGTGACCATTGCGAGCATTTTTGGGGCAGGGACCACCGTACAGCTGCTGCTTCCCGCCGGGATTAAGGACAAGGAAGAAATGGATGAAGGGTTTGCCCCGTAAGCTGCAACCCGCACGAACACAGGAGGAACGTTACAATTATGAGCATCAACGTATTGCTGGTAGACGATGAGGCCGTTGATCTGGAGTGGATGCGCCGGAGAGTGCTGGCCAGCGGACTGAATATTACTGTAGTGGGCACGGCGGGCAGCGGCTTTGGTGCATTGAAAATTATGGAGGAAACACAGGTTGATATCATATTATCCGATATCCGGATGCCGATCATGACCGGAACTGAATTTGCCCGCAGGGCGAAAGCACTGAGTCCGAAGACCAAAATTGTGTTCATCAGCGGCCATGAGGATTTCAGTTATGCCAAGGAGGCGATTGAAATCAATGCCTCCGGCTATTTGCTGAAGCCTGTTCAAGATAAGGACTTGTATGAAATGCTGGGCACCCTCTGCGCCAAAATGGAACAGGAAAGGGAGCAGGACCGCTCCTTCAGCGAAGCCCTGTCCCTGGTGAACAAAGAGCTGCTGCTGCGCTGGTTCGATGAGGGCTCGCCGGATTCCGCAGAGCCGCATCTGCGCGGAATCCTGACGCCCTTGCTGCAGAAAGGTGCAGCGGCGGCGATCGTGGAGATCGATGATCTGGAGTGGAAAATGCGTGATCAGTCCGAGGAGGACACCCGCAATATCACGCGGCAAATTGCCGGTGTGATCAAAACCTTTGTCGAGGAAGCCAAGCTGGGGACCTGGATTGCTGTCCACCATACGCGGTTTGTGATCCTGTCATCCCTCCCGCAGGATAGTTTTCTGAGCCTGCTGGAGGAGCTGATCCGCAAGGTGGCGGATTCTTCTCCCTGCACCGTGACTGTCGGCGTCGGAAGGTATGCCGCTGAAGAGGCAGGACTGCACGAGTCCTACCGGCAGGCACAGGCTGCGCTCAGTGCCAAGTGGCTGCTCGGGAAGAACCGCCTGATCCGGGATAGCACACAGCCGTCACCACGGGGAACACCCGGGGCGCAGATTGAACTAACGGTGGACCGTCTGCTGGAGGCCATTATCCAGTACGACCTCGTATCGATCGACGACTATCTTCTGGAGCTGTTCACGAAGGATTTGCCGGCCGCCGGAAGAAAAGAGGTCTATGAGCTGATCATCCGCATCACCTCCAAGCTTCATGCTGATCTTCAGCAGCAGAACGAGAACTTGTATGAGCTGCTCCAATGGGAATCCCATCAGCCAGATATCCTGTTCCAGTTCGAGACGATTCATGACATTCTCTCCTGGATGCGGCGCAGGTTCTTCGAGCTCTCGGAGCTTCTGTATGTGAAGCGGCAGCGGCAGAAGCGCAAGCTGATCGATGAGATCATGCGCTATGTGGAGGAGAATCTGGAGAAGAAGATTACCTTAAAAGAGGTGGCCACCCACTTTGACTTCACACCGAACTATCTGGGTTATCTGTTCAAGGAAGAATACGGGCTGCCTTTCAGTGAATACGTGAATGACCGGAAGACGAACCGGGTATCTGAGCTGCTGAGGGACCCCACCCTCAAAATCTACGAGATTGCCGAGCGTATGGGCTACAAGAACATTATTTATTTCAACCGGCAGTTCAAGCAGATCACAGGCATGACTCCGGGCGAGTACCGCAAAAAGCATAAAATATAGCCATGCCAAACGTTGTCCGGCCGGTTTTCAGGCTGCTGGCAACGTTTTTTACATTTGGGGAAGCATATGTTTTAACCGATCGTTGAAAAAGTATTACTTTTAGTTGATAGGCTGAATCCTCACCAGATAAGCGTTTCTCTATAATAAAGCTATAGAGAAACGGTTACATGGAAAGGGGATTCGAGATGAAACAGAAACAACACGGATTCTGGGATGACGTCAAGAAGTACAAATCGTTGCTTCTCATGCTGACTCCGGCGGTATTGTTTTTCCTGTTATTCGCTTACGTGCCCATGGCGGGTATTGTACTGGCGTTTAAGCAATTTAACTACACAGGCGGTGTCTTCGGCAGCCCGTGGAACGGACTGGACAACTTTAAGTTCTTCTTTGATTCCGGTGACGCCTGGCGCGTAACACGAAACACGGCGCTGTACAATATTGCGTTTATCGTTGTAAACAACGTGCTTCAGATCTTTGCAGCGATCCTGCTGTTCGAGGTAGCGGGCAAATGGTTCCGGAAGCTGACACAAACGATGCTGTTCCTGCCTTACTTTATCTCTTGGGTTGTGGTTGGAGCGATCGCCTATAACCTGTTCAACTTCGACGTGGGTACGGTTAACGTATTGCTGAAAGGTCTCGGCATGCAGCCGATTGACATTTACAATACAGCCGCTTACTGGCCGTTCATACTCGTAATTGTGTCTGCCTGGAAGACACTGGGCTACGGAACGATCATGTATCTGGCCGCTATTACCAGCATCGATACCGAAATGTACGAAGCCGCCGAAATTGACGGTGCGAATATTTTCCAGCGTATTATGAAGATTACGATTCCGAACCTCTTCCCGACGGTAATCATTCTGGTCCTGCTGGCCATCGGCAACATCTTCCGGGGTGATTTCGGGATGTTCTACAACATGGTAGGCAACAACGGCCTGCTGTTCTCGTCCACCGACGTTATCGATACCTTCGTATTCCGGTCGCTTACAACCTCGAATGAGATTGGAATGTCCGCTGCGGCAGGCTTCTATCAATCACTGCTCGGCTTTGTAACGATCATGCTGGCCAACTACGCGGTACGCAAATACGATAAAGACCGTGCTCTATTCTAGGAAAAGGAGGGAATGCCATGAGTACAACTACTGCAAAAATCCAACCTGCAAAGGTGCGCAAGCGTGTCAACACAGACCGGCTGGTGCTGTCTATCGTCGGATACGTGACACTTACTCTGCTTGCCATATTCTGTATCTTCCCGTTCATTCTGGTGGTATCCTCCTCTCTGAGTGAGGAGAGCACCATTATCGAAAAAGGCTTCCAGCTGATCCCGGCTAACTTTTCCACGGAAGCCTACAGCCTGCTGTTCAAGTATCCGGCTGAAATGCTCAGAGCTTATGGTGTGACAATCTCTGTTACATTAATCGGCACCGTGGCCGGTTTGTTCCTGACATCCATGACGGCCTATGTGCTGTCGCGGAGTGATTTTAAATGGCGTGGGCGCTTCTCGTTCTTTTTCTTCTTCACTACGCTGTTCAGCGGTGGTCTGGTGCCTTGGTATCTGATGATCGTCAACTACCTGCACCTCAAAGACACGCTGCTTGTGCTGATTCTGCCGATGCTGATGAACGTGTTCTATATTATCGTCATGAAATCGTTCATGAGCAGCATCCCGGATGCCATTACGGAATCTGCCAAAATTGACGGAGCAGGTGATTTCCGGATTTTCATGCAGCTGATTGTGCCTTTGTCCAAGCCTGCACTGGCTACCATTGGTTTGTTCATCGCTCTGGCCTACTGGAATGACTGGTACAACGCGCTGCTCTTCATTTCGAAGTCAGAATTAATGCCGCTTCAATACTATCTATACAAAATGCTGGGCAATATGGATGGCATGCGCAAGGCGATGATGGCTTCAGGAGCTGTAGTGAATTCCGATCTGCCTACTGAAAGCTTAAAAATGGCCATGACCATTGTGGCTACAGGACCGATCCTGCTTGCTTATCCATTCATTCAGAAGTATTTTGTGCAAGGGCTCACTGTTGGAGCTGTCAAAGGATAATCCCGGGTCAACCCGGTTATCAATATATAACCCAACCAACTATTCGATTAGGGGGAAACAACGGTCATGACAAACAAGAAAAAGAAACTCACAGTTACGCTGGCCACGATGATGGCACTGGGTACAATCCTTAGTGCATGCGGAGGCGGGAACAACAACAATACAGCTGCGGAAGCAACAAACGCCGGAACAACCGCTACAGAAGGGGCAGCCACGAATTCCGGCGCTCCTGACACTTCGAAAGAGGTCAAGCTGAAAATGCTGCTGGTCGGCGGCCAGCCTGGCGATTACGACAAGGTGTTCGGAGAGCTCAACACCAAATTGAAGGAAAAAATCAATGCTACGGTGGAAACAGAATTCCTTGACTGGTCGGACTGGACACAGAAATATCCGCTGAAATTTGCAGCCAATGAGGATTTTGACCTCGTATACACAGCTAACTGGGCTTTTTATAACGATCAGGCGCTCAAAGGCGGATTCCTGGAGCTGACAGATGATATGCTGTCCAAGTACATGCCGCAAACCTGGAAAGCCATGCCCAAAGTGAACTGGGAGCAGGCGAAAGTGGATGGCAAGCTCTACATGGTGCCAAACAACAATGTTGAGGTTACCGACAAGGTAGTGCTGTACCGTGAAGACCTGCGCAAGAAATACAATCTTCCGGAAATCAACAGTCCTGAAACCTATGCCAACTACTTGAAAACGGTTGCTAAAGAAGAAAAAGGCATAACCGCTTACGGAGCCAAGCCAGCCGACGGCTGGAAATGGCATGAGCTTGACCAAACTCTGCTGGAGCAGAACAACAACTTCAACCTGGTGGATGCCAACCTGCTGCCGCTGGCTTACAAGCTGGATGATGCTTCCGGCAAAATATTCAACATTTATGACACTCCTGAGTTCACATCGCTGCTGAAATATTATAAAGATCTGGCCGACAATGGCGCCTGGTCCAAAAACGTAGTCAGCAACAAAAACGACGTATGGCAGGATATCAAAGCCGAGAAGGTGTCCTCTTATGCCCATAACCTGGGTACTGTGGCGGCTAACCTTGCCGAAATGCGCCGCGACAAACCGGATGTGGAGCTGGGGATTGCCGACCTAACACCGGATAAGAAAAAAATCGCCGCTATCTCAACACAGAACGGCATGTCTATCCATGCTACTTCTAAGAACGCAGAACGTTCCCTGATGCTGATCGATCTGCTGCAAAATGACAAGGAAATTCATGACTTGACGATGTATGGCATCGCCGGAACCAACTACATCCCTGAAGGTGATGACAAATACACGGCTGGTCCTGCGGCTGCGAATTACACCGGGTTCTCGAACTGGGGCTGGAATTCTCCGCTGAACCGTCAAGATGCGGCTTATCCAAAGGAAGCTGACGATATGTTCAACGGCTGGCAGTCCAGTATCTATCACTTCCCGCTGGAAACTTTTGTCTTCGATTCCACTCCGGTGAAGAACGAAGTGGCCAATATCGGCAATGTGATGCTGCGTTACGCTATTCCGCTCGAATACGGATTGATCGATGATCTGGAGAAAGGCCAGGCGGACTTGATCAAGCAGTTGAAATCCGCTGGCATTGATAAGGTTCAAACTGAAATGCAAAAGCAAATCGATGCCTTCCTGGCCGCGCAAAAATAATCGCTGAATAAGAGTGAAGTTATGTAACGGCTTCAGGGCTGCTCTCAAAGCATGGGCTTTGGGGCAGCCCTTTTTACTCTATATGTTTACAAATTTAATTATGGAGGCGGTAATATGAAAAGCAGAAAAAGAGTTCTGGCAATCATTCTCACATTGGCAATGATTCTATCCATGACATCATTCGGTTTACCCGCAAAGGCAATAGCTTCATCTGCTCCTGGCTCATTCTCCAAAGGCGCAGATATTAGCTGGCTGCCGCAATTGGAGGCTTTAGGGTATAAATTTTATAATGATCTTGGAGAAGAGCAGGATCTTCTCCAGATTTTAAAGGATCACGGAATTGATTCCATAAGAATACGGGCATGGGTTAATCCTTCTGATGACCCGTCTAATGGCCATAATAGTACAGAAGAAGTAGTTGCATTAGCCTCCCGTGTAAGCGCTCTCGGTTTTAGGGTTATGATTGACTTACACTACAGCGATACTTGGGCTGATCCTGGAAAACAGATCACACCTAAAGCATGGGCTAACGATAATTTAGACCAGTTAAAAGTACATGTATCGGAATATACTTCTGAGGTGATGAATGCTCTAAAAGCAGCAGGCGTAACGCCAGAGTGGGTACAAATAGGAAATGAAATTAATAATGGCATGCTGCATCCGTTGGGAAGTTATAGCAATACGTCCAACCTCGTTCAACTGATTCAAGCCGGATCAAGCGCAGCCAAAGCGGTTTTTCCTGGGATAAAGGTTATCATCCATAGAGCAAATGGAGCAGAAGCTGGCGTTGATTCGTATTATGAAGGTCTCGTAGCTGCCGGTCTTAAAGATAGCGATTACGATATCATAGGCTTGTCCTATTATCCGGATTCAGTCTTTACATCCTCAATTAATGAATTGAGCGAAAACATGGATAAACTGGAAGCAAAATATGGGAAGGAAGTTATGATCGTTGAAGTCGGAGGGGACGTTTCCAAGGATGTCGATAGCGTGTATAACATGCTTGTAGCTGTTCAAAATAAACTGCATGCCGTTCCCAATAATATGGGAACCGGTATATTTTACTGGGAACCTACAGGAATCATGTTTGGCTACCCCTTATCCGCATGGAATATAGATGGCACACCGACACTCGCGATGGATGCATTCATTGATGGCGCTGCCGAAATCAACCGGAATCCGGTTGTATCGGTAGCACTTGATAAGTATACGGCTATTATTGAAGTTGGCGGGACGGATAAATTATCAGCGATCATCAATCCTATGAATGCAACCTATAAAGGAGTTACATTTACAAGTTCTAAGCCGGAAGTTGTCAAAGTAGACCGCTATAATGGGACTATTTCCGGGATCTCCACTGGAGCTGCAACCGTATCGGCTGTTACCTATGATGGAGGTTTTACTGCCTCTGCCGAAGTTACCGTAATACCTAGTACAAGTTTGATACAGAACCCTGGTTTTGAGGACGGGGTGAATTCGTGGACTATTTCAGGGGATGCAAGCGCGGTTAGCACAGATATTGACGTACACTCCGGTACATTGGCATTACACTACTATAGTGCAAATCCTGCTGAATTCACTGCTTCTCAAACCATCACGGGGCTGGAAAATGGAACATATTCATTATCGGCTTGGGTCTCCGGCGGCGGTGGGGAAGAAGTTTCGGAGATTTTTGCCGGTAGCGCAACTCAGAGCTTTACTAATACAGGTTGGAGACAATGGAGCAAGCCAACTCTGGATAATATTGAAGTCACGGATGGAACACTAACCGTAGGTGCCCATTATAAACTATCTGACGGGCAGTGGGGGAACATTGATGATTTCGAGCTGATCAAGAAAGATAACACCCAATTGGTAGACTTGAAAGTGAATGATGTTACGGTTCCGGGATTTGATCCAATCATTCAGGACTATGATGTGGTTCTGCCGTATGGTACGACTACCATACCTTCAGTTGCGGCAACAGCAGCAGACGGCGGAGTGGCAGTGATCACACAAGCAACTGCTTTGCCTGGCAGCGCAAAGGTTGTTGTAACGGGAGAAGAGACAAGAACGTATACCATCCATTTCACTGTGGACCCGAACCCTGTTATGAATCCCGGCTTTGAAAAAGTCAATGGAGAGGGTACTCCTGAAGGTTGGACCATTCCTGATTCTACCCCATTAGTATCGAATTCCGCCTATACAGGGACAAAGTCACTTGGATTTTGGAAGGAAACAGCATATATATTTGAAGCATTTCAGACGATTACCGGCTTAACGAATGGAACCTATACTTTGTCGGCTTGGTCGCAGGGCGCTGGCGAAGAAATGAAGAATCAGTTGTACGCAATTAGTGGTGATCAGACCCAATTAACCTCCAGCTTTGCGAATAAGGGTTGGAATGTGTGGAACAAAGCAGCCATTGAAAATATTAAGGTCATTGACGGAACGCTGAAAATAGGGGTTTCTCTGGATGCGAAGCCTGGGGACTGGGGTTCTTATGACGATTTTGTTCTAGTTAAAACCAGTGAAGCCCCGGGGACGCAAGTTCCCCCAACTAATGGAGATACCGGCAATAATCCTTCCGGTAGCATTACCGGGGGAATGAGTACTCCAAAAACGGAGCCTGTTAGCACTCCAAAAACAGAGCCTGGTAATCTTATCACTGGCAATACTACGTTTTATACCGTTATGATCAAGGCAACAAAGGACACCGCCACAAATGCAGCCACTGCCAAGCTTGATTCGAGCGTGATCACCGGCCTGGTCCAAAAGGTCAAAGAGTCTGAAGCAGCCGGACAAAAAGTAGTGATCGATATCAAGATTGATGCTGCAGCAAATGAAAAGTCTGTCAGTTTAGTTATTCCGAAGAACGCACTTAAACCGTTAGCCGACACGACAAAAGCAGATCTAAGACTGGATGCAGGCATTGCTGTGATCACCTTTGATCCAAAAGCAGCAGCTGCCATTGGTGGTAGTACAACAGCGGATAACATAATAAGCATCAGGAAGCTTGCTAAATCCGACTTGCCAGAAAATGTTCAGAACAAAATTGGGGACAGATCGGTTTTTAATTTCTCTGTAAAAGCAGGTAATGCTGAAATTACAGAATTCAACGGAGGAAAGTTAAAGATTAGCGTACCTTATACTCCAATGACGAGTGAAAAGAAGAATGCCATTGTTGCATATTACATCGACACAGCAGGAAACCTCAAACCGGTTAGGGGAGGTTATGATGCGGCAACAGGAACGGTTAACTTTCAGACAACCCATTTCTCAAATTATGCAGTGGGATATAACGAAGTGAAATTCAATGATGTCAGCTCGGAGAACTGGTATAGCGATGCCGTTGATTATCTGGCGGCAAGAGGGATTGCGAATGGCGTTGGAGGCAGTACATTTGCACCTGAGAAAAATGTGACGCGGGCAGACTTCCTGATGATGGTCATGAATGCTTACGGGATCGGGACAGATACCGCAATAACCGATAATTTCTTGGATGCAGGGAATAAGTACTATACCGGGTACCTGGGCACTGCGCGTAAATTAGGATTGGTTTCTGGTGTGGACGGCAATAAATTTATGCCGGAAGCAATGATCAGCCGAGAAGATATGTCTGTTATTCTTTACAACATTCTGAAGCAGCTGGATGAGCTGCCAACCGGTAAAAATGGTAAGGGCTATGAGAACTTTGTTGATGCAGCTGTTGTAGCTGGCTATGCCAAAGATGCGATGAAGTTATTAGTGGATACGGGATGGATTACAGGAAATGGTAATGAACTGGATCCCAAGGCCTCTGCTACCCGAGCACAAGTTGCACAGATAGTATACAACTGTATTAAATAAATAATAGGGCGGCGGAGAAGCGAATCGAAAAGTATTCTTCTAAAAAGGAGTTGCAAAAATGGAATATAGCATTCTGGCAGGCATTGCTCCGAAAGAGATTTATCCTGCATCCTTGCGGTTAGGCGGAACCAATCCGCAAGGGGATAAGATCAGCTTCACCAATTACTACATGGAGCTGAACGGTAAGCCGTATTTTGCCGTCTGCGGCGAATTTCATTATTCCCGTTACCCGGAAGACTGCTGGGAAACGGAAATCCGCAAGATGAAAATATCCGGGATTAATATTGTAGCCACCTATATCTTCTGGAATCATCATGAGGAAATCGAAGGGATATTCGAATGGGAGGGCAACCGCAATCTGCGGAGATTCGTAGAGTTGTGCGCAAGGAATGGAATGTATGTCATCCTGCGCGTGGGCCCCTTCTGCCACGGTGAGGTCCGCAACGGTGGACTGCCGGACTGGCTGTTCGGGCGTTCTTTCGATGTGCGTTCCAATGATGAAGGCTATCTGCATTATGTCCGCCGGCTGTTCCAGGAGATCGGAGCGCAGGCAGCGGGACAGATGTTCAAGGACGGAGGGCCTGTAGCCGGCATTCAGCTGGAGAACGAATTCAATGCCGCTGCTGCCCTGTGGGAGCTCACAGCGAAGCAAGGCGACGAATACCTGAGCGGCGGACTTGGGGGCGGAGCAGGGTCCGAGCATATGCGTTTGCTTAAAAAGTATGCCATAGAGGCGGGAATGATTGCCCCGATATACACCAGCACCGGCTGGGGGGCTGCACCATTTTTGGAGGATGAGGTGCTCCCGCTGTACGGCGGCTATGCCTATACGCCTTGGAGCATCAGCGGGCAGAATCCTGACCAGAAGCCTACACCGGAGTATGTGTTCGTGAATTATCACAATGAGGCGGCCGAGACAGGCGAATTCAATCCTCCCTATGCCAAAACCAAATATCCGTTCGCCTGCTGTGAGATGGGCGGAGGCATGCAGACCTGGTATCTGTCGCGGTTCCAGGTGGAGCCGGAAAGTGTGATGGCGATGAGCCTGATGAAGATTGCGGGCGGATGCAATTTTGTCGGCTATTATATGTTCCATGGCGGTACGAATCCGGTGGGGAAAACAGGTTATCTGAATGAGAGCACCACTCCAAGGATTACCTATGATTTTCAGGCTCCTATCGGTGAATTTGGCCAGATCCGCAATTCGGCCCATCTGCTGCGGCCGCTGCATTATTTTCTTCACCGGTTCGGGGAGCGGCTGGCGCCGATGGCAACGGTCCTTCCACTAGGCGCAGAGAGCATCGCTCCTGAAGATGCCCATACGCTGCGGTATGCCGTCCGGACAGACGGCCGCGCGGGGTTCCTGTTCGTCAATAACTACCAGGACCACGCAGAGATGGATACACATGAGGATGTCCGGTTTGCCGTCCGGCTGGCTGAGGACACGATTGAATTCCCAAGAAAAAGCCCGCTTACCGTCCGCCAAAACGCCTCATTTATCTTTCCGTTCAACTTTGCGCTGGATGGGCTGAATCTTCGCTATGCTACGGCGCAGCCGGTGACACTGGTGGAGTCTGCGGTAGCTGCCACCTACTTCTTCTCCATGCCGAAGGGGATGGACGGGGAGTTTCGGATTGATGCCCATGAGGGCATTGCCGGTGTGTCCGCAGATGCCGGAACGGTGGAAAAGGATACGGAGAACCATTACACGGTTCTGATCCCGCATGACCGCCCGGGAATGATCCGGATTACACAGGAAGGGGCCCGGGAGATCCGCATTTATGCGATGGATGCCCAAGAAGCCTCCATGCTGTGGGAGATGGAGGATGGAGGGCTGCCGCGGATTCTGTTCTCGGAAATTCCGCCTGTACAGACCGGGGAAGGCATCGAATTCTTCAGCAGCGGCCAGAGCAGCTTCTCTTTCCGGGAATATGCCGGAGGTCCGGCGGCTCCGGCCAAGTGGACAACAGCGCATGTGGCCTGCTCCATCGCGCAGCACCGGGGCAAGTGGTTCCACAGCTATGATCTTGAGCTTCCCGCCAAGGAGGTCCGGCTGGAGACACGGAAGATCCACGACCACAAACTGGCGCTTGGGTTTGCGCCAAGTGTGCTGGAAGGTGTGGAAGAGGTGCTGCTGAGCATCGAGTACACAGGCAATGTAGGGTATGCTTTTGCAGCAGGCCGGCTCTTCCATGATCATTTCTATAACGGTGCGCCCTGGGAGATCGGCTTGTTCCGCTTCCGGGATATGCTGAAAGGCGGAGAGATTATCCTCGAGACCACACCGCTGCGCCGGGGAGTAACGACTGTGGCCGCAGATGCCGCTATGGCGGTTGAGAAGCAGTTCCACGGGGAAGCAACGGCGGTGTTCCACAGCGTTACAGCGGTTCCGGTGTACCGGGTGGCGCTGAGCAAATAGGCGGACTGAAGGTGGAAGCTAAACATAAGGTAATGAGAGGTAGGGAGTTGCAGGGAGCTATTGAGCTGAGGCTATAGAGAGCTATAGAGAGTACAGTGAGCTGTAGAGAATATAGTGTATAGAGAGTATGTGTACGTGGTTTGGTGTGTTGTAAGAGTAACCGTGCGGACCAAAAATGTAAACCTAACATGTCATGATAGATGAAAACGGACAGGAGAAGCGTTATTTGACTAAATGGGCTGCTTTATCCGCCCAAACGGACACAGAATCCGTTATATGTACGATTTCCTCCCGTTTCAGGCTCAAACGGATGAAATAACGGATTCTGAGTCCGCATTCATAGAGAAAGCGGCATTTTCTCCAAAATAAGGTCTTCTGTGTCCGGATCACCGGCAAGCAGACGGGTTAGTAAGTGAATGTAGTGCAGCGGACCAACTGGTGAACAAAGCGGACGGGCCAGTAGGTGGATATAGCGGCAGACCGGCTGGCGGATAAAGCAATCGGATCAATAATTGGATAAAGCAATCGGATCAATAAGTGGATGCAGAGTATTGTTGGCTAAGTGAAACGGACGCACGGTTCGCCGGGGACACAAACGACCCCGTGGCGGCTTATAGACTTGTATTCAGGTTTACTGATATTCATCGCCAGGTACCTAGGCTGTATGGACTAAACCTTAAACCCCAAAAAGCACCGCCCAGGCAGTGAGATCTGCTTAGGCGGTGCTTTTTGAAGTTTCCATGTAGCTTTTGTATAGCTGTCCGTGTTTGAGGAGCTATATCAGCCCTTCACCGCTCCGGCTACTACGCCTTTGACGATGTACTTCTGCAGGAAGATGAACACGATGATGGAAGGCAGCACGGCCATTACCATCGCTGTCATCGCATACTGCCAGTCCGAAGTATACTGTCCGACGAAGGTGTAAGCCGCCAGTGTCAGCGTCTTGGTATCCGGCGAGCCGTTGACCATCAGGAGCGGGAGCAGGAAGTCGTTCCAGATCCACATGACGTCGATGATGACAATGGTTGTCGTTACCGATTTCAGCAGCGGAAAAATGACACTGAAGAACAGCCGGAAGCTGGAAGCCCCGTCGATCGTGGCGCTTTCATCGATCTCCGTCGGAATTCCTTTTACAAACCCGTGATAGATGAACACAGCCAGCGGTGCGCCGAATCCCCAGTACAGCAGCCCCAGTCCCCAGGTGCTCTCGGAGAGGTTCAGGTTCTTGGCGGTTTGCAGCACGGTCAGCATGATCGATTGGAACGGAATCAGCATCGGCATGATGCACAGGAAGTAGATGATTCCGCTCAGTCTGGATTTGGTCCGTGCCAGCTTATAGGCGGCAATCGAAGAGATGAACACGATGCCCAGCAGCCCAAGACCGGTAATGACGAAGTTGTTCAGGAACAATCTCGGATAGTTGATGAATTTCCAGACATACGAGTAATTGCTGAGCGTCAGATGCTTCGGCAGGGCGATTACATCGGTCATGACCTCGCTGAAGCTTTTTAACGAGTTGATGATCGTCAGGAACAGCGGATACAGGAACAGAAGAGAGAGGATAACCAGAACCACTTCGAGAATGATCCGGCCTGCTTTGTTGTTGTTTGTTTTCATTATGCCTCAACCTCTCTTCGTTTGAAGACTGTCAGCTGGATGATCGTCACGACCAGTACAGCCACGAACAGGATAAGCGCTTTCGCAGTGCCATATCCGTACAGGTTATTCTGGAAGGTATCCCGGTAAATATCGTAAGCGATACTGTAGGTAGTTCCTCCGGGACCGCCGCCGGTCAGCGACAGAATCACATCGAACACCTTGATCGAGTTGGTCAGTGCCATAAAGACAGAAATCGTAATGGATGGTGCAAGCAGCGGCAGTGTAATACTGAAGAATCTTCTCATGGCTCCGGCACCGTCCACTGTGGCTGCTTCCTTAAGGTCGTCCGGCACAGACTGCAGGCCCGCGATGTAAATGACCAGATAGAACCCGATGGACTGCCAGATGGAAACCCCCAGGATCGAGATGAATGCCAGCCCCGGCGTTCCCAGCCAGCTGAGCCCGAAGATCGACCAGCCTGTGCTGTCACCCAGAGAGTTGAAGCCCTGCATGAAGATGAATTTCCAGATGAAGCCGACAATTACAAGGCTGAGAATATAAGGGATGAAGAAGGCCGCTCTCAGCCAGGAGGTGGACTTCAGCTTCATATCGAGCAGGACGGCCAGCAGGATGGCCAGCACGTTAACGATTACAATGTAGAGCAGCGCGTATTTGATCGTGAACCATGCCGAGTTGGCAAAGTTGCTGTCTCCGGTAAAAATCTGCTGGAAATTATCCAGGCCGACGAATTTGGGATGTTTGGATATTCCGTTCCACTTCGTCATGGAATACCGGATGGTCATGACAAAAGGAATGTAGAACGCAACAGCGATACAGATTAGAACGGGGAGCGTGAACAGCCCGAAGTCTAATTTCTCGCGCCATCTTCTGCCGAGTGTTTTTAACATGGATGCACCTCTTTTGGATTTATAGGGTGGGAGTCTTGTACTGGCTTGCCACACATAACCATTCCGGTTAGTCTATATTGTGTATTATAGAGCAGACCCCTATACTCAAAAATGGATTTAAGAGGACACTTAGGGGTAAAAAGGTGAACTGAACATTTCCGTGTAAAGTCTGGGCAAGAAGGGGGCCGGCATCATTAAAAGAAACCTGTACAAGCTGTTTGAGCCTTTGCTGGGGCGGATTTCACGGCGTCTGGCCAATAAGCTGATCCTGCTGTTCACGATCATTATTATCCTGGTCGTTACCTCGCTGACGTTCATTTCCTATGGCATGCTGCGCAAGGAATCGGTGAACAGCAGTATCTCCAGCACCCGGAGCAACCTGCTTCTGGTCGGCCGCAATCTGGAGAGCTATCTGGACGGGATCGGCCAGTCGTCGCTGCCGCAGATCTCTTATGATGAGTTCAACTATGCGATCCTGCATGAATCCGGGGACTATGCGTCCAAGATGTATGTGGAGGATTATTTAAAGAGTCTATATTTTTCCCGCAAGGATCTGGAAGCGATTTATCTGTACGTCATCAAAGAGCACAAATACTATTATGTCACCAAGGAGAACTATAATATTACCGTCCGGGTAGTCGAGCATCCGCCGATCGAGAATCTTTCGTGGTACAAGCGGGCGCTGGCGAGCCCTTTCAACCGTTCGTATCAGTCCTTCGTGAAGGAGCGTACCCCTGAGGAGACTAAAGGCGATTACCCCATCAATACTGATAAAAGCTTCATGGGCTATCACCGGCTGCTGCGTTCGATTGTGACCCGGGAGCCGCAGGCGGTTCTGTCCCTGTACTTCAATTCCAGTGTGACCGATGAGATTATGAAGGATATTCCCTTTAATAACGGGGAGCATCTGATGTATATCAGTCCGGACAATGAGCCGTTTGTGGTCGATGACCGGGAATTTTACCGCAAAAGTGAAGAAGCGGGGCTGCTGGAGCAGCTGACCCCGGCCCAAGGCGGCCGCCTGACCTGGTCTGACAGTGAGCAGAAGTATCTGGTGATGTATGACATCAGCCAAAAAGAGGGCTGGAAGCTCGTCAAGCCGATTCCCTATAAGCAAATCTATGAAGCAGCGACGACAACGCGCAAGCTGAGCTATTCCATCGGCCTGCTGTTCCTGATCGTATCCGTGATTCTTGTCAGCTTCACCTCCAACCGGATCACCAATCCGCTGAAGAATCTGTCGCTGCAGATGAAGCGCTTCAGCACCGGGAGCTTCGATGCCGAAGCAGCCGTGGAGGGCAATGATGAGATCGCCTATCTGTCCCGGCACTTCAACAAGATGGTGGAGAAGATGGGTGAACTGATCAATGAGCGCTACAAAATGAAAATTGTCGAGAAAAACGCCGTGCTCAAAGCGCTGGAAGCAGAGATCAATCCGCATTTCCTCTATAATGCGCTGCAGGCGATCTCCACCAAGGCCCTGAAAAACAACAATGATGATATTGTCGAAATGGTTGACAATCTAGCACTGACCCTGAGGTATTGCATCAGCGGCAGGGATGTGGTGCAGGCACGGGAGGAGCTGAAGCATATCGAACGTTATCTGGCTTTGCAAAAAGCCCGCTTCGGCAGCCGCATGCAGGTGGAATACGACTGGAATGACAGTCTGCTGGAGCTGAGGATTCCCAAGCTGTCGATTCAGACCCTGGTGGAGAACTGCATCAAGCACGCCCTGGAGAAGGTGTCCAGTACAGTTACCATCCGGATTGAAGCCCATCTTACACCCACCCACAGTGTGATCTCTGTGCTGGATGACGGGCCGGGAATCTCTGAAGAACGGCTGGAGCAGGTGCTTAGCTCGCTGCAGATTCAATGGGAGGACCGCGGCGGAGAAGGGGCTGAAGAAGGTGACAGCGGGAGCATCGGCCTGAAGAATCTGAATACACGCCTGAAGCTCTTATACGGAGAAGAGGCGGAGCTTGTGATTGCCAGTGAAGAGCATGGCACACGAATGGATATGCGGTTACCGCGGGGAGGGCTGGGACAACATGTATAAAGTACTGATTATTGATGATGAGGAGCCGCTGCGCGAGGCCATAAATATCTTAGGCGATTGGAAGGGCCTGGGCGTAGACCAGGTGCTGGAGGCGACAGACGGCAAGATGGGGCTGGAGATGCTCCGTCAGCATAAGATTGATCTGGCGCTGGTGGATATGAAGATGCCCGAGCTGAACGGGAGTCAGCTGCTGCAAATCGCGGAACGTGAATTTCCCGATCTGCTGCTGATCGTGATCAGCGGCTACAACGATTTTGAATATACCCGGCAGGCCATCCGCTCCAAGGTGGTGGATTACCTGCTGAAGCCGGTGAACCGGAGTGATCTCAACAGTGCGCTGCGCAAGGCAGTGGATGTGCTGGAAGCCAAACGCAAGAAGGAGAGCGAGTTCATCAGCCGCAATATCACCCTCAACATGTCCCTCCCCAAGCTGAAGGAGAAGATGTACCTGTCAATTATTGAACGCAGCTTCAAGAACCAGTCCAATGAGGCGTTCCTTCCGCTGATCGGTGCGGATAAGAAGGGCAACCATTTTGCTGTAGGTGTGCTGCGGATGCTCAATCTGGAGCAGGTGCGTCATAACCGGTTCCATGAGGACCGGGATTTGCTGCATTTTGCCGTTACCAATGTTATCAATGAGAACAGCGGCGGCCATTTCGAGTCCTTCAGCTTTGCCAGCCCGAGAAGCGAGCAGGAATTTATCGCCATTTTCACCTTAAAGGGCAGCTACGGGGAAGATGCGGCGTTCCTCTCGCTTCATCATATGAAGAAGACAGTTTCCACCCTGAAGGAGCTGTTCGGCATTGTTTGCGCGGGCGGTCTTGGACAGCCGTACAGCGATGTGCTGGAGATTGCGCAGTCCTACGAGGTGGCTACAGCAGCACTGGACGGGATTGATCTGCTCAGCCTGAAGGGCAGCGTAGTCTCGAACAGTGGATATACGAAATCTGCTGCCAAGGACAGCCCTTCCCTGACGGGACGGATGCCGCTGATCCGCAGCAGTCTGGAGAGCGGAAATGTGGGCCATGCCAAAAGCATACTCAGCGATTTTACACGCAAATGGAAAACCTCGGAGCATTTCAGCCTGGGCGAAGCCGACCGGACAATACAGGAGTTCATTATTCTGCTGGGGGACATCGCCATAGAGCTGGATGCGGTCCCCGACCGGCTGCGCAGCGGAAAGAGCAAAGGGCTCAGGGGGCTTGGCATTGGCAGTGATTTTGCCTCCTTTGGCGAGTTTGAGGCGGTGCTCAGCAGCATTCTGGACGTCTATGCCGGAGAAATCAGCAGATCGCTTGCCGGAGACCGGAGCAGTGTGCTGGAAAATATTAAAGCATACATTGATAACCATTATTTCGAGAATATTAAAATATCGATGTTCACGGATAAATATTTCCTGAGCAGAGAATACT